>Ga0302326_10012457_pt1 | contig 18131 bp, 19 predicted proteins | sample Palsa_T0_3_FD_202264 | JGI IMG/M metagenome (GOLD analysis project Ga0302326, IMG submission 202264) | Peat permafrost microbial communities from Stordalen Mire near Abisko, Sweden - Palsa_T0_3 | ecosystem: Environmental > Terrestrial > Soil > Palsa > Peat permafrost | place: Sweden: Abisko...
GACGACCGCGCATTCCTCAGCTTCTTCCTGCACGGTCAGCTCGCTGTGAAGTCACCGCGGATCCAGGTGCATGGCCGAGATTCGATAATGCGTCGGCTCATGACGCGCGAGCTCGAGACGCTGTGGCAGATCGGCACCGACTTCACGGACATCACGCAATGGCAGACCGAGATGCAGAGCATCGGCGAGAACCTCGGAGTCGCCTGAGCCGGGCGTTAGCGCAGATCGAGTGCGTGCCGCCCGACACGTTCGCGCAGATGCTGCTGCCTCGGCATCGACCAGCGCCGCCGTGATCGAACGGACCTTCGCACTGATCACCGCTGCGGCAGCGCGTCCGATGCACGCGCTTCAAAGCGGCCGGTACCCGATCACGCTTCTCTCATCCCTATCACCGTCACGACGGCCGCTGATGTCCAAGGCGCAGCCGCCGAGCATGCCGGCCGGCCCGGAGCGCGCCTCGTCCGCCTCCTGATCGACGAGGATGCCGAGAGCCGCTTCGCCGAGACCGAACGGTGGATCCTCGCGCCGCGGCTCGAGCTCTACGACCAGTTCTGAGCGCGCCAAACGGGTGCCTGTGGTCGAGGGACGCCGCGGCTCGCGGCTGCGGGCCGCGGCGTCATGCGATGGTGGGGCTTAGATCCCGGGCAGCGCCAGGCCCAGGTTTCCGAGCAGCGACGACAGGATCGACCCGAGTCCGAACGGGAGCAGGGAGCCGATGCCGCTGCCGCCCGTGCCGCCTCCGCCGAAGAGTCCGCCGAGGATTCCGCCGAGGCCGGTGCCCCCGGTGCTCGTTCCACCGGTGCCGCCGCCGAGGATTCCGCCGAGGAACGGGATGTTGCCGATCAGCTGCTGGAGGATGCTCGTGACCTGACCGAGCTCGGTGCCGAACATGCCACCCAGGAGCCCGCCGAACGTGCTGGTGGTGCTCGTGAGGATCCCCTGAATCTGCGTGAGCAGTGCTGACAGCTGCGTGAGCACTCCCTGCACGATCGGCTGCACCTCCGTCGGAAGCGACGGGATGATCCCCTCAAGCTCGGTGATGCCCGCGTCGAGGCCGGCGCCCGCGATCGCGATCGCCTGCGCGATCAGCTGCTGGATCTGGGTCGGCAGGTCGCCGATGTTGAACAGGCCCGTCAACGACTGGATCTCGGTAGGCGCATTGCCGATCACGCCGGTCAGCGTGCTCGTCGCTGTCTTGGCGCTGCTGAGAGACAGCTTGCCCGTCAGTTCACCGAGGAATCCAAGCGCCTGGGTGCGGCCTGCGAGCGCCGGCACGAGCGCCTGCGCGAGCTGCGTCCTGAGCGATCCCGACGCGCTCTTGAGCAGCGCCGCGTAAGCCTGCACGTCGCGGTCGTACTGCGCCGCCACGGCGCCGAACGCGCTTGCCGTCGTGCCGGCGGCGGCACGGGCATGCAGCCACCTCGCCTGGTGTGCAGCGGCGGCAATGTCGGCCTGCTCGCGCGACAGCGCGCCGCGGGCGGCCTTGGAATCCTTCGACGCAAGCCTGCGCAACTGCGTCAGCGCACCATCAGCTGCATGTACATCGCGAACTGCATGCGCGAGCGACGGCCCGGTGGTTGCGGCTCCGGCAGGTGCGGCAGCCAGTGCCAGCATCGCACCGGCGATCAGCGCCGTCCCCGCAGCACGAACGTTCAACCTCATATCTTGCCTCCTTCGGCAACTGGGCAACCTCGATCTTTGAGGCCCCTGGTTTTGCGCCCCCGTCTCGCGGCGGGTTTGCCTTTTCGTGAGGCAATCGCCTCGTTGATAAGACGCGGCCGCGAAGCGAATGTCCGCTTCTATCTCTGGCCGACGAGAAATTAATCCGAGCTCCATGGCTCGACCGGCCCGGCCGGAGCGATGCGTTATGTCGGCGACCCAGTCACCGTCGTATTCCTGAGATGGTCAGGGGTCCGGCGCGCGGTTGCTATTCGAGGGCGGGGGCGGGGGCTGGCGGCTGGTGGCGTCGCACGCGCGAGGTGTCACGGGCGCGTCACGTCTTCCCTCGCGCCTGCGACTTTTCAGACGGTTTAGCCCCCGTCGCGGGCGGCCCGCCAGAAACCTTGGGGGGTCGTGATGCGAAACGCCGGACAGTCCGGCGGAACGCAGCGCGGGCCTCGGGCCTCGGGGGTCATGGGATGGCGAGCGTGATCGACAACGCGACCGCCGCCATCGCGGGCCGGCAGCACGGCTTGATGACGACGCGCCAGGTTCTCGCCCTGGGACTGAGCGCAGACGACATCCAGCACCGCATCCGCGTCGGCCGCCTCCACCCCATCCACCGCGGCGTCTGCGCCGTGGAGCACCGACCGGTCTCGCCGCTTGCCCACGCGCTCGCGCTCGCGGCCGTCCTCGCCCCTGGCCCCGGCGCCGCGCTCAGCGACAGCTTCGCCGCCACCGCCCGCCGCGACATCACATAAGCACTATTTTGAGTGGTGCTACCAGTGGCCGCCGTTCAGGATCTCGGCGAGTAGGGCCTGGATCGATGTCGCGGTCCAGGGTGTTGCTCCCGCCTGGGCCATCGCCTGAGCGGCCTGCGACTCCTCGGCGCCCGCCCTCTCCAGCGCTTGCTGGATGATCGCGTCGACCCACGTGGCGCCCGGGGTCTGCGTGGTGGCGGCCGGTGCGGCGCCGGCGACCGGCGTGGTCGTGGTCGCCGTCGGGGCAGCAGCGGTTGGCGTGGGTGTCGTAGGCGCGGTGGGCGACGCGCCGGGGGGCGCGGTGGGCGGCCTCGGCGTGCCTGCCGTGGGCGTAGCCGCGGCGACGGGCACCGCGACGCTGGGCCCAGGAAGATTCGGTGAGGATGCCACCGTCGGCGCCCGGTCCGGAGTGGTCTGTGCGGTCGAAGGACGGACGACCGCCGCGGCCGTCTGGACGGGCGCCCGGGGCGCTTTCGAGATGACGACGCGGACGGGCCTCAGGACCGGTGATGCGGAGTCGAGGTGGACGCGCGGCGCGCGTGCCGCTGCGGCCGCTACCCGCCTGGGTGTGTGGGTGAGCGCGAGGTGTGAGCCAATCCCGGAACCGACGATCACACCGGCTCCCGCCACGGCGATCGCGCCACTGAGCGCGATCCCCTTGATCGCCGCGACCGATCCACCGCCGATGGCGGAGCCGCTCGCCGCCGAACCGCTGAGAGCGAGCCCCGAGGTCGAGCCGCCACCGCCAGGAAGCGCGATGCCCAGCAGCGCGCCCGCGGAGACGATCGGGAACACGGGCATCAGCGCGAACGTGCCGCGGCGGTCGTGCAGACCCTGCTCGAAGGCGGCGCATGAGGCGCATCCGATCAGGTGGCCACGGATGCTGCGGGCGCGCAGGACGCGGCCGTCACCCGCAGAGATCCGGAGCCTGATCTCATCGCAATTGGCGTCACGTCCGGACGCGAGGTCGTGCAGCGCGACCCGGGCCTCGAATACGGCCTTACGAGCAGACGCCGCCGACATCTGCAGTGCGTTCGCTATTTCGGCGTACCCGAGTCCGCCGAGTTCCCGCATCACGAGCGCGCCACGCTGGCGCTCGGGCAGCGAGCGCAGATCGACGAGCAGCGCGTCCAGACGATCCTTTGCGACATTGGCGAGCTCGATGTCCGCGCGGTCCGGCGTATCGGGCGACAGCTCCTCGTGCGTGTGGCGGCGCCGGATGATCGAAATCGACTCGTTGTGTGCGATCCGGTACAGCCATGGGCGAACCGGCCCGGCGGGAGCGTGCACCTGGACCGCCCGCAGTACCGAGAGCATCGTGTTCTGGAGCGCGTCCTTCGCGTCATCGGGATCGCGCACGATCGATCGGCAGTACCTCGCCAGCGCCTCCCGGTAGCGGTCGTACAACGCTTCGAATGCGTCAGAGCGACCAACGCCGGCGAGCTCCGCCAAGCGCTCGTCGGACAGGTTTCGCAGCGGAAGGACGCGGAGATGCCGGATCGGCCTCGGGATCGCGGTGGCGCCCATGTCCCCAACATCGGCGCGGACGAGGCGAAGCTCCAGAAAGAGACCCCACGGCTCGGCGAGTGGCCCTCGCGGGGCGCCCACGCGGCCGCGGCTGTGCGCGGCGTGGCGCGGCGTGGCGCGGCGGCGGGCGCGGCGCGAAGGCGAACTGACGCCTTTCAGTCGCACCCCTTGCGACCGAGAGGCATCAGTTCCGTGGCGGGCGGCGCCGCGCCGCCCGCTCGTTCCTCGCTACTTCAGTTCGACGCTGCCGCCGGCTTCCTCGAGGTCGGCCTTGAGCTTCTCGGCCTCCGCCTTGTCGACGCCCTCCTTGATCGGCTTGGGCGCCTCGTCTACGAGCGCCTTCGCCTCCTTCAGACCGAGGCCGGTCACGGCGCGTACGACCTTGATCACCTGGATCTTCTTCTCGCCTGGCGCCGTCAGCACGACGTCGAAGCTGGTCTGCTCCTCCTCAGGCTCGGCGTCGCCGCCGCCCGCGCCGCCAACTGGAGCCGCCGCCGCGACCGCGGTCGCGGAGACGCCAAACTCCTCCTCGAGCGCCTTGATGCGCCCGGCGAGCTCGAGCACCGAGATGCCCTTGAGCTCTTCAATCCACTCTTGTGTGGTGGTCATTAGTGTCCTCCTTATGCGTCGGACGCGTCTTCCGACGCAGCGTCCTGTTCGATTTCTTCAGTAGTAGTTGGGTCAGGCGTGGGGTCGGTGGCGGGCTCGGGGACGGCGGTGGCCGCCTCGGGCTCTGCAACCGCCTCGGGCTCCGGCTCGGCGGCGGCCTCCGGCTCGCCGGCGGCCTCGGTGGCCTCGGTGGCCTCCGGCTCGGCAACGGCCTCGGGCTCGGGCTCGGTGGCAGCCGCGGGTGCGGCGGCCTCGGGCTCGGCAACGGCCTCGGGCTCGGTCACGGCCGCGGGTGCGGCGGCCGCGGGGTCGGCGGCCTCAGGCTGCGGCTCGGCGACGGCCACCGGCTCCGCCTCAACAGCCGGCTCCGGCTCCGCCGGCGCGATCGGCTCGGGGACGGCGGCGGCCTCCGGCTCGGCGGCAGCGGCCTCGGGCTCGGCAACGGCCTCAGGCTCGGCGGCAGCGGCCTCGGGCTCGGCAACGGCCTCGGCCTCGGCGACGGCCACCGGCTCCGCCTCCGTAGCCGGCTCCGACGGCGCGATGGCCTCGGACTCGGACTCGGCGGCGGCCTCCGGCTCGGGCTCCACCACAGGCTCCGCCGCCACAACAGGCTCCGGCTCCACCACAGGCTCCGCCGCCGCAACAGGCTCGGGCTCCACCACAGGCTCCGCCGCCGCAACTGGCTCGGGCTCCACCACAGGCTCCGCCGCCGCAACTGGCTCGGGCTCCACCGCCGGCTCCGCTGCGGCGACAGGGGCCGCCTCGGCCTCCGCGACAGGCGCCGCCTCGGCCTCCACAGCAGCCGCCACCTCGGCCGCCGCGACAGGCGCGGGCTCGGCCACGGCAGCCGCCGGCTCGGCGACGGCGACGGCCTCCGCCACGACGGCAGGCGCCGCCTCTGCCACCGCCACCTCGTCCCCGACCCCGCCGCGCTGCTCGAGGATCTGCTGAAGCTGGATCGCCACGCCGGCGAGGAGTCCGTTCAGTCCCCGCACGAGGCCGACGAGGGGCGCGGCGATCGTTCCTACGAGCTGGGCGTTGAGGATGTCTCGGGAGGGGAGGCGGGCGATCGCGGTGACGTCCTGCGCGGTCAGGGGGGTGCCGTTCAGCAACCCGCCCTTGAACTCGAGCAGGCCACGAAGCAGACGCGCGGTGTCGTTCAGTGTCTTGGCGGCGAGCGCCGCGTCGCCGCGGACGACGGTCAGCGCGGTCGGGCCGACGAGGAATTCCTTGAGCGACTCGGCGCCGGCGCGATCGGCGGCCCGCTCGGTGAGCGAGTTCTTGACGACGCGGAAGCTGGCGTCGGCGTCGCGGAGCTTGGTTCGGAGCTCCGCCGCCTGGGGTACGGTCAGCCCGCGATAGTCGACGGCGAAGACCGCCTCGGCATCGCGGATCTGGTCGGCGATCTCCTCGACGACGGCTGCTTTCTCATCTCGGTTCATCTTGGTCTCTGGTTCCTCTCATGACAACGCCCGCTCATCGGCGGGCGTCGAGGCGGGGCCAGAGGACCCAGCTTCGAGGCTCCACCTGCTCCGGGCTTATCGCGCTAGGCGCGACCGAAGGTCTCGGGCGTCGTCTCTATCAGATGCAATGTTACGCGGCGGCGGATTCCTCCAAGAGGTCGCGCGTACGGGTCGGGTCGACCTTGACCCCCGGGCTCATCGTCGTCGCGAACGTGACCGTCCGGATGTAGCGGCCCTTCGCGGCCGAGGGCTTCGCCCGCATTAGCTCGTCCATCACCGCGGCGTAGTTCTCGAGCAGCTTGGCGTCGTCGAAGTCGCTCTTGCCGATCACCAGGTGCACGATCGCGGTGCGGTCGGTCCGGTACTCAACCTTGCCCGCCTTGGACTCAGACACCGCCTTGGCGACATCCATCGTGACCGTCCCGACCTTCGGGTTCGGCATCTTCCCCGACGGACCGAGGATCCGGCCGAGACGGCCGACCACGGGCATCAGGTCAGGCGTCGCGATCGCGACGTCGAAGTCGTCGAAGCCTTCCTGGATCCGCGCGGCGAGGTCTTCGGCCCCGACCACGTCGGCGCCGGCCTCCTCTGCCTCCTTGGCCTTGTCGCCCTGCGCGAACACGGCCACCTTGACGTTCTTGCCGAGCCCGTTGGGCAGCGCGATCGTGCCGCGCAGCTGCTCGTCGGCGTGGCGGACGTTCAGCCCGGTGCGCACGTGGACCTCGACCGACTCATTGAACCTTGCTCGCTTGAACTCCTTGACCAGGGCGATCGCCTCGGCGGGCGTGTACTCGTGCTCGCGGTCGAAGCGCTGCTTGGCATCAAGATAGGTCTTGCCGTGCTTGGCCATCGTTCAGATCACCTCCACGCCCATCGACCGCGCGGTGCCGGCGATGATCTTCGCGGCCTGGTCGATGTCGTTGGCGTTCAAGTCGCTCATTTTCTTCTCCGCGATCTCCCGCAGCTGTGCCTGGGAGATCTTGCCCACCTTCGTGCGGTTCGGCTCGGCGGATCCCTTCTCGAGCGAGAGCGCCTGCTTGATCAGCACCGCCGCCGGCGGGCTCTTGGTCACGAACGTGAACGAGCGGTCCTCGTAGACCGTGATCTCGACGGGGATCACCGTGCCCAGGTCAGACTGCGTCTGGGCGTTGAAGGACTTGACGAACTCCATGATGTTGACGCCGTGCTGGCCGAGCGCAGGCCCTACCGGCGGGGCCGGACTCGCCTGGCCACCGACCGCCTGGAGCTTGATCTTGGTTAGGACCTTCTTTGCCATTACTTCCTCGCTGACCGCTTCGCTAGAACCTTAGCTACTTACATCTTCTTGACTTGGTCGAACCCGACCTCGACCGGGGTCTCGCGGCCGAAGATCGAGACCAGCACCTTCAGACGCTGCGCGTCCTCGTTGACCTCGGAGATCTCGCCCGAGAAGTCAGACAGCGGGCCGGAGATGACCTTGACCGACTCGCCGATCGCGAACTGGGCGCGGCTGCGGGGCCGCTCGGCGGTCTCCTGATGCAGCAGGCGGTCGACCTCGGCCTGGGTCAACGGCACCGGCTCGTTCGACGCCCCGACGAAGCCGGTGACGCCGGGCGTGCCCTTAACCAGCGACCACGAGTCCTCGTTGAGGTCCATGTTGACGAGCACGTAGCCGGGCATCGTGCGCTTCTCGACGGTCACCTTCTGGTTGTCCTTCATCTCGGACACGGTCTCGGTCGGCACCACGATCTGCCGCACCGCGCGCTGCTGATTCAGCGACACAACGCGGTGCTCGAGATTGTGCTTGACCTTGTTCTCGTGCCCGGAATAGGTGTTGACGACGTACCAGCGAAACATGCTCTCTTCTTGGTCTCCTCCGCGGCGGGGTCCCCCCGCCGTGTCTTGACGATATTCGCTCGGCCTGCGGCCGCTTCCAGCCCTGCTCAGAGCGACCTGACCCCGATCACTTCAGGACAAAGGTGATGATCTTGCCGGCCACCCAGTCCGCGCCCCCTAGGAACAGACCGGCAACGATCACGAACCCGATGACGACTCCCGTGGCCTGCACGACCTGCCGCCGGTCGGGCCACTGTACCCGTTGTAGCTCGCGCCAGCTTCCACGGAGGAAGTTGATCAGGCGGCTGCCGGGGAAGGTGCGGGGCTCAGGGACCGACGCGCCGGCCGGCTCGAGCTCGCCGATCGCACCGTCGCCGTCGCCGTCGCCGTCGAAGTTCCCGCCGCGCCCGCCTCCGGCGTCGGGATCGAGCTCCTCGAGCTCGTCGGGCGCGCCGACGACATGAGCTTGGCCGGGGAGGAGACCGGGGATCCCGCCGGAAAATCCCAGCAGCTCGTCCTCGCGCTCTTCGGCCTCGGTCAGCGCCTCGATCTCCTGCGGCGTCTGGTTACCCGCGAGCTCCGGGCGACCGAGTGCGAGCTGCGCCTCGGCGAGCTCGACGTCAGGCGTCGCATGCTCGATCGGCGGTGGCGCGGTCACATGCTCGTCGCGTCCACCCCGGGCGACCGCGACTCCGGCATCCGCGGACTGCGGACGACGGGCTCGCCGTTCCTTGGCGCGTTTACGATTCCGGGCCACCGGGCGCTCCTACGAGCTCAGCGCGTCTCGCGGTGCGCCGTATGGCACCGGCACCAGCGGCAGTACTTGCGCAGCTGGATCCGCTCCGGATTGTTCCGCTTGCTCTTCTTGGTTTGGTAGTTCCGGCGCTTGCACTCCTCGCAAGCGAGGGTGACAGCGATCCGAACGTCTCCGCGAGCCATGTACGCGCTTCCCGAAAGTTTTGTGGTCGAGTGGTTCGGACTTCCGGCTCCGGGCGTCGAAAAGAACGCCGCCCCGGCGCCGACGACGGAGTGTAGCGGTAGCGCTTCGGCGCGTGAGGCGCGCCACGCCCTGCTAGTCGCCCAGCTCGACCGGCCGCAGTGCGAGCTCGAGCTCCCGGTCGCCCCGGACGACGCGAATCGGAAGCGACTGGCCGATCGCTTCAGCGGTCATCGCGCGCTGAAGATCCTCGACGCGTTCGACAGGGTGTCCCGCGAGCTCGACGATCAGGTCCTCGACCAGGAGCCCCGCGCGCTCCGCGGGGCCGGCGGGCGCGACTTGGACGATCTCGACGGCGGCGGCGCGGCCGATCCGGGCACGCGCGTGCGGCGGCAGCGGTCGCGGGCCGCCGCCGATCCCGATGTAGGCGCGGCGGACGCGGCCCTCGCGCATCAGCGCGGCGATGATCTGCCGTGTCGCACCGTTGATCGGCACCGCGAGCCCGAGCCCGATCCCTGCGACCGCGGTGTTGATCCCGACAACGCGGGCCGAGCTGTCGACCAGAGCGCCTCCGGAGTTGCCGGGATTGAGTGCCGCGTCGGTCTGGATGACATTGTCTATGTAGCGCACGGCGCTTCCGGACCTTGCCGGGAGCGAGCGACCGAGCGCGGAGACGACGCCGGCGGTGACCGAGCCGGCGAACCCGTTCGGATTGCCGATCGCGACCACCAGCTGGCCGACGCGTAGCTGCTCGGCGTCGCCGAGGGTGGCCGGCGCGAGCCCGCTCCCCTCAGCCCGCAGCACGGCGAGATCGGAGAGCCGGTCGACGCCGACGACGCGGAAGCTCAGCTCGCGCCCGTCGACGAACGAGGCGCGGCCCTGACGGCCGGGACCGGCCACCACGTGCGCGGAGGTGACGAGGAATCCGTCCGGCGTCAGCGCGACCGCGCTGCCGGCCCCGACGGGGACATGTCCCCCCCGGGAGCGCCGGGTCACCCGCAGGTTCGCGACCGAGGGCGCGAGGCGCTCGGAGATGTCGACCACGATCCGCGAGTAGGCGTCCAGCGCGTGGAATTCGCCTGCGGCGAATTCCATTGGGAGTTCGGTCGAGGGCTCGAGCGCGGGTGCCGATTCTGGCGCCGAACTCCCGGCGCCTGGTGAGCCGTTCAGCGTCTCCTCTGTCATGAGAACGCGACCGTTACCGTGCGCTCGTCCGTCCCGCGCACGATCGTCAGCTCGAGCATCCCGGCGTCGCGGGCGGCGTCGAGGGCCTCGTAGAGCGCCTCGACGCGGTCGAGTGGGTTCCCGCCGGCGGCCACGAGCAGGTCTCCCCGCTCGATTCCGGCGCGCCCGGCCGGGCTCTCGCCCGCGACCTCGCGTACGAGCACACCTTCGCGCTCGGGCAGGCCGACCGCGCGGCGCAACCGGCGCGCCACGCGCGGCGGCGCGATCGCGACACCGAGCCTGACGCGCTTGGGTGCCTCGCCGCGCCCGAGCGCGTCGATCCGCTCGCGCAGCGCCGCGTCGACGGGAATCGCGAGGATGAGCCCGCCCTCGACGCGCAACGAGTTGATGCCGAGCAGCCGTCCCTCGAGGTCAGTCAGCGGGCCGCCCGAAGAGCCCCGGGGGAGCGGCGCGGTGTGCTCGAGCGCGCCCGCGATGCGGCGGCCCCGCGGGCCGCGGAAGCTCCGCTCGCTCGAGGAGACGAATCCCGGGGTGACGCGGAGCCCACGCCCGCCTGGGTTCGCCAGCGCCAGCACCGCACGCCCGATCGGGATCTCCTCCCCGATTTCGGGCCAGTCGATCGGCGTCACCTCGGCGGTGTCGGTCTCGAGCACGGCGAGGTCGATGTCGTGATCGACGCCGGCAACGCGCGCCCGGGCGTGGCGACCGTCGTGGAAGGTGACGGTGGCTTCGTCGTGGCGGAGGTTGTGTGCGTTGGTGAGGACTCGGCCGGAAGCGATCACGACGCCGGATCCGACCCCCCAGCCGCGCCCGAGGCCGACGACTGTCGGGCCGACGTGCTCGACGGCGGCCTGGATGGAGGTCTCGAGTTCTGTGAGCAGGTTCATCTGCGGTCTCCTGTGGCTCGCTCCGCGGCGGCCCGGGCCGGCAGGCCCGGGGGCCTGCCGGCGTTCCGACGCTAAGCTAGTTACTTGCGATATGCAAGTTGCTACCTTACCACTTGTGGCCCCGCGTACGATCACCCTGCAGATGGACACCGAACCCGACCCCGAGGCGGCCGTCGAGTCCGGGCCCGCAGAGGATGCGAGCCGCTCCGCCCTCGCGGACGCGCTCGCGACCGTCGGCGACCGCTGGACGCTGCTCGTGATCGCCGCGCTACTCGACGGGCCGCGACGGTTCGGAGAGCTGCAGGATGAGGTCAGAGGGATTGCTCCGAACGTCCTCACGCAGCGGCTGCGGCATCTCGAACGCGGTGCGCTGGTGGCCGCGCGGCCGTACTCCGAGCGGCCGCCCCGCTTCGTCTACGAGCTGAGCGCCGCCGGCCATGAGCTCGCCGGCGCTCTACGGCTGCTCGCAGGTTGGGGCGCACGCAATGCCGAAGGCGCCGAAGCCCCCAGGCATTCCGTCTGCGGCACGCCGATGGAAGCCCGATGGTGGTGTCCAAGCTGCGAGCGCCCGGCATCCGACGACGAGGCCGAAGAGCTCCACTTCGCTTAGCGCGCCGCATGCCGACCTCGCAGCCGGGAACAATGCCCGAATGCTGCGCCTAATCGGCATCGTCGTCTCGATTGGACTCGCGGACTCGCTGAACCCGACGACGATCGCCCCCGCGCTGTATATGGCAGGGGGCAAGCGCGCCGTCAGCCACGTCGTTCAGTTCACCTTCGGCGTGTTCGTCGTCTACCTGCTCGGCGGACTCCTGATCGCACTCGGGCCGGGTGAGCTGATCATCGATCTCGTCCAGCGCCCGAGCCATGCGGTGCGGCACCTGATCGAAATCGCCGCCGGCGTAGCGATGATGATCGTCTCCGGGGTACTGTGGCTGAAGCGACACGAGCTGTCCGAGCGGGAGCCGCCGGCCAGGCGCGACTCGCGCTCGAGCGCCATTCTCGGTGCGACGATCACGGCGGTCGAACTGCCGACGGCGTTTCCCTACTTCTTCGCGATTTCGGCGGTGGTGGGGTCCGGGGCCAGCGTCACGCGCCAGGTCATGCTGCTCGTCCTGTTCAACATCTGCTTCGTGCTGCCGCTGCTCGTGATCGCGGTCGTCCTGGCAGTGACGGGCGACGGCGCCGAGGCGCTCCTCGCGAAAGCGCGCGACAAGCTCCACGCCAACTGGCCGAAGGTGCTGGCGGTCGTGATGCTGCTCGCGGGGCTGTTCGTTGTCCTGCTCGGGATCACCGGCCTGCTCGCCAAGCGGCCCTTCGGCCGTTTCCTGCACCGGCGGCTGTTCAAGCCGATCGGCCTCTGAGGAAGGAGTAAGGGCCCGCTCAGGTTCTCGCCGCGGGGTCCGGCTCAGGCCGCTCCCGGACGAGTTCGTTCGCGAGCCGGGTCAGCAGCTCGGCCACGTCGTGGTGCTGCTCGGGCGACCAGCCCTCGAGCAGGCGTGCGAGGCTTGCGCGGCGCTCTGCGATCAGCTTCACGACCGCCGCCTCCCCGGCCGGCGTGAGCACGCACGCGGGTGCCGGGCCGGCGGCGGTGTCCGCGCCGGCGGCCACCAAGGACGCCGGCAGCACCATTCCCCGCTGCTCGAGCTCGGCCAGCGCCTTCTCGGTCACCGGCAGCTCTACAGCGAAGCGACGGCTGAGGTCCCCGAGATCGGCGCGAGGATCCTCGTTCAGACGCACCAGCAGCCAGCAGGAGGCCGGGGACAGGTCCACGCCGGCCTGTTCGGCCAGGCGCGCGACCATCCTGCGTCGTCCATCACGGCCCAGCACGACGCCGAGCGCGCGGGAGATCTCGGCGAGCGAGTCCGTGTGCTTCGGTACGGCGAAGCTCTCGCCGATCCCGGACGAGGCGTTGACGGACTCGCGCAGGGGTCGCTGCTCGAGCACGAGGCTGAGCAGAAAGGCCGCCGCTGCTGCCCCCGCGGCGACGACGAACACGGGACTGAGCGCGTTCGTGAAGGCGTGGATGTAGGCGGTGTGGAGCGGCGGCGCGAGTTTCTTGAGCGCGGCGGGATTGTCAGAGCCGGCCTGGATCTTCTGCGCGACCGCAGGGGCCAGCGGCGACCGCAGCCCGGCGAGCGCGCTGACCAGGCTCGTCTTCAGGCGGTTAGAGAAGATCGAGCCGAGGATCGCCGTGCCGATCGCGCCACCGATCGAACGGAACAGCGTCGCCCCGGAGGTGGCAACACCGAGGTCCTGGTAGTCGACCGAGTTCTGAACCGCGAGCACAAGAACCTGCATCGTCGAACCGAGCCCGAGCCCGACCACCAGCATGTAGGCCGAGGACTGGAGGCTCGTGGTGCCGGCACTCATGGTCGAGAGCAGCAGCAGACCCACGATCATCAGCGCGGTGCCGAAGATCGGGAACACCTTGTAGCGGCCGGTGCGGCTGATCAGCTGCCCGGAGACGATCGAGGTGCTCAGCAGTCCGACCATCAGCGGCAGCAGGCGCAGGCCCGAGCCGGTGGGACTCGCGCCGTTGACGACCTGGAGGAACAGGGGGATGTACACGACCGAGCCGAAGAGAGCGAAGCCGACCACGAAACCCATCCCGGAAGTCACCGAGAACACCCGGTTGCGGAACAGACCCGGGGGGAGGACCGGCTCGGGTGCGCGCCGCTCGACGGCGACGAACGCCACCAGCAGGAAGACAGCCGCGACGCCGAGACCGACGATCAACGTCGACCCCCACGCGTAGGTCGTGCCGCCGAGCGTGGTCAGAAGCACAATCGCCGCCAGGGCGGCGGCCAGCAGCCCAGCGCCGACGTAATCGATCCGGCGCTGTACCCGCTCGGTGCGTGCCGGCAGAGTGGCCACGAGAACGCCGAACGCGAGCACGCCGATGGGAAGATTGACGTAGAAGATCCACCGCCATGTGAGGTTCGTCGTGAGGAACCCGCCGAGCAGCGGGCCGACGACGCTGGCGATCCCGAATACGGCGCCGAAGTAGCCCTGATAGCGGCCCCGGTCGCGGGGCGAGACGACGTCGCCGATCGCCGCCTGCGCGCTCACGATCAGCCCGCCGCCGCCGAGCCCCTGGAGAGCCCGGAATGCGATCAGCTCAGTCAGGTTCTGGCTCAGGCCGCAGAGCGCCGAGCCAACGAGGAAGACGACGAGGCCCGCCTGCAGTACCACCTTGCGGCCGTATAGGTCGCCGAGCTTGCCGTAGATCGGCGTGACCGCGGTCTGCGCCAGTAGATAGGCGGTGACCACCCACGAGATGTGGTTCAGCCCGCCGAGGTCGCCGACGATCGTCGGCAGCGCGGTCGAGACGATCGTCGAGTCGAGCGCCGCCATCAGCAGCACGAGCATCAGCCCCGCGAACACGAACCTGACGCTGACCTCGCGCTCGCTCTCGCGCCCGAGGGGCAGGGCGGCAGTGGCGCTCATGGAACCCGGCGCTCCACCGGCGCGATCATACGGCGATCGCGAACCGGGGTGGCAAACGCCCTCGTTCTGGGCATAGTCTCCGCACCGGATGACGGCGACGGCGGAGACCTCGTTTGACCCGGCCGCGCTCCAGCGGCTGCTCGACGGGCGCTATGCGGAAGTCCGTGAGCGTGCGCGGCAGGTGCTGTCTCGGCCGGAGTTCGCGCCGGTGATCGGGCTGCCCACCGACGAGTACCGAGAGCGGGTGCTCGAGTGGGCGAAGACACTTGCCGTCGAGGGCGCGAGCTCGCTCGGTTTCCCGGTCGAGTACGGCGGGTCAAACGACCCGGGAGCGGTTTTGATGCTGCTCGCCGCGAAGGGCCTACTGACGGACTACGGCGACCATTTCGACGACCTCAACCCCGTCGGGACGGTCACCTTCGTCGCCTCCCAGGTCGTCGAGCGAGTGGTGGAGCGGCTGTTCGCGCGCAAGATCGCGCAGGTGATCACGGACGCCGTCCCCAGCCGCGACGAGCACCGCAACGTGCTCGACCGCGACTATCAGCTCGAGCTCTTCCGCTGGCGCGAGGGCCACGTTACCGCGTCGGTGGCCAACCGATTCAAGCGTGGCCTCGGCGAAGGCTACGATCCGTTCGAGGTCTTCCGTGCCGTCGAGGACCACGCCGCCGACGCGGCCGGCGCGCACATCGACCGCCTGATCCTCGAAGCGTTCGTGAGCGCGATCGAGAGCTGCGGGGACGAGCAGCTCAGAGGGCCACTGAACCGGCTCTGCGATCTCTACGCGCTCGCCAACGTCGAGGCCGACAGGGGGTTCTTCCAGGAGCACGGCCGGCTCGGCAGCGCCCGCTGCAAGCAGATCACCCGCGAGGTCAACCGCCTCTGCGACGAGGTGCCCGCGCAGGCCGGTCGGCTGGTCGACTCCTTCGGCATCCCCGACGCCATCCTGGCGGCTCCGATCGGGCTACGCGACGAGAAGTAACCGTGCGCGACATACACTGGACGGCATGGTCGACCGTGCGTGGCTCCTGTCCCGCTTCTACCGCGTCGCGTATCAAGCGGCGCGCGTGTACTGGTTCTTCGTGCATCCGAACAAGCGCGGGGTCAAGTGCGTGATCACCCGCGGCGACGAGGTCCTCCTCGTTCGCCACACCTACGGCGACCGCCGCGCCTGGGAGCTCCCTGGCGGCTCGATCAAGCGAGGCGAGGAGCCGCTCGCGGCGGCTCGCCGAGAGACGCTGGAGGAGCTCGGCCTGAAGATCTCGGACTGGGTCGCGCTCGGCGACTTCTTCGCCAAGCACGAGCACCGCGCGGACACCCTCTACTGCTTTCACGCAGTCGTTGACGATGTCTCTCCGGTCGCCGATCGGGTCGAGATTGCCGAGGCGCGATGGTTCTCGTCGGCCACACCCCCTTTGCCAACCGGGCGATTCGTGCGCCGCATCCTGTCGATGAGCGAGGGCGCGGCGTCGCGGGCGGCGGGCTGAGGTCGCCTCCGCGCCTGCACGCTGACGAGGGATTCCAATTCGCGTCGCGAACGTGTCTGAGTGCCCGAATGGGTAGGCTGTAGCCCCTTGACCGCGCTTGACCGCCTCCAGGAACTCCGTGCCACAGCACTCGGCACAAAGATAACCCGGTACGCACTCGGGTCAGTGGTCGCCGCCTCGGTGAGCGCTGTCGTGTTCGGGATCCTGTACGTGCTGCACGTGGGAACGACCGCCTGCTCGATCTCCGCATTCGTCGCCGGCGCGATCCCGAACTGGATCCTCAACCGGCGCTGGGCCTGGCGCCGGCGCGGCCGCCCGGAGTTCGGACGCGAGGTGATCGGGTACGCGCTGACTTCGATCGTCAGCCTGCTTCTGACATCGCTGTCGACCGCTTGGACCAATGCTCACGTCCGCGGCATCCCCGCGCACCACGGCTTCCGTGTGATCCTCGTGACGGCGTCCTATCTGGCCGTGTTCGCGGTGCTGTTCGTAGTCAAGTTCGCGCTGTACGAGTTCTGGGTCTTCTCCGAGCACAGCCGCGTGCGCGCGGCCCTGCGGTCCCGGGGCCTGATGCCCGCGGTCCGCGCCGAGCGCCCGGTGCCCGCGGTTCGCACCGACCGCACGCCTTAGGCAGGCGATCAGCGCCGGCGGCGGCGAGGGCCCTTGCGGTCCCGATTCCAGGTCGTGAGCGCGGCCCGCGCGAAGTGCAGCCCGTAGCGCCAGTTGCTGCCCTTCTTGGTCCGCGTGGCGTGATTGCCGCGGTCGCGCATCGTGGTCGGAACCTCGGTCAGGCGAAATCCGTTGAGCGCAGCGCTGATCATCAGCTCGGACGCCTGGTACTGGGCCTGCTCGAGCGTGACCGCCTCGGTCACCTCGGCGCGCATCGCCCGCACCCCGCACGCCGGATCGGTGATGCGCTGGCGGATCAGGATGCTGATCAGGGCACCGAAGAAGATCACCCCGGCGTGGCGCACCCCGTCGGTCGTCAGCTCGCTGCCGAGACGGCGCGACCCCGAGACGAAGTCGGCGCGCCCGGACAAAATCGGCTCGATCACCTGCTCCAGCTCCAGCGGCTCGTACTGACCGTCTGCATCGAGCGTGGCGATCACCTCCGCGCCGCGGGCGCGGGCGAGCCAGTAGCCGAGACGGAGCGCGGCGCCCTGGCCACGGTTGGCGGCAACGTCGCATACCAGCGCACCGGCCGACAGGGCCTCGGTCGCGGTCGCGTCTCGCGCCCCGTCCACGACGACGATGACCTCGCTCGCCAGCCCGCCGACCTCCCGGGGAATCTCGGCTACGACCTCTGCGACCGTCGGCTCCTCGTTGTAGGCGGCGATCACGACGGCCAGAGGCGCCCCTTCGCCGGGGAGATGCGCGGCCAGGAACGCGGCGGCCGCGGCGCGCTCCTCCGGAAGCAGGCGGCCCACCTCTGCCTCGGTGGCGAACGGTCGCGTGGCCATCGCGATCACCGGGGAGCGGCGAGGACGGCCAGATCGGCGTGCGACCATTCCTCCCACACGCCCTCGAGACCGCCGGCGAGGTCATAGCGGGGCGACCATCCGGCGGACCGCGCCCGGCCGTTGTCGACGATGACCGCGGGCATCTCGCCCGGCTTGGCAGGCCCGTGGCGGACCGATACCTTCGTGCCGCTGACCCGCTCGACAGCGGCGATGACTTCGAGCACCGACAGGGAGGTGCCGCTGCCGATGACGGTCGGGCCGCGCCACGAGTCGTCATCGAGCGCCAGGCGCATCGCCGCGACGATATCGCTGACGTGGACGTAATCGCGGACCTGCTTGCCGTCGCCGTAGATCTCGAACGTCGACCCGGTCCTGACCGCACGCATCAGACGAGCCACGATGCTGTCCTTGGCCTGCATCCCCGGCCCGTAGGCATTGGTCAGCCTCAGGCGGGCGCAGCGCAGCCCGAGTGTCTCGGTGTACGCGGACATCAGCATCTCGCCCGCGGCCTTGGTGGCGCCGTAGGGGGTCAGCGGTCGCAGCCTCGAGGACTCCGAGATCGCCGGGCCCTCCATCGGCCCGACGACGGCGTTGGTCGACGTGAAGACGAGCATCCTGACGCCGGCAACCCGGGCCGCCTCGAGCAGCGCCGCCGTCGCCGTGACGTTGGTCCGCTGCGCGAGCTCCGGATGCTCGATCGAGCGAAGCACCGAGGTGAAGGCAGCGAGGTGCACGATCGCGTCGACCCCGCCCCGCAACGACTCCTCGATGACCTCCGGCTCGGCGAGGTCGCCGATGACGATGTCGACCGCGGGGTCGGGATGGGGGACCAGATCGACGACCCGGATCTCCGCGCCGGCCGCGGCCAGCTCGGCGACGACGTGCCGGCCGATG
>Ga0302326_10012462_pt1 | contig 18129 bp, 14 predicted proteins | sample Palsa_T0_3_FD_202264 | JGI IMG/M metagenome (GOLD analysis project Ga0302326, IMG submission 202264) | Peat permafrost microbial communities from Stordalen Mire near Abisko, Sweden - Palsa_T0_3 | ecosystem: Environmental > Terrestrial > Soil > Palsa > Peat permafrost | place: Sweden: Abisko...
GGGCGACTCAGCCCCCCAACCTCCCCTGGCACCGTGGCCGGCCACCGAGCTGCGCTGCTCGGGGGACGTGATCGTCTGCGGCGGCGTGATCGGCTCACCCCAGCTGCTGCTGCTGTCCGGCATCGGGCCGGCCGACGACCTGCGCGCGCTCGGCCTCGACGTGCGCGCCGACCTGCCCGGCGTCGGCGCCAACCTGCACGATCACGCGCTGGCGACGCTGCTGTACGAGTCGTCGCAGACGATTCCCGAGGGCAAGGCCAACAACCTCGAGGCGCACCTGTTCGCCGCCAGCGACCCGGCCATGCCCGCCCCGGACCTGCAGCCGCTGATGTCGCACTTCCCGATGCCGGTCGAGGGCTACCCGCAGCCCGCCTACGGCGACGGCTACGCGATCGTGGCCGGCCTCATCCGCCCGCTCAGCCGAGGCCGCCTCTGGCTCCGCTCGGCCGACCCGGCCGAGCACCCGGCGCTGGATCCGCAGTACCTCTCCGAGCCCGCCGACGCGCAGGCGCTGCTCGCCAGCCTGAAGCTCTCCCGCGAGGTCGGCCAGGCCCGCGCCCTCAAGGACTGGCGCGCCCGCGAGATCGCCCCCGGCCCCGACGTCCGCACCGACGAAGAGCTGGTCGAGTACGGCCTGCGCAACCTGATCAGCTACCACCACCAGGTCGGCACCTGCAAGATGGGCATCGACTCGATGGCCGTCACCACCCCCGACCTGCGCGTCCGCGGCATCCCCGGCCTCCGCGTAGCCGACGCCTCGGTGATGCCCTCGGTAACCTCAGGCAACACCAACGCCCCCACCATCATGATCGCCGAACGCTGCGCCGCCTTCCTCCTAGCCGAGTAACCCCAACCGCCCCGGCGCCAAGGTCCCATGAGCGCTGTGGGCCACCGCGCTACGACGGTGTGAACGGCCCGCCCTTCGCGTCGGGCAGCAGCGGCGGCTTCAAGAACGCGGGCGGCGCGGCCAGGTCGAGCGCGCCCAGCGGCGAGACGGCGGCGGCGTCGCGGTGCGTGAGCGGCGGGAGGTTCCACTTCTCCTCGATGAGCTTGAGCACCGAGGTGTGGTCGAGGACCTCGCTGAGCACGAAATCGGGCCGCGCGTAGGGGGAGACGATCACCGCGGGCACCCGGAACCCGTACCGCTCGTACGTCACCGGGCCGTCGTCGGCGTTCTCGAGCGACTTGAGCGACTTGAGCGACAGCACCCGCAGCAGGTTGCGCGCCCACCGATGAGAGAGCTGCCAGTTCCGCGCGGGGACGTCGTCCGGCGCGACCGCGGCCGGCGGCGGCACGTGATCGTAGTAGCCGCCGTGCTCGTCGTAGATCCACAGCAGCAGCGTCGACTCCCAGGCCGGCCCGTTCATCACCGCGTTCACGACCGCGCAGGCAAAGGACTCGCCCAACGCGATGTCCTGCGGGTTCTCCTCGGAGTAGGCGCCGAAGTCCGGGTCCACGATGGACACCGACGGCAGCGTCCCCGCCGCCGCGTCGGCGAACAACTGCTGGGTGGTCCGCAGGTGATTGACGCACCGCGCGAGCCCGAGCGGGTACAGGTCGGCGGTGAACGACTTGTTGCCGCGGACGGCGTTGGTGACCCCCGGCACCCACCGGCCGAGCTGCGCGAGCCGCCGCAGCGCGATGAGGCCGTGCACGCCGAGCAGCCGTTTGAGCACGACCGAGGCCCGGTTCACGTTGTGGTAGTTCACCCAGGAGATGCCGTGGGTGGTCAGCGCGTCGAAGATCGTCCCGGCGGCCGGGTAGTTCACCAGATCCCAGGGCAGGTCGTCGACCAGGCCGTGGGCGGTGCCCGAGATCAGGAACCGCCGGTTCGGGAACGTCGGGCCCAGGCAGGAGCAGAACCAGCGGTCCGCGACCGGGAAGACGCCCGCGAGCCCGTGATAGAACGGCAGCTCCGACTCGGTCCAGTAGCCCAACGGCACGGCCGGGTCGCCGCCCGGTACGGTGTCCCACACCCCGGTCGCGAACCCGCCGCAGCTGCCGTCGGAGTAAGACAGGTGGCTGGCGTTCCACGTCTGGGTCGGGTTGCCGTGGAACTGGACGGTCGAGGTCAGGTGCTGAGCGGCGACTCGCTGCCCGTTCGGGAGCATGTTGGACACGTTCGGGACGCCGTCGGCCCCGGTCGGCAGCCCGTCGCCGCGCCCCGGCAGCGTGCCCAGGTAGTTGTCGTAGGAGTGGTTCTCCATCATCAGCACCACGATGTGCTTGATCTGCGGTATCAGGTCGGCCCCGGCCGGCTGGTCAGGGCGCGGCCGCTCGGCCGGACCGGGTTGCAGGGCGTGACCGGAAATCTCCCGCTGTTCCAGACGGTCCCACATTGGATCTGCCTTCCCCTATCGGCATCCTTCGCGCGAATCATGTCATTAAGCCGGCCTCGGCGCGATAGTGACGGCGCTGACCGCTGGCCGATCCTGCCCGCGGTCTAGCCGATGAGGTCCGCGCAGGTCACAATGGTCGGCATGACTAACGCCAATTGGACCGATATCCCCTCCGACGTCGCCGCCGAGCGTGCGTCGATCGAGGCCCAAATCGCAGGATCAACGCTGGTCAGCGCGTACGCGCAGACGGCGGCTGAGAACCCTGAGGTGGTAGCGCACCAGTGGCTGGAGGACGGCCAGTGGCGATCGCTGACCTACCGGGAGGTGTACGACCAGGTGCGCGACGCCGCCCTCGGCCTGGCCGCGATCGGCCTGCGGCCCGGCGATTTCGCGGTCGTCTGGGCGGGCAACCGGTCCGAGGCCACGATCTGCGACTACGCGGTGATGCACGCCGGGGCGGTGCCGGTCTTCATCTACCCGACGGTCTCGGCCGATCAGGGCGCGTACATCGCCGGGCACTGCGAGGCGACGCTGGCGGTAGTGGAGCGGCAGTACCTGGACAAGCTCGAATCGGTCAGGAGCCAGCTGCCGAAGCTCCGCCAGATCGTCGTCATCGACCCCGAGGCCGATCCCGGGATCGGCGACGGGACCGGCGCCGAGCGCGGCCGGGAGACGATCGCGGGCGTGATCAGCTGGTCGCGCCTGCTCGACCTCGGCCGAGCCGAGGCGGAGGCCGCGCCGGGCCTGTTCGAGGAGACCTGGCGGCAGGTGAGCCCCGACGACCTGGCCACGCTGATCTACACCTCGGGCACCACCGGCACCCCCAAGGCCGCCATGCTCACGCAGAAGAACGTCCGCTACACCCAGGCCGCGTCGCTCCGGCTGCTCCCGCTCGAGGCCCGGTTCGGCGCCGAAGGCGCCGGCATGCTGGTCTCCTTCCTGCCGATGGCGCACGTCACCGGCCGCCACACCGACCACTGGTCGTCGATGATCCACCCGGTCACGCTGTCCTACTGCCCGGACAGCAAGCAGATCTTCGCGATCGCGGCCCAGGTGCGCCCGACCACGCTGATCGCCGTCCCCAGGATCTGGGAGAAGCTCTACGCGGCGCTGCGGGCGGCGGTGCCCGATCCCTCCCCGGCGGCCGTCCGGGCGCTGCCGGAGGAGGCCAAGGCAAAGGTCCTGACCCTGGTCGGGCTTGACCGCTGCGCGTTCGCGGCCAGCGGGGCCGCGCCGATCGACCCCGGGATCATCGAGTTCTTCCAGGCCCTCGGGCTGCCGATCGTCGAGGGCTGGGGGATGTCCGAGCTCTGCAACGCGGCCACCATCGCCGTGCCGGGCGACTCCCGCAACGGCGCCGTCGGCCGGGCGTACCCCGGGGTGGAGATCCGGATCGCCGACGACGGCGAGGTGCTGGTCCGCGGCCCGCTGGTGATGACCGGCTACTACCACGACAAGGAGCGGACGGCCGAGGCGGTCGACGCCGACGGCTGGATGCACACCGGCGACATCGGCGAGCTCGACGCCGAAGGCTTCCTCAAGATCACCGACCGCAAGAAGGACCTGCTCATCACGTCCGGCGGCAAGAACATCTCGCCCGCCCTGGTCGAGTACGAGCTGCAACGGCACCCGCTGATCGGGCAGGCCTGCGCGATCGGCGACCGGCGCAAGTACGTGGCCGCGCTGCTGGTCCTGGACCCCGACGTGGCACCGGGCTGGGCGCGCGAGCGCGGCATCGAGTTCGAGTCCGCGGCCGAGCTCGCGGCCAATCCCGAGGTGCTGGCCGAGATCGAGCGCGGCGTCGCCGAAGCGAACTCCCGCCTCGCCCGGCCGGAGCAGGTCCGCCGCTACACGGTGCTGGCCGACGAGTGGACCGCGCTGACCGGCGAGCTCACCCCGTCGCTGAAGCGCCGCCGCCCGGTCATCACGCAGAAGTACGCGACCGAGATCGCCGGCCTCTACGACGAGTAGGCCACTAACTGAGCGTAACGGGCGGAGTCGCCGGGCCGGTTCCGCCCGTTACCGGTTTGGGTTCAATATCATGGCAGCGTGACAGGTCACCAGCTAAAGGTCTATAACTCGCTCGGACGGCAGCTCGAGGACTTCGTGCCGTCCGCCGATGTCGTCGGCCTCTACAGCTGCGGCCCGACCGTCTACTACTTCCCGCACCTGGGCAACATGCGGCCCTACGTGTTCGCGGACACGCTCCGCCGGGCGCTGCGCTGGAAGCAGATCCCGGTCAGGCACGTGGTCAACATCACCGACGTGGGGCACGCGGTCGCGGACTCCGACACCGGCGACGACAAGCTCGAGGTCGCGGCGGCGAAGGAGCGGCGTTCGGTCGCCGACATCGCCGACTTCTACACCCGCGCGTTCATGACCGACATGGCGGCGCTGAACGTGCTGCCGGCCGACCGGTACCCGCGCGCCAGCGAGTACGTCGAGCAGATGATCGAGTTCGCGACGCGGCTGCAGGAGCGCGGGGTCACCTACCAGATCCCGTCCGGCCTGTACTTCGACACCACCAAGTCCGACGGCTACGGCACCCTCGCGCTGATGGACATCGCCGGCCAGCGCGAGGCCGCCCGGGTGGAGCAGGTCGAGGGCCGCAGGCACAAGTCCGACTTCGCCCTCTGGCGGGCGGAGGAGCCCGGCGCCCGCCGGGTCATGCGCTGGGACTCCCCGTGGGGCTGGGGCGCGCCCGGCTGGCACCTGGAGTGCTCGGTGATGTCGATGGCGCTGCTTGGTGAGCACTTCGACCTGCACACCGGCGGCATCGACCACCGGGAGCTGCACCACGTCAACGAGATCGCGCAGTCCGAGGCCTACCTCGACGACGGCGATCCGTGGGTCAGATACTGGATGCACAACGAGTTCCTGCTGCTCAACAACGCCAAGATCGCCAAGTCGTCGGGCCCGGTGCCGCGGCTGGCCGACCTCGTCGAGGACGGCTACCATCCGATGGCCTACCGGCTCTTCCTGCTCGGCGGCCACTACCGCAGCCAGCTCGACTACACCACCGGCGCCGTCGACGGCGCCCAGACGAGCCTGCGCCGTCTGCTCTCCCGCATCGAGCCGCTCCGCCCGCTGCCGGTCATCGAGACGTACGAGCAGGCGCGGGCCGCGCTCACGGCGATCGCCGACACGACGCCGGCTGACGCGGATGCCGACGCGGGCACCGATGACGCCGAGCCCGGTGACAAGACCGCGCTTGACTACCTGGAGCTGATGGACGAGGCGATCTCCCTCGACCTGGCCACCCCCCGGCTGCTCGCGATCCTCCAGGAGTCGCTCCGCGACCAGGAGATCACCCCGGCCGGCCTGCGCGTCATCGTGGCGGCGGCCGACGCCCTGCTCGGCCTGCACCTGAACGATCTGGACCCGGCCGCGCTGGAGCGCCGGCGCTCCACCGCCGACCTCGACACCGCCGAGATCGAGACGATCGAGCGCCTGATCGCGGACCGCACCCAGGCCCGCAAGGAGAAGAACTGGCCCCGCGCCGACGAGATCCGGGCCGAACTAGACCGCCTCGACGTCCAGGTAACCGACACTCCCACCGGCCCCAGCTGGCACCTCCGCTAGCCGACGGGGAGCATCTCGGGGTAGGTGACGTCGATTTCCTTGATCGACTCGGGGAAATCGCGCCTGTTGTTGGTGATGAAGCGCTCCGCGCCCAGGCTGACGGCCGTTGCCAGGTGGGTGGCGTCGGCGGCGCGCAGACCGTAGCGGGCGGCCAGCACGGTCGCCAGTTCCGCGATCGCCCGATCCACCGGGCGCAGGTCCAGCTTGGTCAGCAGCCTGCCTAGCGCCCGGACCGCCGTCGCATCCCCGTCTCGAAGGGGTTTTGACATCACCTCGGGCAGCAGCAGCACCGAGCCGACACCGTCCCGCCGGGGCGACTTCCCTGGTGCCTTAGCGGGAAACAAGGCGGCGACCCGGCTCCCGAGCGGGTGACCGGGAATCGCAGCGTAGATCAGCACGTCGGCGTCGAAGGCGTCCACGCCGCTACCGGCTGTCCCGGCCGGTGCGGATGGAGGCGATCAGTTCCTCGGCGTACTGCTCGCTGATGCCGCCGCCGACATTCACGTCCTCGTCCGCGACGGATTCCAGCAGGGCGTGCATCTGGGCGGCCTCGTTCAAGACGACCTCCGCTCTCGATCGGCTCCAGACAATATCCGGGCGCACGATCACGGCGACCGCCCGCCCGTGGCGGGTGATCGTGACCTCCTCGCCCTCCGCAACCCGATTAAGAACCTCGGGAAGGGCGGCGCGAGCCTCACTCACCGTCATCACAGCCATAAGCAAAATGTACGCCGCTGTACATCGATGTGCAAATGAGCTCGCCCGGCTACGCGCTGAGCTCGCGCTCCAGCGGTGTGCGGAAGCGCGGGGTGGCGCGATTCGCCCCCAGCCACGCCTCCAGCCGGGCCGCCTGGCCGGAGACGGCGGCCGCGCCGTCGGCCCCGATGTCCTCCAGCAGCCGCAGGACGATCTCCCCGGACGCGCGCTGCGCCCAGCCGCCCACCACGCGTCCCTCCCACCACACGGTCGGGCCGATGTTGCCGGTTCGGTCGAACAGCGCCGCCCGGTGCTGGCCCAGGAACCAGTCCCGTGCCTGCCACCCCATCGGCGTGGGGTCGAGCGCGGGCAGCAGCGTCGCGACCGCAGCGGCCTCGGCCGAGCAGAATTCGAGGTCGTCCGCCAGGGCAACGCCCGGCTGCCCGTCCAGGTCGACCTCGACCGTCGGCAGCGCGGCCAGCGCCGCCTTGGTCTGCCCGCCCGTCCAGCCGCCCCACCACTGCAGGTCGGACACGGGGGCCGGCCCGAACGAACGGAGCCACCGCCGCGCCAGCTCGGCCCGCGCCGCGCCGCCGTCCAGCCCGCCGCCGGCGGTCGGCTGACCCAGCCAGGCCGAGGCCGCAAACCACTCGAACTGCCCCGATGACCAGCCGCCGCGCCGGTGCCCGCGCACGATGCGCCCCTCGGCGCCGAGCAGCGTGAGCACCCGCGACGTGATGTTGGCGGTGCCGCCGTAGCTCTTATCGAGCGAGTAAGAAAGCTGCGTCCGCAGCCGCGGCTCGCCCTCCGACAGCTGCGAACCGGACGCGCCGCCGCCGCGCGCGTCCAGCACCCGCAGCACCCCCGAGCCGACGTCCCGCAGCCACCCGCCCGGGTCGCCGTCGCCGACCCCGCCGGTGATCAGGTCCTTCTCCAGCTGGCGTCGCAGCCGCTTGGCGACGTCATCGGTGCACGCCGCCTGCACCACCGGCATCAGCCCGGCGGGCACCACGAACATCGTCCGCCGCATCCCCAGCATCCGCACCAGCGAACGCTCGGCGTAAACAGCCCCGTCCAGCTGCTCCGCGGTGCAGCCGGTCCGCGCCCAGGCCGACAAGTACACGGCCGTGGGATCCGTCCCGTGCAGCGCGATCATCGCGTCGACCGCGCCGACGACGGAATCGGCCGCCACCGCGAGCCGATGCCGCTCCACCAGCCGCGCCCGCCGCTGCGCGACGTTCACCGTGACCATCAAGGGTGCTCCAGAAAGTCGGCCGCTAGAAAATAAAGACGAACACCATTATCCCGAACGGTCCCGTGCTTCGCCTCGTAACGCACCGCGCACCGGCCCCCAGGACCGACCTAGCCCCGGTGGACCCGAGCCGCGTTAATGTCAGCGGCCGAACGACCCGCGCACCTGCCCCTCGGACCGACCTAGCCCGCAGGTCGGACCCGGGCCGCGGCAGCGTCAGCGGCCGACGGCCTGCCCGGTGACCACGGTGGCCCCCCAGTCCTCGTCGGTCCGGATGGCGGGGGACAGGCCCGCGGCGGCCATCGCGGCCGCCATCTCCGGTGCCTGCCGGTCGCTCGTCTCCACCAGCAGCACGCCGCCCGGCGCGAGCCAGCCCGGCGCGTCCGCCGCCGCCCGGCGCAGGATCGCGAGCCCGTCGAGGCCGCCGTCGAGCGCCACCAGCGGCTCGTGGTCGCGCGCCTCGGCGGGCAGGAACGCGACGTCTGCCGTCGGCACGTACGGCGCGTTGCAGATCAGGATGTCCGCCCGCCCGCGCAGCCCGCCCGGCAGCGCCCCGAACAAGTCGCCGACGTACCCGCGGCCCCTTACTCCGGTCATGGGGGGCTCCCGCCCCCCATCCCCCCCGCCGGACGGCTCCAGGTTCCGCCGTGCGCAGGCGACGGCGGCCGGGTCGAGGTCGGCCGCGTGCAGTTCGGCCCGGCCCGCCAGTCCGTTCGCGACCGCGAGCCCGAGGGCGCCGGTACCGCAGCACAGGTCGATGATCACGGGGATCTCGGGGCCGCCGTCCAGGCGCGAGCGCGCGAGCCCGATGGCCGCCGACACCAGGAACTCGCTCCGCCGCCGGGGCACGAAAACACCGGGGTCGATTAGGATCCGCAGGCCCGCGAACTCGGCCCAGCCGAGCACCTGCTCAAGTGGTTCCCCGGCCGCCCGCCGCCCGACCAGAGCGTCGAGTTCCTGCCGGGTCGGCGCGGCCGACAGCAGCAGCGCCGCCTCGTCCTCGGCGAAGACGCAGCCGGCGCTCCGCAGCCGGGCGACCACGGCCGCATCGTCAATGACCGCATCGTCGCGCATGGCATCACACCCTACTATTGAAGGCGTGTCAGAAGCGACATATACACGCTGGGCGGCCGCCCAGCTCAATGTCAAGGACCCGTCCGTTAAGCGGGCGCGCAGCGGCGACAACAGCACGGTATTTGAAATCAGAGCCGGGGATGCGCGCTGGTTCCTCAAAATCGGCGACCGGCTGGCACGTGAATGCGCCGGCCTGCGCTGGCTGCAAGGCAGGCTGCCGGTCCCTCGAGTCGTCGCGTTTGACCAGCTGGAAGGCGCGGACGCGCTGCTCATGGCGGCCGTTCCCGGTACCGACCTAGCCGCCCGGGCGAAATCCGGGCGGCCGGCCAGCATCGTGGAAATGCTCGCGTCCGCGCTCCGGTCCTTCCATTCGGCCAGCGCCAAAGATTGCCCATTCGAGGCATATGTCCCGGGCGAATCACTCGTGCACGGCGACGCCTGCCTGCCGAATATCATTGTCGGCGACGACGGGTCGAATGGATATATCGACCTGGGCGACATGGGCGTCGGCGATGTCGAGGTCGACCTGTCGGCCGCGGTCTGGAGCCTGCAGTACAACCTCGGCCCGGGGTTCGGCCGCGCGTTCCTGACCGCCTACGGGCGCCCGGACGCGACCGACCGGGACGTCGACCGGCTTCGGGCGATGTACGCGACCCGAGGGCGGATAGCCCCCGGCCTCCACGGTGCAGCCGCCGCCCGGACTGGGGAGTCCACGGATTCGCCAAGCGGACCACTCGGGCGAGGCTTTCTCCGATAGCTGCTCGCAGCCGAAGGAGCCTCCCATGCAGCCCGAACATCAGCCCGCCCTGCCCGCCGAGCCGGTCACCGGGTGCCACGCCATCGCGAGGTGCGACGGGCAGGCGTGCTTCCAGGTTCGGGTCGAGGCGTCACTGGGCCGGCGGCCGGTCCTGCACTGGGCCAACGCCTGCGCGGCGCATATCGGCGACCTAGTGGAAGGAGTCAAGGCCTGGGCGCATGACGGCAACCTGACCGGAGCCACGCTGACCGTTCTGGTCATCGACCCGGCGGCTGAGTCGCGCCGGGCCGCCGGGGGTGAGCCCGGCCCGCTCTGGCCCGGTTTCGCCTTCAGCGTGCTTCCCCTTGTGCAGCCCGCCCGGCAGTGACGGCCATCCGCCTACTGCCTGCGGATTCACCGGCCCCGGCCGGGCTGGCGGCGTCGACCGGCCCGGCCGGGGCCCGTCTCCTTCAGGCGACGGCGCCCCGCGCCCACCGGGAGGCAGCCAAACCGCGCTACCGTAATGTCGAAGATGGGTCGTCTCGTGATGGAGATGCCTGGATGACGCAGACGGCGCAGCTGGTCGGCCGCAACCCGGAATGCTCGGCCGTGGACGAGTTGCTGCGGCAGGTCACCGACGGGGCGAGCGGCGCCCTCGTCGTTCGCGGCGAGCCCGGCATCGGAAAGTCAGCGATCCTGGACTACGCGGCCAAGACCGCGGGCGGCTTCCTCGTGCTCGCGGTGACCGGCATCGAGTCGGAGATGGAGGTCGTCTTCTCCGGCCTCCAGCAGGCGTGCGCGCCGCTGGCCGGGCGCCTCGGGCAGCTCCCGGCGCCGCAGGCCGACGCGCTCCGGGTCGCCTTCGGCCTGACCGCCGCCACCGCCCCGCCTGAGCGCTTCCTGGTCGGGCTTGGGGTGCTCGGCCTGCTGGCGGAGGCGGCAGCGGCCCGGCCAGTGCTCTGCCTGGTGGATGACGCGCAGTGGATCGACCAGGCCTCGCTGCGCGCACTCGGGTTCGCCGCGCGACGGCTGCAGCGCGAGTCGGTCGCGATGATCTTCGGCGCTCGGGCGGGCTTCGAGGTCCCCGAGCTCGCCGGGCTGACCGAGTTGACGCTGGGCGGGCTGACCGAGGCCGACGCCCGCGCGCTGCTGACCGCCGCCGTCCCCGGACGGCTGGACGAGCAGGTCCAGGACCGGATCGTGGCCGAGGCAGCGGGCAATCCGCTCGCTCTGCTTGAGTTCTCTCACGAAATCACGGAGTCCGGCGATCTGGCGGGCGGGTTCGGTGTCTCACCGTGGGTGACGCGCCCGCTCGCCGACCGGGTCGCCGAACGGTTCCTGGCCCGGGTCGCGGCGCTGCCTGCCGCCACCCGACGGCTGCTGTTGCTGGCCGCGGCGGAGCCGCTCGGGGATCCAGGGCTGCTGCGCCGGGCGGGTCTCACGTTCGGAACGAACATCTCGGACCTCGCGCCGGCTGAGCTGGCGGGGCTCGTGCGGCTCGGGGCTCAGGTCACCTTCAGGCACCCGCTGGTGCGATCCGCCATCTACCGGTCGGCGCCCGCCGTCGACCGGCAGGCCGCGCACGCCGCGCTGGCCGAGGCGACCGTCGCCGAACACGACCAGGACCGGCGTGCGTGGCACCGCGCGCACGCTACCCTCGGCCCCGACGAGGCGGCGGCGGCTGACCTGGAGCGGTCGGCCAACCGCGCGCTGACCCGCGGCGGCCCGGCCGCCGCGGCGGCCTTCCTGGAGCGCGCCGCCGCGCTCAGCCCCGATCCGGGCGAACGCGCCCGGCGGAACCTCGCCGCCGCCCAGTCCAAGTACGACGCCGGATCGCCGGGTGCGGCCGGCAGCCTGATCTCCGCCGCGGTGGCGGGCCCGATTGACGAGCTCCAGCGGGCGCGGGCGGACCAGCTGGCAGCGCGAATTGCCACCGTGATCAGGACCGGTGGTGACCCGCCCGGGCTGCTGCTGCAGGCGGCCCGCCGGTTCGGGCCGCTCGACGCCGCCCTCGCGAGGCGGACCTACCTCGACGCGATCATGTCGGCCATGATCTTGGGTGACCCCCGGGGAACCCGCTGGCTGCAGGTGGCGGGCGCGGCCCGGGGCGCCCCGCCGGCTCCCGCATCGGCCCGGCCGCGCTCCGATGACCTGCTCCTCGATGGCCTGGCGGCGCTGGCCAACGACGGCTATCAAGCGGCCCTGCCGGGGCTTCGCGATGCGCTGCGCGCGTTCCGGACGGAAGATCCGGAAGGGGCCAGAAGCACCGGCGCCGTCGGTGTGCTGTGGCTGGCCTGCCAGACGGCGATGAACCTCTGGGACGACGCCTCCTGGATTGACCTCTCCGGCCGCCTGCTCGCCCTCGCCCGGGGCAATGGCGCCCTGATCGACTACGGCGGCGCGCTCAACATCGCCGCGTTGGTGGCCGTGCTGAGCGGCGACTTCACGGCGGCGGCGGCGTGCAACGACGAATCCGACGTCATCGCGGTCACCACCCAGACCTACGCCCCGGTCCACGGCCGGCTGGCGCTCGCCGCCTGGCAGGGACGCGAGGGCGCCGTCGCGGTCCCGGGGTCCGGCGACCGCGGGACCAACCGCACCGTCCGGCAGTACACCGCGGCGCTGCTCGGCAACAGCCTCGGTCGTTATGAGGAGGCGCTGGCGGCCGCCGAGCCGTGTTGCGAGAACGCCGATCACCTCGGCTACCCGCTGTGGGCGCTCCCCGAGCTGGCCGAGGCGGCCGCTCGCTGCGGCCGCGCCGACCTAGCCGAGCACGCCGTCGCGCGGCTGGCCGAGACGACGGCAGCGTCCGGGACGGACTGGGGCCTGGGAATGCTCGCGCGCTCCCGGGCCCTGGTCAGCGCCGGGGAGTCGGCCGAGACCGGTTACCTGGAAGCGATCGACCGGCTCGGCCGGACCCGAATCAAGGCGCACCTGGCCCGCGCCCACCTGCTGTACGGCGAATGGCTCCGTCGGGCGAAGCGCCGCAGCGACGCGCGAGCCCAACTGCGGATCGCCAGCGAGATGTTCACCGCGATGGGCGCCGGGGCGTTCGCCGCCCGGACCGACCGCGAGCTGGCCGCGACCGGCGAGCGGGTCCGCAGGCGGGACATTCAGCCGGTGGTCGAGCTGACCCCGCAGGAGACGCAGATCGCCCGGCTCGCCAGCGAGGGCCGGTCCAATCCCGAGATCGCCGCGCAGCTCTACCTCAGCCCGCGCACCGTCGAGTACCACCTGAGCAAGATCTTCGCCAAGCTGGATATCGCCTCGCGCGGCCACCTCGCTCGCGCGCTGGCCGCCCGCTTACCGCGTCACCGGGCAGCCTAGGGAGTACACGGATGCAAAGGGCTTCCCGCTCGGCGAGACTGAGGTCGTCAGCGCTTCGCGCATCGCGGTCGCCCTCCCGACAGAATCGAGACGACAATGCCAGAGCAAAGCCGCTTCCTGCAGGGCTCCTTCGCGCCTGTCACCGACGAGGTCACCGCGTTCGACCTGCCGGTCACCGGCACCATCCCGGCCGAGCTCAGCGGGCGCTACCTGCGCAACGGGCCTAACCCGCTGGGGCTCGACGACCCCGGCTACCACTGGTTCATCGGAGCGGGCATGGTGCACGGAGTCCGGCTGCGCGACGGCCGGGCCGAGTGGTACCGCAACCGCTGGGTCCGCTCCCGGCGAGTGGCCGAGGCGCTCGGCGAGAGCTGGGCCCAGGGCCCGGTCCACGCCGGCATGGATTTCGCGGCCAACACCCACATCATCAGGCACGCGGGCCGGACGCTCGCGACCGTGGAGGCCGGCCCGCTGCCGTACGAGCTGGACGCCGACCTGGACACCCTGGGCCCGTACGACTTCGGCGGGAAGCTGCCGGGCGGTTTCGCCGCGCACACCAAAGTCGATCCGCTGACCGGCGAACTGCACGCCATCGCGTACTTCTGGGGCTGGGACTACATCCAGCACATCGTCATCACCCCCGACGGCGACGTGATCGCGGCCGACAACATCCCCGTCCCCGACGGGCCGATGATCCACGACTTCGCCCTGACCGAGAAATACGTGGTTCTGTTCGACCTGCCGGTGACCTTCAGCATGGACGCGGCGGCGGCCGGGGTGCAGCTGCCCTACACCTGGAACGCGAACCACCAGGCCCGAGTCGGCCTGCTCAGCCGCGACGGCAGCTCGTCCGTGGTGCGCTGGTTCGAGGCGGAGCCGTGCTGGATCTTCCACACCCTCAACGCGTACGACGACGGCGGCACGGTCGTGGTGGACGTCGTCCAGTACGCGGGGGCGTATGACGTCTCCCTGCTGAGCGGGGGCGGCCCGCTGACGCTGGACCGCTGGACCATCGACCTGGCGGCGGGAAAGGTCCTGCGCCGCCGGCTCGACGACCGGCCCCAGGAATTCCCGCGGGTAGACGAGCGGCTGCTCTCCCGCCCGCACCGATACGGCTACAGCGCTGCCATCGGCGAGGTCAACCGGGCCGTCATCTCGATGAACGGCGACTTCGGCGACCAGGCGTTCGGCAACGCGCTGCTCAAGCGGGACCTGGCCAGGGACTCGGTCGAGGCGCACGAGTTCGGGCGCGACGCCACCGCCGGCGAGGCCGTGTTCGTCCCCGCCTCGCCGATCGCGGCCGAGGACGACGGCTACGTGATGGCCTTCGTCCACGCTCCTGACCGAGGCGCGGCCGATCTGGTCATCCTCGCCGCGCAGGACTTCAGCGGCGAACCGGTCGCCCGAATCCACCTGCCCGCCCGCATCCCGCTCGGCTTCCACGGCAGCTGGATCCCCGACCTCTAGCCGGACCAGCCGGCTTTCACTATCGACGGTGCACCGCACCAGTTAGGTTGGGGTTGCCGCATGCGGGACCGGACCCTGGTGCCGGTCCTCGGCCTGTGCGTGCTGGTGGCGACGACCGCCTACCTGATGGTGTTCACGCTGCTCGGCCAGATCGGCGCGACGCTGGGCGCGTCGCGGACGGCGCTGGACTGGATCACGATCGCGACCGTGATCGTCGGCACCGTCAGCAGCGCGCTGATGCCGGCCCTGGGGGCGGTACTGGGCGAGCGCCGGCTGATGGTGATCTCCATGGGCGCGCTGGCGGCCGGGTCGCTCTCCAGCGCCTGCGCGCCGGACGTAGCGCTACTGCTCGTCGGCCGGGTCGTCGCCGCCCTCGGCCTCGCCGCCGCCGCGGTCAGCATCGCGATTGTGCGCGAGCGCCGTTCAGGACCGGGCCTGGCCCGCGCGCTCGGCGTCATCGCGGCGTTCGAGGGGGCCGCCGCCGGCACCGGATTCGCCCTCGGCGGCGTCGTCGAGGAGGCCGCCCGGGCCGACTGGCGCGCGGTCTTCCTCGCCATGGCCGCGATCAGCGCGGTCGCCGCGGCTGCCGCGGCCGTGACCATTACCGACAAACCAGCCGGGGATGAAGCCCCGGCCCCGGGTAGCGCCGGCGCGCCCGGTGTCGACCGGCGACCCCGTGCGGTCTCGGTCCACCGCCGCCTCGGCCGACCGGGTGAGGTCGCGGTCCATCGCCACCTCGACCTCGGCGGGGCGGTGCTGCTGGCGGGCGGCCTGGCGGCCGGGCTGCTCGCGATCACCGAGGGCGCCGCCTGGGGCTGGACGTCGGCCCGGATAGCCGGGCTGATCGCGGCGGCGGTGACGCTGCTCGCGGTCTGGGCCGTCGGCGCGCTGCGGGCCGCCGACCCCTTGGTGCGGCTGCGGGTCCTGGCGCGCCCGGGGGTGGCCGTCGGCGCGGCATTCATCCTGGTCACCGCGTGCACCGTCGGCATCGTCAACCTCACCGTGCCGTCGTTCCTCGAAGCACCGCCGACGGCCGGCTACGGAGACGGCGCGTCGGTCCTCACCGCCGGTCTGGACATGCTGCCGTTCGCGGTCGCCATCACGCTGGCGGGGTATCTGGCCGGCCGGCTAGCGCAGCTCCTGGGACTAAGGCGCATCGGGGCGTCGGGCCTGTGCGCGGAGGCGCTCGGGCTCGGGCTGCTGGCCGGCTTCCCGCATTCCGTCGGCCAGGTCGCGGCCTTCGTCGCCATCATCGGGGTCGGGCACGGCTGCCTGATCACGGCCGCCTACGTCGCGATAACGCGGGACGTCCCGCAGCGCGAGGCGGGCGCGGCGGCCGGATTCGGCAGCGCCGTCAGCGGGGTCAGCGGCGCCGTCGCCAGCGCCGTGATCACCCCCGTGCTGGCCAGCCGGCTGCTGCTGGCGGGCCCGTCGCTGCTGCCCGCGGCGTCCGGCTACACCCGTTCCTGGCTGTACGGCGCCGCGTTCGCGGCCGGGGCGGCGCTGATCGTCATCGCGGCGAGGATGACGAGGGCCGGGCGGAAGCCGGCCCCCGTCCGGGACGATGCGGCCGAGATCCCCGTCGGCTAAGGGCCATCCTCAGTCCCGCCGGCCGGGCAGCCGTCCGAGCACGGGTTCGTCACCCGTCCCGTGCTCACCAGCTGGGTAGCGATCCCGACCGCGATGTTCGACGAGATCGCGAACCCGATTCCCGGTGCCGCCGCGCCCGCGTGACTGGCCGCCGCCAAGGTGGGAATCCCGACGACGTCGCCATCGAGGGTCGCCAGGGCGCCGCCGCTGTTGCCCGGGTTGATCGCGGCCGAGGTCTGGATGGTGTCAGGCAGCGTGGCCCCGGGTGCTGCGCGGGTTGCGGGCTCGGAGACGGTCCGCCCCACCGCCGACACGATGCCCTCGGTGACGCTGCTGCTCAGCCCGAGCGGGTTGCCGATCGCGAGCACGACGTCCCCGGCCACCAGCTTGGCGGAATCGCCGAAGGTCGCGGGGCGTAGCCCCGGCACGCCGCTGACCCTGATGACGGCGAGGTCGTCCGGCCGGTAGATGCCGACCAGCGAGGCCGGGACGGGCGCGGCCGACGCCGACAGGAGTACCTCCAACCCGGCCCCGTCACCGACGACGTGCGCGTTGGTCACGATGTCTCCGGCCGCGTTGAGCACCACCCCCGATCCGAGCCCGGTCCTGGTGCGGATCTCGACCACCGAGGGAAGCACCCGGGCGATGGCGCTGACGAACGCGCCTTCTTCGACCGTGATAGCCGACGGCTCGGACGCGGTGCCCGTCCCGGCTCCGTCAGGTCCCGAGCCGGATCCCGAGCCGGATCCCGAGCCGGATCCCGAGCCGGATCCCGAGCCGGATCCCGAGCCGGATCCCGAGCCGGCGCATCCGGAGAGCGCGACGGCCAGCACGACCGCCGCCGTCAGCGCGCCGCCGCGGACCCCGGTCAGCATCTGCGGCCGGGCCGGGCCGGCCGGGGGGACGGGCAACGCGGCATTGCCGCGGTTCGCGGGCATCGGGTCTCCTTCTGACGTGACTGACGTGACTGACGTGACTGAAGTGACTGATCTGACTGAGGTGTCTGACGCGACTGACGCGACTGGCCTGCGGAGCACTTGCCGCCGGGGCGGCCAGGGAATGCCGCGCGCCGGACCCAGGGATTGCCCGGCCTCCTGCAACCCGGGCTCACCGCGGCACCTCGACCAGGAGGGCGGCGTACCCGGTCATGAGCCGCCGGTCCCCTCGGCGACCGCCCTGGTGGTCAGGATCGTCGCCGTCTTGCTGGCGCAGGCGTGGGCGGTGTAGCCGACGTAGAGGGCCGCGGTGTTCTCCGGCGGGAAGATCTTCAGCCAGTGCGCGGTGACCGGGTCGCAGTTGGCGGCCGGCAGCGCCGCTGCGTCCACCACGCGGAGCGCGAAACTGCCGCGCTGACCCGGCGCCAGCGTGACCACCTTGGGGGCAACCGCGCGGTCGCGGGCGGCGTCCTTCCCGATCTGGGAACCGCCGGTGCCGGAGACGAAGGAAACGCCGGGGTAGCCGTACAGCGCGCAGGTTTTACCCGAGACATTGGCCAGGACGATCACCTGGTACGCGCTGCCCGCGGTGCCCTGCGCGGCGCCCAGGGTGGCCCGCAGGGCCGAGGTCAGGCAGCCGGCCGGGCCGACCGAACCCGGCTGCGCGGGCGACGCGGGCGAGGCGGGCAGCCCGGGCGCGACGGTTGACACCGGCAAGGCAGACGATGTCGGCGCGGCAGGCGACGGGGATGGCGCCGGCGAACGAGTCGGCCCGGATGGGACGGGCTGCGACGCGACGCCGCTAGTGGAAGCCGTGACGGTCACGGTCCCAGCCGGCTGCGCCGGGTCGGGGGAACTCGCGGCCCCGCAGGCGGTGAGGGACGCCCCGGCGATGACGGTTACTGCTACTGCGGCGGTCAGCGGCGTGACCTGCCGCGCGGATCGAGACATGCGTCGTCCTTACACGGGCTCTGGTAACCCGGCTCTTGACGATGAGCAGGGTCGCTGTCCCGATCAGGCTCGCAGTCACGATGCCGCCGCCGAATCCGTGAACTCCCCAGTCAGGGGAATGCGGATCCTGGGCGGAGCAACGGTCCGTTCGATAGGACCATGATTTTGATCGTGATTGCT
>Ga0302326_10012463_pt1 | contig 18125 bp, 16 predicted proteins | sample Palsa_T0_3_FD_202264 | JGI IMG/M metagenome (GOLD analysis project Ga0302326, IMG submission 202264) | Peat permafrost microbial communities from Stordalen Mire near Abisko, Sweden - Palsa_T0_3 | ecosystem: Environmental > Terrestrial > Soil > Palsa > Peat permafrost | place: Sweden: Abisko...
GCTGATTACACGATGGTGGTTGGGTTGGTGTTACTCTACGCCGCGCTTTTACTGGTCTTAAACCTGGCCGTGGATTTCGCCCACAGCCTGCTGGACCCGAGGGTTCGCTATGACTGAGCGCCGGCATTTAAGCCCGAACCAAAGAGCGTGGCGGCGATTCCTGCGCAATCGCAGCGCCACCGCGGCCCTGACCGTGCTCGTGGCTTTGGCTATCTTAGTCTTAGTGTGGCCGCTATGCGACCTTGCGCCTGCCGCCGCCGTGTTGCCCAAAGCGATGACGCATCCGCCCGACGCCCTTTCCGATGCGCAGTTTGCGCCGCCCACCAGCGAGCATTGGTTCGGAACAGACGCGCATGGACGCGATCTTTTGAGCCGAGTTTGTCACGGCGCGCGCATTTCGCTGCTGGTTGGAATTGTGGGAGCCGCCGTGAGTCTAGTCATTGGTGTTCTTTGGGGGGCAGTGGCAGGTTATAGCGGCGGACGATTGGACAGCGCGATGATGCGGTTTGTGGATGTGCTTTATGCGATGCCTACGGTTGTTTTCGTCATCGTGCTGGTGACAGCGCTGAACGCCCTGTTAGCCCAATGGCAGGCCGGCCCACACGGCATTTCGGACGAAAAGGCGCGCCTGTTGCAATTTACTGGTCTGTTTGTCGGCCTGGGAGCAGTTTCCTGGCTGACCATGGCCCGGATTGTGCGCGGCCAGGTTTTGTCGCTACGGCGACGAGCATTCATCGACGCCAGCCTGGTGCTGGGCGCGAGCCACGCCCGGATTATTTGGCGTCACATCCTGCCCAACGTTTACGGAGTAATCATCGTATATTTGACGCTCATGATTCCTTCCATCGTGCTTTACGAATCTTTTCTCAGTTATCTGGGTTTAGGCATCCAACCGCCGCAGGCCAGCCTCGGTTCTCTGCTTGCGAGTGGCGCGGAACAAATCAACCCGATTCGGATTTATTGGTGGCTCATCGTTTTTCCCGGCGCAGTCTTGTCGCTGGCCTTGATTGCCCTGACCTTTGTGGGCGACGGCTTGAGGGATGCGTTCGATCCCAAAGCAGAATGAAAGACAACGATAAAGGCAGATTGTTATGGTCGTTTGACAATATGTCCAGTCTGACATATCGTAAGTCGCAAGCATGAACGGAAAGCCGTTGCGTTGGTTGCATGGCGAAGTAAAGACGCCGCCTATAGGCGTAGCGGCGCGACGTGAAATCGGGATGCTGCTGCGTGAATTGCAGGATGGTGAACAACCTTCCATGCCACACTCGCGGCCTATGCCGATCATAGGCTCACGCTGCCAAGAATTACGGGTTAACGATCTCAATAAAACATGGCGGTTGATTTATCGAGTGGCCGCAGACGCAATCGTGATTTTGGAAGTGTTCGAGAAAAAAACGAACGCGACGCCGCGAAACGTGATCGAAACCTGCCGAAGGCGGCTCATGCTTTATCAAGCGACTAGACTATGAAAAAGTTGAAAAACGGATGGGTGGAGGGCTCGGTCAAAGACTTCCTTGATCTGTCTGATGCGGACATCGAATTCATCGAATTTCGCCGCACATTGAGTCGGTTGTTGAGAGAAAAACGCCAGAGATTGCACCTTACGCAAGTGGAGGTTGCGGCGCGCCTCCAGACTAGCCAATCGCGGGTGGCGAAAATGGAGAAAGCAGAAGCTAGCGTTTCCGCGGATTTATTGCTCCAGTCCCTTTTCCGGCTTGGTGTGAAACGCAAAGATCTGGCTAAGGCTGCGTGATATTTATGCGCCAGTTTCCGCGTGTTCGATCAGGAAGAACTACACGAACTCGTTGATCAAGTTTTCCAAAAATTCCTGGCGTCCGCTGGTATTCGCGTCCGGTTCGCCCTTTTTAAGCATGTACTTCTCCAATGCTTCGAGGCTGCTTTTACCCGATTCTATTTGCTGGCCCACCCCGCTATCCCATGAGCTGTAGCGCTGCCGCACAAATTCCGCCAACCGCCCGTCTTTGCGGATAGCGGCGGCGATTTTGAGTCCACGCGCGAAAGCGTCCATGCCGCCGATATGGGCGTAAAAAAGGTCCACATCTTCGAAACTTTCCCGGCGCACTTTGGCGTCGAAATTGACGCCGCCCGTGCTCAGGCCGCCGGCCTGCAAAATCGAGAGCATGCATTGTGTCGTCAAGTATATGTCGGTGGGGAATTGGTCGGTGTCCCAGCCCAGGAGCAAATCGCCCGTGTTCGCGTCAATGGAGCCAAGGGCGCCGGCGGCGGCCGCCACTTCCAATTCGTGCTGCATGGTGTGGCCGGCCAGGGTCGCGTGATTGGTTTCCAAATTAAGTTTCAGATGCTTGAGCAAATCGTATTCGCGCAGGAAATTCAGGCAGGCGGCAGCGTCGGAATCGTATTGATGTTTGGTCGGTTCCTTCGGTTTAGGTTCGATGTAAAATTGGCCCTTGAAGCCGATCTTCTTTTTATAATCGACAGCCATGTGCAGGAACTTGGCCAAATGATCGAGCTCGCGTTTAAGATCGGTGTTCAACAACGTGGAATAACCCTCGCGCCCGCCCCAAAAAACATAACCAGCGCCCTTCAATTCATGTGTCACTTCCAGCGCCTTTTTGACCTGCGCGCCGGCATACGCGAAAACGTCGGCATTGCAACTGGTGGCCGCGCCATGGGCAAAGCGGGGGTGCGCAAACAAACAAGCCGTCCCCCAAAGTAGCCCGATGCCGGTGCGTTGCTGCTCTTCGCGCAGAACCTTGACCACGGCGTCGAGGTTCTTGTTGGTCTGCGAAAGCGTGGCCCCTTCGGGAGCGACATCGCGGTCGTGAAAAGCGTAAAAAGGCGCGCCCAATTTTTCAAAGAATTCAAAAGCGGCGCGCGCTCGGCGGCGGGCGTTGTCCAGGGAATCGCTGTTATCATCCCAGGGACGGTTCACGGTCGGTGCGCCGAACATATCGGAACCGCGCCCGCGCATGGTATGCCAATAAACCACGGAGAATCGCAAATGCTCACGCATGGTGCGGCCTACGACCACTTCCTCGGCATTGTAATGTTTGAAAGCGAGTGGATTTTTCGATTTCGGGCCTTCGAATTGAATGTTGGAGACGTTTGGAAATGCGGCTGCCATAAATTGTGTCGCGCTTTGGTAACGGAAAAGAAATCAGGAGGCAATGAGAAAGCTTTAAAAATGGAGATTTCACGCCCGAACTAGGGCAGGCTGTGGACGATGGCTGAAACCATTTCAGTGCACCTGGATAAATGGCTGTGGGCGGTGCCCCGATATTACGAGCGCAGTTCATTTTCCCAAGGTGCTAAAACTAAAACAAATTAGTCGATTTTCTGTCAAATTACAATCCAGCACTTAGCATTAGCACTACGCAATATGCTGACGGTAAACGCTTTAAATAAATACAATAATATACTACCAATACAATATAATATCTATTGACTCACTATAGATTATCTGGTTTACTTTGCGCGGATGTTGAACTCCACTACGAAATTATTCGTGAATACGGCAAATGACAAAGGGCCTGAAAACGGCGAACCAGAATGGTTGAGATTGGTTCGCCAACATGTGAACTCGCTCAGATTCGGCACCGTTCTAATCACCGTGCATGACTCACGCGTCACCCAAGTGGAGATTTCCGAGAAGGTGCGGCTGGATATCCAGGCCGGCATCAAGAGCAGGGTTAATTGAATAAAGACTTGCGCACTAGCCGGCTGACCGGCTCAGCGCAAGTTCCCAAGCACAAAAAAACTATTAACTTATGCGAAACGTTTCTAATCTGGTTTTGGAGGGCGGCGTCGCTTGCGCATTTCCAGCGGGCGCCACGGTCATTTCGAGCAAATTCGCGCGCGCTCTGGCGAAACTTCGCGCGGTAGTCATGCGGGAAGTTCCCGAAGGATTCGAAGACCGAACAGGTTTTCATTTCACCGTGGACGCCTTTCAGGAGGTTCCGCACGCATCTCAACCTATCGGCTTTGAGTATTATCTGCCTTCACAGGAAGAAACGTGACAACACCTTTTTGGCCCACCTCTCCCCGAGGCGGTTAGTTGACATAAACAGGAAGCCTGCAAGCAACTCGGACCACCGCGGCTTTTGGGGTTAACAACATTTTTCGAGATCGTCACATCCCAGACGTTTAATCGTCATGGAGTGTTGCCATCATCGGGCGTGCAGGAATCAGGAATTAGATTGTGCCCATGAAAACCATTCTACATTTGAAAAAGTTTGAGACGACTGTGCTCAGCGGAGCCGAATGGCCGCTGGTCACAACCGATTGGCTTATTTTGCAGTTGTGCGAAGGAAGCGCTTACGCCTTCGGCAATAAAGTGAGCAAGTTAATTCCGACCTCCGGCGTTGTCGTCTGCCCGCCGAAAGCAAACGTCACCATGATGGCCAGCGTGCTGGGGCAGGCAGTGTTTCGGGGTATGTCTATCCAACTCAGTTCCCTTTCGGGTTTTATCACGGCGATGGAGCGGCATTGCCTCGAAAACGAAGTAGCCAGGCAATGCGCCCCATTTTTGGTGCTGCCGGCTGACCACGCCCTGTCCACGCGCCTCGCTGCCATGCTTTCGCAAAACCACACTATGACTCTTCCCAATAGGCTGGCGGTCGTGCAAAGTTTCGCGGAATTGCTAGGCCCGCAGATGCATCAAGCCCTGCAACAAACCCAAGAGCAAGAAACGGGGCCGCAAAACGCCAAGGAGCGGTTGCGCCAATTTATCAGTCAAGTGCCTGAATCGGAATTGGCCGATTTATCGTTGGAGCAAATGGCCAAACAACTGCATTGCTGTGAGCGTCATGCCAGCAGGCTGTTCCAGGAAGTATGCGGCACGCGCTACCTCTCTTACCTTTCGGAGCTTCGACTGAAGAAATCCTGCCACCTTCTGTTGCAAGGCAAACTTAAGATTATTGATGTGGCTCTGGAAAGCGGCTATGGCTCATTGGCTCATTTCAATTACGCCTTCAAGAAACGGTTCGGCACGACTCCAACGGGCTGGCGCGAGCGGAACGTATCCTCTCCACGAACAACCATGCGGCGAAGACCGTTGCAGATGGCTGCGATGACCATGGCGCTGATGCTCTTCATTCTGGACGTGTCGCCTTGGCGCTAGATTATTTAGAGAAGGTCTTATGGTCAGTCGTCGATCAATCGGCATTCGTGCGCTTGCTTCCCTTTGGCAATTGGTAGCGGTCACGGCCAGTTTTTGGGCCTGGTTGCTTATTTGGCAAAGCACCTGGGTCGATGCCTATGTCCAACTTCCAAGATACCTGGTTTATAACGAGTTCCTGCTGGTAGGAATTCTATTCGGGCTGCGCCCGGCGCGTGAAGTTCACGGATTGGATAACCAATGGCTGATCGCTAATCGCCTTAGCCTTCGGCAAATGTTTTTCGGGCTGTTCTGCATTTTCATTGCCTTGTTTATCGCCAAAGATAATGCGGCCTCCCGCTCTTTTTTCCTTAGTTATGTGCCTTGCTTATATTTGACTCTGCTTTTTTCCAATTACCTGCTTCCTCGATCTTTGGGCAAATGGTCTTTTTCCGGCGACCGTGAGGAGCGCGTCGCCTTGGCGGGAACGGCCGCCCAGGCCCGCCGCTTGAAACCGTGGTTGGAAAATAAGAGTTTGGTCGGCTTTCGAACCGTCGGCTTGGTTTACACCGATTTGGTCTCGTCCAAGGATTCCCCATTTCCGCTTCTTGGGAGCGTTGACGCCGTGGGCGAAATTCTACGCAAAAACTCCATCACGCAATTGATCGTCCTGGAAATTTCCTTTGGCAGTGAACAAATTCGCCAACTCACCCAATTATGCGAAGCGACCGCAGTTCGGCTGCTCGTCATGCACGACCTTGATGCCTATTTCAACCATACAACCACGACCTTTGAAGACGATGGGGTGCGGTTTATTTCGTTGCGCGATGAACCTTTGGAAAGCCCGTTGAACCGATTTCTCAAACGGTTGCTCGATTTGTGCGTGGCTGTTCCCATTGTTATCTTTGTTTTGCCATTCTCGACCCTCCTCGTTTGGCTATTACAGAGATTTCAATCGCCCGGCCCCATTTTTTTCCGACAGGTCCGTCTCGGCATGAGAGGGCGTCCCTTCAAGATGTTCAAATATCGGACCATGCATGTTCATCAAGGCAACGAAGCCCAACAGGCTTTCAAGGGCGACCCTCGCATCTTTCCGGCCGGCTATTGGTTGAGAAAGTTGAGCATCGACGAATTGCCCCAGTTTATAAATGTGCTGCTGGGAAACATGAGCGTCGTCGGCCCGCGACCGCATTTGCAGAAGCACGAGGAATTATTCCTGCAAGTCATGGAGAAGTATTTGGTTCGAAAGTTTATTTATCCGGGCATAACGGGCTGGGCGCAAGTCAATGGATTCCGCGGCGAGATTCATACTCAAGAGGATATTCAGCGCCGCATGGAGGCTGACATTTTTTACCTGGAGAACTGGTCTTTTAGCATGGATTGCCTCGTCATTTTGAAAACGATCAAACACTGCATTTTTCCGCCGCGAAGCGCGTACTAGCAGGGTTGTGACGAAGGCGACGCGGACGGTGATAGGGACCGGTTAGTTTTGCGCGTCGGGATAGGGGAATAGCTGGGAGGAAAGCTCCTGCTGCCGGCTTGGGATTTGCCGGGAGAGACAAATTGAAATTGAGATATATGGGCTTTCGTCTGAAACAGACTCAATCAAGTCAATGGCGGCAGCCTGCCCACGTTTTATTGTGACCGAAAAAACCATCATTCTTCCCCAAAATCAGTCCAGTAATGGCCATGACGCCAACTATCGCCTAACCTTCATGGTTCCGAAGCGCCGTTTTCTGAGCTACTTGCGTGAGCGCTGGTGGGTCGTCCTGATCTGTATGGTTTTGACGGTATCGACGGTGCTGACTTATGAGACTGTTCGAACAGAAAAGTTCACTTCTTCCGCGCAACTTTACCTTACAGGCGATGCGCAAGTGAACAACGTGGCCAGTTTATTTAACGAGGAATCGTTGACCTATTTCGGGACTCAGACGGAATTGCTCAAAAGCGCTCCATTGCAGGCCAAAGCTTTTGAGAAAGCCGGAGTGGTGATTGAGCCGGGGAAGAAACCACCCATCGAATTTGACGTCGTCCAACCGCTAAAGACATCCATCTTAAAGCTCCAGGCGCTCGGACCTGATCCTGCGAAAACGCAGACCTATTTGCAGACTTTGGTGGAGGAGTATAGGGCCTTCAAAAAGCAGACGCGCGATGCGACCTCCGAGGAAATAGTGGATTCGCTCACCGACAAGCTCTCCAAACGAGAGTCTTCGCTGCAGGAAGCGCAAACGAATTGGGCGGCCTTTCAAAAAACCAACAACGTGGCCGTGCTGGAAGAAGAAGCGAAAAGTTCGGGTTTATACCTCAACGAGTTGACCCTCGAACGCGCCAAGTTGAAACTGGAACACGAGCTCTTGACCAATGGGCTTGGCGCCGTGGCCGATTCGGGCATCGCCCGCGATCCCATCGCGGAAGGGAGCCAAACCAATCTTTCCAATCCGGCCCTCCTGGACAGTGAAAAAATGTTGAAGAAAGCGAGGTTGGACCTGGCGTTGATTCGGACTCAAAGTGATAAACCCATTGAAGGCTTGAAACGTAAATACGACGAAGATCTCGAGCGCGCTTCAAACAATGTGGCCATACTGGAGACGGAGTACTTGTCCGAAAGGGAGTCTCTTATTCGTGAATTGGAAGTTCGGATGGCTGCCATTGTCGAAGCCATCCCGTTTTTGGAGGCTAAATTACTCCACATTAACGAGCGCTTATCCGAAAGCCAGCGTTTGAAGGATGATGTGGCCCGTCAACAAAGTTATTATGACCATTTGGGAACCACTCTGCAAAACGTTGATTTGAGCAAGACCGTCCAACAAGAGCGGCTCTCCGTCTTACAGGCCGCCACTTTTCCCCAGCCTGAAAAACGCTACTTGCCCATACGGATTGCGCTCGCCTTGGTGTTTGGAATTTTTCTTAGCGTGGGAATTGTCTTCGGTTGGCATTTGATTGATGACCGCTTTGTTTCGGTTCGCGATATAAAAGATCAATTTGGCGAGACGCTCTTGGGATTGGTGCCGCAAATTAAGGTCCCTCGGAAGAAACCGCAGCAGGCGTTGCTGGCTCATTCTGATCATCGTCTAGCCTACGCAGAGTCCTTCCGTCATCTGCGATCGGCCTTGCTGCTTTCAACTCTCGAGGAAAAACGGCCCCAAACGCTCCTCTTTACCAGCGCGGCTGCCGCTGAAGGGAAAACCACCATCGCTGTTAACCTGGCACGTCTTCTGGCGCGCAGCGGGCTCAGGGTCGTTTTGGTGGACGCCGACATTCGCGGCGGCGGCATGCGTCGTTTGTTAGGTGACAGCGATCATCTTGGCATACTTGATTATTTGCGTAATGAGAGCGAAGCCAAAGCGATCTTGCAAACATCGGACATAGAAACGCTCTCGTTGGTGCCGAGCGGAACCCACCAAGAGCATTCGGAAGGCTTGTTTCTGCGGCCAAGGCTGGCAGACCTGCTCCGAGATCTGCGTCGGGCTCATGATTTCGTTATTTTAGATGGTCCGCCAATTTTGTTCTCCGATGATGCCGCCATGCTTGTCCCCCACGCGGACGCCGTCGTTTTAGTGGCTCGGCCTTTCTACAGTCGATCACGATTGGTTCGCCAATCTTTGGACATGCTGTATCAAAGACAGGCTAAGGTGGTGAATATAGTCTTTAATCGCGCTCGCGCGGACGATTTAGCCGGGCATTATGCTCAAAATGGAGTTACAAATCGTCAGCGAAATGGGCACAACGGAAGCCATGTCGGAAGAGGCGCGCAAAAACCAGTCTCATGAGCTGGCACTCAATTAATTGGGCTTTGCTTCGAAAACATGGTATGGAAAATGATTCAGGATTCAGTGATGGAAAGTCTCATTCTGGGGAAAAGCTCAATCCGCGCGCTAAGTGGACTGATTTTGACTTTGATTTCCACGGCAGCGAACGCCGCTAATCCGCATTACGTATTTGCTCATTATATGGTCTGTTTCGCAAGTTACGGTGCTACTCTTCAGGGATATGAGCAGGATATTCGGGATGCGCAGGCGGCTGGAATTGACGGTTTTGCGTTGGATGAAGGCGCCTATGATGATCCGACCCAGCCGTACTATAATAACAATATCGCTCTGATGTATAATGCCGCTGAGCAATTGAACACTGGCTTCAAGCTCTTTTTCTCGGTCGAACTTACCAACACCGCCAGCATCGTGGATATGATCAGCACTTACGCGGGGCGCACCAATACTCTTCGCTACCAAAACAAGGTGGTTGTATCCACGTTTGGCCAAAACAGTTTGAATTGGTCGGAAGGCGTCTTTGCGCCATTGGAAAAGAAAGGGATTTCAGTTTTCTTCGTTCCGCACTTTTGGCCCAACCCAGTGCAGGAATTGCCCACCTATCAGGATGGCGTGGGCATCCTCCAAACTTACTCGAACATTTTAAACGGCCTCTTTTGGTTCGGAGCGGCTGGGTTGCCCTCGCAATTAGTCGATTGCAATTCAAATTACAACTTAGCGGTTCATCAAAACCACAAGCTCTTCATGGCTAGCGTCTCGCCTCATTACTGGGGATGGGGCCAATATACTATCGGCCGCCGGTACTTCGAGTTTGATGGCGGGGAAGGGACGGTAACACAATGGCAGGGCATTATCGCCAGCCAGCCGGATTGGGTGGAGATTACTACCTGGAACGATTTCAACGAAAGCACTTATATTTCGCCTGTCATCAATCCCAGCCAATATGAACCACAGCTCGCAACGCCTTTCCGCTATTCGCACAACGGCTTTCTAGAACTTTCCAAGCAATACATTTCGCTGTATAAAACAGGCCAGCAGCAAATTTCTCTTACCAACGACGCTCTGTTTTACTTTTATCGCACGCATTCCACGAATTTAGTCGCTTCCGACACCAACGACCCGCCCGTAACCTGGCTTATCGGTGATGTGGCGGATGTGATTTATAACACCCTTTTTCTGACGGCTCCTGCCCAACTCGTCGTCGTCTCTGGAACAAATTCCGTGACCAATTCCCTGGCCGCCGGGGTGCAACAAGTGCGGACACCGTTCTCGGCCGGGGCGCAAAGCTTTACCCTCATTCGTAACGGGGTAACTGTGCTCTACGCACCGGGTCCGCCCATACTCTCTCAAATCGTAAACTACGATTATTTTCCGGCCTCGGGCTTTGCTTATGGCCTGTTGCCCCCGACCGATGTTCGCATAGGCAATCCTTAGTTTGAGCTCATGACCGAGCGAATTGGCATTTGGATCGAAAGCGCATCTCCCCGGATCTTGCATCCGATTTGGCTTAACTTTCGCGCTTCGCCACTTTCCGTGCGATTGGCCCACGGCGTTTTCTGGTCATTGATAGGGGCTGTCCTGGCGCGTGGGTTGGGAGTGGTTAGCTCCATCATCGTCGCCCGGATGCTGGGGATCACGGCTTTCGGCGAGTTTACCATGATCCAGAGCACGGTGGGGTTGTTTGGCACCTTTGCCGGCTTGGGCCTCGGCATTACAGCCACCAAATATGTCGCTGAACTTCGCGAGACAGATCCGGTTCGCTGTGGTCGGATCATCGGCCTCATTCTTCTGGTGGGAATGGCGGGTGGATTGGTGGCGGCGTTGGCGCTGGTTTCATTCGCTCCCTGGATCGCCACCCACACCTTGGCCGCCCCCAAGCTCGCGCCGTTGCTCAGAGTGGGAGCTACTCTGGTATTATTCAACACTCTCCAGGGTGTTTATTCGGGCGCGTTGGGAGGTTTTGAGGCGTTCAAACGAGTCGCCCAAATCAACTGGGTCGGCGCTGTGCTTGGCACGCCGTTGCTGGTTCTCTGCACTTTCGCGGACGGAATTCGAGGAGCAGTCTGGGGAAGCGTTCTTCAGGTTTTGCTGGGATGCGCGATCGGGCATTTTGCCCTCTCCCGCGAGGCTGTCAAAAGAAACGTGACCCTTGCGTTTGCCCCGACCAACACCGACTGGCGAATCCTCTGGCGATTCAGTTTGCCCGTTTTCCTTTCCGAAATGATTTTTAGTCCGGCCAATTGGATCAGCACGACTCTTTTGGCGAATCAAAAAGCGGGCTTTAACGAGGTGGCGCTCATGAATGCCGCCGGTCAATGGAGGAATATCATCAACTTCCTGCCCATGATGATGACAACGGTATTGGTGCCCATGTTCTCGAGTTTGTACCAAGCCGGCGATCAGGGCGCATATGTAAAACTGCTGCGTCGAAACCTGTTGCTGAATGCCGGGATTTGCGCCGCTTTGGCTGTGCCGCTTACCTTCTGCGCGCCGCTGGTTCTAAATTGGTATGGCCATGGTTTCGAGAATGGTGTGCCGGTGCTTCGTTTGACTCTTTTGACGACTATCATTTTCGCCGGGACAAGTTTATTTGGCAGAGCCCTGCAAGCGACGGGCCGGGCCTGGATTGAGCTTTTATGTTGCGGGATTTGGGCAGTCACGATGGTTCTCGGAAGTTTCATTTTGGTTCCAAGTTTCAAAGCAGATGGGTTGGCGGGCGCTCAATTGCTGGCCACTGTCGTGTTGGCGGTTTGCCAGTGTTTCCTAGTCCGACGAATTTTCTCCAAGCGAGGATTTTCAGGCCCGTCACCCGCGCAGGCGAGCCTCGTCGCTCCCAATGTGAATTAAGCCCGCGTCATCGGGCCATTCGAACAATGCAAATCTCTGTCATGATTACGACGCACAATCGTCTGTCTGATCTAAGACAAACGTTGAGTGTGCTGGAGAAGCTTGATCCCGCGCCCATAGAGATTCTCATTACGGCTGATGCCTGCAGCGACGGCACGGTCGAATACCTCCAGAAGCATTTTGCGACCGCGAAATTAACTATCAACGAACCTGGCCGTGGCTCCGTGGCTTCACGCGATGCCATGCTCCGGCGAGCCATCGGAGAATTGGTGCTTTCATTGGATGACGACAGCTATCCAGAGCAGACGGACGCTCTTAGTCGAGTCGCCAAGTTGTTCGAGGAGCGCCCCCAACTTGCAGTGGCCCATTTTCCTCAGCGCACCAACGAATATCCGGAAACTCTTTCAAAGACAGATTTTGGCGCGCCTTGTTTGACCAGATCATTTGCCAATTCGGCGGCCTGTTTTCGCCGGTCTGTTTATTTGCAACTTCCGGGGTTTGAGCCTTGTTTCTTTCACATGTACGAGGAACCGGATTATTCGCTTCAATGTTTTGCCAACGGATATGAGGTTTATTTTGCTCCCATTATTACCATCCGGCACCATTATTCGAAAATGTCCCGCAATTGGATTCGAGTCCATCAACAACATTGTCGAAACGAACTATGGAGCACTTTGATGCGCTGCCCTTTTCCGTACGCGCCGGCAATAATTTGCTACCGGATTCTCTCTCAATTCAGGGTTGCCTCCAAGCAAGGCTTGGGATGGATTCTTCAGGAGCCTGTATGGTGGTGGCAGGCTCTGAAAGGTGTTCCTTATTCACTGAGCAAGGCCAAGCCGTGCTCATGGGCAAGCTATAGGCAGTGGCTGCGCTTGCCATCCCGGATTTAGGCCAATCGTGTCGGGCGAACTAACAATTAATATAGTGGACTTCTATGCCAAGGACAATCGAGGGCCGCACTCACGACGTGCTCGCGGCGTCATTGCCCGACACTGAGCCGGCGAAGGCGTTAGTTGGGCCCAGAGCGCGCACTGCAAACGCACCCCGGGCCGTGGTCTGTTTTTCGGGTTCGCGTGATCATTATCAATTGGCGTGGGCTCTGGCCGAGGCCGGACTCCTGGAAAAATTAGTGACTGATATTTACATCGATCCGGCGCGCATTCCTTTTGGACGCGTGATGGCCAAAAGGCGGCCCAAGATGGCCGCGCGGTGCAGCCCAGGACTGTCGCATCGTCAAGTGCTTGCTCCGCTGCTCACGGGCTTGAACAGCCTGCTGATGAGGACGCCGCTTGGATCGCGCTCGCGGCAAATTTGGTTGGATCGTTCGATTGGCCGGCGCGCCCGTCGTGAATCATGGAAGTCCGATACGGCATTATTCTCTTACAGCTATTACGCGGCGGCGGCATTCGCTGCGGGCGCGACTCGTCCTCGCTTCCGGTTTCTTTTTCAGCTCCATCCGCATCCGGCCACAGTGCGAAAAATTTTGCAGCAAGAGATGCAGGCGTCGCCCCGGTTCGCAGCTTCTCTTCAATGGGAGCATGAGTTGGGCGCGCCGCCGGAGCATTTTGCATCGATGGGCCAGGAACCGCTCATGGCTAACGGCTGGGTCGTGGCCAGCAGTTTTACGGCGGCAACGCTGGTCGAGAACGGCGTGCCGCGTGACGAAATTCACGTCGTTCCTTATGGCGTGGATTTCGCGACGTATCCGTGCCGGGACTGCCCTCCCGCAAGCCATACGCCATTTAGGGTGATGTGGATTGGAAGCATGACGCAGCGCAAAGGGCTTTCTTATCTCCTGGAGGCGGTTGGATCATTGCCGCAGGAAAATTTGGAAGTCCTGATCTGCGGCCATCATGCGGTTGACAGGAGTGTTATTGAGCAATCCAGGATCAAGAGTATCCGTGTCCTGAGGGGATTGCCCACGGCGGAGCTGGCGTCGGAATTGCGGAAAGCCGACCTCTTTGTGTTGCCTTCTTTAGCGGAAGGATTTGGTCATGTCATTCTGGAAGCAATGTCCTCCGGCGTTCCGGTTCTAACGACCGCCGCAACGTGCGCCCCCGATGTTCTAACCGATGGCGAGCATGGATTCATCGTGCCGGCCAGGGACAGTCGGAGTCTTGCTGAAGCAATCCAATGGGGCATGGCGCATCGAGCCCAATTGTATGGCATGGGGTTGAGCGCGGCGGCCCAAGCCAGGAAATTCACATGGGAACGGTTCCGAGTCTCGGTTGTGAAAGCATACAAAGAAATGGTCGGGCGGAACGCATGATTGAAATCGCATTAGTGGCGCAGGTTGTTCTCTGGCTTGCCGCCCTCTGGTTTTTTATGGCCAATCGCCAGGCGTCGATCTTTCACCCAGTGACCGCTTATCTTGGTTTCCACGCTTTGGTCTTTGTCTTGCGGCCTATTCTGGCCAGCGTTTACGGCTTCGACTCCTCTTGGGCCTATATGCAATTCCAACCTTCGCCAGAAATTTTCGTGCGCACTTTGGCCGTGAGTTCGCTGGCCATGATCTGCTTTGTGACGACATGCCTTTATGTGGGCCGTGGCGTGGTAACATTTGGAAATCAAAGCGCTCCGGAATTCACCGCCCAGGAGCGATCGGCTTTGGTGATTACGACTTTGATGTTCCTACCCATCGTTGCTTTTTCGATCTATGCCACCCGCAACGGAATTGCCGGCCAGAATGTTAATGGCACCTATGTCATGACGAATTCCACCGGTTACCTTAACGATGCGCAGCATTTTGTGATCCCTCTCCTTTGTGCTTGGCTGGTCGTCACTCGCTTCCATTGGCTCAATCTAATCCCTTCCACACTCTACATTGGCTATCGGGCTTGGTTTGGCTGGTCGCGCTGGACGATCCTGTTGTTCTTCCTGATGGTGGTCATGGCGTATTGTTGGTATTACCGGCGGAAATGGATGCCAGTGTGGTTCATTGCGTTGGCCATTCCCGTTCTGCTCCTTTTCAATCTGCTGGGTCACAACCGGGAAGCGCTTAAATCTTACTTCATGGGCCAGGGCCTCAAGACCGTCGATTACGATGCCGGCATGAGTGCCAGCGACAAGCTCAAGAGGCGCTTCGACACCCAGGATTATGCCAACTTCGATTTTCTCAGCTACGTCGTGTGGTTGGTTCCGGAAAAGTCCGGCGCCTATTCGTATGGTCTTCAATATTTGCAGTTATTGACAGAGCCCATACCGCGAATTCTCTGGGGCGGCAAGCCTGTTGGCCCTCCGGTGAAGACCGGGGTGGACTTGTACGCCTACGCTAACTTTAACGGGCTGACTGTAAGTATGGCGGGCGATGGTTGGGTGACTGGCGGATGGATCGGCGTCATCATTGTCCTTTCCCTATCCGGAGCGTTGTTGGGACGGTTCCATTGCTCATTCTGGAAGCACGTTGACGAACGTCTTTTTTGTATCCTTTATATGGTAGGGGGAGCCATGGTGCCGCAATGGTACCGGGATGGTGGTGTCGTCTCCATCGCTAAATTTCTGTTTTTCTGTTTGGTTCCTATCCTGACTTGGGTCGGCGTGAAATGGTGCCTCGGGCCAAAAATGGTTCCGGGTTATACCATTCTCCTCCCGCCTGACACCCGCTTGCGCCTGCTCCAGTCCCGCGAAAGATGCGCCGCGAAGATTTTGCCTGGCGAACGTTGATTCCATCCATGAAATCTCTAGGAGTAATTTGGGCGCAATATGGGCCGTACCACATGGCTCGGGTCGCTGCCATGCAGAGGCTGGCCGGATCGCTCCAAATCCACGCTTTGGAGTTGGGTGACCAAACCTTGCTTTACGACTGGAAGCGTTCGTCGAACGTGAAACCGAGGACGCTGTGTCCCGGTTCGCCGGTGGAAAAATTGTCCTTCCGGCGGGTTTTTCACCAGACTCGCCGCGTTCTCTCGGAGTTGGAAATTGACGTCTGCTTCCTCCCAAGTTACGCGCCGCGCCAATCGTTGGCCGCCTTTATGGCCGCAAAATCATTGGGGCTGCGCACCGTGTTGATGAACGAAAGCCATGCCGGCACCTCCCAGGCGCGCGGCGCGGCCGCATGGGTAAAACGCCGCTTGGTGCGGTCGTTTGACGCCGCCCTGGTGGGGGGCAAGCCCCAAATGCGATATCTCGTTGCGCTTGGCTTGCCCGAGGAAAAAATCTGCACCGGCTACGATGCCGTGGACAACGATTATTTCGCCCAACGAACCGGCGAAATCAGGGAAAGAAAAGCAGAATTCCTGTGTCAATACGAATTGCCAGAAAGCTTTTTTCTCAGCCTGGGCCGTTTCATTCCGAAGAAGAACCTGGCCATGTTAATCCGGGCTTATCACCTCTTTTTGCGTTCGATCCCGGACAGTCAGTTTCACCTGGTCATGGTCGGCTCAGGGGAAGAATTCAACAGACTAACAGTTTTATGCCAGGATTTGGGTTTGCCCATTTACGACAAATCCTCTGCGGGCGTTCCCACCGGCAAAACAAAAATACAGTTTCCGTCGCCCGGCGTGCATTTCTACGGCTTTAGGCAGATCGAGGAGAACCCAGTCTTTTATGCGCTCGCGGACGCTTTTGTCTTGCCGAGTTTGCGTGAGGAATGGGGGTTGGTGGTCAACGAAGCCATGGCCTCGGGATTACCCGTGATGGTCAGCGAAACGGCCGGATGCTGCGAAGATTTGTTGCGACCTTGCTCATTTTCCGTAGAGCTGACGGCGCGCGCCGAAGAGGTGGCGGGCCTCCACCTTCGGCAAAATGGATTTGCGTTTGATCCCAACTCAAGTGAATCGCTTGCCCAAGCCTTCCGCACCATGGCCGCGGAGCCGAAATTGCGAGAAACGATGGGCCAAGCCAGCCGGAGGATAGTAGAAGCATATTGCTGCGCATCTTTTGCCAGCAACGCCATGCTCGCGGCTCGCACCGCGGTCGGCGAGGATATTTCTACGGCGAAACTCGAATTGACTGAGGCGCGAGAGTTGAGGTCGTGAGACATCTGCATTTCACGCAATCACTTGAACCGCTGCGCGGCGGCGGCTTGGGTTCCAGCGCGGTGGCGCTGCATCGGCAAATGTTGGCGCAGGGTGTAGATTCGAAACTTTATTCGACTTACGGCGACGCACCGATAAGCCCGGCGGAGGCAACGTTTGAATTCCGTCGGCTGAAGCCTGATTTCCTTTACTATTCCCCGGCCATGCATCGCCAAGCGGACCATCTCGTGCAAGAGAGCCATGTTTTGCATGGCCACGGATTGTATGTGGGCACGAATTTCATTTTTGGAAGACAGGCGCGTCGCCAGAAAAAATCCCTGATCTACCACGTTCACGGAATGTTTGAGCCTTTCGTTCTCGAGAGATCCCGTTGGAAGAAGAATTTGGTGCATCGATTATTTGAGGACGCCAATATCAGCCACGTGCGCCTATGGCGGGCGCTCACGGAAACCGAGGCTGGTCAAATTCGGGCCCGCGTCCCTGAAGCCGCCATCGTGGTCGCTCCCAACGGACTGAACCTGAACGATTATCCGAAACCGGAGAACGGTGCATCGCCGATTGAGACGCCGCTAATGCCCCATTTTGTCAAGACGAAGAAAAGGATGTTGTTCCTGGGTCGCGTTCATCCCAAGAAGGGATTGGACTTGCTCGTCAAGGCCTGGTCCCGATTAGAAAAATGGCGAGAAGACTGGGAGTTGGTGATCGCCGGCCCCGATGAGATCAACCACCGCAGCGAGATTGAGAAGCTGGCCGCCTCGCTGGGCATCGAACGCGAGATCATATTTACCGGCGCCGTATCAGGAAGCGCCAAGACCGCTTTACTTTATTCTTCGGATATTTTTGTGTTGAGTTCCTACTCGGAAGGATTGCCCATAACACTGCTGGAGGCGATGGCTTGCGAAGTGCCCATAGTGGCGACCCATCCCTGCAATTGCCCGGAAGCTTACGAAGCAGGGGCGGGGTGGGGATGCGATTCTACGGTGGACTCTGTCGCAAAAGCCCTTCAGACAGCGATGCAAGCATCGGAAAGTGAGCGCAAACAACGCGGCCAACTGGGACGGCAACTTGTGCAGCGCGCCTATTCCTGGGATCAAATTGCCAAGACGATTCTGCAAGCTTGCCAAACCCATTGCTAATGTTATGACACGCATTCGAAATGACTTGTTTAAAGGCACCCAAGGGTTGGACCGTGGACGTCCGGGATGGGTGGAAGCGATATGGTATGTGGTTAAGTGTGTTGTGTTCCTGCCGCCATGGCCCTTGCCATCTGCGCTCAAACGAAGCGTGCTCAGATGTTTCGGAGCCCAAATCGGGAAGGGAGTGGTCATTAAGCCGCGCGTCAACATTCACCTCCCATGGAAGTTGTCGGTCGGCGACCATGCCTGGATTGGTGAGGAAGTTTTCATATTAAATCTCGAACCGGTTAAAATAGGTTCCCAGTGTTGTGTTTCTCAA
>Ga0302326_10012465_pt1 | contig 18123 bp, 19 predicted proteins | sample Palsa_T0_3_FD_202264 | JGI IMG/M metagenome (GOLD analysis project Ga0302326, IMG submission 202264) | Peat permafrost microbial communities from Stordalen Mire near Abisko, Sweden - Palsa_T0_3 | ecosystem: Environmental > Terrestrial > Soil > Palsa > Peat permafrost | place: Sweden: Abisko...
CGCGATCCGGCGAAGTCCGAGATCTTCATCGTCGAGGGCGATTCCGCCGGCGGCTCCGCCAAGCAGGGCCGCAACCGCGAATTCCAGGCCGTTTTGCCGCTGCGCGGCAAGATCCTGAACGTCGAGCGGGTGCGCATGGACAAGATGCTGTCGAGCCAGGAAATCGGCACCCTGATCACCGCGCTCGGCGCCGGCATCAGCGAAGAGTTCAACGCCGACAAGCTGCGCTACCACAAGATCATCATCATGACCGACGCCGACGTCGACGGCGCCCACATCCGCACTCTGCTGCTGACCTTCTTCTATCGCCAGATGCGCGAGATCATCGACCGCGGCCATCTCTATATCGCCCAGCCGCCGCTCTACAAGGTCGCGCGCGGCAAGTCGGAGCAGTATCTCAAGGACGAGCGGGCGCTGGAGAACTATCTCATCGCCGGCGGCATCGAGGAGGCGGTGTTCAGGCTCAGTTCCGGCGAGGAACGCGCCGGAGCCGACCTGCTCAGGCTGGTCGAGGACGCCCGGGTCGTGCGCAACATCCTGGTCGGCCTGCACAGCCGCTACAACCGCAAGGCCGTCGAGCAGGCCGCCATCGCCGGCGTGCTCAACCCTGCGATTTTCGGCGACCCGGACAAGGGCCTGCAGGCCGCCGCCTATATCGCCCGCCGGCTCGACGCGCTGTCGGAGGAAACCGAGCGCGGCTGGGCCGGCCGCTTCCTCGAAGGCGAAGGCTTCGTGCTGGAGCGCACCGTGCGCGGCGTCAAGGAAGTCGCCGCGATCGACCACGCGCTGCTCGGCTCCGCCGACGCCCGCAAGCTCGACGAACTGGCGCTGTCGCTCCAGGAAGTCTATCCGCGCCCCGGCACATTGCGCCGCCGCGGCGAGGAAACTGCGATCCACGGCCCGGTCGGCCTGTTCGAGGCGGTGATCGCCATGGGCCGCAAGAGCGTCACCCTGCAGCGCTACAAGGGCCTCGGCGAGATGAACCCCGGCCAGCTGTGGGAGACAACGCTCGACACCAATGCACGCTCGCTGATGCAGGTGAAGGTCAAGGAGGTCGACGAGGCCGACGACATCTTCACCAAGCTGATGGGCGACGTGGTCGAGCCGCGCCGCGAGTTCATCCAGGACAACGCGCTGACGGCGAGCGTGGACGTGTAGGGCATCCGGCCCTATCCGGGTGCGTCACCGGTCACCGAACGAAAATCACGCTCACTTAGACTGCCGCCGCGTTCGTGCGTGCGCCTGCTTTACGGGCCGGTGGAGAAGCTCGCTTCTTCGCAGCCTCTCCTTTCGCGTGCGGTGGCTTTCCGGGCACGGATGATCCGCCCCGTCGCCTCATCCTACACGGCACCGAACCGGATCACGCTCCAAAGAATTTTCTTTGGGCTTCCCACAATTTCCGGTTATATACCCGGAAGCAATCATCAAGCCGCCTGAAGCAGCTCCCATGGCCAGCAAATCCCAGCGCAGGGCGACCCGGACGCACCGCCATCGCGCGGCGGCGCGCGGTTTCGTGCGCGTCGAGGTTCAGGCGCCCAAGAAGGATGCCGGCCTCATCCGGGCACTGGCAGAGACGCTGCGCGGCAAGTCCGAAAAGGCCGAGGCGGTTCGATCGGCGCTGGCGAAAGCCCTGATCCATCCCGAGGTCGAGACCGCCTTCGACGTCTTCGGCTCTGAACTTCCAGACGAGACCTTCACCGGCGTTTTCGACCAGCCGCGCCAACGGGATTGGCGCGAGGTCGGTCTGTGAAATTCCTGCTCGACACGAACATCATTTCCGAGGTCCGAAAGCGCGACCGAGCCCATCCGAACGTAGCCCGCTGGGTCGCCCGCACGCCCGTCGAGGAGATCGGGACGAGCGTTATCGTCCTCGCCGAAATCCGTCGTGGTATCGAGTTGAAACGGCGGCGCGATCCGGAACAGGCGAAAACTCTCGATCGATGGTTCTCACAGATGCGGACCCGGCTCGGAGACCGCGTCCTTCCCATCGACGAGCCGATTGCGGAAGCCTGGGCGCTGCTCGCCATTCCCAATCCCGTGCCGCTGATCGATGGGCTCCTGGCGGCGACCGCCAAAGTGCATGGCCTGACGCTGGTGACCCGCAACGTCGCTGACATCGCGTCAGCCGGCGTGCCGTATCTCGATCCGTTCACCGCATAGCGGAGATTCCAAACCGGGCGCCACACCGGCGAGCCTTGTTGGCCCCAGCCATGCCCCTTATGATGGCGTCCGCAGCAAATGGAGACGAATGCCATGACCGGCGCCGTGCGCCAGCATGCCCCGATCCTCTCGGTTGCCTCGTTCCGCGCGTGGCTCGCGTCGCGGCCCGACGAGGAGCATTGGGAATTGATCGAGGGCATGCCGACGATGATGACGCCGCCGAACCGCCGCCATCAGCGGATCGCGAGCAATCTCGAATCGCTGCTGAACGCCGCGCTCAAACGCCAGCATCCGGGGTTCGCCGCCTATCAAAACATCGGCGTGAACATCGTCTCCACAGTGCCTTACGATCCCGAGCCCGATGTGGCGGTGATACGGGAAGACGAGAATCCGGACCCGCGCTATGCGGAGCGCTTTTATCTGGTGGCCGAGGTCCTGTCCGAGAGCGACAAGGATATCATCGAAAGCAAGCGCGACATCTACCGCGCGCATCCACACTGCACCTGCATCCTGCTGATCCGCCAGGATCGCCTGGAAATCATCGTAGACTGTCGAACCGGCGACGGCTGGGTTTCGCAGGTGTTGAATGGTGCCGACGAACTCGCCCTGCCGGAGTTCGGCCTGGCCTGTCCGGTCAAGGACATCTACCGCGATACGCCGCTCGGCTGAGCCCGCACGGGCGAACCTTAATTCCCGCGCGGCGCGCCCGCCCCTGAGCTCGCGTTAGCGCCGTGGCGCCTGTGCTTTTCCGGCGCGCGGACCGCGCCGGTCGTGTCGGACGAGGCGATCAGGTCTTCCAGGTAGTCGATGCGCTTGTTGAGGGCGTTGAATTCGTTGCGGCTTCGCTCGGCCTGGGCGTCCAGCGTCGAGCGCAGCGTCAGGACATCGGTGCCGCCATTGGCGAGGCTTTCCAGGGGATCGTCCGGCAGCAGCGCGTGGAATTTCGCCTTGAGCATCGCCACCTCCGCGTCGAGCCTGGCGAGGCGGTCGGTCTGGGCGGCGTCGCCATCGGCGAGGTCGCGGGTGCGTGCGTCGAGGCTCGCGGCCTCGCCGATCATCCGGTCGAGCGAAGCGCCGAGGTCGGCGATCTCCGTTTTGTGCAGGCCGAGCTCCGCGTGGATTTCGTCGCTCGCACCGAACCCCGCCGACCGCAGCAAATTCTGCACGGCGCCGCTCGCGACCCCGCTCACGCCGAAGCCGAACATGGCGGCGGCCACCAGGATCATCGCGATGAGGAAGACGAAGGCGGCGGTATCTCTCGCCGGGGCGTTATTCTCCAACGCGGCCATGCACGGACTCCGATACGCGACATGGTTATTGATAACCATGAACCGCTTTCGGAATTGCTAACGTTGCACACCGCGGTGAATTCACCTCGTCCGATTCCATGAACGCGGTCATTCCGGGGCGCCGCGTTAGCGGCGAATCCGGAATCCAGACGGCTTCACCGCCGCACCGCAGCCTGGATTCCGGCTTCGCGCAAAAGATGCGCGCCCCGGAATGACAAGTTCACCGGAAGGACGCCCGCGGTTACGGCTTCGGCATCACGTGCTTGCATTTCCGGCAGGTGCGGAATTCTTCGTTGTCGAAAAAGCGCGCATAGGCCTTCGATACCGGATCGGCCCGGTAATCGTGCACTTCGGCGCTTTCCTCATGCAGCTGGGCATCACAGCCCGGACAAAACCACACGAAACGGTCGACCTCGCCGGCGCGGCGCTGGCGCTCGATGACCAGGAGATAGGCGTCGGGCGGAAACCGGGGCGAATGCGGGGTGCCGGCCGGCGTATAGATCGTCGAGCCCTCGGGGACGATCGCGACCTCCTCCTTGCCGTCGGGGGTGCGGTAATGCAGGCGCATGTCGCCGTGGATCATCAGCATCACTTCGTCGCTGGGATTGATGTGGAACTCCGAGCGATATTCGCGGCCGCGCGCGACGAAGGCGAGCGATTCCGGCTCCTGCCACAAGACGCTCACGCGCTCGCCGCGCGCGGCCAGCGCGCGGCCGCGTTCGAGGAGATCGACGATCGGCATCGGCAGCATGGGCTGTTCCTTGCCTGGGAGCGCCGCGCTCAATGACCCGGCAGCACCAGGAATTTCGGCTTGGTCGGCAGCGTCTCCTTCGACACCACGAAGGACGGCACTTCGGCGTATTCGATGTCGTAATGGCGGCTGACGAGATCGAGGAACCGGTGCAGCGTGAAGGTGCTGAAGAAATGCATCGGCACCATCAGTGGCGCCTTGATGGATTGCACCACCTCGACCATGCCTTCCATGTCCATGGTGAAGCTGCCGTCCACCGGCACCAGCAGGACATCGATGCGGCCCATCTGGTCGAGCTGCTGCTGGGTCAGGGTGTGATGGAGATGGCCGAGATGGGCAATGCACAGGTTGCCCATCTCGAAGATGAAGATCGAATTGCCGTTGAATTCGGTGCCGCCGTTCCAGTTGCGGATGTTGGTGGACACGCTGCGCACCCGCACATCGCCGAACGAGATGTCGTGGCCGGCCGGCTTGCCGTCGTCGCGCCAGCCGCGCAGCACGTACTTGATGTCGGGATCGGGATGGTCGGTGTAGTGAGTCGAATGGGCGTGGTTCATGGTGATGATGTCGGGCAGCACCGGCGGCCTGACATAGTCGTTGTAGTCGGTGGCAATTCGCACCAGTTTGGGACTCTCGAGCAGGAACGTCGAGTGACCGCTATAGGTGATGCGGACTTGACCCTCGGCGAGAGCGGCGAGATCGAATCCGGCGGGAATCGCCCGCGGGCGATCCGACGCGACGAGGCCCGGACAACTCTCCCGCATCTCCGGCTTGCCGGGTGCTTGAAGCTGCACCTGCGCCTCGGCCGAGGCTAAGAAGAGCCCGATCAGGCCGGCGGTCAGGATCAGCCGTCGCGTCAAGGCGGCGAAGGCGGCCATGCAACGCTCCGTGAGGTGTGACACCCCATGGAGCTTAACTCAAAAGCCGGGTGGGAGCACAAGCTTTGTCGACACCAGACGACATGCGGGAGCTAAGATATCAGCGCGATACGATCAGCCCGCGGCTGGTCACCACCACCCAGCGGCCGTCCTGGCGCTTGACGCCCTCGATGCGGCCGAGGCCGGGCAGGATGTCGCCGGGGGCGACTTCCAGGATTCCGTTGCGGGGGGTCTGGACCATCGCCGCGCCGTTGAAGACATCGCGCAGCACCCAGCCGTCGAGGATCGCCGTCGGCGCGGGGGTGCCCGCCCGCTTCGGATCGGCCAGCGCGGCGGTACGTTCGCCCGGTCCTGGTGCCAGCGTTGCGGACGGGAGCGATCCCGTGATCTCGCCGGCAGCGGCCGCGGCGGCACTCGCGCCGAGGCGGTGGTCCAGGCGGTCAAGCGCCTCGGTCGTCCGCGCCAGCCTGGCGCCGGTATCGGCCTGGGATTTCTCGGCGCGGTCCATGCGGTCCGCGATCTTGGCGATCTGGGTGCTTGACTGCTTGGCGGAGCCCTCGATGCTGGTCTTCATCGCGGCCAGCTCGCGGTCGATCCGGCCGAGCGCCGCCGTGAAGGTCGTCGGGTCGGCCGGCATCGCCGCCGGCGCGGCGTTGAGATAGAGCAGGCCCGCCGTCGCGCCCGAGCCGATCGCGGCGCCGAGCAGCACGGCGACCAGGCTCGCCGCCGCCGGGCTGAACGCGAAGCGCCGCGATTTTGCCGCCCGCGGGGCCGGTTCGGGTTCAGCTTCGAATTCGGCCGCGGCCTCTTCCCGGCGCGGAAGCGTCAGTACCAGCGCGGTGCTGCGGGTCGCCGACAGGGGTGCCGTGGGTTTAGTCGCTGCGGGTTCGGGTATCGCAGGTTTGGGCGTCGCGGGTTCGGCCTTGACGGGCTCCGGACTGGAAATTTCGGCCTTCATGGCTTCGGCCGGTGTCCCGGCACTATCGTCCGGTACCATCGAGGGGGATTCGACATGAGGAAGCGCCGACCCCGCTACTTTGCTTGGGGTTGAATTGACGTTTTTTTCGCTGTCGGACTCGCTCATGGCCTGCTCCGCATGCTCCCCGCGGGGCGGACGCTAATCAATGATGCTTACCAAGCCGTTACCGCGGTCACGCCAACAGGCCGTTTTCTCGGGCCAGCGTCTCGAGCGAGGCCTCGGGCCGGGCGCCGATATGGGAAATCACCTCGGCGGCCGCGAGCGCGCCGAGCCGGGCCGCCTTGTCGTAGGCGGCGCCGCGGGCGAGCCCGAACAGGAACCCGGCGGCAAACAGGTCGCCGGCGCCGGTGGTGTCGACCACCCGCGCCACCGGGAACGCCGGCACCGCAATCGTCTGCGCGCCGTCGACCACCACGCAGCCCTTTTCACTGCGGGTCACGACCGCGAACCGCGCGTCGGCGCGCAAGGCGGTGAGGGCGGTGTCGAAATCGGACGTCTGATAGAGGCTTTGCAACTCGTTCGCGTTGGCGAACAGGAGGTCCACGGTGCCGGAACGCACGAGGTGCAAAAACTCATGGCGCCAGCGGTCGACGCAAAAGGCGTCCGACAGCGTCAGCGCCACCATGCGCTTGGCCTCATGGGCGATGGCCGCGGCCTTGACGAAGGCCTCCTTGGCGTGCGCGGGGTCCCACAGATAGCCTTCGAGATAGGTGATCGACGCGCCGGCCACGGTGCCGGCGTCGATGTCGCCGGGATGGAGATCCTGGGCGGCGCCGAGATAGGTGTTCATGGTCCTCTCGCCGTCCGGCGTCACCAGCACATAGCAACGTCCGGTGGAAGGGCCGTCGGTGGCCGGCGGCGCCGTGAACTCGACGCCCGCCGCGCGGATGTCGTGGGCGAAGGCCGCACCCAGCTGGTCGTCCTTGATCTTGCCGACGAAGGCGGTGCGGGCACCGAATCCCGCGGCGCCGACGATGGTGTTGGCGGCCGAGCCGCCGGAGATCTCGACCGCCGGGCCCATGGCGTCGTAGATCTGCGCGGCGCGCGCTTCGTCGATCAACGCCATGCCGCCCTTGCGCATGCCGTGCGCATCGAGGAACGCGTCGTCGGCGCGGGTGATGACGTCGACGATGGCATTGCCGAGGCCGAGAACGTCGTAGCGAACGGCGGTCATGGAGCGTTTCACGGGGCTGGTGGAAGAGGACGCGCATCATAGCCGCCGCCCGCCGCGATGCAACGGCGGCGCCATCGGGATACACTCCGATTCGGAGGCCACCGAATGTCCCTTGCGCGCGATGTCACCACCGTCGGCGCCGCGACGCTCTCGTCTCGCCTGCTCGGGTTCCTGCGCGATGCCGGTATCGCCGCGATCCTCGGCGCCGGCGTGTTGTCGGACGCCTATTTCGCGGCGCTGCAGATTCCCAACCTGTTTCGGCGGCTGCTGGCCGAAGGCGCGCTCAATTCCGCCTTCGTGCCGATGTGGATTCGCATTCGCGAGGAAAGCGGCGCCGCCGGCACCCGCGAGTTCGGCGAGCAGGCGCTGGGCGCCATGGCGCGCGCGCTGGGCCTCGTCGCGGTGTTTTGCCTGTTGGGCGCGCCGCTCGTCGTGCATTTGATCGCGCCGGGCTTTGAGAGCAGCGGCGAGCGGTTTCCCCTCGCGGTCACGTTCGTGCGCCTCTCGGTGCCTTATGTGGCGCTGTCCGGCATCGTTGCGGTGGCGGCATCGGCCCTCAATGCGCAGGGGCGGGTCGGCGCCGCCGCGTTCGGCCTCGTGGTGTTCAACGGCGTGCTGGTCGGCGCCGTCGTCGCGCTGCTGCTGCTGCATATCGAGGCGACCCCGACCGCCGCGGCGGCGCTGTCGGCGTCGGTGGTCGCGGCCGGTGCGGCACAGCTCCTGTGCGTCGGCTCCGCCTGGATGCGGACCGGCGAGCGGCCGCGCCGGCTGGCGTTCACCTCCTCGCCGGCGCTGCGCCGGTTCCTGATCCAGGCGTTCCCCGGCGTCGTCGCCGGCGGCATTCCGCAGCTCAAGCTGATGGCGGGCGCGATGGTGGCGTCGTCGTCCCAGGCGGCGGTGTCGTGGCTTTACTACGCCAACCGGCTCTACGAATTGCCGCTCGGGGTGATCTCGATCGCGATCTCGTCGGTGATGGTTCCCGCCATCGCCGCGAGCCTGCGCAGCGGTGACCGCGCCGACGACGCGGCGTCCCAATCGCGCGCGCTCGAACTCGCGCTGGCGCTGTCGCTGCCCGCCGCGACGGCCTTCGCGGTTCTATCCCAGGCGATTGCCGGCGGCCTGTTCCAGCGCGGCGCGTTCGGGCCGCGCGACACCGCAATGGTGGCGGGGGCCTTGGCCGCGATCTCGGCGGGCCTGCCCGGCCACTCCCTGGAAAAAGTGCTCGGCGCGGTGTCGTTCGCCCATGAGGACACCCGCACGCCGATGTATGCGGCGCTGTGCGGGCTCGCGACCGCGGTGACCGGCTCGCTGCTGCTGTTTCCGGACTACGGCCATGTCGGGATCGCGGCGGCGATCGGTCTGTCGGGATGGATCGGCGCGACCGTGCTCGCCATCATCCTGTGGCGGCGCGGCTGGCTGCGCATCGAGCCCGCGGCGCTGCGCCGGGTGCCGCGGATCGTGCTCGCGACCGCGATCATGGGCGCCGTCATCGCCGCCGGCGACGCGGTGCTCACGTCCGTCCTCGAACTGTCCGGCTCCTCGCTCGGGCGCATCGTCACGCTGTTCGCCCTGGTGGTGGCCGGGCTCGCGGTCTATCTCGGCGCCCTGCAGGCATTCGGCGTGGCCTCAATTCGGGTGCTCGCCACGGCAATCGGCAGACTGTAGCCGCCCCTTGCCTGCCGCGGCCTCTTGCCTGCTGCGCCCATGGCATGGCATGCACCGCAGCAATCGAAGGAGAGCAAAGCGATGGCGTTCAAGGAGCTGGTGTTTTCCGGGGTTCAGCCGACCGGCAATCTGCATCTCGGCAACTACCTCGGCGCCATCGTGAAATTCGTGGCGCTGCAGCAGCGTTATAAATGCATCTACTGTGTCGTCGACCTGCATGCGATCACGGTGTGGCAGGACCCGACCGAGCTGCGGCACAACATCCGCGAGGTCACCGCGGCCTTCATCGCCTGCGGCATCGATCCCAAGCAGCAGATCGTGTTCAACCAGAGCCAGGTCGCCGAACACGCCGAACTCGCCTGGGTGTTCAACTGCGTGGCGCGGCTCGGCTGGCTCAACCGCATGACCCAGTTCAAGGAGAAGGCCGGCAAGGACCGCGAGAACGCCTCGATCGGGCTCTACGACTATCCGGTCCTGATGGCGGCAGACATTCTGGTATATCGCGCCACCCATGTGCCGGTCGGCGAGGACCAGAAGCAGCATCTCGAGCTGTCCCGCGACATCGCGCAGAAGTTCAACAACGACTTCGCGGCGTCGATCGCGGCGGGCGGATTCGGGGAGGCCTTCTTCCCGCTTCCGGAGCCGCTGATCCAGGGCCCGGCGACGCGGGTGATGTCGCTGCGCGACGGCACCAAGAAGATGTCGAAGTCAGATCCGTCGGACTATTCGCGCATCAATCTGTCCGACGACGCCGACGCCATCGCCCAGAAGGTCCGCAAGGCCAAAACCGATCCGGAGCCGCTGCCGAGCGAGGAAAAGGGCCTGGAGGGCCGTCCCGAAGCCGACAATCTCGTCGGCATCTATGCTGCCCTCGCCGACAGCCCGAAGGGCGCCGTGCTCACGCAGTTCGGCGGCGGCCAGTTCTCGACCTTCAAGACGGCACTGGTCGACCTCGCGGTCGCCCGGCTCGGGCCGATCGGCGCGGAGATGAAACGGCTGGCCGCCGACCCCGGCCATATCGATTCCGTGCTCGCCGACGGGGCCTCGCGCGCCCAGCAATACGCCGCGGCGACCATGAAATCGGTCAAGGACATCGTCGGGCTGATCCAGCGCTGAACATGATCGTGAACTGACGGCGTTCCAACAAAGCCTTGTGCTGCAGCGCGAAGCCGTGGCAGCATCGCCCAACGCTGCGCCGATCGCAGGTCGGAGCGGTTTGTGGCCCCCGGGGGAGGGTCCGATGTTCCGTAAGCGCCGCAGCTACGAGGCCGGTCACAAGGCGAAGTTCCTCGTCGTCATCGACGACTCGCCGGAATGCGACCGTGCGGTCTATTTCGCGAGCCGGCGCGCCGCCCGGGTCGCCGTGACCGTCGTCATGCTGCGGGTGATCGAAACTCAAGACCATGGCCAGCAATGGCTCGGCGTCGCCGACATCATGCGCGCCGAGGCGCATGAGGAAGCCAATGCCATGCTGGCGAAGTTCGCGGCGCGCTCCAACGGCATCGCCGGCATCACCCCGGAATGCGTGATCCGCGAAGGCAACGTGGCCGAGCAGATCCTCAAGGTGATCGAGGAGGACGAGGACATCGCCGTGCTCGTCCTCGCCGCCGCCGCCGACACCGAAGGGCCGGGCCCCCTGGTGACCAATCTCGGCAACACCGCGGGATCGTTTCCGATTCCGGTGGCGATCGTGCCCGGGCATCTCAGCGACGAAGACCTCGACGCGATGAGTTGACGTTCTCTCTACTGCGCAAATCCAATGTTGTCATCGCCCGGCTCGACCCGGGCGATCCAGTAGCCACGGGACTGCGATTTGGGCACGGCGCGAGTTCAACCATTGGCATAGGGATTACTGGATGCCCCGCTTTCGCGGGGCATGACGCCGAAACTGATGGGCGGCCGGAGTCTGAACTCTACTTTGTTCCCAGCGGATAATTCGCGGGATCGCCGAGGCGGATGCCGTGCTGCTCGGTACCGTACAGCGACCATTTGTTGTCGTGGTAGCGGGCGCGGGTCTCGGCGAGGTTTCCGTTGAAACGCGGGTCCTGCGGCCGTTCGTGGCTGTCGACGAAGTACGCTACGTCCCACGCCTCCTGCTCGGAGAGCGCATCGCGCAGCCCATAGGGCATGTTGGCGCGGATGAAGGCGGCGGCGGTTTTGATCGAGGTCATGCCGGCTCCCCAATTATAAGAGTCCGGTCCCCACACCGGCGGGAACTGATAACCGAGCCCGCCGGTCACCCGCCGTCCCTCGCCGTCGCTGCCGTGGCACGCCGCGCATTTCCCCGCGAACACCGCGGCGCCGCGCTCGCTGCTGGGCGGCTCGGCCGGCTCAGCGAGGGCGGTGAAACCCGCACCGGCGAGACGGCCGCCGGTCGGCGCACCGTGCGCCAGCCAGTAGAAATAGGTCTGCAGCGCGGTGATGATCTCGCTGTCGTCGAGCGGCGGGGCGCCGTTCATGCTGAAGCGGAAGCAGCCCTGGATGCGCATCGTCATGGTGTTGACGACGCCGTTCTTGCTGCGGAAACGCGGATAGCGCACCCAGGCCGCCCACATCGGCGCCGCGCCCGGCCGCCGGCCGCGGTCGAGGTGGCAGCTCGCGCATGTGAGGCCGTTGCCGGCATAGGGCTTCGCCTCGTTGCCTGTGTCGGAGAAGATAGCCATGCCGCGCCGGACCGTCTGCCCGAACACGTCGTTGGGAATCTCGGCTTCCGACGGCGGCGCAAAGGGGATGGCCGCGCCGGGAGACTCCATGTCGAGGTCCGGGTCGGACCACGCCCGGTCGATCGCCGCGATGTCGGGCTGGCGGGCCGATTGGGCGGCCATCCGTTGCGGCTCCGTCATAAGCAACAGAGCCGCGAGCACGGCAGAGAATAGAAAGACACGCCGCGCCGCCACGGCTCTCCGGTTGGTAGGGCCGCGTCCGCTCATTGCACCGCTCCCGGCCGCTGCTTGGCGAAATAGCCGGCGACGGCTTCGATTTCCGGCGCCTCGAGCCCATGGGCGACCGGGTCCATCAGCCGCAGCATCGCATTGCGGCGCTGGCCGCCGCGGAAGGCGATGATCTGCGCGGTGATGTAGCGGGCGTTCTGTCCCATCAGCGCCGGGAAAAACGGCGCGACGCCGATGCCGCCCGGCCCATGGCAGCGGCCGCACGGGCTCACGCCGCGATCGGGTCGCCCGAGCGTGGCGATGGAACGGCCCAGCTCCACGAGGTCGTTGGCCAAGGCGGGCGGCGGCGGGTAGCCGACCGCGGTGAGATGCTCCAGATGCAAGGCGATGTCGGCCCAGTCGGCCTCGGTCAGCCCATCCGCCATGGGCGGCATCGCGGCGCTGCTGCGCCAGCCATGGGCGAAGCTCCAGAGTTGGCGGTAGAGATAGGCTGCCGGCTGGCCGGCGAGGCGGGGAAAGATGCCCTGCTCGCCCAACGTCGCGGACTGGGCCGTGCGTCCCTGGCCGCCATCGCCGTGGCAGCCCGCGCATTTTGCGCCATAGGTCGCGGCGCCCCTGGCCGGATCGGCCTTGCCGGCATCGAAGTCGAGGATCGGCAGGAACGAACCCGCGGCGAGGCTGACCTGCATCGGATCGATGGGTGCGGCTTGATCGGTCGCAATGGGCGCGAGCGGCGCGCCGGGCTCGCCGTGGAGCGCGAGCTCTTCGGCGCGATAGGCGCGGAAGGCGAAGGGATCGACGGCGAGATAGAGCGCGCCGAGGCTGATGATCAGGACGGCGAGCATGCCGGTCCAGAACGGCAGGCCGCGATGCAGCTCCAGCGAAGGCACGTCGAGTTGGCCGTCGATCCCGGCGGCGGTCGCGTCGACAACAAGGCCCAGCTTGCCGTGCACCTCGTCGCGATCGGAGAGCCCGGCGACCGCGATGCCGGGCCCGTTGCGCACGGTGAAGGAAATCTCGCGCTGCCCGGTGACGCGGTCGCCGTCGAGGGTCTCGATGCGCAGCCGGTGCCGACCGTCTGGAATCGAAGTCGTGTCGAGCTTCAAGCGCCCGGAGCTTCCGGGAAGTTCCGCGACCGGCGTCGTCGCGCCGTCGACATAGATTCGAATGATCATGCGCTAATCCTCGAGCACCGCCGCCTTGATGCGCCGGCTGCGGGCATCGTCGCGGCCGCGCAGGCCCTGCGCCAGCAGCCACAGCGCCAGCACCCCGAGCGCCGCCGCCACCGTGGCAAACAAATAGTCGGCAAACCCCGGCGGCGCGCCGGAAGCGTCTGGCAGGCACTGGCTGATGGCGAGATCGAGGTAGAGCGCGAGGCGGTCCAGCATCGCCTACTCCTGGCGCAGCGATTGGAGATAGGCGACGAGATCGAGCGCCTCACGGCGGGGCAGCGCGACCTTGCCCGCCGGCAGGAACGGCTCCGGCAGCGCCAGCACATCGTCGCCGGCGCCATCGCCCGCGCGTTGCCGGTCCACGATCTCGAAATACCAGGGAAAGCCGGGCATCACCGATTCCGGCACCATGCTGCGGGGATTGAAGAGATGCAGCAGGTTCCACATCACGCTGGGCTGGCGGATGCCGACATTGCTGAGATCGGGGCCGGCGCGCTCGGTGCCGAGCAAAGGCGGGGCGGCATCGGCATAGTCGGCCGCTTCCGAGGCCCGGCCATAGGCCGCATCGATGAAGAGCGGCCGCACGAACTGGGAATGGCAGTAGCCGCACCCCTCGGCGAGATAGAGCGCGCGACCGCGTGCGACGGCGGCATCCGGTTCGCTTGACGGACGTGCGGCAGCGGCCGCGTTCAGGTCGAGGGCGGGCCGCAACGCGATCAGGAACGACAGCGCGCCGAACACAGCCGCTCCGATCACCACGATGGCCTCGGGCCGGCGGTGGAACAGCGCGTTGAGGCCGATCATCGCGCCGCCTCCAGGCCGGGCGAGACCCAGACTTCGGCCCTGCGCGGCTGCGGGCGCATCAGCCACAGGTTCCAGGCGAACACCACATGGCCGAGGGTCATGAGGCCGCCGCCGGCAGCGCGGACCGCATACCAAGGCGCGCTGGCGATGACGGAATCGATGAACGGCCGGCCATCGGCCCAGCTCATCCCCTGCAGCACGCCGGCCACGACCATGGCGACGACGTAGAGCGCCATCCCGCCGAGCGCGAGCCAGAAATGCAGCCGGATGCGCACCGGGGCATCCTGCGCGCCGGTGATGCGGGGGACGAGGCCGTAAACGGCGCCGAACAGCAGGAACGAGACAAATCCATAGGCGGCGAAATGGGCGTGGCCGACGGTGTGGTTGGTGAAATGCAGGAGCGCGTTGGCGCTGCGGAAGGCCTGCAGGCTGCCCTGCAGCGAGGCGGCCAGATACGAAGCCGCGCCGACCGCAATGAACCAGACCGCGGGCTCGCGGCGGATCATGCGCCACGAGCCGTTCATGGTGAGGAGGAAATTTCCGCTGGAGGCGACGACCGGAATCATCATGCCGATGCCGATCGCGATCGCCGTCGTCTGCAGCCACCACGGCAGCGGCGCGAAGACGAAATGATGCGCCCCGATCAGCGGGTAGAACACGAGATTGGCCCAGAAGGCGAGCACCCCCAGCGCATAGGAATAGATCGGCTTGTGCAGCATGCGCGGCAGCGCCCAATAGGTGATGCCGAGCACCAGCGGCGTGAACCACATTCCCAGCACCACGTGCATGTAATAGGCCTGGATCACCACATTGCCGATGCCGCGGTCGAACGCCGGCAGGTAGCCGATCACGTAGAGGATCGGCAGCCAGGTGAAGGAACCGAGGATGAACCAGTCAGCGATGTAGAGCTCTTCGGTGCGCCGCCGCAGCAGCGTGACGAAGATGTTGGCGCCGTTGATGAGCGAGCCGGCCGCGAACACCGCGGCGATGGGGGTGAGCCATTCGCGGTATTCGACCGGGCCGCGGGTCATGCCGAGCGAGAGGGTGACGAGGCCGGCGGCGAGCGCAAGGTTGAGGAGCCAGAGGCCGGCATGGGCGAGCGCATTGGAGAACAACGCCCGGCGCGCGGTGCGATAGACGACGAGATAGGCGATGCCGGTGAGGCCGACCGAGAGCCAACCGAGCAGCACGCTCGCGGTATGGATCGGCCGGATCCGCCCGAACGACAGCCATTCAAAGGGCAGCAGGTCCGGCCATACCAGCTTGCAGGCCGCCAGCGTCCCGTAGGCGGACCCCACCAGCAGCCAGAACGCGGCCGACGCCGTATAGGCATAGACGATCCCCGCGGTGGCGCGATCGTCTTCCGCCGAAGTGGCTGGAACCGCCGCAAGTTCGGTATTGATGGTGGCAGAGGACATCGTCGTAATCCCCCCACGCGCGGATGCGTCTCCCCATGCCACACCGCCGGTGGGATGACAACGGCCGCACACTGTCATTCCGGGGCGCCGCGGCAGCGGCGAACCCGGAATCCAGCCAGCCTCCCTGCTGGCACCGCAGCCCTGGATTCCGGGTTTGCGCAAGAGCGCGCCCCGGAATGACCGCTCACCCCATCCCGAGTGCCGATGTTGACGCCTCCCCCGGAAAATCCCATCTAAGAGGCTGGAACGTTCCGAATTGCCCGTCGGGCCTTGAACCCGGCAGAGGAGAAAACGATGTTCATCCAGACCGAGGCGACCCCCAACCCCGCGACGCTGAAATTCCTGCCGGGACGGCCGGTGCTGCCCGATGGCGTACTCGACATTCCCGACGCGGCGGAGGCCGCGAAGTCGCCGCTGGCGGAACGCCTGTTCGCCGTCCCCGGCGTCACCGGCGTGTTCCTCGGCAGCGACTTCATCACCGTGACCAAGCCGGATGGCGAGTGGCAGCACGTCAAGCCCGCCATCCTCGGCGCCATCATGGAGCATTTCATGTCCGGCGCGCCGATCCTCGCGGCCGGCGCGGGCGAAGCGGCAGCGGATCACGAATTCTTCGAAACCAAGGATGCCGAGACGGTCGCCACGATCAAGGAACTGATCGAAACGCGGGTGCGCCCGGCGGTCGCCAATGACGGCGGCGACATCACCTTCCGCGGCTTCAAGGACGGCATCGTCTATCTCGACATGAAGGGCTCGTGCTCGGGCTGCCCGTCCTCTACGGCGACCCTCAAGCACGGCATCCAGAACCTGCTGCGTCATTTCGTACCCGACGTCGTCGAAGTCCGGCCCATGTAGGGGGCGGACAGGAACGGCGTAGGATCGGCGAGGGAATCGGTTAGGATGCCGGTCGAGGGTGGCCGCGCCGCCCGCGACTCGGTGACGGTTCAACGAATTCCCTGCTGATGCGAGTTCTCGCCATAGACACCGCCCTCGAAGCCTGCTCGGCGGCGGTTTTCGACACCGAAAGCAGCGGCCGGGCGAGGAGCCGGTCGCTGCCGATGGCGCGCGGCCATGCCGAAGCCCTGATGCCGCTGATCGCGACGGTGATGAGCGATGCCCGCACCGAATTCGCCGAGCTCGACCGCATCGCGGTCACGGTGGGGCCGGGCAGCTTCACCGGACTGCGGGTCGGGGTCGCCGCCGCCCGCGGCATCGGGCTCGCCGCCGGCAAGCCGGCGGTGGGATTGACCACGCTGTCGGCCATCGCCGTACCGTTCATCGATGCCGATGAAGCCAAGTCCGTCCTCGTGGTCATCGACGCAAGGCACGACCACGTCTACATGCAATTGTTCGGTCCGGGCGGTCGCACTTTGATCCCGCCCCGGGTCGCCCATCTGCGCGATGCGATCCGCGCGGCGATGGCGGGCCCGACGCGGATCGTCGGCAATGCGGCCAGGCTCGTCGAAGCGGCGTGGCCGGACAATGAGCGCCGGCCGCTATTCGTGAGCGAGGTCAAGGCGCCCGACATCGTCTGGGTCGCCCGGCTCGGCGCCGCCGCCGACCCCGATCCCGCATCCGTGAAGCCGCTCTACCTGCGCGAGGCCGATGCCCACCCGCAGACGGCCGGCGTGCTGCCGCGCCAATGACCCGGTTCCCGCCCTGGCTCCGGCAGCGCCTCGGCGGCGCGGCGCCGGCGGTATCGGAGGCGCAGATCGAAGATGCACCGCTCTTCGCCACCCTGCATGGCGCGGCATTCCAGCGCGGCTGGAGCACGGAGGAATTCGAGCGGCTCCTGGTCGAGCACAATGTCGTCGCCGACCGCGCCATGGCGGGCACCGACCTCGCCGGATTCGTGGTGTCGCGGATTGCCGCCGACCAGGCGGAAATCCTCTCCATCGCGGTCGCCGCGCCGCATCGCGGACGAGGGCTGGCGCACCGGATGCTCGACGTTCATCTGCGCCGGCTCGCGGGTTACGGCGTCGCCGCGGTGTTTCTCGAGGTCGACGAGCGCAATGAGCCGGCACGCCGGCTCTATGCCGGGTTCGACTTTGCGAAAGTGGGCCGGCGTGAAAGCTATTATGCGGCGGCGGACGGCGCGGCGGCGGCGCTGGTGCTGCGCCGCGACCTGGGATAGCGGCGACTTGGCGTAACGGGTATCCACCATGCTGCGCGCGGTATTCTCGCTCGCCACCATTACGGTCATCAGCCTTGCGCTGATTCCGGTGCAATGGCTGGCCGTGCGGCTGGAGTGGCCGCTGCGGCGGCGCATCCCGACGTTCTATCACCGCATGGTGTGCCGGATACTCGGCGTCCACATCACCGAGATCGGACGCAGGATCGCCGAGCACCCCCTGCTCATCGTCTCCAACCACACTTCCTGGCTCGACATTGCCGTGATCACGGCGGTGGCGCCGGTGGTGTTCGTCGCCAAGAGCGAGGTCGCGGGCTGGCCGGTGTTCGGGCTGTTCGCCAGGCTGCAGCGCTCGGTGTTCGTCGACCGCACCCGCCGCCACAAGACCGCGGACGTGAACAGCGAGATCGCCCGGCGGCTCGCCGGCGGAGACCCCGTGGTGCTGTTCGGCGAGGGCACCTCCAGCGACGGCAACCGGGTGCTCGCGTTCCGCACCGCGCTGATCGGGGCGGCGCGCGACGCGCTCGCCGAAGCCGAGCACGTCGAGCGGGTGTGGATCCAGCCGCTCTCGGTCGCCTATACGGGCCTGCTCGGCCTGCCGATCGAGCGCCATGCCCGCCACCACGTCGCCTGGTATGGCGGCGCGGCGTTGTGGCCGCATTTTTCGTGGCTCATGGCGCACAGCGCGGTCGATGTGGTGGTGACCTGGGGCGAGCCCATCGCCTATGACGAGGCCTCGGACCGCAAGACGGTGGCGCGACTGCTGGAGCAGGCGGTGCGCCGCCTCACGGTCGCGGCGCTGCGGGGTCGGAAG
>Ga0302326_10012466_pt1 | contig 18122 bp, 12 predicted proteins | sample Palsa_T0_3_FD_202264 | JGI IMG/M metagenome (GOLD analysis project Ga0302326, IMG submission 202264) | Peat permafrost microbial communities from Stordalen Mire near Abisko, Sweden - Palsa_T0_3 | ecosystem: Environmental > Terrestrial > Soil > Palsa > Peat permafrost | place: Sweden: Abisko...
GAGGTTTGCCATGTTCCATCCCAATTGGGCGAGCGGGATTGAAGGTGTAAAGGAAAATAGCACCTGAATAATGGGTTTGCGGCCTGGATCTCTATCATGCAGGGGCTCGCGAACGACATGGTCGAACGGGACATTCTGATGCTCGGAATCGCCCGGCGCGACATCCCTCATCCGAGACAGGAGCTCCCGGAAAGTGGGATCCCCCGCCGTGTCGGTGCGAATCATCACCGTGTGGGCAAAAAGGCCGATCAGACCCTCGGTCCCAACCTGCTCGCGACCAGGCAGAATCGAGCCTACAGCGATGTCGTATTGTCCTGTATAGCGCGAGAGCAGTGTCTGGAAGGCAGCCAAGAGAGTCACAACTGGTGTTACTCTTTCACGCGCGCTTAACTTCCTGAGCGATTCGCTCAGACTCTTCGAGAGCACCAGGGATTGACGCGCACCACGGAATCCCTGCACAGGTGGTCGTGGTCGATCCGTCGGGAGGTCCAAAACTGAAGCCATACCAGCGAGTCGCTTCCGCCAATAAGAAATGTGTTGCTCGAGAACCTCACTCTCGAACCAGCGCCTCTGCCAATGTGCAAAATCGGCATACTCGATTGGCAAATCGGACAGTGGAGACGGCTCGTCGGCCGAGTACGCTCGATAGAGCTCACCGAGTTCGCGTGCAAGGATGCTCAGTGACCAGTCGTCAGCTGCGAAGTTATGTAGCGATACGACCAGGACGTGGTTTTCCTGGGATAACCGCAGCAGGCGGGCTCTCACCAGGGGCCCTTTCACCAGATTGAATGGGCGCCGCGCTTCCTCTGTGGCTATCCGCAAGACCTCAGCGTTGCGTTCCTGGTCCGGTAAGCCGTTTAGTTCCGTAAACGGTATTGCTGCGGCTCGGTGCTCGGCGACTCGTTGGATCGGAGTTCCATCCACAGCCGGAAAGGTTGTACGCAGCGGCGCGTGACGACGAGTCACTTCGCTGAAGCTTCTTTCTAGGGCCTTGCGGTCAAGCGGCCCAGTCCGTTCAAGGATCAGTAGCTCGTTGCAAAGGGGAGCGCCCTCCGCCTGCGTCTGCAGCCAAAGCTGTTGCTGTTCGAAAGATAGGAGCGCCGGTGCGCCGTACGGTCGCCGGGTGACGGGAGGTCCAGAAGGGCCCTGCGAAGCCTCCACGTATCTATATCTTGAGAGGAGAGGGCGCATAGCTTCGGGGATTTGCGCAACGTTTGGCATTAAGTAAAGTTCCTCGTTCATCTGTCAGCGGGCACGTTTCCTGGAAATGAGGTCTCTTCGGACTACCTCCCGTCGCGATTAGTGCTCAACGAGATACGACTCTAACCAATCGCCCACGCGCCCGGCAGGTCCAGCTTGGCTTCGAACCCCGTCGAACCGAGACCAGATCACCTTCGCCTAAAGCCGTAAGTCATAGGCTGGAGTCGCCATCAAAACAAGACAGGTCCCAGACGTTCGGGTCGTTCAGACTCTCCGCCAACTGTGGGTTATTTGATTTATAAAAAGATAGCCAGGAAGAAAACTTCCGTCGATAAGGAAAGAGTTTTGCGATTAACTGTGTTTTTTCGGGGCAGAGACCCACGATTTCCAACATCTGTACTCCAGAGCAACGACAGCGTTCCATAGCGCAGGAAAGCATGGGAAGCAAGAGCGAGTTATCGTTCGCGATGGTCTGGAAGTCGGCCAGGCGTACACGCTTCAACCCCCACTTGGTATTGTCTTGACGGTAGAAAATCGAGTAAGCCACCAAGCGCTGTCCTTCACTCACACAAAAAAGCCATACTCTGTTCACTGATAACGCAGGCCCGAAATGCCAACTCAGGGTTTCGCGGGTACGGGTACCCAACAGCGTATGGGACCGGCTTCGCCTCAAGCCTTCCCAAAATGTGTCAAAGCGTTGATCGAAGTTTGAGCAGGCTTGCACGTTGACCTGTCGTCCATTCTTTCCAACCAGTCTTCTCGTGAACTGATCCTTGATGAACAGCGGAACGGAGAGGGCGTAGCTCAAAGGCTTAGCGAAAGGAACTTCCTTTTCCGCAAAGGAACTAGCAAGAAAGCTAGCGTAATTCGTGACCCAAAAACTAGATCGGTCCCAGTCACCAATCGGTACCGGCGATGGTCCAAAGGACCGAAATCCCTCGAAAGCCTTTGCGTTCAAGGTTGTCGTAAGGAAAAGGTCTACGTTGGTTTGAGCAAAAAAATAATCCAAGAGTAAAAGTGAATAAGTTCGATAAGCGACATCCACCACCCATGCGCGACCGGTAGCTACCAAAAGCTTCTTGCCTTCGAATTCATAGGACAGAGGAATATTTCCGAGGTAGCCCACGATCTTTCGGTGCGAGTCTTCCAACACCCACCCGATTGGCCAACGTTTAGTAACCTGGCGGTAAATGGGGTTGTTCACCCACAGATGCTTCCAGTCGTCGTAGGCTTTAGTCTCCAAGCCATAGCGGGATTCCAGATCTGAAACCTGCGCATAATCCTCTAGGGAAGCTTCGCGAACCTCGATCGAGACCGGTTTTTTCACTGCTAGCGTTGGAAAAACCATTCTGCGCACCACGCCGCAGTCCAAGTTAATCGCAAACGGACCACGGGGGCAGCTCACAGAGCCGCGTCTTCGGATCGCTTGTAGCCGCCTCGAGCAATAACTGATAGTGTCGCGCTATTCGCTGCACCCTAGCAGCCTCAAAGAGATCCGGATTGTACTGAGCCCGGCCGATGATACCGTCTGGTCTGTCGCTAAATTCGAGATAGAGATCCCACTTGGCTCCGCCGCTTTCTACATCCATCGGGGTTTGTTCCCAACCAGGACCGAGTTCCGGCATAGGCGGTGCAAGGGAGATTACTAGCTGAAATAAAGGGTGCCGACTGGGGTCGGACTTGAATCCGAGATCGTCCAGTACGTACTCAAATGGTACATCGTCATGGGATAAGGCATCTGAAACCACCTCCCTTATCTGCTTCAGCAACTCACGAAATGTCGATTTTCCCGATGGAGTGGTGCGAAGAGCCACGGGGTTGAGGAAATAACCGAGCAGTCCCCTGACCTCGGTTCGTTTGCGGCCCGCAGGAGAGAGGGTTCCCACAATGATGTCTTCCTGATTTGTATAGCGATGGAGCAAAGCGGTGAAACCGGCAAGAAGGATCATAAACAGCGTGACACCTTCCCTCTGGCTTAGCTCCTTCAGCGCGGCAGTCAGCTGCTTTGGAAGCGTGAACGGTAGGATGGCTCCGCGAAATGTCTGGACGTGCGGCCGAGCGCGCTCGTCAGGCCAGTGCAGCAAGGCAGGCTCGCCGCCCAGCTGTTTACGCCAGTAGGCCAGCTGACGCTCCAACGCTCCTCTCCCGAACGTCTGTCGCTCCCAGTAAGCAAAGTCGGCACACTGGATCGTTAGTTCTGGCAGCGCCAAGTGCCTTGCAGCCGAGAAGGCTTCGTAGAGCGCAACGAGCTCTGAAGGCAGCACCTGGAATGCCGAGACGCCGTCGACGATGCACTGGTGCATCGTTATGAAGAGCCGGTGTTGCTGATCGGCCAGTCTCACCAGGATGGTTCGTACCAGTGGCCCTCGCTGCAAGTCAAAGGGCTTCCGGGCGTCCTCCGTACCCAGACGCAGTGCTTCAATTTCGCGCACGGCCTCCGGCAATTGGCTGAGGTCGACCAATGGGAGTGTGTAAGTTGAGGGAGCTGGGTGGACGATCTGTATTGGCTTATCTCCCACGGTGTGAAAAGTGGTCCGCCAAGCTTCGTGACGCCGGATGATTTCGAGGAGGCTGCGCTCGAGCGCCGCCACATCCAGATGTCCGGATCGGTGAATGGTAATCGACTCGTTGAACATTTGAGGCGCGCCGGAGATCGATAGCGCGCGACGCCACATTTGTTCTTGTACTAACGAGAGTGGCATGCATTCGCCGACGGGACGAGGAGTGATTGCGGACAAGGTTGCATCCGTTTGTGGGACTTCCGCCCGCGCATACTTTTCAAGCAGTTTGCGTTTGGCATCAGAAAGGAGGGCAGCGGATTCTATCAAAACAAGGTTCCTGGTTTTAATGGGATATAGTTTGCTTTGTAAGTTCGGCCTGGCCGGGAACTTGCCTTAGAATGTCGACGTTCAATTATGGTCTATGAATTGCTTGAAGGGTCAAATCTGAGCGGCAAGGCCGTCAGTCCACGTAGACCGAGATTTGTCCGCCAGACCAAACGATTCCCACAAAGCGACCAACTAGGTAGCCGGCGCAACATCTCCTCGAAGGCGACCTGACCTTCGATGCGGGCGAGCGCGGCACCAAAGCAGAAGTGAGCCGCCCATCCGAACGATAGGTGACGGTTGTCTTTGCGGGTGACGTCAAATCGATCCGGCTCTGGGAAACGCTCCGGATCACGGTTTCCGGCGGCCATCACAGCGATCACTGCCTGCCGCTTCAAAATTTTCTTTCCACCCAATTCTAGATCATCGGGCGCGAGGCGGGCGGTGAGCTGGCTTGGAGGATCATAGCGCAGCATTTCTTCGACAGCCGATGGGATTAAGGAATAATCTGACTTCAACCGTTTGAGCTCTCCTGGATTACGTAGCAGAGTGAGCACACCGTTGCCGATCAGATTCGTCGTCGTCTCCTGACCCCCGACCATCGTGATGATCGTGTTTGCGACGACTTCTTCATCGGTGAATCGATCTCCGTCCACTTCCGCAGTCAAGAACGAATGGATTAAACCTTCACGCGGATGCCTACGGATCTCCTGGATCGCGGAATTAACGTACCCGGTCATCTCGTGTACGGTGCGGCGCACGCGCGGCACGCGGTCCGGGTTGTGTTGGAAATTGCCAAGCATCTCGGCAAAATCCTGCGACCAGACCTTCAGTTGTGGAGCGTCTTCCACCGGAACACCCAGCATTTCCGCGGTTACCGTGTATGGAAGCGGCTCAGCAAGGTCAGCTATGGCATCCATCCGGCCTTTCGAAACGACCGCATCGAGGAGACTCCTTACGATGTCACGTATGTGGGCACGGAGAACTTCGACTCGCTGAGGCGTAAACGCACAAGACGCCAGGGTACGGATGCGTGTGTGTGTCGGGGGGTCTAGAAACAGCATTTGCTTGACCATGACCTCCGCGATCGGCGCCAGTTGTCCAAGCCCGAGGTTCGCCAGATGTTCCGGCGTAGGCGTCCGGTTGGCCGAAAAGTCGCGAAGTACAGTGATCACGTCCGCGTAACGTGTTACGACCCAAGAGTGAAGGAATGGGTCCCAGTGCACCGGGTCTTCTGTCCGGAGCCGACGGAAGAGTGGGTACGGATTGGCGAGAACCTCGGGGTCCAGCAAGTTATAGAGGCTCAGGTTGGGGTTCGCCTCTTGGGCGGTGGAAGGAGTCTGACCTACCATGGTCATTTCGGGTTTTCCTCCGCAGGCACAGACGCTGTCGTCCCAAGGATACGGTGAGCTTCAGCTTCGCTCATGGCTCGCAGCTTGGCAAGAAGGGCCGCTTGGATTCGTGCTGATAGCTCGGCAACCGTTGGACTCTCGAACAGGGTGCGCAGGCCGAGTTCGACACCGAATGCACCGCGTACTCTTGCGATCAATTGCGTACCCAGCAGAGAGTGGCCGCCAAGCAAAAAGAAATTGTCTTCAACACTGACCTGCCCAAGGTCGAGCAACGCCGCAAGAATCTCTGCCATCCGTTTTTCAATCGGCGTGCGAGGTTCCACGAAGGAGATATCGCGCAATATGTTCCCCGCGTTCGGCTCCGGGAGATCCGTACGATTTACCTTACCGCTTGGATTCAGTGGCAAAGCATCTAGCTTCACAAAAATCGCCGGAGTCATATATTCCGGCAGCCGAGCAGCAATGAAATCGCGCAGTTCCGTGTGTGTAGGTTGAAGCTTCGCAGCTGACACGAAATATGCGATCAGGCGCTTGTCACCGGGTTCGACCTCACGAGCCAGCACGATGCTCGCTTTTACCGCCGGATGTTGGTCCAAGATCGTCACAATTTCCGCTGGCTCGACCCGGAAGCCTCGAATCTTGACTTGCTCGTCAACCCGACCCAGGAACACTATCTGTCCGTCCGGCAGGGAACGTGCTAGGTCACCCGTCCGGTAAATACGCGCGTCCGGCTCTGAACTAAAGGGATTCGGAACGAATCTCTCCGAAGTCAAGTCAGGCCGATTCCGATATCCACGTGCCAGCCCTGCACCCCCAATATAGATTTCGCCAAGTTCGCCAATCGGAACCTGCTGCATTCCTTCATTCAAGATATAGATCTCGGTGTTGGCAATGGGCCGACCGATCGTGGGCAGTCGACCCGTGTGCCCCTCGGGAAGTACGGCTCCTGAAGTGGCCACCACGGTGCACTCCGTGGGGCCATAGTTATTTACCAATTGGAAGGGCAGCGTTCGTGGAGGGTAGTGGTGGAGGGTGTCAGCTCCGGTGAGCAGCACACGCAAGGCAGTCTTCTCAGGCCATTCAATCCTAATCACACGTTCAGCCAGAGGAGTGGGAAGGAAACCGATTGTTATCCTTTGCGAAACCATCCAATCGCGGACTGCTTCAGGTTCACTCAAGGTTAGGTCATCAGGAAGATGGACGCTCGCTCCCGCGGCTAGATAGGGCCAAAGTTCCCAGATCGCCGCATCGAAAGACAAAGCCGACAGCTGACTTGCACGGTCGGCCGAGCTGACTCTGAACGCGCGCTGATGCCAGAACACTAGATTGACCAGGCTGCGATGCGTGATCTCCACGCCTTTCGGCTGGCCAGTCGAACCAGAAGTGTAGATGACGTACGCCAGATCTTCGGCCTTCGTTGGCGCGAGGGTCGGTTCAGAGGTCGCCAGTGCAGCCAATCGGCCTTCCGGATCCACAGTAACGACCTTGTGCGCTCGCACAGGAAGCTCGTCGACCAGAGACTTCTCCGTCAGCAGGATCGGAGACCGCGCATCTTCCATTACGAATGCCAAGCGTCCGGGCGGGTCGCTAGGGTCCAACGGGAGATACGCTCCCCCAGCTTTGAGAATGGCCAGGGCTCCCACTACCATCGCCAGAGAACGATTCAGGTAGAGCCCGACGATACCATCAGGACCAGCTCCGAGCGAGCGCAGAACATGCGCCAATTGATTCGCACGCTCATCAAGCTCTTTGTATGTCAGCGACAATTTCCCATGCGTCAAGGCTATCGCATTGGGCGCAGCAGCAGCCTGACCGCTTACCAAATGCGGTACACAGGTACCCCGCGGATAGATAAGTTGCGATCCAAGCTTGGGCGCTTCTCGTCCTACGTCGATCCCGGCCTGGAAGGATCCACCGAATGATGCACTAGACATAAAGTTTGCTTCTCCTGTTGACCTGCCGTTGGCCTTTGGTTGCACTCGCAGTCGGGTGACCCGCGCTCGCGCGCCCGTCCAACAGCGATAACAACTGGCCGTTTGTCACGTAGCTGACGCCTTGGCGGTTGGAGACATAGTCAAGCATTTCGCGCAAGTCGCCCCAGATTCCCAGTTCTTCAATCTCCCACGAATGCCCGTAAAGGTGCCAAACTCCGCCCTGTTCGAGCACCTGGCGGAATAGTTGCTTTCCTAGTTCAACCCAGTCTTTGAACTGGCGTAATGTCGTCATGAACCTCCAGAGTCCTGGCGCATTCTGGGCTCTCGCCAGGTTCCGGATGTAAGCGGCACTGGAATGCGGATACGCTTGCACAGTGGTCGGCATTTCGAAAGGGAGGAAATCGGTGCTGGTGGAGAGCATCCGAACGGTTCGTGCTCCTTTGTATCCGGCATGCTGTACGTGCCGGATTACTTCTGTATCGTAGCGGCCGTTCGGGTAGCAGAATATAAGCACGCTCCGACCGACGATTTGCTCCAACATCTGCTTGCAGACTCCCACCTCGCGCGTCAACTGTTCTGTAGCTAAACTTGGCAGATTCTTGTGTGAAACAGTGTGGGCGCCAATCTCAAAGCCCTGATCGGAAAGCGCACGGATATCGGCGGTCGTAAGCGTTCTTCTGCCCTGGTAGCCGGTCATCGGAATGTAAAAAGTCCCTGGAAGCCCCCGGGAACGCAGGAGGTCAGCAATCTTGAGATCCTTGGGATCACCATCATCCCAACTCGTCGTCACAATTGGTACGTTGCGCATGAATGGTAGCTTCGTCTCTCGACCGGCAAATCCAAGTGTTCATTCTGGGGTCAGCTCTGATGAAGTTGTTCGGTCAGAAGTCTTTGCCGATAACTGATTGCCTCGTGATTTTCCTCTTCACAAAGTTGGCAGACCGAGTTCAACAGATAAAGCATGAAGAATGTTCCTCCAGACTCAACATCGAAGGTGTAATGCCCACTGTTTTTACCCAAGGAAGACGCTGTTAGCACCTCAAAGTGGGACATGTCCCAGGCGGTGGGAGCCTCCCAATCAGCCGATTCCCAATCGAAGAGGAGCAGATCCTTGTCGCGTACGCGAGTATTCCACGGTGCAAAATCACCGTGCATGACGCTGAGTGGTAGCACCTTGTCGTTGATGGCCCTAGTCGCACGTACCAGGGCTTCCCGGCCCAATTCCTGCCACTTGGCGCCTAGCAGAGGGGCAACTTTTCCCCATCTTGCTCCTACCTTCTGAATGAGAGTTTTTCCGGGTTTCTCAATACGGTAAGCATTCCACAGTAAGTTCAGGAACTTTTCGTGCATGCCATTGAGATGTGTGGGACCAATGTCGCCTTGCAAGGGCGATTGAAAAAGTACATAGGTGTCGTTCCAATCGCCGGCATAGAGCAGGCGTGGGACATGCTTTCGAAGTGACGGAAAATTCCACAATCGCTCGAGCGTAGCTGCTTCGTGACGTACCCTTTCACTCGCTACATCCGCAAGCGGTAGCTTTATGTAGCCCAGGAGGTCGTACGGCGCCTGGCCATGCCCACGATTCGTGTTGGCGCCCGCTCGGGGCCGCATGACTTGGATTGTCAGCTTGCGCACGGACGCCCTTCTCCCTAACGACAGAGCAAATATTGGATGCGGCACTCCTGTAACTTCACGTACGAGAGTCTCTAACCGCAGAGGCCCTTTTGAAGCCAACAAAACGCGAGGCCACAAGCAGCTAACGTATCCCAGGTTGGCCATTCTAATTACCATGCTCTTCAGCATTCGCGGCGCCCATCTATGTGGCAAGTAAATTTCAGTTCCTGGAAGCATGCCAGAGCCATCCTCAACAGGGAGCAGCCACCGTGGCATGCGCTGAGAAGGCAGAGCAACGAAGTAGCGTAAATGATCATAGCCTTCGCGCTTTAAGTGCTTGATTAGGGAGGAAGAAGGCGATAGTGAGAACAACGGAGACATGCCGACTCCAGCGAACTCTGGCACCTCCTGTTCGGACCGAACTGGAGCTGCGGCGGGCCCGAGAAACACGCCAAGTGCTCGAGCCAAGGGCGAGGTTGATTCGGCACGTATAGTCTGATGGGATCGCATCAGGCCTCGCGCACAACCTGGTCACGATCACCCGGCGTATTTGAGCCAAGATCGCAGGCCGTTTCGCTGTCCTTTACCGCCGCCTTTTTCCGGATGATGCCGAACAGGCCTTTGCCGTCGAAGCGAGGCGGATCGGGTTGGAGAGGCTCTGCATGACAGATCAGGGACTGATGGCCAGAAAAAACCCGTGTGAAAGAATTGAAGCCCCAATTGAGATCAATGTCGTCGACGAGAAGAGCTCCACCGGGGCGCAAAGCAGTCCAAGCCCGATTCAGCTCGAAGCGCACGTTGCGTTCCGTATGCCTACTATCATGGATGAAAAGATCGATCTTCCCGAGCCGAGAAAGTAGCCCCGGGAGGCGATGCGCACTCGATCCCCTAATGTACGACCAGCGATGTTGAAGTCGGTCCAAAACCGCCGCGCCGACTTGCCCGAGAAGCTCCGGTTTCAGCACCGGTGGGGCGTCAATGCTCCAAAGGTGGCCGGATCCGTTGCGCTCGAGTGCTTCGAGGATGAACCGCGTGGTAAAGCCACGAGCAACTCCGGTCTCTACTACATTCGCAGGTCGCAGGTGACGAACCAAATGCCAAACAGCACGTATGAATCCAGGCTCACCATCCCCCCATCCCCCGAAAGCGCCTCGACCAATCCGTTCTCTCCTGGCTTCAAAGGGCCGGACCACCTCAGGCCACAAATCCCAAAACTCAGATGTGGTGTCACACGGCCACGGGATGCCGAAGATCTGGTGCAGTGGGCGATCCCAATCGCGCTCCCCATCGTACGGGCATCGAGGTTTGCGGCGGTCCCGTCGTTCGTCGAGTCGATCCTGCATTCTCGCCCAAGCTTCGCCTGGCTCTGTTACAACGACTCGCGCAAGCCTCGACGCCTTGCTCAGTGTCCCCGAAGCGGCCTCCTCTCCTCCGCCCGATTCTATTCTCTGTGATATTCGATTGCGCCAGCCAGTATGGTAGTGCGGCATGCGACTAGCGATTTGCGGTGCGGAACTCATCCGAAGTGCCCGTTCGATCACTCTAAACAGCAAACGGACGCACATCGTCAGGAACGGCAGAGGATCGTCCCAACTGAACCACGCAAACTCTTTTGCTCCGACAAGCGACTGCCACCAGTCATGAACCGTTAGCACGCCTTGCCTGAAATAGCCGATACTGGCGGCGATGTCATGGAACTCTGCTATGAACGTGCGGCCCGTGATTGGTCCAGATCTTGCGACCGGTCTTTTCGTAAGATCGAGATAGAGCGCTCTCGCGACATCTACGCCCGTACTGTCTTCGAACAGCCGGAATTGTGCGCCAATTCGTGGATTGAAATCGACCAGCTTATATTGCCCATCGCGTTTGTCGAACCGGTAATCAAGGTCCATTATTCCAGAATAGGAGATCGCCTGTAAGAGCGCCTCGACCTGCTGTCGCAGCGAATCGTTCACCACGGCTTTACCCAACGTCGTGGGGCCTGCAAAGGGGGGATAAGACCGAAGTTTTCTACCCGTAAATCCAATGCAGCAATCCGATCGGACGTTGCGATAGCCGTGATAGAACCAATCCTCGCCGTAGGCAGGAGGAATATATTCCTGAAAGATCAAATGCACAGCCTTGTGTTGTTCGGCAGTTCGATAGATTGCGCAGGCCTGCTCGGCAGTCCACGCGATCGACGTGGTGCGCTCACCCTCTTGCAGCAACCACGATTCAGCGGCCTTGACAACCACCGGGAACGAAGCGTGCTCGGCAAATTCGTACACGTCGTCGATAGAAGTCGGAAACACAGATTCCGGGCATGCCGCACCCATTCTCTTGCATAGCAGATACAATTCTCTTTTGTTGACCAATGTGCGTGGCAAGTCTGCTGGCTGCTGAGGGAGAATAAACCACTGCTTCAAAGTGTCAGCCTGTTCGGCAATGAGAATTGCGGCCATATCATCGGTGGGAATCACAATTGTGGGACGTTTCAGCCGTTCGCCGATAATGGCCATGCCCTCCAAGAACCGCGATGCGTCCAGACCGCGCGTATCCCAAATAAACGCGCCAGTCAGGTACCTGGAGACCGCCGCTGGCGTAAACCGATCTTCGACGATGCTGTATACCGGCACGCTCATCCTTCCAAGGCTGCGGATAATACCGACCGCGCCGTGGTGAAGCAGATAACGGCCAGCCTTTAGCACCAAGACAGGCACGACCGCATGGGACGCGGGCGGTGAGCCTTGCAGAATCTGAGGTAGGTTATGGGAGGACTCCACCGGTTTCAGTTTTCTTCGCACATCGGAGCGCGATTGGAACCGGCAGAAAGGGGCAAGGCGAAACGACCCGCGCGGCCGACGATGTGACGGCAGACACGTCGAGCGGTATAATCGGCGCCGTGGAGGAATCGCATGGCTGGTCCAAATTGGTTGGCGCTCGCCAGGCCGGTGAAATAGAGTCCCGATATGGAGGATTCGAAGTTGGGCGAGAGTATCGGTGTCTGCTGCACCGAGTCGATCTGCGACAGGAGATGCTCGCTGAGAAACGGTAAGGACCCTAGAACGAACCGGTAGCCGGTCGCAGCGACGACATGATTCGTAGTGATCTGGTGAGGGACGCCGTCCGGCCTTTGCAGGTGCAACAATAGACTCTCACCACGAATCTCCGCTTTCTCGACGGAATGACTGAGCATGATCGGCAACCGGCCCACGACACGGTCCTTGAGCCACCATGCCCCCGCCGGTCCGAGTGCGCTCTGCACCCGGGCGATCCGTAGTGGTCGCGGCAGATAGCAGAACAACATGGAAGCGTTAGAGTAGATCCACGGTCCGAGTCCAGGCCCAAGGTTCGACATTGGACGGCGTATCCGATCGCCGAGCCATCGGCGACGGGACTTCGGGGCTCCGTTCCAGTCAATCGAGGCCCTCCGCACCAGCAGGCGCACTTCAGCCCCCGCCTCGTGCAGCAAGGCGGCAGTCTCAAGCGCTGATTGTCCGCCACCAATCACGGTCACGTCACGTCCCTTGAACCGGCTCAGATCACGGTGGCTACCGCTATGCGATAGCAGCTCTGCAGGCAACTGGGCCAATGGCGCAGGTATGTATGCGGCGTGAGACATCCCGGTCGCGATCACTACCTTGCTGGCCACGAGCACTTCTCCAGTTTCGAGCTGTAACTCGAATGTGTCCGACGACCTTCGGAGCGCTGTGACCGTGACATTCTCGACCATGGGAACCAGGCGTTGCTGGAAGGAAAGTCCGTAATGCGTAAAAGCCTCGACGGATACCGGCGCACCGTATGGGTTATAGGACAGCCCCATCTCGGTGCAGTATTGCTTGAGAGTATAGCCATCCATCGGATCGAAGAGATTCGAGGCGCATGCTTCGGATTTGAGGAACATCCCCTTCGGCATGTGCTCGCGCCAACCGTGCATCGGAGTCCCAAATATACGGAAGTCCACGCCCCGAAATCGTAAGTACGCCGCGATCGATAGCCCGTACGGCCCCGCGCCGATAATCGCGACCGCTCGCTTCTCCGAATGGACCATATCACCGTCCCGGGGCGGTTGCAGTATTCGCCATTTGCCTAATTGCACTGCGATGCCGTGACATACTCATTGCAGTGGACTGTAATAGGTCGAGGGTGGCCGGCAAAATCGAGTCCGGCAGAACGGTTTCCAGCAATCAAAGTTGCCTGCAGGAAGGCAGGAGCATAAGTTTCTCGCATCCCACCCTCGGATTCGAGTACGCTCCGAGCCGTTGATGCTTGGCAAGAGGTGCTGTGGTAGCGCTGGTTGTGACAACCAGCCGACAGCTGGACGGGTGCACCGTGCGGGGTACGGAGCAGATTCATTGGCGCGAATCCGGCACCCCAGAATCTGAATGTCTTCGACGAAGCTCATGCAGCCCCCGAGCCTCTAAGAACGGCCGAAATGGTTCGCAGTAGAATTTGAAAATCCAGCCAGAGAGACCATTTATCGATGTATTGTAGATCCAGCTTCATCCATTTTTCGAACGGGATCGAACTTCTGCCTCGAACCTGCCACAAACACGTGATTCCGGGCTTCACGCTGAAGCGACGGCGCTGCCAGTCTTCGTTGAATCCTTCATAGTCGCGGACAGGGAGCGGGCGAGGGCCTACCAGGCTCATGTCGCCTGTTAGCACATTAAAGAGTTGAGGCAGTTCATCTATGCTGGTTTTCCGGAGAAACCTTCCGATCGGAGTCAATCGAGGGTCGTTCTTGACTTTAAAGACTGGGCCACTGACTTCGTTTAGATGCTCGATCTCGCGCATTCGTTCTTCCGCATCCGGCACCATGGTTCGCAACTTGTACACGTTGAAGCGGCGCTTGTTCAAACCTAGCCTATTCTGAGTGAATAAGACCGGCCCGGGCGAAGTAAGTTTGATCAGAATGGCCACGACTAGAAGAGCAGGGAAAAGTGAAATAATCAAAAGCGAAGAAATCGTTAGATCCAAGACGCGCTTGGCGACGATTTGCCATCCTTCCACTGAATGCGTGGAGTGTGTGATGAGAGGATCCCCGTCGCCCTCCAATTCCTCTGCGGAAGAATGAGTTATCTTCAGATCGAAGAGATTGGTGAGCACGCGAACGGGAATGCCCTGCAACTCACATAAAGCGGCAATCCGCGATCCCTCGGCGTGCATAGACCGAAATGGCAAAGCCAGTACGACCTCGTCCACCACAGTTTTCCGCAGGAACAAAGGAAAACCACTGAAGTCCGATGCCAGAGCGTAACCGCTCCTCCGAAATGCTTCCAGGCCCTGCCAGTTCTGATCCACGAACCCAGCGATTCGGTAACCGGTTTCGGGAAGAGAGATGAGCCTGCGCGCAAGCTCCAGCGCTCGACCGTTGGTTCCCACAATGATGATGTTCCGCAAGTTACGCTCACGCCTTCGCATCGCTGCAAGCATGACCCGGAGCAGAAGTCGGCTGACCATAGTCGTGCACGTGCTCACCAGCCAGAATAGTGCCAGGAATGCGGCCGTCACTAATGCAATGTGGAAAACGATCGCGCCGAGGAGGATCACAAATGTCCCGAGTGAGGTCGCCTTTATGACGTCGACGACCTCACCGCGACGGCTGGAAAGCCTGCGAGAGACATAAAGTCCTGACACACTGAATATCAGATGCCAGGCAAAAACAAGGAGCGAGAAGATGGCAAAGTTCTGAATCCTCACTCGTATGGAAAAGAATTCTGTAATGGTGACGGTATGGCTCTGGTGAAGCACCGCCAGCGTCGCTACCATGAAAGCAAATATCATTAGCCCCGAATCAAAGAGCCTAAAGGCGTTTAACAACAGCTTGCGCCGAGCATTAGTCATAGTTAGGTATCACAGTAATCTATGCGGGAGTTACGATCGCACGGAGGGCGGTTAGTATGCAGGACCCCTATAACTTGGCATAGTAACTCGGATCCTGCGCGCATCGCGAACGGTATGGACCAGACGTCGAGCCGACTTGAGCGCAAATCACGCTTACGGTCTGAGTGATGTGTTAAATGTAATGTTGAGTTTCAAAGCTTGCGGTAGAGAGCTTCCGGAATCGGAAACGTACGGTTGTTTAATATTGCCCCGAGTAGCTTGACTCTGGCGCCTTCAAAAGTTTCTTTGGCTATCCGGGCCGTTTCCCGTCGCGTCGAATTCGCTTCCACCACGAGGATGACCCCGTCAGCCATCTGGCCGAGTATGACGGCGTCCGCGTTCGAACTAAGTGGAGGTGCATCGATCAAGACGTAATCGAATTGTTCTTTCAGTTGGTCTACCCGCAAGCGCCATCGATCCGAAGCAAACAGACCCTGAGCTGCGGCGGCGGACGATCCAGACGGGAGCAACCAGAGGTCTCCACCGCCGATCCGCACGGTGAAGTCTTTAATCGGACCGATCTCAACCGTTGCATCCACAAGTCCAGGGGACTCGGCAACCCCCAACAGCTGATGAAGCGAAGGCGCGCGCAGATTTGCATCTATCAGGCATACCGACCCGGCCCCCTGGGCGGCGAGAGCTTCGCCCGCGCGGGAACAGATCTCAGTGGACCCGTTGCCCTGGATGCTTGAAAAAACCACTGTCCGCGGGGCATGGGAATTGGGAAACAGGAACACGCGCTGCACAAGCCTGACGGCTTCCTCCTGAGCTTGGGTTCCGTGACTCGAACCAACGTGGTCGTTGGCGGCAGGCCGGATCGGGTACCTCGAAGCCAGCCCACGGTATCCGTCATCGTGGGACAACACATCGTCACAGGGTCGACCGAACAGCGCATTCTCTTTCCCCGCTCGGCGCAACATTTCGAAATTCTTGCTCAACCTTTTCCTCTTCACGGCGAGCAAGAGTTTCCCATAGCCCGCCAACCGGTTAGCGTGTGCTCCCAGCCACCTTTTTCGCCTTAAGGTACCTTAACATTTCCACGACCACGTGGATCTGGGACGGGCGCCAGTGTCCCGACTGAACGACATTTGCCTGCAGCGGTAGCGCATCGACACTGTGGGATGGGCTCAGCGGTTGCGAAAGTTGGGCTGGGACCACCCACCGGGGCGTACCGACAAAGAGCGTGCAGGCTACGGCGGCGAGGAGTATCAGGACGGCTACCACTGGAGCTCGGAAGGAGCTGGGGCCAAAGTCGCTCGCGCCGTTCGCTCGCCGAACAAAAGGTGGTGCACCAACAGAGATTGAAGGGCGGACGTGGCTGGCTCCGTATGAATTGCTTCGTTCCGATACAGTCGGGGTGACGTCCAAGTCCCGTACCACCTCCCTCGTTGTGCTTGGGCGAGTGGTTTTGTCCAGATTGCTGACCGCTGGTTGAACTGCCTCCTCTGTTGAAAGTGCGGGTACGGCCAGAGGGAATCGGCGCGAAAGATACTGCTCTGACCCAGAGGCGCTCATCTCCAAGTCGTGTATCGCCTCCTCCACAAGGGAAAGATCGATTTCTTTTCTTTCCAGCGCGCATCCCAGAGTCAAAGAGTTAAAACATAGATTATTGATACTTCGCGGGACGCCCTCACTCCACACAAAAATCCTCGCCCAAGCCGCGGGAGTGAATAGCCGACTGCCTTTGTAGCCAGCGACATGGAGCCGGTGGCTGATGTACGGGCCCGTCTCAGAAAGAGTAAACGGAGTGAGTTGGCTCCGGATCGAGACACGTTGGCGAAGTTGGGCAAGTTCTGGTCGCGCGAGCTTGTCTGCCAACTGGGGCTGGCCAGCAAGGACGATCTGGATTAGCTTCGTGCGCGGGTTTTCAAAGTCAGACAGTAGCCGAACGGACTCGAGCACTGACTCTGTAAGGTTCTGTGCTTCGTCGATGAAAACGACGAAGCGCTTGCCTGTGCTTGCTGCATCGATCAGAAGCCTCTTCAGCTCCTCGTGCATCCACGCAATGCCTTTGCCCTCAGTGTTGATTCCTAAGTCGGTGAGCAGGTAGCGGAGTAACTCACGTGAGTCGCATTGTGTCTGGAACAAGAACGCCGTGCGGGCTGAGTCTCTTAAGAGCTCCAAAAGGTGAAACAATAAGGTGGTCTTGCCCATGCCCGGTCGGGCGGTGAGTGTCAGAAATCCCCGCCCTGCTTCAATTCCATAAAACAGTGAAGCCAGCGCCTCCCGATGTGTCGCGCTGAAATAGGCAAAACGCGGATCAGGCGTGTCGCCGAACGGTTGCTCCTGAAACTTATAGAAGTCAAGAAACATGGATCGCGGCACCGTTCTTGCTATGTTGTTGCAGGGCAGCAAGCACAGGGAGGTTCAAGAACGACGCTACTTCATCGGGAGTGCGGAACGTGGGATCCAGATATTCCGAACCGAAGGCCACACCTACGCTTGTTAGGATCGCCAGAAGTAACCCAACGAGCACCGTCGAAGAGCGGTGATTCGAGGGAAGCGAAGGCACGGTCGCAGCTTCAGCAATGGCCACATTCAGGATCCGCCTGCGATCAAGCGCGTCGGATATGCGGGCCTCCTCCTCTTTCCGGAGGTAAAGTAGGTAGTTTTCTTCGGTTGCTTTAACGGTTCGGATAAGATCGTTCTGAACGACTTCCTTCTGCTCGAGCGATCGGGCATTCTGTTGGTAGGCCTGCACCGATAAAGCGGTCGCTTTAGCCCGTGCGCGCAGGCCGGCGAGATCAGTATTTGCTTTCGCCAGTTCTTCCCTTACCCACTCGTAGGTTGGGTCTCGGTCGGTGGTCTCCTCATGCAGCTGGGATTTCTCTGCCGCGGCGAGGGTGGCACGAGTCTGGGCAATCTCTGTCTCTACTTCCTGAACCGGCCGGTACGTGGGCTCGAATTTTTCCAGCAACTCGGTTCGCTTCAGTTCGAGCGTCAACAGATTGGACCTAAGCTGTGAAAGGAGTGTCGCATCGTCGAGGTTACGAACCTGGGTCACCATGCGAGTCGGGATTGACACCGCCTGTTTCCGGAGGACGCCAATACGTTGCTCAGTCTCCGCGATGGCCGCATCCGTCAGCCTCCGAGTAGAGTCAAACTCGGCAAGCTTCTGCAGGGCAACCTCTTTCTCGAGCTGTGCGGAAACCACGGTTCCACCGTGGGTGAAATCGACTAAGCGCGCTTCGTCGTCGGTCAGTCCTTTGCGGTACTGTTGGGTTTCTTGTTGAAAGAAATCGAACGCGCCGGGCGGACGGTGAACCGCCACATGCTTCTCAAGGTAGAGGTTCGCCAGGGTGTTAAGGACTCGAGCCGCTAACTCTGGATCT
>Ga0302326_10012469_pt1 | contig 18118 bp, 15 predicted proteins | sample Palsa_T0_3_FD_202264 | JGI IMG/M metagenome (GOLD analysis project Ga0302326, IMG submission 202264) | Peat permafrost microbial communities from Stordalen Mire near Abisko, Sweden - Palsa_T0_3 | ecosystem: Environmental > Terrestrial > Soil > Palsa > Peat permafrost | place: Sweden: Abisko...
ACGTTGCCGCCCGTGCGCCCGGTGATCTCCAGTGCCTGCAGCAGCGGTACTCCGGCGGCGGTCAGCGACGCTAGCGTCCGCGACCAGCGCGCGACCGCGATCTGCTGGACGATCGTGCCGATCTTCATCGGGATGTGCAGGCGGAAATGATCCCACTGGCGCCGTCCCCAGGTGGTTTTCTTCCATTTGACGAACGCGACGATCACGGCCGCGGTCCCCAGGAACATCGCCCACCAGTAGTGGGTGACGATCTTCGACATCAAGACCGAGACCTGCGTCATGGCGGGCAGGTGTCCTCCGAATTCCTTGAAGACGCCCTCGAACACGGGCACGAGGAACGCGACCAGTGCCATCATCACACCGACCGCGAAGAAGATCACCAGACACGGGTAGACCATCGCCGATTTGATCTGGCGGCGCAGCCCCGCGTCCTTCTGCAGCTGGTCGGCGACGCGCATCAGCGCGTCCTCGAGCACACCGCCCATCTCGCCGGCCTGCGTCATCGCGATGAACAGCGGGTTGAAGACCTTCGGATGGCGCGCCATCGCCTCGCTCATCGGCAGCCCCGCCTCGACGTCCTTGCGCACGGCGACGATCGTTTCCTTCAGATATTTGCTCTCGGTCTGGTCCTCCAGTACGTACAGGGCGCGCAGGATGCTCATGCCGGAGGAGATCATCGTCGAGAGCTGGCGCGAGAAGATCGCCAGTTCGTTGGCCTCGACGCGCTTCATGAAGCCAAATTCGATCTCCTTGGATGAGCGCTTGTCGGCGATGTCGAGGACGATCAGCCCGCGTTGCTTGAGCTGGTCGGATACGGCCTGCTTGGAGTCGGCCTCGACCTCGCCGCGGGCCTTGCCGCCGCCGAGGTCGATCGCCTTGAAAACGTAGGTGCTCATCGCGCCGTGCCTATGCCGCCGCCAGCGAGGTCGCCCCCAACAGGCGCCTCAGCTCCTCGGGAGTCGCCGAGCGCGCTTCGGCGAGCTTCTGTGTGATCTTGCCCTGGCGCACGAGCGTCGCAAGCGCCGTGTCCATCGTCTGCATGCCCGACGCCGCGCCCGTCTGCAGCACCGAGTAAATCTGATGGGTCTTGCCCTCGCGGATCAGGTTGCGCACGGCCGGGTTGGGCACCAGCACCTCGCAGGCGACCACGCGCCCCGAGCCGTCGGCGTTCGGCAGAAGCTGCTGGGTCATGATCCCCTGCAGCGCGACCGACAGCTGCACGCGCACCTGCCCCTGCTGGTGGGAAGGGAACACGTCGATGATGCGGTCGATCGTCTGCGCGGTGTCCTGAGTGTGCAGCGTCGCGAACACCAGGTGCCCGGTCTCGGCCGCGGTCAGCGCCGTGGAGATCGTCTCCAAGTCGCGCATCTCGCCGACGAGGATCACGTCGGGGTCCTGGCGCAAGGCGGCGGTCAACGCGAGCGAGAAGCTCTGCGCATCGGAGCCGAGCTCGCGCTGGTTGACGATGCATTTCTTGTGGCCGTGCAGGAACTCGATCGGGTCCTCGATCGTCATGATGTGCTCTTCGCGCGTCGAGTTGATCGAGTCGATCATCGCCGCCAGCGACGTGGACTTGCCCGACCCGGTGGGGCCGGTCACGAGCACGAACCCGCGCGGACGGCGCGTGAACTCGTGCACGGCGGCGGGCAGTCCCAGCTCGTCGATCGTGGACATCCCGAACGGGATCAGGCGGAAGGCCGCGCCGATCGCGCCACGCTGGTAGTAGGCATTGACGCGGAAGCGCGCATGGCCGGGGATCGAGTACGCGAAGTCCAGCTGCCAGTTGGTCTCCAGGCGCTGGCGCTGGTCGCCGGTGAGGATCGAGTAGACGATCTCGCGGGTGTCGGTCGAGGACAGCTTTGGATAGTCCTCCAGCGGCGCGAGTTTTCCGCGTACGCGGACTGTGGGGTGCGCGCCCGAGCTGAGGTGCAGATCGGATGCCCGGCGGTGTACGACCTCCATCAGGAGGTCTGCGAAGTCGATGTCCATGGGTCCGCCCATCGACGCATGACGGGCACGTATGCATTGGCCGGGGCGCGCACTGGACGAAAGTTCTAGCCGCGGGCCCCATTGGGGCCGAGAACGGCCCTCGAGGAGGTCAGTCGGTGCCGATCACGCGGGCGATCTCGGCCATCGAGGTGCGACCCTGCCTGACCTTCTGCAGGCCGTCGTCGCGCAGGCGCGACATCCCCTGCGCGACCGCCACGTCGCGGATCGCCTCGGCGGGCTTGCGCTCGAGCGCAAGCGCCTGGATCTCCGGAGAGATCTTCATCACCTCATACAGACCGACGCGACCGCGATAGCCGTTGCCGCCACAGCGCCGGCAGCCGACCGGCTCGTAGGCCTCGAGTTCCATGCGCGCCCTGTAGCCGCTCTCGCGCAGCATTTTGGCGGAGATGATCGTGCGCCGCTTGCAATGCGGGCACAGCATCCGCGCGAGACGCTGCGCGACCACGCAGTCGAGCGCCGAGGCGACCAGGAACGGCTCGATCCCCATCTCGATCAGCCTCGTGATCGCCGACGGCGCGTCGTTGGTATGCAGCGTCGAGAGCACAAGGTGCCCGGTCAGCGCCGACTCGACGGCGATCTGGGCGGTCTCGCGGTCGCGGATCTCCCCGACCATGATCACGTCGGGGTCGGCGCGCACCATCGCCCGCAGCCCCGCCGCGAACGTGAGGCCGACCTTGGCCGAGACCTGCACCTGGGTGAGGCCCGGCATTTCGTACTCGACGGGGTCCTCGACGGTGATTATGTTTTTCTCGGGGGTGTTGAGCCGCTGCAGCGCCGCGTACAGCGTCGTCGACTTGCCCGCGCCGGTGGGGCCTGTGACGAGCACCGCTCCGTGGGTCTCCTGACAGGCGCTCTCAAAGCGCTCGCGGTCGTGCTCGGCCATGCCGAGCTTGTCGAGCTCGACCACCACGTTGTCCTTGTCGAGGACGCGCATGACGACACCCTCGCCGTGGACGCTCGGCAGTGTCACCACACGCAGGTCGACGTGGCGGCCGTCGACGACCAGCCCCACCCGCCCGTCCTGGGGCAGGCGCTTCTCGGCGATGTTCAGCTCGGCCATGATCTTGATGCGCGAGATAACCCCGGCGGCCATCCGCCGCTGCACGCTGGTGATGTCCGCCAAAACGCCGTCGACCCTGAAGCGCACCCGCACCTCGCGCCCGTCGGGCGCGAGGTGGATGTCGGAGGCGCCGCGCTCGATGGCCTGCGCGACGATCTGGTTGACGAGCTTGATGACCGGCGCGTCTTCGGAGGTCTCGTGCAGCGCGACGACCTCCCCGCCATCCTCAGCCTCTTCGACGACCTCCGCCGGCTCGCCGACGACGTCTTCGAGCCGGTCGAGGCGCGAGATCAGGTTGGTGAGGTCATCCGCGGGGGCGACCGCGACGCGGATCTCATAGCCGGTCATGATCGCGATGTCGTCGACCGCGAGCACGTTCGAGGGGTCCGCCATCGCGACCAGCAGCGTGCGCTTATCGGCGAACGCGACGGGAACCGTCTGGTAGCGCTTGGCGACGGTCGTGCTAACGAGGTTGGCGGCCGTCATGTCGACCGTGAACACGCCGAGGTCGAGGTGGTCGAGCCCGTAGCGCTCGGCCAGGGCGCGTGCCAACGCGTCCTGCGTGAGCACCCCGCTCTCGACGAGCACGCGCTCGGCCGTGGTACCGGAGACACGCGAGCTCTCCAGCGCGTCGTCCACCTGCTTACGCGTGGCCATCCCCAGGTCGACGATCACGTCGGTCAGGAAGCGCTGAGCCGAGCCTCGCCGCGAGGGCTTGGTGATGCCGGCCGGCACGCCGTCCTCGCTCGCCGGCGGTGCGATCGGCCGATCGTCTTGGCTCACGCTCGGACCGCCGGACGCGCTCATTTGCTCCTGCACGATCTGCTGCGCCCCGTCCGGCGTCTGCGCCTCGCGCGCCGGCGCGGCCTCGACCTCGATGTAGTGATCGCCGCCGACGATCGTCTCGAACTCGACGTCAGCGCCGGGCAGCGGCTCGAGCTCCATCTCGGGGCCCCCGAGCATCTCCGGGTCGAGGTCGATGCGCGGCGATGAGGCGGGTCCCGCTTCGCCGCCCACGTCCGGCTCGTCGCCTGCTCCCCGTTCGACCGATATCAAGCGCTCGGCCCCCTCCTCGCTCGTTCCGCCCATCCCGAACAAAGCGTGCAGGTCCGGACCGACCGGCTGCGGCACCTCGCTCACAGCGCACGCTCCGGCGCTCGGCGGCTAGCCGGATGGCGCGCCGTGAGCGCGCGCGGCGGCGCGCATGACATCCAGCGGTGCACTACGTCCGGTCCACAGCTCGAAGCTGACAGCTCCCTGGGCGAGGAGGAACCCCAGCCCGTCGACGGTGCGCGCGCCCTGAGCCCTGGCGGCGGCGAGCAGTTGCGTGGGTCTGGAGCTATAGGCCAAGTCGACGACATATGAGTACTCACCGACTTGATCGAACGTCATTCCGAGTTGGTTGAGCGCCTCACGGTCAGTGGCCGAGCGTTCTACGCCGGCGGACGAATGAAGCCCGACCGGGGTGCAATTGACGAGCAGATCGGCTGCTCGCGTGTGTCTGACGGCGCGCACGCCGAGCTCTCGCGCGAGCGTCTGCGCTCGCTCGGGCGTGCGGTTCCAGACGGACACCTCGGCGCCGGCCTCGCGCAGCGCCCACACGACCGCGCGCGCGCTGCCACCGGCGCCGAGGACGAGTGTGCGCAGGCCGGCCGGCCTGACGGAGATGCTCTCGAGCACGGCGAGCAGCCCCGGCGCGTCGGTGTTCTCGGCGGCGATCGTGCCGTCGTCGGCGAAAGTGAGCGTGTTGGCGGCGCCGATCTCGCGCGCGGCTCGCGACGCCTCGTCGGCCAGCGCCAGCGCGGCGCGCTTGTGCGGGATCGTGACGTTGGCTCCGAGGAACCCGCAGGACCCGAGCGCGCGGGTCGTCTCGGCGAACAGCGTGGGCGGGACGGGCAGCAGCTGATAGTGCCAGTCGCTCATTCCAAGCGCGGCCAGCGCGGCGTTGTGCATCGCCGGCGAGCGGCTGTGCGCGACCGGCCAGCCGAGCACGCCCAGGCGCGTCATCGCCTGCGCCTGCACGTCGGAGGATGCCCGCCGTTCGCACGCACCGCCGCCTTGTAGGCGGCCGCGTCGGCTTCGAACTCGGCGAGCGTGTTCGAGAACACCTGCTCGCCGCAGCCGTCGGCGCCGGCGACGTAGTACAGGTAGGAGACGTGCGCTGGATGCGCGGCCGCTTCGATCGAGGCCAGGCCCGGGTTGGAGATCGGCGTCGGCGGTAGGCCGACGTGGGTGCGGGTGTTGTAGGGCGAGTCGATGTGCAGCTGGGCTTCTGAGAGTTCGTGCGTGTAGGTGGCGATGCCGTCGGCCAGCTCGACGGCGTAGTAGATGGTCGCGTCGATCCCCAGCGGCATGCCGGCCGCCAGGCGGTTGTAGATGACCGCGGCGATCTTCGGACGGTCGCCCGCTATCAGCGCCTCGCGCTCGACCATCGAGGCGACGATCAGCAGCTGGTAGGGCGTCACGCGAAGCGCCTTGGCGGCCGCGATCTGGCTGGAGGCGAAGTTTTCGCGAAAGGCGGTCAGCTGCTCGTCAACCAGCCGGCTCACCTGCGCGCCCGGGTCCATGTCGTAGGTCGCGGGGAACAGAAAGCCTTCCAGGTCGGGGGTATTGGAGGGGGCGCCGTAGGCGGCGGGGCTGAGCAGCGACGAGCGCCTGGAGGCCCTACGGTAGTTGCCCTTCAGCCCGTCGGCCACGGCGATCTGCTCGATCTGCGGACGGGTCTTTCCCTCCGGTATCAGGACCTTGACGACGGGCGCCGGCGCGAGCGTTTCGACGGGTTTTGAGTCGTGTGAGCGAGCGAGCAGGATCACGGCCGCGGCGACCGCCAGCAGGGCGAGCATCGCCGCCAGCCGCGCGAGCAGCGAGCGCGGACCATGCGGCCTGCGTCGGCGCGCGCGTTCGTGGCGGTCGCGCTCGCGTTCCTCGGCGCTGCGCTGCGACCGTGGCCGTGATCGTTGCCCGCGAGACAAGGAGCGGGAACCCTAACGCGCCTGGGAGGCGAGCCAGCTCTCGAGCAGGTGCGCGGCGGCGCGCGAGTCCTCGCCCGCGAGCACACTGGCGCCGCCGCGGCGCGCCGTGTTCGTCCTCGCGCGCGCCCTCTGCGGTTGCGCCATGCGCTGGGCGATGCGCGTGGTGAAGCGCTCGTCGTGCATCTCCACCGAAACGCCCTCGCCGAGCCGCAGCGACAGCTCGCGCGCGAACGCGCGCGTCTCGCGTGTCTGATCGGTGTCGCTGCCGTCGAGCGACAGCGGAAGTCCGACGATCACGCGCTCCACCTCCCGCGCGCGCACGAGCTCGCGCAGGCGCGCGAAGCCACGCTTGCTGGCGGGTCGTGCGAGCACCTCCAGCGGCGTGACGATCGTGCCGGTCGGGTCGCTGAGCGCGCAGCCGCAGCGCGCGCTTCCGTAGTCGAGGGCGAGCACCCGCATGCGCGAGCTCACCCGCCGGCCGTGGCGAGCCCCGGGCGCGGGCGCTTCGTTCTCGCCGGCGTGCGCATCAGCCAGCGAGCGTTGCCTCGATCGCCGCGCGCGCGGCCTCGATCGCCTCGTCTAGTCGCTCGGGGTCGCGTCCGCCCGCCTGCGCGAGCGTGTCGCGTCCCCCGCCGCCGCCGCCCACCCGCTCGGCCGCGCGCTTGACCACCTCTCCCGCCTTCACGCCACGCGCGACCAGCTCGGGGGCGACGCTCGCTACCAGGTGCACGCGGCCGTCGGCGGCAGAGCCGAGCACGATCGCCGCGTCCGAGACCCGGCCCTTGAGGCGGTCGACCACGTCCAGCAGCTCCTTCGCGTCGTCCACATCTACGGTCGCCGCCAGCACGTTGCCACCGTCCACCTGGCGGGCGCTCGCCGCGAGTACGTCCAGATCGACGCGCGCGCCGGCTTGCGCTGCGCCACCCCTCCCCTTCATCTCCTTCTCCAGGCGTCTGCGCTCCTGCACCAGCGTGCTCACTGCCGCGGGCGCGTCGTCGGGGCGCGTGCGCAGCGCCACCGCGATCTCGCCCAGCAGTCGGTCATGCGCGCGCAGCAGTTCGACGGCGCCCGGTCCGGTCGCCGCCTCGATGCGCCGGACGTTGGCCGAGCTGGAGGTCTCGCTGAGGATCCGAAACGCTCCGATCTCGGCGGTCGAGCGCACGTGGGTTCCGCCGCACAGCTCGCGCGAGTACGGATTTTCCCCCCCGCCTCCCCCCTCGCCGATCTGCACCATCCGCACGACCTCGCCGTACTTCTCTCCGAACAACGCCATCGCGCCGAGGCGTTTGGCCTCCTCGAGCGTGGTGGTTATCGCGCGCACGGGGTCGTTGCCGGCGATCCATTCGTTGACGCGGTCCTCGACGTCGCGCAGCTCCTCGCCGCTGAGCGCCTGGCCGTGGCTGAAGTCGAAGCGCAGCTTGTCGGGCCCGACGTAGGAGCCCGCCTGGCGCACGTGGCTGCCCAGACGCTCGCGCAGGGCCGCATGCAGCAGGTGCGTGGCTGTGTGGTTGCACTCGGTCCTGTGGCGCGACAGGTGGTCGACGCGCGCGAGCACCGGCTCGCCCGCCGTCAGCTCGCCCTGCTCGAGGACCACCCTCAGCGCCCGATCCTTGCCGAGCGCCACGACGTCCTCCACGCGCGCGCGGCAGTCCCCGTCCTCACATTCCAGAACGCCCACGTCGGAGACCTGGCCGCCGCCGGCGAGGTAAAAGGGCGACTCGGCGAGCTTGACCAGCCGGCGCGCGTCCCCCGGCGTAGCACCACCGTTGGCCTCGGCCGGCTCATCCGGTCCCACGGCGAGGACCGTCGTACGCTGCTCCTCGGTCTCATATCCGGTGAAGCGCGTCGGGGCGCTGTCATCGAGCGAGGACAAGCTCGTCGCGCTGGGCAGGGAGCCGACGTTCACGGTCACCGAGCCCGAACGGCTGCGCTCGCGCTGCTCCTCCATCAGCTCGTCGAACTCGCCCTCGATCTCCAGGCCCTCCTCGGCGAGCAGCTCGCTGGTCATCTCGACGGGAAAGCCGTAGGTGTCGTGAAGCAGGAACACGTCGGCGGCCGACACCGTCGAGCGCCCGGCCTCGCGCGCCTGCTGTTTGTAGGAGTCGAGGATCGTCATCCCCTGCGTGAGCGTGCGTCCGAACCCGTCCTCCTCGGCCGACGCCCACATGTCGATTGCGTCCGCGTGCTCGTGCAACTCGGGGTAGGCGCCACCCATGACCGCGCGTACGCGCTCGGCGTAGCGGACGAGGAACCCCGGGGCGAGCTCCAGCGCGCGGCCCTGCTGGATCGCGCGGCGCATCACGCGTCGCAGCACGTAGCCGCGATCCTCGTTGGAGGGCACCACCCCGTCGGCCGTCAGGAACGTCATCGCGCGGGCGTGGTCGGCGAGGATGCGCAGCGCACGGTCGCCCGGCTGGCGCTCGCCATAGCGCACGCCCGAGAGCTCCTCGCCGAGCTCGATCAAAGGCCAGAACTGGTCGGTCTCGAACACCGACGGCTTGTCCTGGAGGATCGCCGCCATGCGGTTGAGGCCGAGGCCGGTGTCGATGTTGCTGGCCGGCAGCGGCTTCAGCACCGAGCCGGGCTCATCCGGCGCCGGCTCCTGGTCGTACTGCATGAACACCAGGTTCCAGTACTCCAGGAAGCGCTCGTTCTCGCCGCCCGGCTGGTCCTCGGGCGAGCCCGTGTGCTCGCCGCGGTCCAGATACAGCTCCGAGCAGGGTCCGCACGGGCCGGTCGGGCCCGCCTGCCAGAAGTTCTCAGAGCGCGGACATTCGACGATCCGCTCGCGCGGCACGCCGACTGCCATCCAGTGGTCGATCGCCTCCTGGTCGCGCCCCAGCCCGAGGCCGTCGTCGCCTTCGAACACCGTCACCCAGATGTCGCTCTCGGCGAAGCCGAAGACCTCGCGCGAGAGCTCCCACGCGAACGCGATCGCCTCGCGCTTGAAGTAGTCGCCGAAGGAGAAGTTGCCGAGCATCTCAAAGAGCGTGAGGTGACGGGCGGTGTTGCCGACGTTGTCGATGTCGACCGTGCGAAAGACCTTCTGGCAGTCCGTCAGACGCTTCGCCGGGGGCGCTTCCTGACCCAGGAAATAGGGCTTCAGCGGGTGCATGCCGGCGACCGTGAACAGCGCGGAGGGGTCGTGCGCGGAAGGCACCAGCGACGCCGACGGGATGCGCCGGTGTCCGCGCTCCTCGAAGAAGCTCAGGTAGCGCTCGCGTATCTCATCGGAGGTCATCCCGCGGTTGATCTTAGGGGTCGGCAGGAGCCCTGACGGGCCCGTCAGGCGATCGTTCCGTATCCGACGACCACGTCACCCGCATACAGGCACGCGATCTGCCCGGGTGCGGTGCGCTCGGCCGGCGCCTGGAGCTCCACGAGCAGACGCGCATGGCGCCCGGCGCGCGGCCCGTCGGCGAGGCGGCAGGCGTGCCGGCGCCCGTGCGCGCGCACGCGCACGCCATCGACGCAGCGGCCGTCGCGGTGGAGCGTCGCCTCGCCAACGCTCACGGCGCCCGCGATCAGCGCGCGGCGCGGACCGACCGTGACCGTGTTGGCACGCGTGTCGGTGGCAAGCACGTACAGCGGCTCGGAGGCGGAAACGCCGAGGCCGTGACGCTGGCCGACGGTGTAGGAGTGCGCGCCGTGGTGCGCGCCGAGCACGCCGCCGTCGGCGTCCACGATCGGCCCGGCTCGTCGGCCCAGGCCCGCGTGGCGAGCGAGGAAATCGCCGTGGCGAGTGCCCGCGAGGAAGCACAGGTCCTGAGAGTCGCGCCTGCTCGCAACCGCCAGCCCCGCGTGCTCGGCGAGCTCGCGCACGTGCTGCTTGCGCATGTCGCCCAGCGGGAAGCGCAGCCGCGCGAGCGACTCGGGCGCAAGCGCGCACAGCACGTAGCTCTGGTCCTTGCGCTCCTCAGCGGCGGTCCTGAGCAGCGGTCCGGGGAAGCCGGGTGCGGACGGGCCGGGCGCGGCAGCGTCGAGCGCGGGCGCCTGGAGCGCCGGCGGGTCCTTGGCGATGCGTGCGTAGTGGCCGGTGGCGAGCGTGTCTGACCCGAGTCGGCGGGCGAGCTCGAGCATGGCGTCGAGACGTACGCTGCCGTTGCAGCGCACGCACGGGTTCGGCGTGAGGCCGAGTGCGTGGTCGGCAAGCCAGCCGTCGACGACGCCCGCGCGGAACTCTGCGCGCAGGTCGATCGACAGATGGGGCATGCCGAGCTCGTGCGCGAGCTCGCGTTCGCCGCGCACTGCCTGCGCCGAGCAGCAGCTGAGATCGCCGTCGTTCTCGGGATCCGACCACAGCTCGAGCGTCACGCCGACCGCCTGCGCGCCCCCCCGCGCGACCAGCAGCGCAGCGACGGCGCTGTCGACGCCGCCGCTCATCGCCACCAGCGTGCGGCCGTCCTGGCGCGCGAGCGCCGCGCGCTCGCGCGCGCCGGCGCCCAACGCGCGGTGCAGCGCGTCGGCGGCGAGCTCGGCGGCGTGGCGCTTGGCGGCGCTCAGCCCGCCGAGCTCACGCGCGATGTCCTCTGCGCCGATCCGTGCGGCATCGAGCAGCGCCGCGCCGCGCACGAGGCTAACGATGGCGCTGCCGGCCGCGACGGTGGCACCGCAGCCGCTTGCGTCGAAGCCAGCGTCGCGGATGCGGCCCTCACGGCTGTGCGGATCGAGCGCGATCGAGACGCGGATCAGGTCTCCGCACGCGGCACCGCCGGCGGCACCGGTGAACGCGTCATCCGGCGTGTGCCCGCGTCCGAGCGGGCGTTCGAGATGGTCGATCAGGTCCTCGGCGAGGGTGCTCACCCCGCGAGTGTAAGGCTCCGCGCGCGGGCGTCAGGTCCGCGCGTTGCGGATTTCGTCGATCGCCTGTTCGATCGAGAAGGCGTCCTGCAACCCGGTCAGCTCGGTCGTCTGGCCACTCTTGTTGACGATCAGGATCGTCGGCGTGGCCGCCACCTGCACCTGCTGTGTGATCGAGCCGAACGACGAGATCTCGTTCGGAGTCGCCCGGAAGGCGGCGAACCTCTTCTGTAGTTCCAGACCCGAGCGTTCGAGCGCCTTGCGCACCTTCGGCACGTTCGCGAACGGGCGGATCAGATGGTGCACGGCCTCGAGCAGCTTGAGTTCGCGATTGACGGCGACGTCGTCCGCGGCCTTCGGGTTCCAGAACAGGACGACCGCGATCTTGCCTTCGTCGAGCGCGCGTTCGACGAGCGCTTGGCGGGCGGGGATGCGTCCGGCGCCCGTCGTCGATTTGATCGGCTGCTTGACGGTGGCGGGGGCGGCGGTGGTCGAGGTCGGCGTCGAGGTCGATGCGTGCGTGGCCGCGCCGCTCGTGGCGGTCGTGCCGGGGTGAGTGGCGGTCTTCGCCGGCGTGGAGGTCGCGCCGGCAGAGGCCGAGCCGGAGCTGCCCGTCGATTCGCCGGAGGCCCTGGCGGACTTTTCTTCGAGCTGGCGGTTGTTGCGTTCGGTGACGGTGACCGCGCCGTTAGCCTTGGCGATCGCGTGGCTGAGACCCTTCAGGCCGGGCGCGGAGCCGAGCGTTCTGCGCTTGGGCGTGGTGGCCGAGGCTGAAGGGGCGGGCGTCGCTGGTGCGCTAACGGTCGTGGACTGCGAGGAGCTCGAGTTACTCGATTTCCCATGCAGGGCAAACACCCACACGGCCGCGAACAGGCACACGGCCACGAGGGCGATCTGAAACGGACGGGAGATCTGCGCCATCTCCCCCAGCTTCGGCATTCGCGCGAGAAAAGTTGAACGTCGAATGAGGGCTTGGACGGGTTTGGGCGCCTCCAGTTCGCTCGCGGGCCTGCTGATGCGCCAAAGCGCACGAGCTGGAGGCAGTCGTCACAGCGCGTGGTGGCTGCGCAGGACCGCGTGCACGACCGTGTTCGCCGCGACCGTCTGCTGCCCGCCGCCCTGCATGTCCTTGAGGACCGTCTGCTCGTCGCCGACGATCGCCACATAGCGCGCGCCGAGAGCATCGGCGTGGCCGAGCTGCCCTTTTAGCGAGCGCCCGCCGAGGTCCATCTGCGCCGAGAGCCCCGCTGAGCGCGCCTCGCTGAGCAGGGCGAACGCGGCGCCGCGCAGCTCCTCGCGCGAGCCGTCGAGCGCGACGAACAGCTCGACGGGGGCGAGGACGGTGGCGTGAGCCGCGACCTCGCTGGAAGCGCCGATCCGCGAGCGCTCGCCGGCGAGCATGATCCGCTCGATCCCCGCCGCCCAGCCCATCCCGGGCGTGGGCGAGCCGCCGAGGCGCTCGATGAGCCCGTCATAGCGACCGCCGCCGCCGACACCGCTCTGCGCCCCGAGCTCATCGGAGGTGAACTCGAACACGGTCCGTGTGTAGTAGTCCAGGCCGCGCACGAGCGTCGGGTCGATCTCGTAGGCAACGCCCGCTACGTCCAGCAGCCGACGCACCTGCGCGAAGTGCTCGGCGTCGTCGGCGTCCAGGTGCTCGAGCAGCAGCGGCGCGGTGCGCATCACGCTCTGGGTGTCCGCGTCGTCGGAGTCGAAGGCGCGCAGGGGGTTCAGCTCGATCCTGCTGCGGACATCGTGCGACAGCGATGCTTCGTTGGCGCGCAGGTGGGCTTGCAGGCGCTCGCGGTACTCGCCTCTCGCGTGCGCGCTGCCGAGGCTCGACAGGCGCAGCCTGAGCCCCATGACGCCCGCCTCGGCGAGCAGCGCGGCGAGCAGCGCGATCGACTCGGCGTCGACCGCCGGGTCCTCGGAGCCGATCGACTCGGCTCCAACCTGCCAAAACTGCCGGTAGCGGCCGGCCTGGGCGCGCTCGTGGCGGAAGAAGCTCGACAGGTACCACAGCTTCACCGGCTGGCGGCGCTTGTGCATTCCGTGCTCCACGTAGGCGCGGCAGACGGGGGCGGTGCCCTCGGGCCGCAGCGTGAGCGAGCGTCCGCCCTGGTCCTGCAGCGTGAACATCTCCTTGCGTACGATGTCGGTCGACTCGCCGACCCCGCGGGCGAACAGCTCGGTCGCCTCGAACGCCGGCGTCTCGATCCGCTCGTAGCCGGCGCTCTCGAGGATCGAGCGTGCGCGCGCCTCGAGGGAGGCGCGCTGGGAGGCCTGCTCGCCGAGCACGTCGTAGGTTCCGCGCGGCGCTTTGATCCTCGGTGCGCTCAATGTCAGGCTGCCGGCGCGTCCGCGGCCGACCGCTCGGACATCGGCGCGCCGCGTTCGCGCAGCTCGCCGAGGAACGGGTTGCTCTCGCGCTCGCGCCCCAGGGTGGTGACGGCCATGTGCCCGGGATACACGACGGTCTCGGGGTGGTAGGACTGCAGCAGGCTGCCGATCGAGCGCTCCAGCGTCGCCCAGTCCCCGCCCGGCAGGTCCACGCGCCCGACGGATCCCTGGAACAGCACGTCGCCGGACAGCAGCGCTCCGGGGATCGCGTAGGTGAGGTGACCGGGGCTGTGGCCGGGAGTGAAGATCACCTCAATGTCAATGCCGGCCAGGCTCAGGCGCTCGCCGCCGGCGAGCGTGTGATCGGCCTCGTAGCTCTCGAACGGACCGAATCCGGGGGGAACCCAGCTCATCACGTCCGCGAGCACCGGCCGCTCGATCTCGGGGCAGTACACCGGCGCACCGGTCGCGCGTGCGAGCGGCGCGACCGCGCCGATGTGGTCGAAGTGGCAGTGGGTGATGAGGATCGCCTCGATCTCCACGCCCAGCGCCTGGACGGCCTGCGTCAGGCGCTCCGCCTCGTCTCCCGGGTCGATCAGCAGCGCGCGCGTGGAGTCGCCGCCGCCACGGACGATGTATGAGTTCTCCTGCACCGGACCGACGGTGAACGCGCGCACGTCCAGCCCGCTCGTCACGACGGCGCCCTTCCGCCCGCTTGGCTTGCCTTCTTGCGCTGGCGGCGGTCGTAGATGAACTTGTCGGAGTAGTAGCTGATGACGGTGTAGAGGGCGAGCACGACCGGGAACAGGCTGATCGCGCTGTTGGACTGTTTGAGCACGAGGATCACCACGAACAGCAGCACGATCGAGGCGATCATCGCCTTCAGGAACGCTCCTCGCCACGTGGGTGGACGGTCGCGCTTGTCCAGCAGCTGTTCCTTCTCACGTGCGAGCGCCTGGCGGTCGCCCTTCTTCTCCGCGGCGGTCGGCTTGCGCCCGGTGCGCCCGCGCGACTCGACCACGCCGGCCGCGTTGCCCCGATGCTTGGTCTGGCGTTTGCGCCTGGTCTGTGCCATCAACAGGAGCCTAGTGCGTTCTCGATCAGGTGGCGCGCGGGATCGAAGCCCGCCAACGGGATGTCTCCAGGAAAGCCCTCGAGCGCGGCGGCGGGCGCGAGCCCGACGAGCTCGGCGGAGACGACGTCGGCGTGGGCTCGAACGGCCGCGAGGACCGACGCCAGGGGCGTCTCGAAAGGACGCTCGACGTTCATCGACACCTGCGCCACATCGCCGCCGAGCGCGATGCCGATCGCGCGCACCCCCGGAAGACCCTGCTCGCCGCCCTCGCGGATCAGCGCGGCGACGCGACGCGCGTCCTGCACGTCCGCGGGCGGCGCCAGCTGAAGGTTGAACGCGACCAAGGGCGGGCGCGCGGCGAGCAGCGTCGCACCGGCGCTTGGGTGCATGCGCGGCGGTCCGAAGTCAGGCGCGATCGCGTCCTCCCCGCCCGCGATCCGCGCCCTCAGCCCGGCCACCCCGCCGCGTCGCAGCTCGGCGCGCGTGCGCAGCGAGTCGGGATCCCCGCCCGACAGCTCGTCGTACAGGAACACCGGCACCTCGAGCTCCTCCCCAATCCGGTCTGCCACCACGAGCGCCTCGGCGCACGCCGCGCCCCGCGCCTCCCGCTCGAGGTAGACGATGGGCACGACGTCGAGCGCGCCGACGTGCGGGTGCTGGCCGGCGTGCTCTGCGCTCGGCGCACGTGTCATCACGTCGACGCGCCGCACCGTCGCGCGCGCACCGCGTAGGAGCGTGTCCGCCAACTCAAGCGGGCGCGCGGCGATCGTGAAGACCGAGCGGTGATGATCGCCATCGGTGTGCACGTCCAGCAGTCGCAACGCGGAGTCTGCGTCCGCGCCCGCGAACGCCTCGCCGATGGCAGCGATCGCCTGGGCATCGCGGCCCTCCGAGACGTTCGGTACCGCGAGCAGGATCGGAGGCGTCATCGCGCCCACGAGGCTAGCGTCGGGCGAGCGTCGGGGCCTCGCAGCTAGACTCATGCATCGTCCGGGCCGGAGTAGCTCAGCTGGTTAGAGCAGCGGAATCATAATCCGCGTGTCGGGGGTTCGAGTCCCTCCTCCGGCATCACAAAAGGCCTGCAATCAGACACTTTTTGCTTTGATGAGGGCGCCACGAAGGCTCAAAAGGTACCGGAAAGGTACCGGAATCGCGCCGCTAGCCGGCTGGCCGGGCGGGCTCTAACCAGGTAGACACGCGTGGGAGGCCAGGCGTCGAAAGACGAACGCTCGAGATCGAGCGCGGGTGTTGCTTCCCCGCGCTCGCCGAGACGAACGGTGCCGTGCTTGGCCGCGAGCGCCACGCATTCGAGCGCTACCGCCGGCGCGTCCGTATGCACAAGGGCGAGGCCATCCGCAGGCGACGCGGCGCGCTTGGCGGGCACGCCGTCGCCTCGCCAATGCGTCGGCGAAGCCGGGGCCGACGCTGTGGCCATGGGCAGATCGACCGCGCCGAGGTCGATCGTCTGCGCCGCCGCCAGCTCGCGGGCGGTCGTCGCGGCGCACTCGAGCGCCCGGACGACGTTGGGCTTGGCGATCTCTACGGTGAGGATGTTGCGGCCGCGATGGGGATACTGAGCTGACGCCCGCGACGACCTGCAGCATGACCGGCGACGCGGCCGTGCTACCGCAATGCGCTGCTCACGCGACCGTCAGCGCTGCGCGTGGCGGCGAACCCATGTAGGTGCGTTCTCGCGCGCCCAGGCAGCTAGCAGGGGGTCGCCGATCGCCCATCGTTGTCTTTCGGGCGAGTAGACCTGGCCGCGTGCGCGCATGCGGGTAAGTGCGTCGTTGATGCTCTTGGGGTTCAGCGGAAGCTCGTACGGGCCGATGCCGTTGGCGATCGCGCAGACCACGGTCGGGGCGGCGCGGTGGACGCTGCCGAGGAGCCGGAACTGCTGCGCGGTGGACGGTTCGGCGCTCTCGCGGAGCCGGCGCCACGCCGCGAGGGCGTCGCGATCGTCGCTCGCACGTGCGGCGTCGACGGTGCGCCAGACGTACGCGGGCGCGCCGTGTGCCAGCTCGGCCGCGGCCCCGACCAGCGCGAGGGTTACGTCTTTCCATTGGCGCGGTGTCGCAGCCAGGTCGTCGATGAACCGTTGTGGCCTTGGGCGCCTGACCTGCAGGGTGTCGCCGGCGCGGTAGAGCGGGTGTTCGGGATCGCGAAGCGCTGAGGCGAGGCGGCCGTCGGTCCGCCCAACGAGCAGTTGCGGCAGAGAGCCGGCGCGCTGGTGCTCGGCGCGGACTACGCCGAGCAAGGTGCGCGCGGCGCGGGCGCTGAGCCGCTCGAGCAGGTCATCGAGGTGGTCTATCGCCAGCAGGCCGTCGCTTTCGCTGAGCTCCGCCACGAGCTCGAGCGCGTGGCGGAGCTGCTCGATCCCGGCGCCTGAGCCGAGGCGCAGCTCGTCGAGATCGATCCCGCGGTGAGAGAGCGTACGCGAGAGCCGCAGTCCCTCGACGTCGAATGTGCCGGCGCCGTTCCACCAGCTCGCCGCTTGCGGGGCCAGCCGTGTGATCGCGGCTGTCGCGATCGCCATCGCGAGGTCGAGCGCGCTCCCTGCGGCGCGGGCATCGACAGACACGGTCGGCCGGTCGGCGTCCCGAGGGGCGTGGGCCAGCAGGATGCTGGCGCCGCTGAGCGGGTCGCTCTCGATCACGAGCAGGTCGGGATGCTCAGCGAGCCGGATTGCCAGCTCCTGGTACTCGCTGTTCAAGCCGATGCGCCAGCGGACACCAGGCGGCGTCTGCGGCTCAGCTGTCTTCGTCGAGGCGGGCACGCGCCTCCTCCAGTCCCTTATGCAGCACGAAGGCGTCGATCGCCTCGCTCCCGAGTCGGCGTGCGGTCAGCCCGACGTACAGGCAGCCGGCCATCGTGTCGTAGGGGCGCCCCTCCCCGAAGTCCAGGATCCGGTCGAGGCGCGCGTCGGAGATGGCGAGCGTCGCACGCGCGAATCGCTCGCGCAGCGGTGTGCGCCATTGATCGGCCGGGATGGTGGGTGGCAGCTCGACGCGCTGGCCGAGTCGCGCGAGGTCGTAAGGGGAGCCCATCAGCTGATCGATGGTTCGATCGTCGCTGCCGTCGACGAGCACGACGACGTCCTGGTTTGCGCAGTAAATGTCGATGAGGTCGTGGACGAGCCCGACGCCGTCGGCGTAGTCGACGGCGCGCTGCAGCTCGTCGATGAAGAACACGACCTTGCGTCGCTGCTGGCGTGCGATCGCCAGCGGCAGCTCGAGCGCGGCGCGCCGTGTCGCGTCCGGGACGTCGGCTCCGAACTGCGACAGGTCCAGGGGCACCCCTTGCTCTTCCAGCAGCCTCTGGATCGTCGGGACAGCCTTGAGCAGGCCGCGCGAGATCCGCTGCAGGTCGAGGCGAGCGGCGCGGTCGATGATGAGCTGGCACACGCCTTCGGCGCTGCTCTGTTCAGGCGCTTCGATTTCGATGACGAGAAAGTCGTGCTCGTCGCGCAGCACGGCGCAGGCCGCGCCGCAGACGCTCGTCTTGCCAGCTCGTCGCGGCCCGCTCATCACGACGTGCGCGAACTCCCGCAGGCGCCCCACGAGATCCGCCACGTCCCCCTCCCTGGCGACCATCTGCGCTGGCGCGACGCGTCCTCCAGTCGGAAAGAGGAGTCCCAGCGGCGTCGGGTCGGCTTTGCTCATAAGCTAGATATTACCAAAAAGGAAGTTGTAGCTTTCTATTTAGAAATGTCGTGGCAACAGCCTCGGCCGCCGCAACTCGGCAGGCATCCGGCGAAAGGGCCGAAGGCCCGCCTCCGATGAACGTAGCGGCGCCGACCCCGGCGCAACCCGTAACTCTGCGCCCGCAGCGCCGCCGGCGCCGAGCCCGCCGGCGGCGCCC
>Ga0302326_10012472_pt1 | contig 18114 bp, 22 predicted proteins | sample Palsa_T0_3_FD_202264 | JGI IMG/M metagenome (GOLD analysis project Ga0302326, IMG submission 202264) | Peat permafrost microbial communities from Stordalen Mire near Abisko, Sweden - Palsa_T0_3 | ecosystem: Environmental > Terrestrial > Soil > Palsa > Peat permafrost | place: Sweden: Abisko...
ACTTAGCCCCGCTCCCGGAACCCATTGGCTCCCCGGTTGGCTCCCGAAACTAAAAACTAAAAACCCATCTGAACAGTCGGGACGGCGGGATTTGAACCCGCGACCCCTTGACCCCCAGTCACGAATGACCTGTCTGGCCTGATCTGAGGGAGTCGGCCGGGGAGCCCGTCACCTGCAAGAACGCCCTGAAGGCGTCGCGGTCGGTCTGAGGGAGTCTGCCTGCGTTGGCTCCCATTTCTGGCTCCCGTGGCTCCCTCGGGCGGGAGAGGCGCTAACCCATGTCAACCAAGATCAACGACGACTCCATGTCCCTGGAGATCGACGGTCGCATCACCGCGACTGCGGAGTGCTGCCAACAAGCCGCGGCGGACGGGCACGGCGCCTGGATCGTCTCATGCCACCCGGGCCGCCTGTTCACCCGGAACCAGGCCATCACGGCCATGGTGCTCGCGGAACGGCTTGCCGTCGGCTACGGCGACGATGACCCGTTCGTGATCGGCTGGCGCGAGGAGCTGGGCCTGTGACCGACCGCTGCAGGCCAAGGTGGCCGACCTCAAGAGCTCGCTGGACGCCTCCCAGCATGAAACAAACGAGCAGATCAAGGCACGGGTGGCCACCGCCAAGGCAAAGGCCGATGCCGCGAGGGAAACCGTCCACGGCAAGGTGGACCAGGCGGCGGACCAGGCACACACCCAGTGGTAGTCGTTCAAGGCCGACACGTCGGCCAAGATGCAGGCGCTGCAAGAACGGATGGAGCGCAAACGCGACGAGCGCGATGTGAAGGCGGCCGAGAGAGACTCCGAGCAGGCGGAGGACAACGCAGCCGACACGCTGGACTACCCTGCCTGGGCGGTCGACCAGGTAGAAGTGGCGATACTCGATGCCGCCGATGCTCGCGCCTGGGCCGATGCGAGAGCAGCAGCGTCGCCGCCCAGCTGAGCACGTGCCCGGCGGGCCGCCACGGCACCGGGCAAGTCCGCTGGGCCGTCCTGAGCCGAGACGGGCGGACCGGCGGGCATCAAACTCCTGCCCAGGACAGTAACCTCGCCAGGCCCGCAGCCAACCCAGCTCTGCCAGTTGAGCTCGACACCATAACGGCGGTCTGTGCCGCCTGGCCGTGGCGAAGTCACCAGCGCCGGGCAACCCGTATTCGGCGATGCTGGTCGGCGGTGGTCGTTCAAGTCGGTGTGTGTCATTCAGCGTGGCCGCCGTGGCTTGTAGTCGAGGCGCACATCGGCGCGCCCGACTTGCGTGTGATGGCCTGCCGGTAATGTGCGCAGTTATGGGTGATCTGCGCGTGTCCTTGAGTTGCACCAGTTGTCTGCGGGGCCGGTTGTGTACCGGGCTTGGCGACATCGCGGGCCTGTTTGCTTGCGCGGCGGTAGCGCGGATGTCTCGCTGAGGGCGATAGGGGAACACTCAGACGATGACTGGCGTCCCGGCACCCACCTTGTACCACCGTTGGCTTGGCTGGCACGCCCCCGCCATGAGGCGTGCGCTCACGGCATTCATCGTCGGGCTGATTGTCGCCGTTGTCCTCCTGCCGTTTGTGACGTGGGGGCTGGCACTGGTCGGGGGCTGGGACGCCGCCGCGCTCACCGTCCTCCTGACCATCTGGCCGATCATTATCCGAGCCGACAGCTCACTCGCGCCGCAACTGGCTGCCCGCGAAGACGAGACACAGGGCTCGGCTAGGGCGCTGCTGGTCGGGACCAGCGTCGCCAGCCTCTTGGGGGCCGGTTACGCGCTTCACCTCGCGGGACGGGACAGCGGCGCACCACGGGTGCTGCTGATCGGCTTCGTCGTGCTGACCGTCGTGCTGTCGTGGGCCGTGATCAACACTATCTACACCCTGCGCTATGCCGACCAGAACTTCGGGTCAAAGCCGGGCGGCATCGCGTTCGGCACCGAAGACGACCAGCAGCATCCCAGCTACCGCGACTTCGCCTACGTTGCGTTCACCATCGGCATGTGCTACCAGGTGTCCGACACGACGCTGCGCGACCCTCATGTCCGGCGCACCGCGCTCACTCACGCCATCTTGTCCTATGTGTTCGGCGTGGTCATCGTCGCGGGCTCAGTTAACCTCATCTCCGGGCTGTTCCGCTGACTTTGCTAGACCCTACCCGCGACTGGCAGGGCCCCCGCGTACGTGCTCAGGACGTCCCGTTCCCACCTCGCAGCATGCCGCTAGCCCGGGTGCGGCCTTACCCCCGCATCTCGTACTCGAACTGGTACCGGTCGCGGGCGGCGTTGACATCGTCCAGGTCCTGGTAGGGGAACGCAGCCTGCGGGCAATGGTAGCGCCACCGGTTCCAGGCATGACTGGGCACCGCGTCCAGGTACCATCAGTACTCCTTGACGTCCTAACCGTGATTACCCTGCGGGTTCGTGAGGCCGAACGCCCGCTCCTTCAGGATCGGGTCCCGCCCGTTCCACAGCGCCAGGGCCAGCCACAGCCGCTGCTGGATGTCGCAGAACCCGGCCAGCCCGTCCTCCCTCCACCGGTAGGCCCGCGACCGGGCGTGGTCGTGCGGCAGGTAGTCCCACGCGTTGCCGTCGGCGCTGTAGTCCTCCCGGACCGTGCCCTACTGCCGCTCGCTGACGTAAGGCCCCCACCGGTACCAGTCGCTGGCCTGCAGCAGCCCGTCTCCAGCCGGCCGAACCCGGCGACCCGCTCGCGTTCTGCCCTCATCGCCACTCCTAGTCGCACGGCGCCCGCTACATGGTGCCACGCTAGCTGAACGGTGCCACGGTGCGGCTATGCGCGCTCGCCCGCTTCAAGAAGGCGCCTTGCCTGCGCCAGGGCAGAGCCAGCGGCGACCCGAGGGTGACCAGGAGATAGACGTGCAGGTCGGGGTGGGCGTGGAGCGCCTCGTAGGCCACGACGGTTCCCAGGAAGTGCGCCATCACGCGGGTGGGTAGCCCGGCCGGTGGAGACGCGCTGAGGGCGAGGCACCCGGGTGGCGCGAGCAGATCCGGACCCGCAGCGCCGCCAGCCGGATAGCGAACCGCAGCGGCGGTTCCAGGTCCACCGCCTCGCCGTCGACCCCGGCGTGCACCGGTGCCGGGGCATTCACCTCCAGCCGCGGCGCGGTCCAGGCTTGCCCTGGAGAGTGCGGGCTGTCGCCGGGTGCGTCGAGGACGACGATGCCGAGCTGGCCGCTGTCCATCGCCGGACGGGTGCCTCCGATCAGCGGGCGGGTGCCTCCGATCAGCGGGCGGTCAAGCGCGTAGGGGTTGTTCGACACGAGCACGACGGCGGGATGACGGTGCTCGCGGCCGAGGTCGTCGGCCAGGTCCAGCGCAAGCTCCCCTGCGCTCGGTCCCATCACCTCAGCCGCGATCTCCAGGAGCGTACGCGTCTTGGCGTCGCGATAGGCCGGGCTGCGGACCGCCTCGCCGTAGATGCCAAGCGAGACGTTGTTGAGAAACAAGCGGCCGTTCACCTCTGCCGTGTCGATCTGGCGCTCGACCCCGCCGGTGAACGCGTCAAGCGCGCCGGCCAGGTCGTGCCGGTCCACGCCCACGTCGAGCGCGAAGTGGTTGCGCGTCCCGGCCGGGACGCACACAAACGGGATCCCGTGCGCGGCCGCCGCCGCAGCTACGACCCCCAGCGACCCGTCGCCACCGGCCATCCCGAGCGCGTCCGCGCCGGCCGTCACGGCCTCCCGGGCCAGCGCGGCCAGGTCCTGGCCCGGGGCGAGGATGACGGCCTCGATCCCCTTTGCGCGCGCCCGCTCGGCCACCCCGGCGCGTGCGGCCTTGCCGTCACCCGACCTCGGGTTGACGAACAGCACCGGCCGGCGCGGCGGATCAACGGGCCGCCAGCCATAACGTGACAGCTGTGGCCTGGACGGGTTCATCGCGGGCGTGGGGAGCATGAACGAATCACGACGCTAGATCGGTTGCAGGCCAAGGTATGTCTCCGCGCCTGGTATCCCTCGGGCCTGCGCTCCGCGCGGCGACCCGGGGTTGCTGACGGGGACGCGGCCGGCAGCATCGGGGCGGCTGTTACCACGTGCCGGTGTCCGGGAGGGGGAGGGCGGCGAGGCGGGCGGCCTCGGGTGCGGGGACGCCGAGCAGGCGCAGCTCGGCCTCGGCGAGTTGGTCGACGGAGGCCTCCGTGACGCGTTCCGGGTGCCGCTGGCACATCCGCAGCAGCCCGAGCATGCCGCCGGTCGCGGCGCTGAGCGCGATCTCGGCATCGGCAACGGTGAAGCGGCCCGTGGCCTGCCCGGCCTGGATGTCGCGCAGGGCGCGCGGCGCCAGGCCGGTGGGGATGTCCAGGACGTCCAGGCCGGACCCGGTGAGGAACCCGGCGATGTCGGGGTGGGTCCAGCCGAGCCGCCCGGTGATCCGCGTGCCCACGGCGAACAGCTCCGCCGGATCGGTGATGCCGGCGCTCGCGCGGTCGATCAGCTGCCCCCAGCGTTCCAGCACCTCTTCGGAGGCGGTCTGGAACAGCTGCTCCTTGCTGTCGAAGTGATTGTAGAACGACCCGAAGCCGATGTCGGCCTCCTCGGTGATCTCCTGGATGCTCGCCCGGTCCCCGCGGCCCTCGGCGATCAGCCGCACCGCGGCGTCGATGAGGGCCTGCCGGGTCCGCGCCTTACGCCGGTCCAGCCGCGACACCCTCGGCGCGCCGGCTGCCGATACCGCCTCTGCCATCACTGCTCCTCCCGCCGCTCCGCTAGCACATTAGTTGCGGCCACGTTTCCTGGTCACAGCCAGCCCGCGGCCGCCACTGCCAAGCGGTACTCAGCGTCCATCCAGATGAGATCTATAATCAATGCTGATAGCTTATGACAATTTTGATCTTACCCGATACGAAGCCGATACGCATCTCCGCTCCGGCGTCCTGCGTCTTCCGGCGCGGCGAGGCAAGGATCCCGCGGGCTACGCAATGGACGCTCTAGCTCCTGGGGTGCGACTTGTCCCGCCCGCGCCAGGAGCCACGTCACCACCAGGCCGAAGACGAACCCGCCGACGTGCGCGAAGAACGCGACGCCGCCCCCGTTCGCCGGGGCGCTGAACAGCCCGCGGCTCGCCTCGATCAGCTGGTATAAGAACCACACTCCGAGGAAGATCCAGGCCGGGATCCGGAGCAGGAAGATCGGGAAGATCAACGTTCGGATCCGCGAGCCCGGGTAGAGCAGGAAGCAGGCGCCCAGCACGGCGGCGATGGCCACGATCAGCAAGATGTTAACGACCGGGAACCGCCGCGCGGGAAGCCGTCTGACAATGGAAACATTTCAAGACCTCCCTTTCCTCAGCCGAATACGTCCGGGCCGAAGGACCTGACCTGCGGCATGGCTGCGTCGCCGAGGTGCGGCAGGCCGAAGATGTCCTCGATCGAGCGCAGCAGCGAGTAGTGGTTGTAGGCGACGGTGCTGACGGTGCCCGGCCTGATCAGCGGGGACAGCAGGACCGCGCCGATGCGGCCGCCGCCGGGCCCGGTCTTCCCGGGCAGGGGCACGTTCGGGTGGGAGGGGCCGATGCCGGAGGTCTCGCCGCAGCAGGCGGCGGAGTCGCTGCCCTCGTCGAAGGTGATCACGATCAGGCCGCCGTCCCGGTAGGCCGGTGCGGCCATGATCGCCGGCACCCACTGGGAAAGGAACGTGTCGGCTTGCGCCAGTCCGCCCGGGGCGCCGGTCACGCAGGGTGAGTCGTGGCCGTCGTTGCACAGGTTCGGCGCGAGGAAGGAGAACGCCGGGGTGGCGGCGGCCCGGGCCAGGTCGCCCGGCAGCGGCCGGAACGACAAGATGTGCGCGTCGCAGAGGGTCTGGTTCGCGGTGACCGAGGAGAAGAACGTGAACCCGTCGTGGCGGGCGGCGTACTGGTCGCCCTTTTCGGCTTTCTGGGTGGGGTCGGCGGCCGAGGTGGCGGGGTGGCCGCACGCGGGCCCGCGGGCCGTGCTGACCGTGTGATCCCGGCCCGGGTCGTTGCCCATGTCCTGCAGGTACGCCGCCCAGCTGCGCCCGGCGGCGGACAGCTGGTTGCCCAGCGTCGGGACCGCCGCCGGGTAGACGCATCCCTCGCCGAGGACCTGGCGGTCCGGCCCGGCCATGACCTGGCCGGGGAAAGGTGTCCAGACCGTGCAGTCGATCTGGGTGGCGATGTCCGGGGCCTGCCCGGAGACCTGCGCGATGTAGTTGTCCGCGCTGCTGTGGCCGATGGCGTAGTAGTTCTCCAGCAGGGCCCCCGTCCGCGGCAGCGTCTGGGCCAGGTACGGGTCGGCGGCCGGGGTGCCGAAGCTTTGCGCGTACCCCTGGTTCTCCAGCTCGATCACCCACACGTGCCGGACCGCCCTCAGGCCGCCAGGTGCCGCGGAGCCGGACCCGGCCACCGTGCCGGTCCCGGCGCCCTGGCGGCCGGCCATGCTGGTGCACGCGGCGAGGATCAGCGGGAGTCCCGCGGCGGCGAGCAGCCACCGCCGGCTCTTCACCCTCAGCACGCCTGCCTCCAACTAAGTGACAGTGAACCACGCTGGTGGCGGGCTCGCCCTAGGCTGAGGTCTTTTCCCGCGCGGCGGGGTCCAGCGTCTTCCCGGTGCGGCGCAGCTCGATGCCCTGCACCAGCATCCAGATCCCGGCGATCAGGCTGAACAGGCCGAACAGCAGCGCGAGGGTGACCGCGCCGATGCCGGGGCGGGCGCACAGCACCACGCCGAACGCGACCGTGATCAGCCCGCCGAGAATGAACAGCACCCGGGTCCCGGCGGCCTCGCCGTGACCGAAGACGGCGGCGATCTCCACCAGGCCGGCGACGATCGCCCAGAGGCCCACGATCAGCACCAGGACCAGCGCGGTGGGCCCCGGCCAGGCCAGCGCGACGACCCCGGCGGCCAGGTCGACCAGCCCGAGCAGCAGGTGCCCGAACACCGGCCCGGCCTTGGCGCTGCTGAACGCCCGCGCGGCCTGCAGGCCGGCGGCCATGAACGCGTACACGGCGAACAAGATGACCAGCGCCAGGACCGTGACCGAGGGCCAGGCCAGCGCGATGATCCCGACGATCACGGCCAGGATGCCGCGCACGATCAGGGACGTGCTCAGTGATTTGAGCATGGCAGTTCCTTTCGGTTCGCTGCCTGGTCACCCGGAGTACTTGACTCCGCCAGGCAGCTCTTGGCACGATGGTAATCATAACTGATGACATATTACAATACTGATCAACCAGTGCCATCGCTCTTGACAATCATCAGATCATGTCTGATAACCTATGACAAGACTGATGAAACCTGACAGTAAGTTGGGGCGCGAAGGAGCTGATCATGATGAAACAGGACAGCCGGACGGAGGTCCTGGCCGGCGTGGGACAGGCCCAGGACCCGCATCGCTCGCTGCACAGCGAGACCAGGGCGCGGCCGGGGGAGCATCCCGGGCGGTCGGGGAATCCGCTGGTCAAGGTGGCCGGGCTGGCGTGGCTGGAGTTCGAGAAGCCGGACCTGGACCGCGCCGAGCGGTTCGGCAGCGACTTCGGCTTCACCGTGGCGGACCGGACGCCGGACACGGTGCTGCTGCGCGGCCGGCAGGCGGCTGCCGCGTGCCTGGTGATCCGCCGCGGTCCGCAGGCCCGCTTCGTGGGGCCGACCTTCGCCGCGGCCGCCCGGGATGACCTGGACCGGCTGGCCCGCGGTACCGGCGGGACGGTCACCGCGCACTGGGGCGGGCGCGCCGTCCGGCTGCGTGACCCGAGCGGGGTCCCGGTGCGCGTGGTGCACGGCGTCCCGGAGTTCCCCGCGCTACCCGAGCGTGCCCCGCTGCCGCTGAACTTCGGTTCGGAGCCGGTGCGGGTCAACGCCACCCAGCGGTCGGCCCGGCGGCCGGCCGAGATCCAGCGACTGGGCCACGTGGTGCTGGGCACCACCCGGTTCGGTGCGGCCCTGGACTGGTACCTGGACACGCTCGGGCTGATCGTCAGCGACTTCCTGTACCTGGACGGCCAGCGCGACCGCGGGCCGGCGATGGCGTTCATCCGCTGCGACTTGGGCAGCGTCCCCGCCGACCACCACACCCTGGCCATGGCGCTGCAGCCGCACACCGGCTACGTGCACTCGGCCTACGAGCTCACCGACATGGACGAGGTCGCCGTCAGCGGGGAGTACCTGCGCGAGCGGGGCTACCGGCACGCGTGGGGCCTGGGCCGGCACATTCAGGGCAGCCAGATCTTCGACTACTGGCGTGACCCGGACCGGGCGATGTTCGAGCACTACACCGACGGGGACGTGTTCGACGCTGCGATGGAGCCCGGCTGGTCCCCGCTGTCGCGTAGCGGCCTGGCCCAGTGGGGGCCGAAGGCGACCGCGGAGTTCACCGGCACCAATGACCCGGGTGTCGTGGTGGCGGCGATCAAGGCCCTGGCCGACAAGGGCAACGAGGTTGACCTGGCCGCGCTGCGCGGGCTGATCAAGGCGATGAGCTCATGAGCGCCCGCCTGGCCCGCACCGCGGACGGCTGGTGGGTGGTGACGCCGGCCGGGCTGGTCCGGCTGGACCTGCCCGGCGCCACGACCGCCGGGCTGCTCGCCGACCGCACAGCTCTGACCGCGGCCATCGAGGCCGCGCAGGCCACCGCGGCCGCCGCGCCGCGGGACGCGGTGCCCGCGGAGTCGCTGGACCTGCGCAGCCCGGTGACCGCCCCGGCGCGGGTGGTGGCGCAGGCGGTGAACTACCGGTCCCACGCGACCGACTCCGGATTCGACCCGGATACGGTCCCGGCGGCGTTCTTCCGCAAGGCCTCGCACTCCATCACCGGGCCCACCGGGGACATCATCCGCCCCGAGGGGGCCGGGTTCCTCGACTACGAGGTCGAGCTCGGCCTGGTCATCGGGGCCGAGCTGCCGGTCGGCAGCACGGTGACCGAGGCGGACCTGGCCCGGTACGTCGCCGCGCTGGTGGTCGCCGACGACGTCTCCGCCCGGCAGATCCAGCTGGTCAAGACCCAGTTCTACGAGGCCAAGTCCTACCCGACCTTCACGCCGGTGGGACCGTGGCTGACCCTGGTGGACGCGGCGGACTTGGCCCGGCTGGGCTCGCTGCGGCTGACGCTGCACGTCAACGGCGAAGTCCGCCAGGACAGCACCGTGGCGGACATGATCGTCCGGCCGGCCCAGGCGCTGACCCTGCTGTCCCGGTTTCAGCCGATGGCCCCCGGTGACCTGCTACTGACCGGCACACCCGGCGGCACCGCGCTGAAGGCACCGGCCAAGATCGCCGGACTGTTCGCCGGGCTGCTGCCGCCCGCCACCCGATGGAAGCTGTTCTTCAACCAGCAGGCGAACAACCCCCGCTACCTGCGCAACGGCGACGTCATCACCGCGACGATCGCCTCCCCCGACGGGCAGCTGGACCTCGGCACGCAACGCAACACCATCATCGGGAAGACGCCATGACCACCAAAGACATACCGCCGCTGCCGACCTCGACCTACCAGCTGCTGCTGGACGCCGCCCGCGCCTGGCCCGACGGCATCGCCACCCAGTGGATCCCCGACCCCGCCGATCCCACCCGCTGCCTGGCCTGGACCTACGCCGAGCTGGCCGGCACGGTGACCCGCATCGCCAACGCGCTGACCACTCTGGGGGTGCGCCGCGGCGACGCGGTCACGCTGGCCAGCGTGAACACCTCGATGCTGTACGCGGCGACCCTGGCCGCGCAGGCCGCCGGGATTGCCGCCCCGGTCAACCCCGCGCTGTCCGCGGAGCGGATCGCCGAGCTGGTGCGCCGGACCGGATCGCGGGTCCTGGTCACGGCCGGCCCCGAGCTGGACCCGCAGCTGTGGCCGCGGCTGCTCAAGGTGGCCCGCCAGGCCGGGATGACCGCCGTCTTGGCGCTGCGGCCCGACGGCGCGCACGGCGCCCCGCCCGCCCTCGACGGTAACGCCCCTGCCAGCGGTACGCCGGACGGCCGCCCGCTGACCGTGGCCTACCTGGACGAGATGATCGCCGGGCAGCCAGCCGGCCACCTGGCCGCCACCCGGCCGGCGGCCGGCGATCTGGCCGCGTTCGTCCACACCGGCGGGACCACCGGCGCCCCGAAGGTCGCCGCGCACACCCACGCCAACCAGCTCGCCTGCGCCCGCGGCATCGCCGAGTGCGCCGGGCTGGCGCCCGGCGAGGGGGTGCTGGGCGGGCTGCCGCTGTTCCACGTCAACGCGCTGATCGTGACCGGCATCGCGCCGATGGTCAGCGGCGCCCGGGTGGTGTGGCCGGGCCCGGCGGGCTACCGCGACACGGCCCTGTACGCCCGGTTCTGGCAGATCATCGAGCATTACCAGATCGCCGAGATGTCCACCGTGCCCACCGTCTACGGCACGCTGGCCAAGATCCCGGTCGACGCCGACATCGCCACGCTGCGGCTGCCCATCGCCGGCGCCGCCCCGCTGCCGGCCTCGGTCCGCGAGGCCTTCGCTGCTCACACCGGGCGGTCCCTGCTGGAGGGCTACGGGCTCACCGAGGCCACCTGTGCCACCACCTGGACCCGGCCCGGCGAACAACGCCCCGGGTCGGTCGGCCGCGCCCTGCCCGGCCAGCAGATCAAGGCCGTCCAGGTCGGCGGCGACGGGTCCTGGACCGACTGCGCGCCCGGCCAGACCGGCGTGCTGATGATCGGCGGGCCCGCCGTGTTCGCCGGGTACGTCACCGACCCGGCTCTGGGCGGCCCCCGGGTGAGCCGGAACGGCGTCGTTCGGGACGGCTGGCTGGACACCGGCGACCTCGGCCGCGTCGACGCCGGCGGGTTCATCTACCTCACTGGCCGGGCCAAGGACCTCATCATCCGCGGCGGCCACAACATCGACCCCCGGGTCATCGAGGACGCACTGCTGCGCCACCCCGGCGTCCGCGGCGCAGTGGCCGTCGGCCGCCCCGACCGGCACTCCGGCGAGGTCCCGGTGGCCTACATCGTCCCGGCCGACCCCGGCCGGTTCGACGAGGCCGACCTGCTGGCGTGGTCCGCCGACACAATCGACGAGCCCGCCGCCCGGCCCAAGCACATCTACCCGATCGACGCCATCCCGGTCACCGCGGTGGGCAAGCACTTCAAGCCCGCGCTGATCGCCGACGTCGCCGTCCGCGCCATTACCGAGGCGCTGGCCCGGGCGGGCCTGCCGGATGCCCAGGCCACTGCGGCGCACGAAAACGGGCGGCTGGTCGTCACCGTGACCGGCGCCGACCCCGGCCGGGTCCGCGACGCCGTCGCGGGATTCACCGTCACCGTCCGCTCCGGGCCGTCGCCCGCCGCCCAGACCACCAACAAGTGACCCGCAGAAAGAGACATGACCATGAACGGCCAGAACCCCGCGACCCGGGAGCCGGTCATCATCGTCGGCGCCGGCCCGGCCGGCTGCACCGCGGCCCTCCTGCTCGCCGACTTCGGCATCCCCGTCACCTTGCTGGAACGCCACACCCAGCCCCACCCGCTGCCCCGCGCGGTGCACCTGGACGACGAGGTCGCCCGGATCCTGCACCGGATCGGCGTGAGCGAGGGATTCCTGGACCGGTCCCAGCCCGGCAGCGGACTGCGGCTGCTGGACGCCGGGCACCGCGTCATGGCCGAGTTCAGCCGCGACCACACGCCAGGCGTGCACGGCTTCCCGCAGGCGAACATGTTCCACCAGCCCGACCTGGAAGAGCTGCTGCTCGCCCGGGTCGAGGCGCACCCGCTGATCGACTTCCGCCGCGGCGCCGAGGTGATCGGGCTGGACGATGACGATGCCCCCGGCCCGCTCACCGCGGCCCCGGTCCGGGTGCACGCCCGTATCGCCGGCGAGCTGCAGACGTTCACCGGCCGGTTCGTGCTGGGCTGCGACGGCGCCAACAGCACCATCCGGGAACTGGCCGGAATCACCATGGGCGACCTCGGCTTCACCGAGCGCTGGCTCGTGGTCGACATGCGGGCCGGGACCGGCCTGGATGCCTGGGACGGCGTGGAGCAGATCTGCGACCCGGCCCGGGCCGCCACCTTCATGCAGGTCACCGGCGACCGGTACCGCTGGGAGTTCCGGCTGGCCGACGGCGAGGACGAAACCGCCCTGATCACCCCGGCCGCCCTCGGCGCCCTGCTGCGGCCCTGGACCGGGCGCAGCGACCTCGACGGAATGGAGATCATCCGCACCGCCACCTATACGTTCCGGGCCCGGCTGGCGTCCCGCTTCCAGACCGGCCGCGTCTTCCTGCTCGGTGACGCCGCGCACCTCACCCCGCCGTTCATCGGCCAGGGCCTGGCCGCCGGGCTGCGCGACGCCGACAACCTGGCCTGGAAGCTCGCCGACGTGCTCACCGGCAGGGCCGGGGCCGGCCTGCTGGCCAGCTACGAGGCCGAACGCCGCCCGCACGCCAAGGCCCTGATCAAAAAGGCCGTCCGGGTCGGCTGGGCAATGACCGGCGGCCAGGACCGGGCCGCCGCCATCCGCCGGATCGCCCTGGCCGCGGCCGTGCGCAGCGACTCCATCTGCCAGGCCATGGGCTCCACCGCCACGCCCCGGCTGAAGGCCGGCGCCCTGCAGCGCCCCCCGCGGCGCATGATCCTTTCCGGCATCCCCTCCGCGCTGCGGATCGGCGGCCTGTTCCCCAACCCCCTGGTGTCCGCCGGCGACGGTCCCCCCGTCCGGCTGGACACGATCCTGGCCGGACGCACCGCCGTGCTGACCGCACGCCGACCCGACCCCGCACTGACAGATTTCTGCCGCCGCCACGGCCTCGTCCTGGTCCGGATCAGCAGCACACACGCCGCCGGAACAACCGGCCGACCCGGCGCGGACCCAGGCGCGGGCTGGATCGACGTCCATCTCGCCAGTGACGGACGGCCCGCCGGCCTGCGGGCCCTGGCGGTCCTGGGGTCCAAGCCGCCGCTGACCGTCGTCGTGCGCCCCGACCGCGTGATCGCGGCGGTGGAGCCCCGGTGCCGGCTGCCGCGCCTGCCCTGGCCCATCCCGGCCACGGCCGGCCGCGGGTCTCCGGTCACGGCTCACCCGCCAGCTCATCCCGATCACGGCCGCCCGTCCCCGTCTACCCGCTAGAAGAGGTTCCCATGTTCGTCACAATCTCGCTGCTCATGACCGCGGTCTGTCTCCTTCCGGCGGCCGGTAAGCTGCTGGGCCAGCCGAAGATGCGGCAGTCCGCCGAGCACTTCGGTATTCCCTGGCCCAGGTACCGGCTCATCGGCGTAGCCGAACTCGCCGCCGCCGCAGGCATCCTGATCGGCCTGTGGTGGCACCCGCTCGGCCTGGCCGCCGCGGCCGGGATGACCCTACTGCTCCTCGGCGCGATGATCACCCACCGGCGCGCCGCAGACAGCGGCAAGGAGATGGCACCGGCCCTGCTCGCCCTCGCCATCACCATCGCCTACCTGGCCATCGCCCTCACCAGCTGAGCGCGATGGCCAGGCCGGGCCGCCCTGAGCGGCCCTGCCCCCTCAACACCATGGCTTCGCCGGATCTGGCGTCACAGCAGATCGGAAAAGGAATGACCATTCAGACCGCACCACCCGGCGCTGCGCCGCCGGGATCCGCCGAGGCCGCCGACCAGGCCGACCACATCACTCCCTGGCAGAACTGCTACTGCAGCACCCAGCTGCTCGGCGGCGAAAGCCGGTTCGTCCTGTCCACAAGCGGTCACATCGCCGCGCTGGTCAATCCGTCCGGCAGCCCGAAGGCCAGCTACCAGGCCGCCAAGACCAACCCGGCCGGCCCGGCGGACTGGCTGAAGACCGCGCAATCCGAGCAGGGCAGCTGGTGGCCTGACCTGCTGGCCTGGCGCGGTGACCGGTGCGGCGCGGACAAGCCAGCACCAGCAGAACCCGGCGGCGGGCTACGGCCGCTCGCCGCGGCGCCCGGCACCTACGTCTTCGACAACTGACAAGGAGCAGGGCATGAATACCGGCATCGGCCATTCTCTTGGCACCGACTACTTCCACATCGCGGACAGCTGACCCACGAGGAGCTGAGCTACCTGGAACGCACCCGCGACTTCGTCGACAAGGACGTGCTCCCGGTGATCAACGGCTACCGGGAGCGCGCCGAGTTCCCGTGGCCGCTGATCAAGAAACTCGCCAAGCTGAGGATCGTCGGCGACGGCATCGACGGCTACGGCCGCCCGCCGATGAGCCCGCCCGCCACCGGGGCTGGTGCACATGGAGCTCAACCGCGGCGACGGCAGCCTGGGCACGTTCGTCGGCGTGCAGGCCGGGCCGGCGATGCAGTCGATCGCCATGCTCGGGTCCGAAGACCAGAAGCAGCGCTGGCTGCCCGGCATGGCGGCGCTGGAAACGCTCGGCGCGTTCGCGCTGACCGAGCCGATGCACGGCTCGGACTCGGTCGCGCTGGAGACCTCGGCGCGCCGGGACGGCGACGAGTGGGTGATCGAGGGCACCAAGAAGTGGATCGGCAAACGGCACGCTCGCCGACGTGATCGTGGTGTGGGCGCGCGACGTCGCCGACGGGTACGTCAAGGGATTCCTGGTGGAGAAGGACACGCCGGGCTACGACGCGAGGCGGATCGACGGCAAGGGGTCGCTGCGCGCGGTGTGGCAGGCCGAGATCGCGTTGTCCGGCGTGCGGGTACCTGAGGAGAACCGGCTGCCGGGCGCAACCAGCTTCAAGGACGCCGGCCGGGTGCTGGCTGGAACACGCAACGCGGTGGCGTAGGGGGCGCTGGGCCACGCCACCGCCGCCTACGAGGCCGCGGTGGCCTACTGCCGGCAGCGGCAGCAGTTCGGCAAGCCCCTGGTGAGCTTCCAGATCGTGCAAGACCGGCTGGTCAAGATGCTGGCCGAGGCCTGCTCCATGCAGCTGTACTGCCTGCGGCTGGGCCGGCTCATCGAAGAGGGCAAGCTGACCGACACTATTGCCGCGATCGCCAAGATGAACAACACCCGCAAGGCCCGGCAGGTCATCGCCGAGGCACGGGGCCTGCTCGGCGGCAACGGCATCTTGCTCGACTTCCACGTGGTGCGGCACCTGGCCGACATCGAGGCGACCCACACCTACGAAGGCACCGAGACCATCCAGACCCTCATCGTCGGCCGGGACATCACTGGTGCCAGCGCCTTTGCCTGACGGCCGGACCATCCGGTTCGTCGACATCCACGCCGACCGGGTCCGGCTGCGCACCGCGGTCCACGATCCGGCCGGCCGGTGCTGCTGATCACAGGCCTTTGCTCCAGCGCTACATCGCCCGCGAGCTGTATCCCCTGATCATCGACGTCCTCCGCGACGCTGCCGCCGAGGGCTTGACATAGGGGCATCAACGCAGAGCTGGTGCTGGTTTGCCGACCGCTGGGTAAGGGTCAGAGCGTGGCGTTTTGCTTGAGCACCAGGTCCTTGCCAGTCGGCTCGTATACCCGATCGGAGCCGGGAAGCACCAGCGGGCCGCGGTCATGAACGTAGGTCACGACCATGCTCGCACCCACGAGGTCTCCGGGGTCAGCCCTCGGGCCAGCGTAGACAGGGCCGCGCCGTCCTCGTGGCAGAGCGGACAGTGGTGCAGGCGCTGTTGATGCGCTCGCGGAATTGCTCCATGGCCTCGATCCCCGCGCCTTCGGGCGGGGGGTGGCCAATGCGGCTGCTGATGCGCGTATTGCGCCACGCGGGCGGCCCTGCAAGCCGGCCAGGTATCCCCGGGAACTCGCTGCTGTGGCGGCAATAGTGCCGTCGCCAGCCTCGTCGGCCAGGTCCTCGGCGTCGGCGAATAGCGCCAGAGCCCGGCTGTCCTTGCGGACAGCTGTGCGAAGCCAGCCAACCAATGACATCCATTCCGCGATGAGCCGGGCTGTCATGGTCGACGTGGCCGCGCTCATCAGCTGGGCGTGACACGCCCAACGGCGGTGTCAGGGTGGTTCCCGGGCACGCATCACGGTCCGTTCGGATAATGGCTTTCTATCCCGAACGGATCTGGGTGCTAGCCGCCGGATCCCACCCGGCGGACTTGACGTCCTCTGCTAGCTCGAACGCGATGAGCAGCGACACCGCCTCGATCAGGGCCAGGTGGGTGAACGCCTGCGGGAAGTTTCCGAGATGCTCGCCGGTTGTGTGTCGATCTCCTCCGCGTAGAGCAGAGCGGCCGGCGAATGACAGCAGCTTCTGGCAGAGCGCTCGTGCGCGGTCCGTCTGGCCGATCATCGCCAGCGCCGACACCAGCCAGAACGAGCAGATGGTGAACGTTCCCTCCTCGCCGGAGAAGCCGGTGCCGGTTCCCTCGACCCGATACCGCAGGACCAGGTGATCGTTGGTCAGCTCGTCGGCAATGGTCAGCACGGTCGCTCTCATGCGCTCGTCGCTGGGAGGGAGGAACCCCATAAGCAGAACCAGCAGCAGCGAGGCGTCCAGATCGTCGCTCTCGTAATGCTGGCGGAACACGCCCCGGTCTGACACGCCTTTCTCGAGTACCTCGGCCCTGATCTCGTCGGCGCCCGCCTGCCACTGCTTGGCCCGCTCGTCGCCGCGCTGCCTGGCCAGGTCGGCGCCGCGTGATGCCGCCACCCAGCACATCACCTTGGAGGCGGTGAAGTGCCGGCCCGTGCGGGTCAAGGGTGACACCAAGACCGCAAGAGCCGCGTGCTGAAACTGCCCACCTGGGCGGCCCAGGCGCCCCGCGGGCATCGCACTCGCCAGGGCCGCCGAACGGCTCGCGGCGGGGGAGGCGTGGCAGGAGCACGACCTGGTGTTCTGCCGTGAGGGCGGGACGCCGCTAGACCGCTGGCAGGTACGGAAGGAGTTCCAGAAGATCACCGGGGCCGCGCGGCTCGGCGGGGCGTGGACGCCCCGCGAACTGCGGCACTCGTTCGTGTCCATCCTCAACGCGCACGATGTCCGGCTGGAGGACATCAGCGACCTGGTCGGGCACAGTAGCACGTCGGTCACCGAGACGGTCTACCGTCAGGAGATCCAGCCCGCCCTCACCGAAAACGGCACCGGCCGTGAACCGCACCCTGAAGGCGAACGCCACCGAGTCGGCCTGCCTCCGCTCCGGGAAAGCCATTGGCTCCCCAATTGGCTCCCGAAACTGGGATCTAAAAACCCATCTGACCAGTCGGGACGGCGGGATTTGAACCCGCGACCCCTTGACCCCCAGTCACGAACGGCCCGTCTGGCCCGGTCGGACTGAGTCGGCCGGGGAGCCTCTCACTTGCAAGAACGCCCTGAAGGCGTCGCGGTCAGTCCGGGGGAGTCTGCACATGTTGGCTCCCATTCCTGGCTCCCGTGGCTCCCTCGGGCGAGAGAGGGGCTACCCCATGTCAACCAAGATCGACAACGATTCCATGGTCCTGGAGATCGACGGCCGCGTCATCGCGACCGCAGAGTTCTGCGAACACGCCGCGGCTGACGGTCATAGCGCCTGGATCGTCTCGTGCCACCCGGGCCGCGTGTTCACTCGGAACCAGGCGATCACGGCCATGGTTCTCGCGGAACGGCTCGCCGCCGGCCACGGCGACGAGGACCTCTTTCGTGATCGGCTGGCGCGAGGAGCTGGGCCTGTGACGGACCGGCTCATCAGGATCACGACGGCGCTCGCGGTGGTGGCTGTGGCCGTCGTCGCCGCGATCATCTCCTATCACCACGCTTACGAACTGGTGCGCTCGCACGGTGAAGCGGGAGTGACGGCCCGGCTGCTGCCATTCACCGTAGACGGGCTGATCTGGGCCGCATCCATGGTGGTACTGGACGCCAGCCGCCGGAACCAGCCGGTGCCATTGCTGGCCGCGTGGAGCCTATGCGCAGGGATTGTAGCCACGGTCGGGGCCAACCTGGCGCATGGCGTCGGGCACGGCCCGGTCGGCGCCCTGGTCAGCGCATGGCCCGCCTTGGCGCTGGTCGGCTCATTCGAGCTCCTCATGATGCTGATCCGCACCGGGCGTAGCGCCCTTGCAGGCGAAACCGAGCCCAGGCCTGAGTGCCAGACTGCACCGCCACTGGTACAAGGAGCACCGCCGGAGCTCACGGTTATGCCGACCCTGGAGCAGAATGTCCGTGCGCGCCACGAGGCGGGCCACAGCCAGCGCGCCATAGCTCGCGAATTCAACATCGACCGCCGCAGGATCAAGCGCATCCTGGACCAAGCACCGAGGCCGACGATCATTTCTTCTCGGCGATCACCCTGATCATGCTCCCGCGGGAA
>Ga0302326_10012473_pt1 | contig 18113 bp, 16 predicted proteins | sample Palsa_T0_3_FD_202264 | JGI IMG/M metagenome (GOLD analysis project Ga0302326, IMG submission 202264) | Peat permafrost microbial communities from Stordalen Mire near Abisko, Sweden - Palsa_T0_3 | ecosystem: Environmental > Terrestrial > Soil > Palsa > Peat permafrost | place: Sweden: Abisko...
ACGCCAGCTTCGTCGTCGACGTGCCAGCCACGTCGCTGGCGCCTATAGAGCGGGAAGCCGGCATCGATATGGGCATCGCCCGGTTGGCGACGATCGCCACGAGCGATGGGCACCGCGCCGATATCGACAATCCGAAACACCTCCAAGGCAAGCTGCGCAAACTCGCAAGATTGGAACGGGAAAAGTCCCGCCGGCAGGAGGGATCGAACAACAGAAACAAAACGCGACAGCGAGTCGCCATCGCGCACGATCAGGTAGCGCGGGCCCGGCGGGACTATCACCACAAGCAGGCTTTGGCGTTGGTTCGCGATAACCAAGTGATCCACGTCGAAGACCTCAACATCGCCGGTATGGTCCGCAATCGTCGACTCGCCCGCGCTATCAACGATGCTGCATGGGGGCAGTTCTTACGGATCATTGCCGAGAAGGCCGACCGCTATGGGCGCACTGTCTATTCTGTGTCGCGCTGGCTGGCGTCGAGCAAAACCTGCTCCACTGCTGGATGTGGGCAGGTCCTCGACGAGCTACCACTGCAGGTCCGTTCCTGGACATGTCCGGCTTGCCGCACGATCCACGATCGCGACTACAACGCTGCCAAAGTGATTCTCGCCGCCGGGCGGGCGGAGAGACGAAACGCCTCCCACGCCAGTGGGCGGGACCGCGAAAGCGGTTCCGGCGGAGCCCAAGTAAGCCCGCAACCTGTTGCGGTGTTGGGCAGTGAAACAGGAAGCACCCCAACCGCGGCGTAAGCCGCCCCGGGGATTTCTCGGACCTTCAGCCCGAGGAGCACGTCAAACCGAGGGTCGGTGACAAACCGTGCGCCGGCGCTCGCTACCCTTCGAAGGACGCCGACGACAGTTTCGCGGCGCCCGGGGAGAGGAACCGACGGCATGAGTTCGGCAAGCGTGCTCGACTCCATTATCGAGGGAGTCCGTGCCGACGTTGCCACTCGTGAAGCTGCCGTAGGCATGGCCGAGATCAAGGCGGCGGCCGAAGCTGCGCCGGCACCACGTGATGTGTTGGCAGCGTTGCGCGAGCCCGGCATCGGAGTCATCGCCGAGGTCAAGCGGGCCAGCCCGTCGGCCGGAGAACTCGCGTCGATCTCCGACCCGGCTGCATTGGCGTGCGCGTACCAGGACGGTGGCGCGCGGATCATCAGCGTGCTGACCGAAGAGCGCCGCTTTCATGGCAGCCTGGACGATCTGGACGCGGTGCGTGCGGCTGTGTCGATACCGGTGCTGCGCAAAGACTTTGTGGTGGGGCCCTACCAGATTCACGAGGCCCGTGCGCACGGTGCGGACATGCTGCTGCTGATCGTCGCGGCGCTGGATCAGCCGGCGCTGGAGTCGATGCTGGAGCGCACCGAATCGCTGGGTATGACAGCACTCGTCGAGGTGCACACCGAAGAGGAAGCCGACCGGGCGTTGAAGGCCGGAGCCCGGGTAATCGGTGTGAACGCCCGCGACTTAAGGACGCTGAGAGTCGATCGAGACTGCTTCGCGCGCATAGCTCCCGGGCTACCGTCCGACGTGATCCGGGTCGCAGAGTCCGGTGTCCGCGGCAGGGCTGATTTGCTGGCCTACGCCGGCGCAGGCGCCGATGCGGTGCTGGTCGGCGAAGGTCTGGTCACCAGCGGCGATCCGCGCGCTGCCGTAGCCGACCTGGTCACCGCCGGTAAGCATCCGTCGTGCCCCAAACCGTCCCGCTAGCCCGGCGAACCCAATGAGCCGCTTGCACGTTGAGCGTTCATGATGGCAAACATCTTGCGCCCCGAACTTCCGCGTTCAAGCGCCGCGATCGCTGAACCCACTCACTACGATCCAGACTCGCGTGGTCATTTCGGTCCGTATGGGGGCCGGCTTGTCGCCGAGGCCCTGATGGCCGTGATCGAGGAAGTCACTGCGGCTTACGAGAAGGTGCGCACCGACCAGGCGTACCTCGACGAACTCGACAGGTTGCAGACGCACTACACCGGCAGGCCGTCACCGCTGTATGAGGCCGCCCGCCTCAGCGAGCATGCCGGTGGCGCAAGGATTTTCCTGAAGCGAGAAGACCTGAACCACACTGGTTCTCACAAGATCAACAACGTGTTGGGCCAGGTCTTGCTGGCTCGCCAGATGGGCAAGACGCGGGTGATCGCCGAGACCGGTGCCGGCCAGCATGGGGTTGCCACCGCGACGGCGTGCGCGCTGCTCGGTTTGGACTGCGTGATCTACATGGGCGCCGTCGACACCGAGCGGCAAGCACTCAACGTTGCCCGGATGCGACTGCTGGGCGCCGAGGTGGTGTCGGTCGAGTCGGGCTCGAAAACTCTCAAGGACGCCATCAACGAGGCGTTCCGCGACTGGGTTACCAACGCCGACGACACCTACTACTGTTTCGGCACCGCGGCCGGACCGCATCCCTTCCCGACGATGGTTCGCGACTTCCAGCGGGTCATCGGACTCGAGACGCGCGTGCAGATTCAGGATCAGGCGGGCCGACTGCCCGATGCCGTCACCGCATGCGTCGGCGGGGGATCCAACGCGATCGGCATATTTCACGCGTTCCTCGACGACCCCAGTGTCCGACTGGTCGGCTTCGAAGCGGCCGGCGACGGTGTCGAAACCGGCCGTCACGCCGCGACATTCACCGGCGGCTCGCCGGGCGCGTTTCAGGGATCGTTTTCGTTTCTGTTGCAGGACGAGGATGGGCAGACCATCGAATCGCATTCGATCTCGGCCGGCCTGGACTATCCCGGTGTGGGCCCCGAGCATGCGTGGCTGCGGGATAACGGACGGGCCGAGTACCGGCCGATCACCGACACCGAGGCGATGGACGCGTTTCGTCTGCTGTGCCGGACGGAAGGCATCATTCCGGCGATCGAATCGGCGCATGCGGTGGCCGGTGCGATCAAACTGGGCGTCGAGATGGGCAGCGGGGCAATCATCGTGGTGAACCTGTCCGGCCGAGGCGACAAAGATGTCGAGACAGCCGCGAAGTGGTTCGGCTTGCTCGACAACAAATCGGGCAACGGGCGCTCATGACCGTTGAGCAGAGCGAGAAGAATGGCCTGGCAGCGCTTTTCAGTGCCTGCCACGGTGAAAATCGTGCGGCGCTGATCGGATATCTGCCAACCGGGTACCCCGATGTCCCGACGTCGATCGATGCGATGAAGGCGTTGACCGAATCCGGTTGCGACCTCATCGAGGTCGGTGTGCCGTATTCGGACCCGGGCATGGACGGCCCGACGATCGCGAACGCGACCGAGATCGCACTGCGTGGGGGAGTCCGGGTCCGCGACACGTTGGCGGCCGTCGAGGCGATCAGCGGGGCCGGCGGTCGTGCCGTGGTCATGACGTACTGGAATCCAGTGCTGCGCTATGGAGTTGACGCCTTCGCGCGTGACCTGGCCGCAGCGGGCGGGTCCGGCCTGATCACTCCGGATCTGATTCCCGACGAAGCCGACGAGTGGCTGGTGGCGTCGGACCAGCACCGGTTGGACCGCATCTTCCTGGTCGCGCCGTCGTCGACTCCGCAGCGTCTGGCCGCCACGGTCAGGGCATCGCGTGGTTTCGTCTACGCCGCATCGACGATGGGTGTGACCGGTGCCCGTGACGCGGTGTCCAACGCGGCGCCGGAATTGGTGGCCAGGGTCAAAGAGATCTCCGATATTCCCGTCGGAGTCGGACTGGGCGTTCGGTCCCGAGAGCAGGCGGCCCAGATCGCGGCCTATGCCGACGGTGTCATCGTGGGTTCGGCACTCGTCTCTGCGCTCACTGATGGGTTGTCGACGATGCGTGCGTTGACTGAAGAGCTCGCCGCCGGTGTGCGCCCGAGGAATTCCGCGTCATGACGACGACGGTCATCGCATATTTCCCGAGCCCGCCGCAGGGAGTGTGGCACCTTGGCCCGGTCCCGTTCAGGGCTTACGCCTTGTTCATCATCATCGGGATCATCGCCGCGCTGCTGATCGGTGATCGACGCTGGGCGGCACGCGGCGGCGAACGTGGCGTGATCTACGACATCGCGCTGTGGGCCGTGCCGTTTGGCCTCATTGGTGGGCGCCTGTACCACTTGGCGACCGACTGGCGGACGTATTTCGGCGACGGTGGTGCCGGACCGATTGCGGCGCTGCGTATCTGGGACGGCGGACTGGGAATCTGGGGCGCCGTCGCCCTTGGCGGCGTGGGCGCCTGGATCGCCTGCCGCCGTCGTGGCATTCCGCTTCCGGCGTTCGGCGACGCGATCGCGCCTGGCATCGTTCTCGCGCAGGCGATCGGCCGGATCGGGAACTACTTCAACCAAGAGCTTTTCGGCCGCGAGACCACGATGCCGTGGGGTTTGGAGATCTTCTACCGTCGCGACCCGGCCGGATTCGTCGACGTGCATTCGCTCGACGGGGTGTCGACCGGGCAGCTTGCGATGGTAGTCCAGCCCACATTTCTGTACGAATTGCTATGGAACCTGCTGGTATTTGCGATCCTGATCTACCTGGACCGGCGGTTCACCATCGGGCACGGTCGGCTGTTCGCGGCCTACGTCGCGCTGTACTGCGTCGGGCGATTCTGCGTCGAGCTGCTCCGTGACGACACCGCCACGCATATCGCCGGCATCCGGATCAACTCCTTCACGTCGATGTTCGTCTTCATCGGCGCGGTGGTGTATCTGATCCTGGCGCCCAAAGGTCGCGAAGATCCGGCGACGCTCAGCGGCTCGGCGGCTGAGTTGCTCGAACCCGACTCGATCGACGATGCCGACGATGCAGCGCCGGAGACCACAGCAACGACCGAGACGACGTCACCCGTCGGCCCCGACGACGAGGACGTGGAGAATGCCGACACGGCCGCGGTCGACGAACCCGACGTCGAAGCTGAGGCCGTCGCGACCGAAGTCGACCCGCCCGAGGTCGAGGAGGCCGCAACTCCTGAGCCGGACGACGTGCCGGAGGCCGAGGATGAGGCCACGGACCAGTCGGCAGAGGGCGATGCCGAGCCGTCTGGCGACGGCGACGACGAGGAAACCGACGCTAAGGCGGCGGACTCCGAAGCGGCATCAAGCGACGATTCCGACCCGGAGCCGATCGACTCGAGCCCCTCCAAGCCGGACCACGACTGATGTCCAGTCCGGCGCAGCACGGCCCCACCGGGCCTGCTGGGCGCTGGTATCGACACCACCCGTACGCCCTACTGGGATCGGGCGCACTCCTGGCCGGCGCACTCGGCTACATCGGACTGGTCGACCCGCATAAACCCGGCTCATTCTTTCCGCAATGCCCGTTCCGGCTGCTTACCGGGTTGAACTGCCCCGGCTGCGGCGCGCTGCGCATGACCCACGACCTCCTGCACGGTGACCTGGTCGCGGCGATCAACGACAACGTCCTGCTCCTGGTCGCCATCCCGCTGCTGGCCGGGTGGGTTCTGCTGCGCCGACGCAGCGGAAAGTCACCGATGACACTCCCGGCGGCCGCGACTGTCGTGATCACACTTCTGGCCTGGACAATAGTGCGCAACCTGCCGGGATTCCCTTTGGTTCCGACGCTGCTAACCCATTAGCCTGCTGCTCGATCCGGAACTGACGCGAGATGCTCAGCTAGCGCGACTATGCTGAGTCGTCGTGGCAAGACGCGGAAAGATCGTCTGTACTCTCGGTCCGGCCACCAGCTCTGACGAGGCGGTCCAGGCGCTGGTCGAAGCCGGAATGGACGTCGCCAGAATGAACTTCAGCCACGGCGACTACAGCGACCACAAAGCGTCCTACGACCGGGTGCGGGCCGCCTCTAACACGACTGGGCGCGCCGTCGGCGTGCTCGCCGACCTCCAGGGCCCGAAGATCAGGCTCGGCCGTTTCGCTGACGGCCCGACGTACTGGGCTGACGGCGAAATCGTGCGGATCACGGTCGCGGACTGCACAGGTAACCACGACCGGGTTTCGACCACCTACAAGCAGCTGGCCCAAGATGCGCTGCCCGGTGACCGTGTTCTGGTCGACGACGGCAACGTCGGTTTGCTGGTCGATCACATCGATGGCGACGACGTCGTATGCCGGGTTACCGAGGGCGGCCCGGTCAGCAACAACAAGGGAATGTCGTTACCCGGGATGAGTGTCTCGGCGCCCCCGTTGTCCGAAAAGGATATCGACGATCTCGAGTTCGCCATGCACTTGGGCGTCGACATGGTGGCGCTGTCGTTCGTCCGTTCTCCGTCGGATGTCGAGCTGGTTCACGAGGTGATGGATCGGGTCGGCCGGCGGGTGCCGGTCATCGCCAAACTCGAGAAGCCAGAGGCCATCGACAACCTCGAAGCGATCGTGCTGGCCTTCGATGCGGTGATGGTCGCCCGGGGTGATCTGGGTGTCGAGTTGCCGCTGGAACAGGTACCGCTGGTGACCCAGATGCTCGAATCGATGATCGAGCACTCGCGTCCGACACGTGCTGAGGCTTCCGACGTGGCGAACGCGGTGCTCGACGGCGCCGACGCGGTCATGCTGTCCGGCGAAACCTCGGTCGGTAAGTACCCATTGGCCGCGGTTCAGACGATGGCCCGGATCATCTGCGCCGTCGAAGAGAATTCGACGGCCGCCCCGCCGCTGACGCACGTCCCGCGTACCAAGCGCGGAGTGATCAGCTACGCCGCCCGCGATATCGGCGAAAGGCTCGACGCCAAGGCGCTGGTCGCGTTCACCCAGTCCGGCGACACCGTTCGGCGACTGGCCCGCCTGCACACGCCGCTGCCGTTGCTGGCGTTCACCCCGTTGCCCGAGGTGCGCAGCCAACTGGCCATGACCTGGGGCACCGAGACATTCATCGTCCCGATCATGCAGACCACCGACGGCATGATCCGCCAAGTGGACAAGTCGCTGCTGTCGCTCGGGCGCTACCGGCGCGGCGACCTGGTGGTCATCGTCGCGGGCGCACCGCCGGGCACCGTGGGCTCGACCAACCTGATTCATGTGCACCGCATCGGTGAAGAGGACGTGTAACTCAGCTGACTAGGCCGCCCGTCGACGGTGCGCTCCGCACCGCGGAGGGCTGAGAAGGCGGGCCACTAGGCTGGGCCGGTGTCTGACTTCGACGAGCTGATGGCGGTGCTGGACCTGCACCAGAAGGGCGACGACGTCTTCGTCGGAACCCACCCCAGCAAGAACCCGCCTCGGACGTTCGGCGGGCTGATGATGGCGCAATCCTTTGTGGCCGCGGCGCGCACCCGCACCCGCGATCTGCCGCCCAACTCGCTGTCCGCGCACTTCATCAACGGTGGCGATATCGATAAGGACATCGAATTCCAGGTCGTCCGGCTGCGCGATGAACGGCGCTTCGCCAACCGCCGCGTCGAGGTGACGCAGGACGGCACCTTGCTGGCGACGGTGATGATCTCCTACCTGTCCGGCGGCCGCGGTCTCGAGCACAACATCGAACCCCCCGAAGTGGCCGACCCGGAGGAATTGCCGTCGGTCACGGAGCAGCTGCGTGGCTACGAGGAGACCGTCCCGCATTTCGTCAACGCACTGCAACCGATCGAATGGCGTTATACCAACGACCCTTCCTGGGTGATGCGCGAAAAAGGCGACCAGCTGGATTTCAATCGGGTCTGGGTCAGGGCTGACGGCGTGCTGCCCGACGACCCCGTACTGCACACCGCCACAATGCTTTACTGCTCCGATACCACTGTGCTGGACTCGATCATCACGACGCACGGACTCTCGTGGGGATTCGACCGCATCTTTGCCGCGACCGTCAATCATTCGGTCTGGTTTCACCGCCAGGTGGATTTCAACGATTGGGTGTTGTACTCCACCTCCTCGCCGGTGGCGACCGATTCGCGCGGGTTGGGGAGCGGCCACTTCTTCGATCGATCCAGGCGACCGGTAGCAACCGTGGTGCAAGAAGGCTTAGTCAAATACTTTCCGGATAAGAGCTGATAAGACGGACGGAAACCGCCCCGCAGCATACGATTTCGCGTACTAGCGGGTCGGCACCGGAGTCAGCGTCACGCTCAACCGGTCTTGCACGCTCTGCCGAAACTGGTCGGCGCACTGCTGCTGCAAGACGTGGTTGGAGCCGGCCTTCTGCGTGCAGTCGATGTAATCTTCGCCGCGGACGTCCTTCCAGACTGTCGTCCAAATCGCGATGAACGCCAATCCGACGACGATTGCCAAGCTGCCCAGCACGATCCCGGCGATCGCGACCCCGCCGTTGTCGGCGGTGCCACGCTTGGCGCGTGCATGCGCGAGGAAACCGAACACGACCGCGACAATTCCAAAAGCGATGGGCGCGAAGACCGTTGCGACGCTGAGAAGCCCGACGACGGCCAGCACCAGTGAGGCGATACCGAGCCCATTCCTGGGCGCGGCAGCCTGCGGCGGATAACCACCGTAGGGCGGTGGCGGAGGGTAGCCACCGGGAAATCTGGCGGGCTGATATCGGTCGGGGTCGGGATCGGGGTATGGCGGGCCGGTTTGCGATGTTCCCCGGGAGTTTTCGCGTCTGCCCGGAGTATCCGAGGATCCGGTCATGACTCGCTCTCTAGTCGGGCGGCGTTGGACGACTGTCCGTCAGGATACGCGTCGGCGCTGATACGCAATTCGGGACATGGGCTGTGGTCGGGCAAGTGGTGGGTAGCGACCACAACAGTCCGCTCCGCCGCAATCAGGCCACCATGCGGATCCAGTAGACGGCGCAGGATGGGTTCGGCGTCGACGGCGTCCAGGTGTTCGGTGGGCTCGTCGAGCAGCACAATCCGCGCAGGCGAGATTATTGCCCGTGCCAACAGCAGCCTTCGGCGCTGGCCCGCCGACAGGGCATCGGTCCCGGCCGCCAAGACGGTATCCAGACCATCCGGTAGGCCGGCAAGCCACGTGCTCAAGCCGACTTGGTTCAGCGCGACGGCCAGGTCGCGGTCCGGGCAATCACCACGGGCGACCAGCAGGTTATCCCGGACGGACGTCGCGAACACGTGTGCGTCCTCAGCGAAAAAGCTGACCGCACGGCGCAGCTCTGGTTCGTCGATCAGTCGCAACGGTGTACCGGCCAGCGTCACCTCGCCACGCCTGGGCGTCAACAAGCCGGCGAGCGTCATCAACAGAGTGGTCTTGCCCGACCCGCTGGGACCGGTGACCGCCAGCCTTGCGCCCGGCTTCAGTTCAACCGTCGCCGATGCGGCGGGCGCCCGTGCACCGGAGTGCGCCACCGACACCTCGCATGCGCTCAGCGTCGCTGTCGCTGCCAGATGCTGCGGGGGAGGCGGAGGGGACATTGGACTTGTCGTCGGCGTCAACTCGAGTAGATGCCGTGCCGCTATCCGCGAACGCGTCAACTGAACTGCAGCGGCGGCCAATGGCGTTGTCGCCTCGAACGCGGACAGCGGTAACAGCATCAAGATGGCCAAGGTGGTGGGTGCAGTGCTGCCCGCCAGCCCAATTGCGGCCACCACGGCGCCCAGCACGCTGGCCCCGATCGCCGCGGTGGGCATGGCGGTCGCCAGTGCGGCGGGTCGGACGGCAGCATCGACGGCGTCACTCCAAGCCTGTTGCCGGCGTTGCGAATCCAGGACGACGCTCGGCAGCCGGCCGGCGATTCGTAATTCGGGCGCGTGCTCCAATGCCAGCATCGCCGCGACGTCGCGCGCGGAATGATGTTGACGCGCAATCGCTTCCTGCGCGGTCGCCGCCTTCGCCGCCAGCCACGGTGCAACGACGCCGGCGACCAGGAGACAGATCGCCAACAGCGCCGCCGCCGACGATGAGATCACCCCGACCGCCACGGTCGCAGCCAGCGCCAGCACGGCAGCGACACCGAACGGCAGCACGGAACGGACCAGCACATCCGCCAATTGATCGACGTCGGCGCCCACCCGCGCGACCAAGTCCCCGCTGTGTAGTCGAGTCACAACCTCGGCTGGTCCGTGGGCCAGGCGGGAGTAGATCTGGGCACGAGCGCTGCCCGCTGCCCGTAACGCGGTGTCATGAGCGACGAGGCGTTCGCAATAGTGCAACACGCCGCGAGAAATCGCGAATGTTCGGACGCTCACAACTGCGATCGACAGATCCAGCACTGGCGGCATCTGCCAGGCGCGGGTGATGAGCCACGCCGACAGTCCCGCCAGTGCGAGCGTGCTGCCCATCGATAACGCCCCGAGCGCAATTCCGAGCAGCAACCGTGGCAGACGCGGGCGCAGCAGTGGCACCGCGGCGAGCAAGGGGTCAGACGCCGGCACGATCGACCTCCTGTGCCGCGCGCACGTCGACAACATCATCACCGATCCCGACGACCCGCTCGCGGTGGCCGACCACCACCACCGTGTCACCGGCGCGCGCTCGCTCGACAATCGCGTGCAGCACTTGGGCTTCCGTCGCAGCATCCAGATGGGCGGTGGGCTCGTCGAGAAGCAGTATCGGCGAACGTGATCCGAGCGCTCGGGCCAAGGCGAGGCGTTGTCGCTGCCCGAGCGACAGCCCGACACCGCCGCGCCCGATCACGGTTCGCGTTCCATCCGGCAGCTTTGCTAAGACGTCGTCGAAACCAGCAGCCGCGCAAGCAGCTTCGATATCAGCAAGAGCGCCGAAGAGTGACAGGTTGTCAGCGACAGTTCCGGGGACCAGTACCGGGCGCTGCGGCAGCCAACACACCTGCTGCCACCATGCGTTCGGTTCGAGATCGGCGAGATCGATCCCGGCCACGGTGACTCGACCGCTGGTGGCCGTGGTGAGCCCGGTGATGGCCTGCAACGCGGTGCTTTTCCCCGCGCCGTTGCCACCGGTGAGCACCGTCACCCGGCCCGGCCGGATGACGGCGCTGAGATCGTTCGGGCGGCACCCGTCGCGGCCCGCGACGCTCAGCCTGTCAAGAACGATCTCGGCGCCACGTGCCGACACCACGCGTGAACCCGGCGCGGTATTCGGGCATCTCTCGATCAGCTCGAAGGCTTTGTCGGCGGCAGCCCGGCCATCTTGCGCGGCATGGAATTCCACGCCAATGCGGCGCAGTGGCCAGTAGACGTCGGGTGCCAGCAAGAGAACGGTCAAGCCGGTGGTCAAACTGATCTCGCCGAAGACCAGGCGAAGGCCGACGCTGACCGCGACCAAGGCGACGCCAAGGGTGGCAAGAAGTTCCAACACCAACGCCGAGAGGAACGCGATCCGCAGCGTCGCCATCGCCGAGCGCCGGTGGGCGGCGCTCAGCTCGGTAATTCGATGCTCGGGACCGTCGGCGCGTCCTAGAGCCCGCAGCGTCGGAATACCGGCGATCAAGTCCAACAACCGAGCCTGCAGGGTCGCCATGGCTGCCAGTGCCGCCGCGGAGCGCTCAGCGGTCGCGAGGCCGATCAGCACCATGAAGAGCGGAATCAACGGCAGCGTGATCACCACGATCAGAGCCGATCTGAGGTCGTAGAGGCCAAGTACCACTGTGCTGATCGGAGTCAGAATCGCCGCGAGCAGCAAGGCCGGCAGGTACGCGGTGAAATATGGGCGCAGCGCGTCGAGTCCGCGAGTCACGACAACGGCCGCGTTGTCGCGCAGTGCCGCCAACTCTCTCGGTTGCCGGTCCGTGACTGCCACCAGGACCCGCGTGCTGAGGTCGGCGATCGCCGCGCTGGCGCCGTGTTGGCCCAGGCGTGTTTGAAGCCAGTGCGCGACGGCACGCACCACCCACACCGACAGCAGAATCGCCAGTGTCGGCATCCACTGCGCGAGCGTGCGTGCCGCGGGGTCGGTGATGACGTGAGAAGCAATGTGCGCCAGCAGGATCGCGGACGCGATTGCGCAACCGGAGATCACGACCCCGCACGCCACCGTTGCAATCAAGAAACGTCGCAGTGCCGTGGATGTCCGGACGAAATGCGGATCCAGCGGACCTCGACCGCTCAGGGTGTTCGCCTTGCCAAGCCGATCGACGGTGGTATCTGGTCAGCCGAAATCCGCTGCCGGAAAACCCAATACGTCCAACTTTGGTACGCCACCACCAGCGGTGCGAAAATGGCAGCGGCCCACGTCATGATCTTCAAGGTGTAGGCGCTCGAGGATGCGTTGCTGACCGTCACGCTCCATCGCGGATCGAGCGTCGACGGAACCAGATTGGGATACATGGCCCCGAACAGCAGCACAACGACGGCGGTGATCACCACAGCGCTGCACAGGAACGCCCACCCTTCATGCCTGCGAGTGAACACCAGTGCGACGGTGGCCAATTGCGCGACAACGGCGACACCCAACACCAGCCAGGTCCATGCCTTGCCGTGGGCGAGTTGTGTCCATATCCCGAAACCGGCTACGAGAACGGTCACCGGCAGCGACAGCCGAACAGCGACCCGGAATGCATCGTCATGTACTGAGCCAGATGTCTTCAGCGCGACGAAGATCGCGCCGTAGAGCAGGAACAGTCCGCAGGTGGCCAGACCTCCCAGCAGCGTGTAGGCACTCAGCACGTCGGTGACCGACAGGTTGACTTGGTGCTCGGCGTCGACCGGAAGGCCGCGGACCAAGATGGCGAACGCTACCCCCCACAACACCGCAGGCAACCAGGAGCCGGCCGCAATGCCGAAATCGGCCCAGCCCCGCCACTTCGGGTCGTCGACCTTGCCGCGCCATTCAATGGACACCGCGCGAACGATCATGCCGAACAAGATCGCCAACAGCGGCAGGTACAGCGACGAAAACACCGTGGCATACATGCCCGGGAAGGCGGCAAACATCGCGCCGCCGGCGGTCAGCAGCCATACTTCGTTGCCGTCCCACACCGGACCGATGGTGTTGAGCACCGCCCGGCGGCGCGGCTCCCGATCACCGCTGCCCATCCGGGCTATCGGCTCCATCAGCATGCCCACGCCGAAATCGAAGCCCTCCAGGATGAGAAATCCGAGGAACAACACCGCAAGAAGACCGAACCATACGTCGTGAAGCGCCACGGAAGGCTCCTCTCTGCCGAACGGGCAGTGGTCAATAGGCGAACGACAACGGCGCGACCTCGTCGGCACCGGGCGGCGCAGGCGCGGCAGGCTCCGCGTCGTGTTCTTGTGGTCCTTCCACGACATAGCGTTTCAACAGCCAGAACCAGATGACCGCCAGAACCGCGTAGATCAGCGTGAATGTCACGAGGGAGATGACGACCATTACGGGCGCGTGGTGGGACACGCCATCGGCGACGACCAAGTGGACCTTCGGGTCGCCCGTCGGGTTAGGTGCGACGATCCACGGCTGGCGACCCATCTCGGTGAAGACCCAGCCGGCACTGCTGGCCAGAATTGGGGTGGGCAGCGTCAGCAGAGCCAGGCGGGAGAACCACCGCCCGTTGGGGATACGTCCCCCACGCGTCAGCCATAGCGCGGTAAGCGCAAACAACACCGGGAACAGCAGGAAGCCGATCATTGCGCGGAAGGACCAGTAGGTGACGAAAAGGTTCGGGCGGTAGTCTCCGGCGCCGAAACGCTGTTGATCGTCGCGCTGAATGTCGCGCACGCCTTGCAGCGTGACGTCATGGAATCGGCCCTTAGCCAAAAACGGCAGGACGTAAGGGACTTCGATGACGCGGGTGAGGCTGTCGCAGTTGTTCTGCCTACCGACGGTCAGGATGGAGAACTCGGGATCTGTCTGCGTGTCGCACAACGACTCAGCAGAAGCCATCTTCATCGGCTGCTGATGGAACATCAGCTTGCCCTGAGCGTCGCCGCTGAAGAAGAGTGCGACGGTTGCGGCCAGCGCGACCCAGCATCCCAGGATGGTGGCTGGACGGTAGATGCTGCGGGCATCGCCGTTCTCTGTCTGGCTATGCGAGCGAACTATCCACCAAGAACTCACTGCCGCGATGAATGTGCCACCGGTCAGCAACGAGGCGGTGACCGTGTGTCCGAACGCTGCGAGGCCGGTGTTGTTGGTGAACAGCGTCGAGATACTCTCCAGCTCAGCGCGTTTGGTCGTCGGGTTGTAGTGAGCGCCAACTGGGTGCTGCATGAACGAGTTCGCCGCGATGATGAAGAACGCCGACAAGTTCACCGCGACGGCGACGATCCAGATGCATGCGAGGTGGACCAGTCGGGGGAGTCGACTCCAACCGAAGATCCACAAGCCGAGGAAGGTGGATTCGAAGAAGAACGCGGCCAGGCCTTCCATGGCCAGTGGAGCGCCGAACACGTCGCCGACGAAGCGCGAGTACTCGCTCCAGTTCATCCCGAACTGGAATTCCTGCACGATCCCGGTTGCGACGCCGAGCGCGAAGTTGATCAGGAAGAGCTTTCCGAAGAACTTGGTAAGCCGGTACCAGGCAACGTTGTCGGTGGCCACCCAGATTGTTTGCATGACGGCGATCAGCGGCGCCAGACCAATCGTGAGCGGTACGAAGATGAAGTGGTAGACGGTGGTGATACCGAACTGCCAACGTGACACGTCGACGACGTTCACTCAAGCACCTCCCAACAACGGGGATCGATACTACGACGCAGTGTAGTAGAAACTCACGATCGTGGCTATGGAATTGTTTCGCCGGCGGACTGTCAGACCACTTAGGCCGCCTTCGGTGGTCCGCCCGCCAGAGACTTCTCCAGCCTCCTGGAGGCATTGCGGATACCGATCGACGAGACGATCTCGAAGGCCCCGATGACGATCAGCCAGATAGCGACGACCAGTGTCAGGATCTCAATCGTTTCCAGGGGAGATCCAAGCATCACGAGGCCGGCCAGCAGGGTGACCAAACCGAGGAAGATCTGCCAGCCACGGCCGGGCAGATGAGGATCGCTGATGGCCGAGATCGATGTTGCCACACCGCGAAAGATGAAGCCGATACCGATCCAGATGGCCAGAAGGAGAATCGCGTAGCCCTGGCCGAAATGCCGAAAACAGAGCACTGCCAAAACCAGCGAAGCGGCGCCGCTGATGAACGAGAGCACTCGGCCGCCGGCGGTGACGTGCAGGCTGAACGCGAAGAAGACTTGTGCGGCACCGGTGACCAGTAGGTAGATACCGAAGAGGGCAGCCGCGATGACGATGGAATGTTCTGGCAGAACGTATACCAGGATGCCAAGGGTGAGCGACAAAATCCCGGATAGCAGGGTCGACTTCCACAGATGCGGCAACAACTTTGGAACAGCAGTGGTTTCCATGCCCGGAGTTTCCCACAATCGGCCATCGCGGTGGGAGGTTTGAGCCGTCAGACACCAACCGTCTGGGGTGCCTCAGCGGCGACGTCGCCGGATCCGGTGTCTGGTTTACGTCCGATGAGATACCAGGTCCGCATCAGGCCTTTGCCCTTGACTTCGACGACACCCCGCTCCTGGAGCACGAAGTCGTCTTTCAGCCGTCGATAGACGTCCTCGGGCACCTGGATCCGGCCGATCGAGTCGGTGGTTTCCATCCGGGATGCGACGTTGACTGCGTCGCCCCACACGTCATAGAAGAACCGGCGCGAACCTACCACGCCCGCGACGACGGGTCCGCTCGCAAGCCCGATCCGCAGCGGCAGCGCATCACCGCGCGAATCCTTCAATAGGCTTGCGGCTTCGGCCATGTCGAGCGCAAGGGCTGCCAGCGCCTCGACGTGATCACCTCGTGGCTGAGGCACGCCGCTGACCACCATGTAGGAGTCGCCGCTGACCTTGATTTTCTCCAGACCGTGCTTGTCGACCAACGCGTCGAAGTCGCCGTAAAGCCGGTCGAGGAAAAGGATTAGCTGCTCCGGTTCCATGTCACTGGCCCGCTCGGTGAAACCGGCGATGTCGGCGAACAGCACTGAGGCGTCGTCGTACTTATCGGCAATGATGTTGCGCGCCGGGTCTTTTAGCCGGTCAGCGATGCTGGACGGCAAGATGTTGGCCAGCAGTGCCTCGGATCGCTCGTACTCCAATTCCATAGCCGCTTCAGCGCGAACGATTTCGCGTACCGAGTACCAAACGGTCGTTACGACCATCACACAGGCCGAGATCGTGGTGACGACGAAGCTCAGCGACAAGGCCCAGACCGGTTGTGCGCCGGTGTCGCGGGGGACCAGGAACTGCAATGTGATCACCATGCCGGCGGCGATGGCAGCCAGAATCGACGCGAGAAAAATGCGATCGACCCCGAGCTGGAGCACGATAAGGCAGGCCGCGACCAGGAAGTAGAACTGCAGTCCTGAGCCGGTCCCGACGAACCAGCAGATGGTGAAGATCGACACGTAGGCCGTGCCGATGAAGGTCAACGGCGGGAGCAGCTCACCGAAGCGGTGCAGCAACGGGATGCTGGCGTAGATCGCGGCGCCGACGATGTTGATGATGCCGGTCCACCACAGCTGGGGTGCAGACAAAATCTGGACCAACCCGAAGCCGGCGCTGACGAACACCGCCATCGACGCCGTGAGGTTCAGGATGCGGCGGCGACGCGCGATGCGCTCGGAATACACCTGACTACGGGCGCGCGGCTGAGCCCGCACTGCCTCTACGCAGTCCGGTGATCGCCGCGAACCTGCTGGTTGTTGGGCGGCGCACCGCTTAGCCACCACAGTAAAAGCCTAACGGCTGGATAGAACGCCGTGTGGTGCCCTCGGTGAGATTCGACTTAGGATTCGGTGCGTGGCCGACGATGACGAACGCCTGCGACCTTGGCATTGGCCTGGAGGTTGGCTTCGCGAGGAGGCTTTCTGGCGTCAAATCACGACCGCGACGGTGTCTGCGTTGTCGACTGGCGGCATTGCCTTTTTGGCCGCCCGGTTTGCGGGGCTTTTCGCACAGGTGCCGTGGTCGACGGTCTGTAAAACGCTACTAGCCGGGACGGTGCTCGTCCCAACGCTTGCCCTGGTGGTGCTCCTTATTGAGTCAGGGTTTGCCAGCGCTGAGCGTCGTATAGAGAACAGGCTGCTGCGCCGATCAAATGATCTACGCGCAAATCTCGACGCGATTCGCAAAGAGCTTGACGAGATGCAAGCCGCGAGCGGGCAAGACTGAGATTCGAGGATTCGCGCCGCTTGGCCGGACGGATACAGCTGGCAAGTCGGCCAATATCCACGTCACAGCAAGCGTTGAAATATCGCAGATATCAAGAGGCGCTGATCAGTTACCCGCTCGCGCTACGCACTAGGTTGTGGGCATGTTGGCGATCTGATGCGCGATGTTCGCCGCGGCGTCGGACTGCTTGTTCCGGCTGTGGGTTTCCCTCCGGCCCCGGCGGGACGCGCGTTTCGTGCACGCCGGTGTTCCGCTGACGGGTGGATCCGACGTTCGCCACTTCTTTGCCTTCGCTCCGAAGAAACGTCAGCACACCTATGAATGCGACGGCGATGCCCGCAGCTGCAACATAGATGGCAATGTCGAGGCTGGTGACCACCCCGGGCTGGGTGGTATCGACGGCTCCGCCGGGACCGACAGGGTAAAGAGTCCGCAGGCCCTTGTCGCTGCCTAACAGGGCGATGCCAACCGCTCCGATAGCACACAAGCCGATGAGGAAGCACCGCGCACCCGGCTTGCCCTGGCTGGCGTGATAGCCAGAGGAGACAAGGAAGAACGGGAGGAAAAACACCCTCCAACCGATCTCCTGGAAAAGGGTGTTGTTCCCGACTATTGGTAACCCGCCGGCCGGTTGGGCAAGCGGCAAGAACATCGAGATGGCCAAGGCAGCCGCGCCGACGAGGACCAGCCACCCCCCAAGTACGTTCGCGGACAACGCCTTAACTGTCGCCACCTCGTCATCGCTTTCGCGGCGTTGTTTCCCGTCCATTGCGAGCCTTTCGAGAGTCATATGCCTCTCGAAAGGGTGCGGTAGACGGCTGAAAGGATTCTTGGAGCGGCACGCGCCACGGTCGGTGGCTCGGGGCACACCATCGCATTGACCGATCCGCGGGCGTCCGTCCGTGCACTGCGTCCATGCCACCACAAACGTACGCAAATAGCGGACCGGTGGAAGGCCACAAAATTGTGCTCAGGCTAACGGAGCTAACGTTTCTACAGCTTAAGTGCCCTCGGTGAGATTCGAACTCTAATTTCACATCGCTATGACCTCGGCGGATAGCCGGAATCGGCTGTTTACCAGCGTATTTAAGGGTAACACCGATGAGCTGAGATTAACTGAGATGAGCGCAGAATGTAGCCATAATGCAGCCACGGCAGGTGTTCGGCCGTCGCAGCCGTGCCTTCGCCGGGTGCCGGGTGGCCGGGCGTGAGACAGGAGGTCGGCCAAAG
>Ga0302326_10012474_pt1 | contig 18113 bp, 16 predicted proteins | sample Palsa_T0_3_FD_202264 | JGI IMG/M metagenome (GOLD analysis project Ga0302326, IMG submission 202264) | Peat permafrost microbial communities from Stordalen Mire near Abisko, Sweden - Palsa_T0_3 | ecosystem: Environmental > Terrestrial > Soil > Palsa > Peat permafrost | place: Sweden: Abisko...
ACTCCAGGGTGTCGCCGTCGTCTCTCAGCGCCCGGGCGCGGGCCAGGTGGTCCTGGGCCCCGTTGTCCGTGTGGGCGAGCCCGAGCGCCACCTTGACGGCCACGGCTCCGGCGTCGTGCGCCGGCGTGACGGCCGGCGCCAGGGCCGGCGCCAGGGTGGCGCTTGGGGAGACGACGGGGGGCCTGCCCTCCACGGTGGGCGGGGGAGACTTCTTGCAGCCGGCCAGCGCCAGGAGGGCGGCGAAGGCGGCGAGCGCGTTGCGGTGCATGGAGAACCTCGCTTGTGTCGAATTGCTGCCCCCGGAGAAGAGCCCCGGGGCCGGAGGCAACCACTTGCGCGACGCGTGCCAGGGCCTCCTGCGCTGGGGCGAGGATGCGCCCTGCGGCTTTGCGCCCGCAGCCAGGGGCGGCCCCCGGGCCGCGTCCGCCGTCCGAGGAAAAGCCTCCGGACGCTTGCTGCGGGCAGGAAAGGGGTTCCCCTCTTCGGCACCGGGGCGACTAAGAAGCTGGCCGCGAGCCCGAGTGGCCCTCGTGGCGAGCCCTGCCCCATGTCCCTCACCATCGCCAGCTGGAACATCAACTCGGTACGGGCGCGGGTGGCGCGGCTCGAGGCGTGGCTGGCGGACAGAAGGCCCGACGTGCTGTGCCTTCAGGAATTGAAGTGCACCGAGGAGCAGTTTCCCCTCGAGGCCGTGCAGCGGCTCGGCTACCACGCGGCCGTTTACGGGCAGAAAACGTACAACGGGGTGGCCATCCTCAGCACCACGCCGGCCACCGACGTGGAGCGGGGCCTTCCGCTACCCAACGAGGAGGAGGGCGAGGCCCGGGTGCTGGCGGCCACCGTCCAGGGCGTCCGTGTCCTGTCGGTGTACGCGCCCAATGGCCAGTCCGTGGACTCGCCCGCCTACCAGGGAAAGCTTGCCTTCTATGCACGGCTGCGGCGGGCGCTGGACGGGCGCTACCGCGCCGAGCCGTCGCTCGTGCTGTGCGGGGACTTCAACGTGGCCCCCGAGGAGCGGGACGTCTGGGACCCCATCCTCTGGGAGGGCCAGACGCTCTTCTCCCTTCCCGAGCGGGCGGCGCTCAAGGAGGTGGTGGCCTTCGGGCTGGAAGACACCTTCCGGCTGCACCACTCCGAGCCCGGGCGTTACAGCTGGTGGGACTACCGGATGCTGGGCTTCCCGAAGAATCGCGGCCTCCGCATCGACGCCATCTACGCCAACCACGCACTCGCCGTGCGTTGCGAGGCGGCCGACATCGACCGCGAGGCCCGGAAGGGAAAGTTGCCCTCGGACCACGCCCCCGTCTGGGCCCGCTTCGCTTCACAAGGCCTCCCTGCAGTGGGGCCCCCTTGAAAGGCAGCGCACGGCCATCCTGGCAGTTGCAACCGGCGCCGCCGGGCGGTGTCATGTGTGAATAAAGAGCGCGGTGCGGGCGTCTTGGAGGCGTCCGGCTGCGCCACCACCGAGGTCCCCATGCGCCTGCACCGCTTCGCCGTCCCGTCGCTTCTCGTCCTCGCGCTGGGCTGCGCCGGTGCCACGCCTCCGCCCGTTGCCGCGCCAGTCTGGGCCTTCGCTTCAGCCACTCCGGCCGCGGGCCGGGAGGTGCGGATGCGGTCGGAGAGCCGGTACATCCAAGTCTCCATCGACGGCGACACCATCTTCGGGCCGACCTGGAACCTCCAGCATGGCGGGACGTACATCCGCGGCACGGGCGGTGACCATCAAGCGGTGCAAATCACCCTCTCGGGGACGCACGCCGAAGGCAACGCCCGCAACGCGCCGCTGACGGTGGACCTCCAACCGCTGGGCGACGGGGTGACGCAAGTCACTGGACTCTTCGGCGGCATTCTTTCCGAGTTCAAAATCAGCCCCACCCTCTTCCAGGGGAAGCTCGGGCCGTGCAGCTACGACTTGACGTTCCAGAACGGCCGCTACGAGGGCATGGGAAGCTGCCAGGGCCGGAGCATCACGCGGACCTCCCTCGAGTTGCCGGTGGCCATGGCCCGCTGGACGGACCTCGAAGTGGCCGTGGTGCTGGCCATCGTCCTGGGCACCTGAACGTCTCGCCAGCGTCGAGCCCTTCTCGCTGACGCCCTGCAGAAAAGCGCGGTCGAATCCAAGTGACAGCGCCTCCCGGCGAGGCCAATGCTGTCGCCGAGCTTTTGGACGGGGGCGGCCGGAGCGCCTCTCGTCGCCCACGCATTCAAGGAGACGCACCATGCGAGCTTTCCGCATCCCCGCGCTGTCCTGCCTCGCCATGCTGGCCTGTGCCACGCCCAGTGCGCCCCCACCGGAGGCGCCGGTCGTCAAACCCGATGTCCAGCCAGCGGGCTGGAAGCTGTTCTCGGTCTCGGCCTCGACGGGCAACAGCTTCCAGGGGACGGCCGCTGGCGGCCAGCTGTCGGTCACCATCCAGGGCCGTTCCATCAGTGGCCCGGTGACGAGCCTCGACGTCACCGGAGGCCACATCCGGGGAACGGGGTCCTCGGGGAAGTCCATCGACGTCGGCATCAAGGGGAACAAGGCCGAGGGCCTGGTGGGGATGACGCTCTTCAGCTGCATCGTCAACATCAACCCCGACGGCAGTGCCCACATCGTCGGTGCCATGGACGGCGGCAACACCGACTACATCCTCAGCCCGAGCGCCATCAACGGGCGCATCGGCACGGTCAGCTACGAGCTGGGATGGACCGGGTCGCAATACCAGGGGCAGATGGTTCCGGGCGGCCTCGGCTTTCTGAAGCTTCCGGCCGCCATGGCGAGCTGGAGCGATGTCGAGGCGGCCACCGTGGTGAGCCTGCTCCTCATGGGGGCCTGAGGCTGGCCGGGGTCGGCGCCACCGCCCGACGAGCCGTCAGGGCGGTTCTGTGTCCGCCGGTCCGCGCCGCAGCCCGAGGGCCTTCATCTTCTTGTAGAAGTGGCCGCGCTCCAGGTCGAGCAGCCGCGCCGCCTCGGTGACGTTGTCCCCGGTGAAGGCCAGCGTGCGCAGGATGATGGCGCGCTCGGCATCGTCCACCAGCTCGCGAAACGGCTTGCTCCCGGCTGCCGGAGCACTCTCCGGGGGCGCAGCAGCGGCGGGCGGTTCAAGCGACGCCGGGGGCGCCACCTCTGCACCCGGGCGTCCGCGCGGGGCAGGCAAGAGCTCCCGGGCCTGCGCAGCGGACACCTCCGGGCCGTCGCTGAGGATGGCCAGACGCTCGAGCAGGTTTCGCAGCTCGCGGACGTTGCCCGGGTAGGGCTGGGCGGCGAGCAGGGCCACGGCCTCCGGGTGGAGTCGCAGTGGCCGGCGTCCGTTTCGGCGGCAGGCCTCGGCGAGGAAGGTGGAGATGAGCTCCGGGAGGTCCTCCCGGCGTTCCCGCAGGGGCGGGGCGTGCAGCTGCACCACCGCCAGCCGGTAGTAGAGGTCCTCCCGGAAGCGGCCGGCGAGAATCTCCGCCTCCAGGTCCCGGTTGGTGGCGGCCAGCACCCGGACGTCGGCGCGCAGTGTCTCTGAGCCCCCGACGCGCTCGAACTCGTTCTCCTGCAGGACGCGGAGGAGCTTGGCCTGCATGGCCTGGGACATGTCCCCCACCTCGTCCAGGAAAAGGGTGCCCCCCTCGGCGAGCTCGAACTTGCCCCGGCGCACGGCGGTGGCGCCGGTGAAGGCGCCTCGCTCGTGGCCGAAGAGCTCGCTCTCGATGAGCTCGGTGGGGACGGCCGCGCAATTCACCCGGATGAAGGGTCCGTCCGACCGCCGGCTGTGACGGTGCAGCGCTCGGGCCACCAGCTCCTTGCCGGTGCCGTTCTCGCCGCTGATGAGGACGCGGCCCTCGCTGGGGGCGGCGCGGGCCAGAAGCCCATACAGCCGGCTCATGGCCGCTCCCCGCCCCACCATCTCGTACTGCCCGGTCTGGGCCTGCAGCTCCTCGAGCTGGGCGACCACCGCCCGGTGCTCGAGGGCGTTGCGAAGGGCCAGGAGCAGCCGGTCGCGGGCGATGGGCTTCTCCAGGAAGTCGCGGGCTCCGAGCTGGGTGGCCCGCACCGCCGTGTCGATGGTGGCGTGCCCGGACATCATGATGGTGGGCAGGGAAGGCCGCAGTGCGAGCAGCCGCTCGAGGACCAGAAGCCCGTCCAGGTCCGGCAGCCGCACGTCGAGGAGGACGGCCTCCACCGGTCGCGCAGCGGCGACTTCCAGGGCCAGCTGCCCGCTCTGCGCCAGCTCGGTGTGGTAGCCGGCCAGCTGCAGCGACTGGCTCAGCGTGAGGAGGATGTTCTTCTCGTCGTCGACGATGAGGACGGTGGCGGCCATCAACCCCTCACGTCCCGGCGGCTCGGTGTGTGCCCACACCAAGTGCGGGCCGGCGGCCGCGTTTTGCGCGAATTCGTTTGACCACGACCGTCCCGCGGCGGTACAGGCTTTGGGCTTCGTTCATCGAGGGAGAGAGCATGCATCGCAAGACGTGGCTGGTGGGTTTCGCGGCACTGGGCGCCCTCTTCCTGCTCGACGGCTGTTCCCCCACCTACCCCAAGTGTGACTCCGACGAGAACTGCAAGGAGCACAACGAGGTCTGCGTCCAGGGGCAGTGCAGGGAATGCGCCACGGACGCGAACTGCAAGGCCGGCTTCGCCTGCAAGCAAAACGCCTGCGTCCCCAAGCCGGAATGCACCGACGACGCCGCCTGCGGCCCGGGTCGCACGTGCGACAACGGCAAGTGCGCGGCCAAGGCTTGCGCCGGTGACCCGGACTGCGGGCCGGGCGCCCGCTGCGTCAACAAGCTGTGCGCGGCCAACACCTGCTCCAGCAACGACGACTGCCGGACCGGCGAGACCTGCCAGGGTGGGATGTGCCTGAAGGGCACCGCCCCGGCGTCCAGCTGCGATTGGACGCCCGTCCACTTCGGCTTCAACCTCAGCAACCTCGATGCTCCGGCGCGCACCCAGCTCGACGCGCTCGCGCCCTGCATCAAGAAGGGCAGCTTCCCCAAGGTGGTGCTGGAGGGCAACACGGATGACCGCGGCACCGAGGAGTACAACCTCCAGCTGTCCATCCGCCGCTCGGTGAGCGTGAAGAAGTACCTGGTCGACCTGGGCGTGTCGGCCGGCTCGCTCCAGACGGTGGGCTACGGGAAGCTGCGGCCCGCGGTGCAGGCCGAGAACGAGGCGGCCTGGGCGGCGAATCGCCGGGTGGAATTCGTCTACCAGTGAGCCTGGGGCGGACGTTCCGGGCGTCTGCGGTTGGCCTCGGGCTGCTGGGGGGTTGCTACAGCTCGGAGAAGGGCCAGATGCTCGAGCTCCGCGTGGACAAGCTCACCGCGGACACCGACGCGCTGCGAGCCGAGCTGAAGTCCCAGGGGGCCAAGCTTTCCGAGTCCCTCCCCCGGGTGGACCAGAAGGTTGCCGAGGTGACCAAGGCGCTGGAGGGGCTGGACCAGGCGGCGCGCCGCAGCGACGCCGACATTGGTGTCCAGCTGCAGAAGGTGGTGGAGGACCTGGCCACGCTGCGCGGCCAGGTGGATGCCTACAGCCACCAGCTCGACCAGCTCCAGTCGCAGGTGTCGGCGCTCCCCGGCGTGTCGGCCCCCAAGGCCCCCCCGGCCCCGGCGGCTGACATCCCGAGGCCGGCCGACAAGAAGGACTTCTTCGCCCTGGCCCTGAGCAAGCAGAAGGCCGGAGACGTGGTCGTCGCCCGCCAGCTGTACCTGGACTTCACCCGGAAGTACCCCCGCGACGACCTCGCCGGGGAGGCCCATTTCCAGCTTGCCGAGTCCTACTTCGCCGAGGACAAGTGCCCCGAGGCGCTGCCCGAGTACGGGCAACTGGTGAAGGCCTTCCCCAACAGCAAGTCCATGCCCACCGCGCTGCTGCACTCGGCCGACTGTTTCCAGCGGCTGAAAAACCTGGACGCCGCGCAGGCAGCGCTGGACCAGGTCATCAAGCGCTACCCGGGCACGGAGGCGGCCAAGAAGGCCAAGGCCCGCCTCGCCGAGCTGAAGAAGAAGGCCGCCCCGAAGCGCTAGCCGGCGGTTGCTTCAGCTCGTCCCCCCAGCGCGGCAGCGACGCTACTGGTAGTCCTCGGCCAGCGAGTGCAGGAAGGCCGACAGCGTCGCGACGTCTGCGCTGGAGAGGCTGATGCCGGCCAGCCGTGCGTCTCCGTTGCGAAGGATTCCTGCGCGCTGCAACTCCGCCACCTTCTGGTACTGCGCCAGCACGGCCTGGAAGTTCTGCGCCGAGCCGTTGTGCAGGTAGGGCGCACTGTCGTCGAGGTCCCTCAGCCCGGGCGTCTTGTAGACGGCCAGCGCCTGGGGGAGCAGCGTCGCCGTCGAGCAGTCCGTCGCGGGTTCTGCCGGACAGAGAACGTCCAGAAGCGCTGCCTGGGGGTTGGGCATGTCGGCGTTGGCGAAGACGTTCCACAGTCCCAGGTCCGCCAGGCTCGGGTCCTCCGCGCTGGCGGCGTGGCGGAAACGGCCGATGGCGGTGGGGTTGGCGACGGACTCGGGCAGGTAGGCGGCGGGGTTGGCGCTGCGCGTCGCCAGGTCCGGCACGGCGAGCGCGAGGAAGGCGCCGGCCCCGTGCAGGTTGTCGTACTCCACCTGGGACGAGCCGGTGTTGTGGAAGAGATGGTCCGTGAAGTCCGGGGGGGTATGGCAGGCCAGGCAGTTGCCGACGCCGCCTCCGCCGACTCCCGGGTCACGGAACGGTCCAAGCGGCTCGGCCAGGAAGACTTCCAGGCCCTGGAGCTCCGTCACACCGAAGGCGAAGGGCTCGGAGTGGTGGATGTAGCTGCCCATGCCGGGCGTCACGAATTGCGGTGCGCTGAGGGACTCCACCGCCGTGCGCAGCCGGCGGGCATAGGCGATGGGGGCCTCGCCCTCGTCCGGCATTCGGGGCAAGCCGTTGACCTTGAGGAAAACGTCGAAGGGCGAGAAGTTATAGGCCCCCGTCTGGTCGCGGCTGTAGCGGAGCCCGTTGATGTAGGCGGCCACCACCGTCGACACCGCCGAGAGGACCTCCTGGTCGGTGGCAGCATGCACGTCGAGCCGGTCCTCCACCGGCAGCCTCAGCCGCGCGAGAATGCGGGTGTCCTCGGCGAGAAAGGCCACGGCGTAACTCATGCCGGCCGGGTCCGGCCCCTGGAAGGGTTGCCCGTCGTCCTCGCGGATGACTTGCGCCAGGTGGTGAAGGGCCTGCGCATACTCGGTGGGGAGCCAGCCCAGGTTCCGGCCGGTGAAGGTGGAGGCGATGAGGTCTCCGGGCGTGACGAATTGCCCGTCGAGGTGGAGAAACACCCCGCCGTCGCGCGGCACGAGCGCGTCCACCATGGGTGGGCTGTTGCGCGGGGTGGTGGACTGGCCGTCCCCGCGGTCCGGAATGGGGCTGCGTTGCGCGTAGTCCGCGTAGGCGCGCATGTTGGTGCCGTCGGGATTGGAGTCCTGCTCCACCAGGTGACAGAGCGAGCAGGCCATGGCCGCTCCGGCGAGCGAGCCCGGCAGGGCCGGCCCGAGCGCGTTGGCGGAGGTTTCCACGGTCGGGTCCCCGGGGGTGGGGAAGGCATTCATCGAGGTGGAGTGGGTGGCAAACCACTGCGAGAAGCGGGGGTCTCGGAAAATCCGCTCCCCCAGCGCCTGGTCTGCAGGCTTGAAGGGGTCCACCGGCACCGAACCCGGACCCTGCAGGCAGCCTGTGCCGAGAAGCACAGCCCAGGCGGCAACGGTGGCTGCCATTGGGGCTGAGGACTTCATAGGTCGAAGCCCGCCAGGAGCCGGACGTTGAGGCGCTCGTGCTCGTCAAACTCGAGGCCGTCCACCAGGCCGCTGCCGAAGCCAGTCACCTGGGCCGTCACGCTGAGCGCCACCCACCACGTCGGCCGGACGTAGGACACCACCGGCCCGACGAAGACGGCCCCCCCCACGAAGCCGGTGTACGTCTCCCAGACGGCATTCACGCGCGCCTCGACGCCCACGTGGAAGCCGGCCCCGACGGCATACTCGGCGCCCCCGCTGGCCTCGAGAATCTGCTCGTGCAGCCAGCCGGAGAAGAGGGACTCCCATTCCAGCTCGCCGATGAGGTTCAGGGCGATGAGCAACCGACCGACGCGCTTGTCGAGGATGAGCTTGGACTCGAGCTCGTACTCGCTCACCCCGGCTGTGACTTCGCCGTAGAGGGCCAGCCCGAAGACGTCCGCCACCGGGTCCAGAAGCTTCCACTTCCACTCGTTGGAGAGATTCCACACCTGTTCCGTCGAAGCGCTCGGCCCTTCATGGATGGTGGAGAAGTTGAAGTAGATGGACGTCTGCACGTTGGCGCCGAGGCCTATTTCGAGTTCCGCGCGGTTGTCGAACTCACTAAAGCCGTCCGGACGGCCAAAGCGGCCGGTGCTCCAGAGCTCGAGCTCCTTGGAACCCTGGGGAAGGATGGAGGTGTCGTACGTCCAGGTGAGGGTCCGCTCGCTGGCGGACGCCGAGGCACCCAGGAGCAACGCGAGGAGTGCGGCGGCGACAAAGCGCATGGGTGGGCGGCACGGGAGACAGGGTCTGTAAATGACTTTGCGACTCATTATCATTTACCGGCTGGGCGTCAAGCTCCAAATGGCAGCACGGTGCGGTGGGCTCCGTCGGGGTGTCCGCACCGCTTTGGAGTTGGCCGCTTGCCGGGGTCCGGGTCGGCTGTTAGAAGCGCGGCCCCATTTGGGGCGTCCAGAACCTCGTGCCAACCCCGGCGCGGGAAAGTGACGTTCGCTGTAAGGGAAGAGACCGCCATGAAGCCTGACCTCCACCCTGTCTACCCGCCCAGCCGCATCGTCTGCGCCTGCGGCAATGTCATCGAGACGCGTAGCACGCGCGGCTCGTTCCATGTCGAGATTTGCTCCAACTGCCATCCCTTCTTCACCGGCAAGTACAAGCTGGTGGACACCGAGGGCCGCGTGGAGCGCTTCCGGAAGAAGTACGAGGTGAAGCCGGCGGCGGAAGCGAAGAAGGCAGCGGCCAAGGCTCCCAAGGCCAAGGCGTAGCGCGCGCTTCAGCGCTGTAGCATCCAGGGCGAAAACTCGGCGCGCGCTCAACGCGCCTCTACGGTGTGGCCCTCCTTCGCATGGCCACTCCGCAACGCCGCATCTCCGAGTCTGCGCCTCGTCCTTGGGACGGCCCCCTGTTGGCGCACCGTCACTCGGCCGGCCCCGACTGGGCGTTGGCCCAGGGCGACTGCCGCGAGCTGCTGGCCCTCCTCCCGCCGGCCTCGGCGGACGTGGTGTTCGCCGACCCGCCGTATTTTCTGTCCAACGGCGGCTTCACCTGCCACGCCGGCCGCCGGGCGCCGGTGCGCAAGGGCGCCTGGGACGCCTCGCAGGGCGTCGCTGCGGACCACCGCTTCAACGTTGCCTGGCTCGCGGCCGCCCAGCGGGTGCTGAAGCCCGAAGGGACGTTGTGGGTGTCCGGGACGCAGCACGGCATCTTCTCCGTCGGCTTCGCGCTCCAGTCGCTCGGCTTCAAGCTGCTCAACACCGTCACCTGGTACAAGCCCAACGCCAGCCCGAACCTCTCCTGCCGCTACTTCACCCACTCCTCCGAGCTGCTCATCTGGGCCGCTCCGCGACCCGGCCCCCGGCTGCTGCACACCTTCCACTATGCCGAGATGCGCGCCGAGGCTGGCGGAAAGCAGATGCGCGACGTCTGGGCGCTGCCCAGGCCCGGTGAGGAAGAGCTCGACGGTGACGGCCAGGGCAGGGTGTGGACGCTGACCGGGCCCAGGGCCGCGGAGAAGGCGCTCGGACGGCACCCGACGCAGAAACCGCTGGCCCTCCTCGAGCGCGTGCTCCGCGCCAGCAGCTCCCGGGACGCGTTGGTGGTGGACCCCTTCTGCGGCTCTGGCACCACGGGCGTCGCCGCGCGGAACCTCGGCCGGCGCTTCCTGGGGATGGACACCAGCGCCGAGTACCTCCGCCTGGCCAGGGCGCGACTCGAAGCTTGCTAGCGGCGCCGCCGACAGGGGCTCGAGGGCTGGGAGACCTCATGCAACCTTTTGGTTGCAAATGAATGGCGCGGTCTGGTACATCTGCAACCAGGAGGTTGCACATGGCCAACGCGTCTGATCGCATCGAAAAGAAAATCATCCTGCGCGCACCTCACCAACGGGTCTGGCGCGCGCTGAGCAATGCCGAGGAGTTTGGCAGCTGGTTCGGCGTGAAGCTCGACGGCCCGTTCACTCCGGGGGCAACCCTGCACGGCACCATCGTGCCCACCATCGCCGACGCCGAGGTGGCCCAGAAGCAGAAGCCCTATGCGGGGAAGACGTTCGACATCAGCGTCGAGCGCGTCGAACCCGAGCGGCTGCTCTCGTTTCGGTGGCACCCCTTCGCCCTGGAGCCGGGCGTGGACTATTCAGCCGAGCCGACGACGCTCATCGTCTTTCAGCTGGAGGATGTAAAGGAGGGTGTGCTGCTCACCGTGACCGAGACGGGGTTTGATTCCATCCCGCTGGCGCGCCGTGCCAAGGCGTTTGGAGCGAACGAGCAGGGTTGGAGCATGCAGATGAAGCTCATCGAGAAGCACCTTGCCCAGACACCCTAGCGCTGCGCCGCGGGCCCAGCAGACGGCCTCCCTCTTCGCCGCCCTCGGCGACAGGACCCGGCTGCGGCTTGCCGCGAGCCTGTGCGGGCACGGGCCGATGTCCATCAAGCGGCTCACCGCGGGCACCCAGGTGACACGTCAGGCCGTCACCAAGCATCTGCGGCTGATGGAGCAAGCCGGCCTGGTGCGGGCCACACGCCATGGACGGGAAAGCGTGTGGGAGTTGGAGCCAGAGCGGCTCGAGGATGCTCGGCGCTGCTTGGATGACATCTCCCACCAGTGGGCCGACGCTTTGGAAAGGCTCAAGCACTTCGTCGAGCGCTCACCGACTCCTCGCCTCTAGGGCGAGTAACCGTTGACCTCCACAGCCCGTACGAGCCAACTCCGACGAGCGAGAAATGCGTACACGAGCGTCCGTCCGGCGAGACTTGTCGGTCCCTGTACGTCGCCGCGAGGGTGGCGACCCTGTGCTAACTTTTGTTTTGCGCAGGGCGGGCAGACAGGAACACGTGGTTGGTGGACTTCTAGCGTTTGGTCGGATTGGCCTGTGCGGATGCGGGAGCAGAAGGAACGCTCCGGGAACCGACGACACTCCGAGCACCGTGCGCAGAGCCGCTCGAGCGTTTGTCAGACGGCTCCAACCGACACCCACGCGGACGCCAGAAGAGAACGACCATGTCGGTTGAGGCTGAAGCGTGTTCGTTTTGCGGTTCCTCCGTCCACCGCCGCGGTCGAGCCATCGCCGCGCCCTACGTCTCGATGTGCAAGGACTGCATCGCCGCGACGCTGCAAATCCTCGATGGGAAAGAAACCACCGACCCGCTTCGAAAGTCCCTCTTTGCTCTGAACCCGACCGTCCTGCACTGCGCGTTCTGCGGCCGAGGACCCGGAGACTACGCAGCGCTCGTCTCCTCGAAAGTTGGCCGCGGCATCTGCGAGACCTGTCTGGACGCAGGCGCCATGCTGGCGCAGTCCTCGTAGGGCAACGGCCATCCCCGGGCCGGGCGAGGCGCATCTCACCGTGCGTGCCCGTCGCCCGCGAGCGTGTCCTTCACCACCGTGCCTCCCTTCATGACGAAGCCCACGTCCTCCAAGGAGCGAATGTCGCTCAGCGGGTCGCCCCGGACGGCAATTAAGTCGGCCAGCTTGCCTGGTTCGACGGACCCGACCTTGTCCTTCCACCCGAGGAGTTCCGCCGCATCGAGGGTGGCGGCGCGGATGGCCTGCATGGGCGTCATCCCGTAGCGCACCATCACCGCGAATTGCTTGGCGTTGTTGCCGTGCGGAAACACCGCCGCGTCGGTCCCGAATGCCATCCGCGCCCCGGCCTTCACGGCCCGGGAGAAACTCTCGCGCTGGAGCTTCCCGATGGCCTTCTCCTTCTCGATGGACTCCGGCAGCATCCCCATCTTCAGGCCCTCCTGGAGGATGAAGTCGTCGTTGTAGATGTCCATCACCAGGAAGGTCCCGTGCTCCTTGGCCAGCCGGATTCCCTCCTCGTCGATGAGACTCGCATGCTCGATGGAGTCCACCCCGGCCCGGATGGCCTCCTTGATGGACACGGTTCCATGCGCGTGCGCGGCAACTTTGCGGCCTGCACGGTGCGCTTCTTCGACGATGGCGCGCATTTCTTCGACCGAGTACTGCGGAGCCCCCGGCTGGTCCCCCTTGGAGAGCACGCCGCCTGAGGCGCACACCTTGATGAGGTCGGCGCCATACTTGATGACCTCCCGCGCCTTGGTGCGAGCCTCCCACGGACCGTCGGCCACTCCTTCGTCCTTGTAGTGGAATTTCGGGGGAAGGAGGTTCTCATCGCAGTGGCCGCCGGTGATGCCCAGCGCCGGTCCGGACACCAGCAGCCGCGGGCCGGGCAACTCCCCTGCGTCGATGGCCTCCCGGAGGGCGACGTCCGAAAACCCTTCAGCCCCGACGTTGCGTGCCGAGGTGAAGCCGGCCAGGAGCGTCTTCAATGCATTGCTCGCCCCGTAGAGGGTTTCCCGCGGCAAAGAGATGCCCAGCCCCCGGTAGCCAGAATTCTCTGGGACCGCCGTCAGGTGCACATGGGCGTCGATGAGGCCGGGGAGAAGCGTCGCCGCGCCAAGGTCGAAGACCTGCGTCCCCTGCGGAATGTCGAGCGCAGTGCCCACCTGGACGATGCGGCCGTCCTCGATGAGCACCACGGCCGGGCTGAGCACCCGGTCGCTCTTGCCGTCGATGAGGTGGGCAGCCTTCACCGCCACCCGTACCGGGGCGGCCATGGCTGCGCCGGAGGCGAGAAGCGTCAGCACGGTCCAACCCCAAAGTCGCCGCATGGAAGAGGCCTCCCTTCGAGCGGCCGGGAGGACTAGCACGCTCGCGCCCGGGCGGGGCATGAAGTCCGGGGCACTGGAACGCTGCGGCCCTGCGCGCCCCCCTTGCCACTCCGCTTTCCATAAGACAGTGCCCCAGGAGGAGGGCAATCCTTCTTCCCGAAGGCCGTAGGGCCGGGGGGCAGTCAAGGACACCCGCCATGTCGAGATGCATCCCCAAGCGGCGCCCCGGCGTGCGAAGGCTTGCCCAGGGTGTGGGAGCGCGGCGGCTCCTCCTCCTCTGGACGCTCCTCTCGCTGGGCGGCTCCCTTCGGGCGGCCGAGCCCCCTCTCACGCGCCTCGACGGCACCACCCTTGGCCGGAAGGACGTCGACGCCGTGGTGACGCGCCTCATGGCCCTCGCTGACGTCCCCGGCGCCGGCGTGGCCCTCCTCGACAAGGGCAACGTCGTCTACCTCAAGGCGTACGGCTTCCGGGACATGGCGCGGCGCCTTCCGCTGACGCCCGACTCCGTCATGACGGCCGCCTCCCTCACCAAGGCCGCCTTCGCCACCGTGGTGATGCAGCTGGTGGAGGACGGGACGCTGGACCTCGACAGGCCCGTCGTCCAATACCTCCCCAAGCCGCTGCCGGAGTACCCTGCATACCGGGAGCTGGCCGCCGACGCCCGGTACCAGAAGCTGACGCTGCGCATGCTCCTCAGCCACACCAGCGGCTTTCCTAACTGGCGGGGGTTGAATGACAGCCGTCGGCTCAACATCAACTTCGAGCCGGGCTCCCGCTATGCGTACTCCGGCGAGGGCATCCTCCTCGCCCAGCTGGTGGTGGAAACCGTCACCCGAAAGCCCCTGAGCGCTTTGATGCGCGAGCGTCTCTTCTTCCCGGATGGCATGCGGCGCACGAGCCTGGTGTGGGAGAGCCGCTTCGAGAGCGACTTCGCCAACGGCTACGACGCCTGGGGGCGCTCGCTCGGGCCCGAGCGCCGGCGGACTGCGGACGCTGCTGGTTCGATGCAGACGACGCTGCGGGACTACGCGAGCTTCCTGCAGGCGCTCTTGCTGGGCCGCACCCTACGCCCCAAGACACGCGAGGAGATGCTCAGCCCCCAAGTGCAGATTCTCTCCAAGCACCAGTTTCCCTCGCTCTCCTTGGAGACGACGACCGAGAACGCCGCCATCCGGCTGAGCTACGGTCTGGGGTGGGGGCTGTACTGGACGCCCTCTGGCCGGGCCTTCTTCAAGGAGGGCCACGACGAGGGGTGGCGCCACTACGCCGTCTGCCTGGACGGGCCCGGGAAGGGCCTCTTGCTCATGACCAACAGCGGAAACGGGGAGGGCATCTTCGGCGAGCTCGTGAAGACGCTCCTCGGAAACCCCGACACGCCGCTTTTGTGGGAAGGGTTCACGCCCTACAGCGAGCTTCCGCCGCGGCCCCCCCTCGCGCAGCACACGGAAGTCAGCGTCCCCCCGAAGCTTCTCCAGCGCTATGTCGGCCGCTACCGCGTCTCGGCCGAGGCCGTCCTTCATTTCAGCCGGAAGGGGAGCCGCCTCTTCGTCCAGGAAAACGACGAGACGGAGCAGGAGCTGGGGGCAGAGAGCGCGGTGCGCTTCTTCTCCAAGTCGTCCACGGACGCCTACACCTTCCAGCTGGACGGCCGAGGCCGGGCGACGGCGGCGGTGCTGCACGCGGACGGAAGGGACATCCTCGCCCAGCGCGCTGAGTAGGCCGCGGGGAGTCGACGGCCCTTTCAGTCGCAGATGTCGACGCGCACTTCGACTTCCAGCTTCTCGTTGGCGCCGCCCATGAAGATGGTGCCCGAGGTGGGGGTGGCGTCGGCGTAGGCCCGGCCGGAGGCGACCCGGATGTGGTCGGTCTGGGTGAGGATGCCGTTGGTGGGGTCGAATCCGCGCCATCCAACCTCGGGCAAGTACACCTGCACCCAGGCGTGGCTCGCCTCGGACTGTGGATGACGGGTCTGCTTGGGGCCGGTGTAAACATAGCCGCACATGTACCGCGCCGGGACACCCAGCAGACGCATCATGCAGATGAAGAGGTTACTGAAGTCCTGACAGACGCCGCTGCGGGTGGCGTACACCTCGAAGGCGGTCGTGCCGAGCGTGGTGCTGCCCTGGGCGTAGCGGTACTCCTTGAAGATGGTGGCATTGACGTCGAGCAGCGTGTCGAAGAGGTCATAGTCGTTCCTCAACACGAAGCTCATCGCGTAGTCGGTGAGGTCGTTGAGCTCGCTTTCTGGAAGCTCGGGGGGCAAGAGGTAAGGCGCGAGCTGGTTGTGTTGCCATGGCATCCAGACCAGCGGGAACGAGGACCTGGCGCGAAGTTGCCGGAAGGCGAACGGGTCGCGCTCCAGCAGCTCCACCCGGCTCCTCGCCTCGATGACCATCTCGGTGAAGGGCGTGTCGACGCGCACCCGCCGGACCCGGTTTCCAAAGACGTCGTCGTATTCGCGGGATTGGCCCTCCACTGAGAGGGTCAGTGTGTTGGCCAGGAGCGTCTGCATCCGGTCGTGCATCGGGATGAGCCGCAGGACGTGCATGCTTTGCTGCACCGGCTGGCTGTAGCGATAGACAGTCCGGTGCACGACTTCCAGCCGCTTCGTCTCTGCCTTCTCCGGTCGATGCAGCCGCACGGCATTGCGGCCGTTGGTCTCGCGCTGGACCGGCGGGCCAGGTGGGTTCACCACGGTGCGCAGCGCGCCCTGTCGAATCACCCACAGTGCGCCTGCTTCCAGCGGTCGCCAGGGAGCCTGGGTGCTCTGCCCGGGGAGCGTCAGAGGGTTGCTGGAGATGAAAATACCCTTCCGGCTCTTGATGCCGTGGTGGGTGAGGTCAATCTGCACGTCCTTGTCACCCACCACCACCTGCTCGTACGGTGGAAGGAGCTCCCAGGTGCTCAGGCCGCTCTGGTGCTTGTCGGCGTAGGCCACCACGTCCTGCCCGTCGGACAGCACAATATTGAGCGTGCCGAGCGAGTTGATGGTGCGCAGCCAGTCGGCCAGGACGGCTGGGTCTGCCTCCCCCAGCGAGCGCCACTTGCGCTGGGCGAAGCGATTCAAGAGGTCGCAGAAGATGACTTCACTGTCGCTCGCGCCAATCGGCTCGAAGAGCGAGTCGCTGGGGAGCTCAGACCGACTGTCGAGGCTCCCGCTGTGCGCAAAAATCCACTCCCGCCCCCCCCAGGCTCGCGCAAAGGGCTGGGTATTGGCATCGCTGAGAGCCCCCCAGGTCGCGGTGCGCAGGTGCAGAAGAAAGATGGAGGAGGCACATCGCTCGCCCTGGCGCAGCACCTCGGCCTGCGAGCTGGCGTGAGTCGGCGCGGGCTCCTTGAGCAAGGCCGCCGAGGGCTCTCCCGGTGGGTAGTAGCCTAGTCCCCACCCGTCGGGGTGGTTCGACCCGGGCTGCAAGCATTGCAGGTCGAATGTGGGGGAAAGCTCCCCCTCAAAACAAATTGCGAGCAGGTTCGGCACGTTCGGACCCTAGTTCACCCGTCTGTCGATTCTGTGTCGGAGCCGTTCTCCGAATCCCCGTCCGGAGCGGGGTGGTCTCCGGGAAACCGGCGGAGGTCGAGCGTCCAGTGCGCCTCTGGGCTGCTCGGCACACGCCGCGCATCCACCGGCCAGGGAAGCGGAGACTCGCGGGTGAAGCGCTGGGCGCGACGGGCCTCGGCCTCGAACGCAGTCAGTGGGGGCGCGTCGAACGCGCGTCCCTCCGCGTGCCACACATGGTAGCCGCAGGCGCCCAGCGAGCGCTGTCCCCAAGCGTCGACGAGGTCAAAGCGCAGGGGGTGATGGATGCCGAGGTGTGGCTGCAAGCTGTGCGGTGGCGCCCAGGCGCGGAAGCGGACACCGCAGACACCCTCGCCCACGGTGCCGGTGGAGCGCAACGGCAGCTCGATGCCGTTGACGAGGACTTGATGACGCTCCGGTACGAGCCCCTCGACGCGGACCTCGACGCGCTCCACGGACGAGTCCACGTAGCGACTGGTGCCGGTGGAGGTGGCCTCCTCGCCGAGCACGTGCCAGGGCTCGAGCGCATCGCGGACCTCGAGGACCACCCCGCCCGCGTCCAGGCGGCCGGCCAGCGGGCAGCGAAGCTCGAGGAAGGGCCGGTAGGCTGCGGAGGGCAGGGAGACTCCACGTGCAAGGAGAAACGCCAGGACGTCTTGGAAGTCGCGCCACATCCAGTAGGGCAAGAGAAAACGGTCGTGGAGCTCCGTCCCCCAGCGGACGAGGCGCCCCTGGTAGGGCGCTTGGGCGAAGGCGGAAAGCAGCGCCCGTACCAGCACCGCCTGGGCCACCGCCAGCCTCGGGTGGGGCGGCATCTCGAAGGCCCGCAGCTCGAGCAATCCCTGTCGGCCGTGCGCCGTTCGCCAGTCGAAGAGCTTGTCGATGCACAGCTCGGCGCGGTGGGTGTTGCCGCTGACGTCGACCAGCAAGTGACGGAAGAGCCCGTCCACTCTCCAGGGCGGAAGCGGCGCTTCTCTCGCATCGAAGGCATTCGCCAGCGCAATCTCCAGCTCGTACAGCGCATCATGTCGGGCCTCGTCCACGCGCGGCGCCTGTGAGGTGGGACCGACGAAGAGCCCGGTGAAGAGGTAGCTCAGGGAAGGGTGGTGCTGGAAGAAGGTGATGAGGCTTGCCAGCAGGGCCGGCCGCGCCAGTAAGGGGCTTTTCCGCGGCGTCGGGCCGCCCAGCGTGAGGTGGTGGCCGCCACCGCTCCCGGCGATGCGGCCGTTGAGGAGATAGCGCTCGGTGTGCAAACCGGCGTGGAGCGCGGCGTCGAAGGTGCTCTCGAGCAACGCGGCATGCGCGCGTCCGGTGGACGAGGGCGGCAGGTTGGCCTCGAGAACGCCTGGGTCCGGCGTCACACCGAAGCGCTGGAGCTCGGCCGACCGGGCCGGAAGGTAGCCCTCCAGCTGGAGGTGCAACCCGGTCTCGGCGCGGATGCCGTCGACGAGGCTCACCAGGGCGACGAAGTCCGTCGCCGATGCGAGCGGCGGCAAGAAGACGTACAGCGCCCCGTCTCGTGCCTCCACGCAGAGCGCGGTGCGCAGCGTCCGCGGCTTCTCCTTGGCCTTGCGCGCACGGCGCGGGTCGCGCGGTGTCACCGCTTCCTCCTCGGAAGGGGGGACGTAGCCCGGTGGCAGCGAGGCCAGCGGCAGGCGGAAACCGAGCGCCGAGTCGCCCGGGACGAGGAAGAGCTGGCGCCGGCGGAAGCGCCAGCTGTCCGTCACCCAGCTTCCGTC
>Ga0302326_10012476_pt1 | contig 18110 bp, 18 predicted proteins | sample Palsa_T0_3_FD_202264 | JGI IMG/M metagenome (GOLD analysis project Ga0302326, IMG submission 202264) | Peat permafrost microbial communities from Stordalen Mire near Abisko, Sweden - Palsa_T0_3 | ecosystem: Environmental > Terrestrial > Soil > Palsa > Peat permafrost | place: Sweden: Abisko...
CATGTCGCGCTGCGCCCGGGGCTGGCCCGCCGCATCCACGACCGGGTGGCGCAGGCCCGGGTCCAGCAGGACAACGAGCAATGGCACCTGCTGATCCTGGAGGAGCTCGTGGCCAGCACGGGCAAAAAAGAGTCCCGCTTGCTTTACTACTGGATCCCGCAGGCCATCGCGTTCGTCTACTACCAGGTGTCCTGGCTTCTGTACGTGCTTCACCCGGCCTGGTCCTATCAGCTCAACGCCGACTTCGAAGATCATGCCGAGCACGAGTACATGACGCTGGTCACCGAGCACCCGGAATGGGAAAAGGAGCCGTTTACCTCGGCGTTCGAGGCCGACTACGGCAGCTTCGAGTCGCTGGCCGACCTGTTCAGGCAGATCGGCCACGACGAGCGAGTGCACAAGCAGGAAAGCCTGGAGCAGATGCGCCAGCCCCATTTCCGCTGAGCCCCGTTTCCGTCCAGGGACGGCGCGCTTGCTTTCCTGCTGGTGCGTCAGGACGTGAGTCCGGCGCGGAGGGCGGCCGCCTCGGCCACATGGGCGGCGGCGACGCGTGATCTGTCCGCGGGCAGCTCGAGCCCGGCCAGCTGCAACCTCAGCTCGATGCTGCCGGAGTCCCGGGCGGAGGTCGACGGGACGTTCAGGGCCTGGAGCAGGTGGAGCATCGGCCTGTTCGAGGCCAGCACCACGGCCGTCAGCGATGCCATGCCGCTCACCACCGCGACGTCCACCAGCCGCTGCAACAGCCGGGTGCCCAGCCCTAGGTGGTGCAGCGCGTCGTCGACGATCAAGGCGATCTCCGCGTCGGTGCGCCCGGCCTGGCCTTCGTACCTGGCGACCCCGGCCAGCTCCCCGGTGTTCCTGACACCGACCAAGGCGAACCGCCACTCCTCGGAGATGCCGGTGAACCGCAGGATCTCGGCCGGGGTCAGCACGGGCTTGAAACCGAAATAACGCCGGTAGACGCTGTCCGGCGACAGCCGCGCGTGCAGCCCCGCGAGCTGGTCGCCGTCGGCGAGCCGGATCGGACGGACACCGATCCGCTCGCCGTCACGTAGCTCGAGTTCGTCGATGATCCGGATAGCCACGAAAACACGATCGGCGTCCGCGCGTCGGGGGTCAAGGCCGTTCCCGGCGTGCGGAACACGGCACCGCGATCAGCCGCCGGCCTCGGCGAGGCTTATCGCTGAACGGAACGAGCCGGGGTCTGGCCAGGGAAGGATGCCAGACTGAACCAGAGCGACACGAGATAGTCGATGACAGCGGAGCACCCTTGAGACCAGTCGATGAGCAGCCGCTGGATGCTGGAGCCTTCCGGCAGGTTATCGGCCGGTTCATGAGCGGCGTGGTGGTGATCACCGCGACGCACCAGGGCGAGCGCCGCGGGATGACGGTGAGCGCAGTCGCGTCCCTGTCGCTTGATCCTCCGATGATCGTGACGTGCCTGAACGCGGCGAGCGCCACGCAGGAGGCGGTCCGCCAGGCCGGCGCGTTCGCGGTTAACATCCTGGCCGAGGACCAGGAACATCTGGCCGGGCTCTTCGCCCGGCCAGGCGCCGATCCGTTCCTTGATCTGCCCTGCGAGCCCGGGATCACCGGCGCGCCCATCCTGGCGGGCGCGCTCGCGGTGCTCGAATGCCAGGTTGTACAGGAGGTACGGGGCGGATCTCACCGCGTCCTGCTCGCCAGCGTCGTACGGGCCAGCGCTGGCGAGGGCTCGCCGCTGGCCTACTTCCGCGGCCGGTTCGGCCGGATCGAGCTGATCCAGGACGCCGAGGCGTACGGGCGGCTCAGGGACCTCATCTTGACGCGGCAGGTGAGCGCCGATGAGCGACTGGACGTGGAGCGACTGGCCGGCCAGCTGAAGAGTTCCCCTTCGGCCGTGCAGTACGCGCTGACCCGGCTGGTGACCGAGAACCTGGTGATCAGGGAGGACCGGGGCCACGTGGTCAAGCCGCTTGACGTCGCCACTTCCAACGAAGCTCATGACGCCAGGATGGCGATCGAACTCGGCGTAGCCGAGATGACGGTGGGGCACCTAAGCCAAGACCAGCTGTCCGGACTGCGGCGGCTGGCCCAGGCGACGGTCGACGTCCTGCGCCGGGATGATCCGGACGGCATAGCCTCCTACGCGCTGGCCAACCAGGAGTTCCACCGCTACCTGGTGGCCACCGCCGGGGTGGATGCGCTGTCCGCCGTCTATGAGCAGCTCGCCATCGCCGACCTGATCTCCCGGGCGCTGCGGACCCAGGACGAGATCGAGGGCATCCTGGCGCATGAGCACCTGGACCTCGTGCAGGCCTACGAACGAGCCGATCGTGACGCCGTACGGGAGATCATCATCCGGCACACCGCGCACGCCAAGCAAACCCAGCAGCGTGGCATCGAAAGAGCCGGTGGTCAGCTGTAGGACCTGCCCCAAACGCGCCTGACCGGGCCTGACCCGGGAGATTCAATCGAGTAAAGGAGCATCGCATGGCCGGTTACCAGTCGTTCTCGCTCGACGCCGTGGAGAAAGCACAGAGCTCTTCGGCCGCCGCCTACCGGGAGTTCCTGCGGCGACCCGGCTTCTCGATGGGCCTGTACCTGCTGCCCGCGGGCAGCCAGGATGCTCAGCACCCGCACAGCGCGGACGAGGTCTACACCATCCAGCACGGCCGGGCCCAGCTCGAAGTCGAAGGTGAGAGGTTCGGCGTCGGGCCGGGCGACGTTATCTCGGTGGACCGCGGCCGGGACCACCACTTCCTTAACATCACCGAGGACCTGACCGTCCTGGTCATCTTCGCTCCGCCGGACAACCCAGAAGCATAAGACTGGTGTCGTGAAGGAAATCGAGACGGCGGACGCGCCCCTCCACACGGGGCCGGTGCCGCAGGCGGTGGAATCGGGCGGCTGGATCTTTGTCTCGGCGCTGTTCGGAAACGATCCGCAGACCGGCAAGCGGCCGGCGGGGGCAGGCGAGGAGGCGGACCAGCTCTTCACGAACCTGGCCGCCATCCTCGCCGCGGCCGGCGCGGGCCTGTCCGATGTCGTGCGGGTCGGCATCTTCATGCGGGACCTGCAGCGGGATCGGCCCGCTTTCAATGAGGCGTGGACCCGGCATTTCGGCGACCACCGGCCCGCCCGGTCCGCGGTCGAGGTGAAGGATTTCGGTCGGCCCGGCGAGGGCGTCCGCTACATGGTGGAGGCCCAAGCGCACCGAGGCTAAGCGTAAAGGTGGAGGCCCAGGCGCACCGGGGCTGACCGTCCGCCGCAGACGGTCAGCCCCGGTGCGCTCGCTGCAGGGGGTCAGCTCTGGTGCGCAGCCGTACGGTGCTCAGACATACGGGCCGAACTCCCCGAGGTTCCGCAGGAAATCGGGCGAGGCCTCGACGTGCTTCACCGGGATCTTGTATTTATCCTCGACCCTGTCCGGGAACTTCTGCGCCAGCCAGCGGGAGCGCCGCGGCGCATAAGTGGAGACGAGGACTTCGTCGTAAGTCCGCTGCTTGAATTCCTCGTCGACCGCATCGAGCGGATCTGGCGGCCCGATGTGGTAATCAAGCGGAATGCCGGCGAGCTGGAAGCGCCGTACGGCTGCCTCGGCCATCCGGGTCGCCACTTCTTCGTCTTCCCCTTTGACCTCACCAAGATATTGCCGGACGTGCGTGGCCGGCACGAGGAGGGTGAACGTTGCATCCTTGTCCTGGGCCAGAATGGACTCGGCTTCTTGCACCACTTCCGGGTTGGCCGCCGTCTCGCCGCCGACGATGAGATACCGAGCCACCTTAACTCCTTTGCATTGCCGAGTGGTCGCGAAAGGCTAGTGCTCGCGAAGGATGAGGTCATTCTATGACGATGCGTTCTACGCGGTCGACCAGGAAGATGTACGACAGCGCCCCGACCCCCGCGAGGATCGCGATGTAGAGCAGGCCGTAGGCGAAGGATCCGGTCGCGCTGAGGATGATGCTGATCACGAACGGCGAGAGCGCCCCGCCCGCATTGGCGAAGAAGTTGAACAGGCCGCCGGTCAGCGCGATCATGTTGCCCGGAGCGATGTCGGACAGCAGGGTCCAGGCGGTGGCCGACGCCATCCCCTGGGCGAAGAAGGCGATCGAGAAGAACAAGATGACGAGCGCCGGCGCGGCCACGTAGTTGTCGAGGATGATGATCATCGAGAGGATCAGCCCGGTGATGATGGGGGCCTTGCGAGCGATGCTCGTCGCCACGCCGCGGCGCAGCATCCAGTCCGACCCGGCACCGCCGACCATGGTGCCGATCAGCGCGCACAGGTACGGGATGATAGCCATGATGCCGGCCTTGAGCAGGGTGAAATGCTTCTGCTCGACCAGGTAGTCCGGGAACCAGGTCAGGAAGAAGAACAGCGTCGAGGTATTCGCGAACTGGCCGATCAGCGCTCCGAGCATGCGCTTCTTGCGGATGAGCTTGAAGATGTTAGAGAGCTTCGCGTGGCTGCGGGGTTGGCCTTCGACGTGTACCGCCGCTATGGCACCGCCCCCCCTTTCGATGTGCTCGAGCTCGGCCTCCGATACCCGCTTGTCACTCTGGGGGCTGTCCCGGATCCAGCCGAGCCAGACGAACGCGAACGCGAGGCCGAGCCCGCCGGTCAGGTAGAACACCGAATGCCACCCGTACTGCGTCGCCATCCAGGCCAGCAGGGGGGCGGCAATGGCTAGCCCGACATACTCACCCGCGGTATACGAGCCTGTGGCCGCGCCGCGCTCCCTGGTCGGGAACCACCTGCTGACCAGGGTGTTGTTGGCGGGAAAGGCAGGTGTCTCGGCCGCGCCCAGAGCGAGCCGCAGCCCGAGCAGGGAGCCGAATCCCCTGGCCAGGCTGATGCACCCGGTGACGATCGACCAGAAGATCAGGGCGACCCCGAAGGTTTTCCTCGGCCCGATCCGTTCGAGGACCCATCCGCCGGGGATCTGCAAGGCCGCGTAGGTCCACGAGAACCCGGAGAAGATCAGGCCCATCTCGACGTCGCTGATGTGCAGTTGCTTTTTGATAATCGGCGCAGCGATCGAGAGATTCGCGCGGTCCAGGTAGTTGATTGCGGTGGCGATAACGATGATCGCCAGAATCCAGTAGCGGACACGAGTGGTAGAAGCCCTTGAGGGCCTTTCGATATCTTGAACCTGTGTTCTCGTGGCCATATCGCTCCTAAGTACGGGCATGAGCTGCCAAAGAAGGTGCTAACGGCAAGATAACTCCTGGTAAAAGACGTGCCACCGTTCTTTCCGCTGAGCGGATTCGGGGTCCTCCAGCGCGCAAGGCGGGCGCACCTCTCGCGATAGAGCGATTCCCGGCTGGCGGAAACGGGACGGGCCGCGCCGCGACCTAGCTCTAATATCAGACTGGCAGTGCCGCCGGTCCCAGGGAGCGAGGACACCGCATTCGGGACCTAGCCGGAACGGCGGCCGCGGATGCTAGGGCGCTATTGTGGCGCCATCCGTGGGGGCGGCCACCTGCAGGAGACGGGCCACGGACTGCCGGGCGCGGCGGGCGAACTCGATCGGGCCGAGTGATTCAAGCAGGGCAACGTTAGGTGTCTCTACGCTGAACGCCAGGCCTGCGGGCAGCGCCGCGATGATCTCGGCCAGGGGAAGTTCACCGTCGCCTGGCAGCAGGCGCACCGCGCGGGCTTCCAGGGCCAGGTCCGTGATCCCCTCGACGGATTGCCCGCGGGGAAGTTCCCGCGGCCGCGGCAGGTTATGCGGGGCGGCCAGCGGCGCGTCACAGAGCTGGCAGTAGGCGATCAGCTTGGGATCAAGCGCACCCACGTTGCCTGGTGTGCCGCCGCTGCGCTGCAGGTGGAGCGGATCGATGATGATCCCGCCGCCGGACTCGCCGACCAGCACGGCCGCGTCGGCGAGGGTCTTCACCTGCATGTAGGGGATGGCTTCTATCGCCGGGCGCAGGCCGTAGGGGCGTGCGGCCTCCGCCAGCGCCGCGAAGGTGTCCCGAGCCCTGTGCAGGTCAGGATCGTCGCCCATGACGTTGATGAAACTGGCGCCAAGAGCGGCCGCCGTATCGAACAAATGCTCGTATTTCGCGATGACTGTATGCGGGTCGATACGGATGATCTCCGCGTCGAGCACTCGCACGCCGGTGTCAGCCATCCGGCGGAGCGTCTCGGCGAGCATCGGCGAGCCGACCCTCATCGGCCATTCTTCTTCGGTGGGACCGATGGGCGCCACCCGGATACCGACCGCGTCGAAGCCGGCGTCATGGGCCAGCGACACCCAGTCTGGCGGTGCGGTATCGAGCATGGTCAGGTGACCAATGCCGACCAGCGGCATATCGGCCTCCTCAGTGTCCTCATCAATGCTGCGACGGTCCCAACTCTCAGGACGCTGCCTGGCCGGCGTCGCGGACGCAACGCACATCCCGTCCAGTGGCAGGAACCGCCTCCCCATGCTGGGGCACCGGCTGGCCGTTCCGGTCAGCGGGATCAAGAGCCCCGTGCGCGTGACCCCGGTGGCACATTGACAGCGTGCCACAGGATTCCCGCGCCAGACAGATCGAATGCGACCTGCTGGTCGTCGGGTCGGGGGCGGGCGGGCTATCGGCCGCGACCACGGCGGCCTGGCACGGGCTGCGCGTCGTGGTGGTGGAAAAGGACCAGGTGTTCGGCGGAGCGACCGCGTGGTCGGGCGGCTGGGCGTGGGTTCCGCTGAACCCGCTGTCGCAGGCGGACGGGATCGTGGAAGACCTGGACGGCCCCCGCACCTACCTCAAGCACGTGCTTGGTGAGAATTACGACGCAGCCAGGGTGGACGCCTTGCTCGATGCCGGGCGGCACATGGTGGCGTTCTTCGAGCAGAACACCGCGCTGCAGTTCGTCAGCGGCAGCTGGATCGCGGACATCCAGGGGCATGTGCCCGGGGCCGGCACCGGAGGCCGCTCGGTTGGGCCAAAGCCAGTCAACGGCCGCGCACTCGGCGGGCACCTGCTCGATAAGCTGCGACCGCAGCTGTACGAGACCTCGTTCCTGGGCCTGGGCATCATGGCGGGGCCTGACCTGCAGGCGTTCCTGCACGCTACCCGCTCACCGAGGGCATTCGCCCACGCTGGCTGGCGGGTCGGGTTCCATGCCTTTGACCTGGCCACTCGCAGGCAGGGGATGCAGATGGTCAACGGCCTGGCCCTGATCGCCCGGCTGCTGAAGTCGGCCGACGACCTCGGCGTGGAGCTGCTGGTCTCCGCGTCGGCGAAGCGCCTGCTGATCGACGATGGCGCAGTACAGGGTGCGGTGGTCGATACGCCGGACGGCGAGCTGACGATCCGGGCCAGCAGCGGGACCATACTGGCGGCGGGCGGTTTTCCTGCCGACGTCGGCCGCCGCCGCGAGCTGTTTCCGCGCACGCCGACCGGCCGGGAACACTGGACGCTGGCTCCGGACTCGTGCTCAGGAGACGGGATCAGCCTGGGGCAGTCAGCCGGCGGCCAGCTCGAGACACGTCTGGCCTCGCCGGTGGCGTGGTGCCCGGTTTCGCTGGTGCCCTACCGCAGCGGGCGAGTCGGCGTATACCCGCACATCGTCGACCGGGGCAAGCCCGGGCTGATCGCGGTGCTGGCCGACGGCCGCCGCTTCGTCAACGAGGCGGACGGCTACTACGACTTCGTCGCGGCGATGGTGCGGGCCGTTCCTGAGGGCCAAGAGGTCGCCGCCTGGCTGATCTGCGACCACACGTTCCAGCGTCGCTACCCGTTCGGCATGTCCAAGCCGTTCCCTGTCCCGGTGTGGCCGTACCTGCGCTCGGGCTACCTGAAGCGGGCGCGCACGCTGGATGAGCTGGCACGCGAGTGCGGCATCGACCCGACCGGGCTGAAACGCACCATCGGACAGTTCAACCGTCACGCCCGCAACGGGGAGGATCCGGAATTCGGCCGCGGCAGCACCCCGTTCAACCGCGGCTCCGGCGATCCTGACCACCAGCCGAATCCCTCGCTCGCGCCGATCGCCAAGCCGCCGTTCTACGCGATCAAGGTGCTGCCCGGCAGCTTCGGCACGTTCGCCGGGCTCAGGACCGACGTCCACGCCCGAGTGCTCAACGCCGCCGGCGACCCGGTTCCGCGCCTGTACGCGGTCGGCTGCGACCAGGCCAGCGTGATGGGCGGCCACTACCCGTCCGGCGGTATCAACATCGGCCCCGCCCTGACCTTCGGCTACATCGCCGGGCGGCACTGCGCCGGAGTCACCGACTACGAGAACCCCGTGACCGTTCCGCAGAACGATGGAGTGTGACGATGCCACCCGCCGACGTCAGCCGCCCGGATCCCCGGCTGCTATCGATCTCCCACCTCACCGTGCTCGACGCGGCGCCGCCAGAACTGGTGACCGCCGCAGCCGACGCGGGATTCGACGCGGTCGGGATCCGGGTCTGGCCCGCCGCGGACGAGCCCGCGTACCCCATGCTGGGTGACACCCCCATGATGGGAGAAACCATCGCCCGGCTCGCGGACACCGGGATGTATGTCCTGGACGTTGAGGTGCTCCGACTCCGGCCTGACAGCCAGATGGACGACGCGCTGCGGATCCTCGATGCGGGCGCGCGGCTGCGGGCCCGGGGGGTGCTAGTCATCTGCAACGACCCAGAGGAGGACCGGCTGGTGGAGCGCTTCGCGGTGGTGTGCGAGGCGGCCGGGGCACGAGGGCTGCGGGCCTGCCTGGAGTTCATGATCTTCAGCTCGGTCAAGACGCTCGCCGACGCGCAGCGCGTGCTGAACCGGGCGGGCCACCCGGCGGGCGCCATCCTGGTCGATGCGCTGCACCTGCAGCGGTCCGGAGGCACGCCCGCCGATGTCAGCGCCGTGGCACCGGAGCGGCTGCCCTATGCGCAATTGTGTGACGGCCCGTTCCAGCCGATCCTCCCGGACAGCGCGGTGGCTCTTACCGAGGCACGGACCGGGCGGCTGTTTCCCGGCGACGGTGAACTTCCGTTGGCTGAGCTTCTCGGTGCGCTGCCGGCCGGGGCGTCGCTGGCCGTCGAGGCGCCGGTCGCGGATCTGGCCGGAAGGACGGTCGGCGAGCGGACCCGGCTGGCCTATGCGGCCCTCACCGGGTTGCTGGCCAAGGCGGACCAGGCTAACAATCAGGCCGATGCGAGGTAGCGAGACAAGGCCGGCGGATTTGGCGTCTTGGGTACTGTCTGCCCTAACCTGCTACAGACTCACGCCAGGACGCGGCACGGGCCTCTGGCCGACCAGAAGGCCGGGCACACTGGCGTCCAGGCGGACCTCGAGATAGGTAAATGAACGTGGACGTGACCACCACCTCGGTTGACCAGGCGGTGCGGCGGGCCGCCGTACTTGGGTCCCCGATCCAGCATTCGCTTTCCCCCGTCCTGCACGGGGCGGCCTACCGGGCACTTGACCTGCATGGCTGGCACTACGACAAGATCGAGTGCGACGAGCCGGGCCTGCCACGGCTGGTGGACAGCATGGGTCCCGAGTGGGCGGGCCTGTCGCTGACAATGCCGCTCAAGCGAGTGGTCATGACCGTCGCCGACGAGGTATCGCCGCTGGCCGAGGCGGTCGGGGCCGCGAACACACTGGTGTTCTCTCCGGGCGGGGGCACACGGGCGGACAACACCGATGTGGCCGGCATGGTCTCGGCGCTGCGGGAGGCCGGACTGACCCGGGTCGAGCAGTCGGTCATTCTCGGCGCAGGCGGCACGGCCCAAAGTGCCCTCGCCGCGGTGCGCGAGCTGGGCCACCAGTCGCCGATCATCCTGGTGCGCAACCTGGCCCGTACCAGCGAGCTGCGTGAGACCGCCGAGCGACTCGGGATGCGGCCGACGATCTCCGACGGCCTGTTCACCGAGCCGCTGCCCGCCGCCGACCTGGTCATCTCCACGCTGCCCGGCGGCGCAGCCGATCCGCTAAGTGCTACCCGCTGGAAACCAGACACCATGGTGCTTGACGTGGTGTACGCGCCGTGGCCGACCTCCTTCGCCGGGTCAGCCCTGGCCGCCGGGTGCCCGGTGGTCAGCGGTCTGACCGTGCTGCTTTACCAGGCGGTCGCGCAGGTCGAGCTGATGACCGGTCATCCCGGCCCGGTGGAGGCAATGCGAACCGCCCTGGTCGCCGCGGTCGCGGCCCGGCAAGGCTGAGCCGGCCGGCGCCGGGGGCGGCCGGCGGTGATTGACGCGAGACAGCGGCGGACCGGATTCCTGGTCGCCGGCTGCATGTTCATGGAGTTGCTCGACGGGACGATCGTGTCGACGGCGGCGCCGCGGATCGGCGCGGCGCTGCACGTGCCCGCGGCCGCGATCGGGCTGGTGATCACCGCCTACCTGGTTACCCTGGCCGTGCTGATCCCGCTCAGCGGGTGGATGGTGTCCCGGTTCGGTACCCGCAAGGTATTCCTGACCGCGATCGTGATCTTCACTGTCGCGTCGCTGCTGTGCGCGACCAGCAGCAGCCTCGGCGAGCTCGTCGCCTGGCGTATCGTCCAGGGCGCCGGCGGCGCGATGATGGTGCCGGTCGGGAGGCTCGCCGTGCTGGGCACGACGGCGAAGTCAGACCTGATGCGGATGATCTCCTACATCGTCTGGCCCGCGCTGATCGCGCCGGTCATCGCTCCGCTCGCCGGCGGGTTCATCACCACCTACGCCAGCTGGCACTGGCTTTTCCTGATCAACCTCCCGCTCGGAGTGATCGCCTTCGCGGTCGCGGTCCGGCTGGTGCCGTCGCTGCCGCTGGGGAGGCTTCCCACGCTGGACTGGGCCGGAGTTCTGCTGACCTGTCTCGGTCTCGGTGGCCTGACCTATGCCGCCAGCCTCCTTTCCCGGGCCGCCCCCTCGTGGGCCACCGTCGTCGCGGTCGGCCTTCCCGCGGCAGGCCTGCTCGCCGCGGCGATACGGCATCTACTCCGGGCTCCCGATCCGCTCATCGATCTGCACACCTTGCGGATCCCCACGTTCCGTGTCGCGGTCACCAGCGGGGCACTGTCGTACATGGCGATCGGCGCGGTGCCGTTCCTGCTGCCACTGCTGTTCGAGAACGTCTTCGGCTGGTCGCCGATCAAGTCCGGTGCCGTCGTGCTGTTCGTGTTCGTGGGGAACATCGGGATCAAACCGGCCACCTCTTACCTGCTCAACCGGTTCGGGTTCCGGACGATCCTGCTCGCCGCCAGTCTCACCCTGGCCGCCTCCGTGGCCGCCGCCGGTCTGGTCACCAGCCGGACCCCGGTCCTGGTGATCATCGTGATTGCGGCGGTCAGCGGAGTGGGCCGATCGGTCGGGGGGACCTCATACAACACGCTCAGCTTCTGCGACGTCCCCGAAACGCAGATGCCGCACGCCAACAGCCTCGCCGCGACCGCTCAGCAGCTTTCCATCGGCCTCGGAGTCGCCGCCGCGACCATCGCCCTGCGCCTCGGCGACCCCATCGGGCGGCTCCTCCCCGGCGGGGCAACCGCCAAGACGGCCTACACCGTCGCGTTCGTCCTCATCGCGCTGCTGCCGCTGGGCGCGGCCCTCGGTGTCGCCCGCCTGCACCGCGACGCCGGCAGTGCCGCACGGACCGCGCCCTCCGTCACCGAGGCGCCAGCCGTGCGCGAGCAGTTCAGGCAGTTAACGGCGGCCTGGGTTCCGCAGCTGAGGTATCGCCCCGGTCAGCCGGACTGTGACAGCTGGTGCAGGCCGTTGATGGCCAGGACGTAGCCGTGGACGCCGAAGCCGACCACGATGCCGGAGGCGACCGGGGAGATGAAGGAGTGATGACGGAACTCCTCGCGCTTGTGCACGTTGGAGATGTGACACTCAATCAGCGGCAGGCTGGCACCCTCAATGGCGTCGTGCAGAGCGACCGACGTGTGCGTGAACGCCCCGGGATTGAACACCGCGCCGATCGACTCCCCGGCTTTGACCGCCGCTCCGGTTTCATGGATCCAGTCGATCAGCTGGCCCTCGTGATTCGACTGCTTGAAGTCGACGTCAAGGCCCAGCTTGGCCGCCGCGTCGGTACACAGCTTCTCGACATCAGCCAACGTGGTGGTCCCGTACACCTCCGGCTTCCGGGTCCCCAGGAGATTCAGGTTAGGCCCGTTCATGATGAGTACCGATGCCATGACGCGATCCCTTCATCGACTAGCCACGCCAGCCCGCGGACTATTAGGGGTCCAGCCTGCCGGAGACTACCAGGCCACTCTTGCGGGACGCCCGAGTCGGCTCCAGCACGTTTCCAGCTAGCGGGATGGCGGTGGATCAGGGACGGCGGTGGATCAGGGACGGCCGCAGGGCGGAAGCGGGCCTAGCCGACGGCCGCGAGGCGGGCCCTGGCGTACTCGTCCTGAGACACCGGCTTCGCCCATTCCTCGCCACAGTCGTTCAGGTGGATCATAAAGGTCTCCTTGGCCGTGAAGGCCGCGATCGCGGACAGGATGGCCAGGCCGAAGGTGATACTGCCGACCACCCAGAGCACATGGGTGTGAACCCCCAGGGCCAGATGGCTGCAGGTGGACCCGTTGACAATGGCGTTCGGGAGGAATTTCTTGTTCGCCACGCAGGCAGCCGGAGTGGGGCCGGCGATCGCCGCGTAGGTGGAGGGCAGGAAGGCGGTAATCAGGACGCCGATGTTCTGCGCGATCGCGAACGAGCTAACCCGGGTCCGGGTCGGGAACATCTCCTGGAACAGCGACGGGAACACCGCGTTGTAGCCCTGGTATATGCATCCCCACATCAGCACCGCGAAAAAAATCGTCATCGGGACATTGTCGTGGCCGATGAAGTACAGGTACGGATACGCCAGGATTCCGGCACCGAGCGAGCCGACGATGATGCACGGACGCCGGCCGATGCGATCGGAGAGGCTCCCGATGTACGGGATGAGAACCATCGCGATGGCATTGCCGATGACCGGGATGAACAGGTACAGCCTGGTGTTCATGCCGACGCCGTACGCCGCGTTGGTAGCGAAGGTGCCGCCAAAGGTGGTCGCCAGTGTCGCCACGCCGTTCATCAGCGAGATGCACATGACGCGGACCATGTTCGGCCAGCTCAGCCGGATGGCCTCGTAGACAGGGTTCTTCGGGACCGCGCCGCCAGTAGCCACTTCCTTGAACGCCGGCGTCTCGTCGACATTCCTCCGGATGACATAGCCGACGGCAACCACGACCGAACTCAGGAGGAACGGAATCCGCCACCCCCAGCTGTCCATCGCGCTGGTGCTCAAGGTGAAGTACAGCGGCAGGAACACTGCCGCGGCAATGAGCTGGCCGCCCTGGGTGCCTTGCAACGTGAAGCTGGCGTAGTAGCCGCGCCTGCCGAACGGCGAATTCTCGACGATCATCGCGCTCGCCCCGGACAGCTCGGCTCCGACCGCGAAGCCCTGGATGAGCCGGAGCACCACCAGCAGGATCGGCGCGAAATAGCCGATCGCGGCGTAGGACGGCAGGAGGCCGACACCGAACGTCGCGCAGCCCATCGTCAGCATGCACGCAACCAGGACGTTCTTCCGGCCGTGCTTATCTCCCCACCGGCCTAGGAAAAGCGCGCCTAGCGGGCGCGCTGCGTAGCCGACGCCGTAGGTGGCGAGCGATTCGATGATGGCGAGCTTGGGGTTCCCCTTCGGGAAGAAGATATCGGGGAACACCAACGATGCCGCAGTGGCGTAGACGAAGAAGTCGTAGTACTCCAGCGCGCTGCCGGCCCAGCCGCTAGCTACCGCTCTCCTCGGTGCCTTCTTGAACTCGGCGGGTTCGTGTGAGCCCTCGGCCTCGGCAATCTCATCGTCCACAAGAACTCCCTCCTCGCGGGCCGCAGACGCACGACACGATGAGACCGTGCCACTTCACCTTCCGCAAACGGGCAATGGCCTTCCGCTGATCGGGAAGCGAACACGGGGATATCGCGCCGGACGCCTTTTATTTGCGGCGAGGCGAAGATTGCACAGCGTCGGTATCCGGACACGCAGTGCAATTGAATGGACGCGGAATTCCGCTATGGACGCGAAGATCCTTCGAGGTTAGAGTGCAACTGGGTCGCGATGGCGCTGGCTTGCCAGCGCTAGTTCGCCGCCAAGCGCTGCTCCGGACCCCGGTAGCGCTGCGTGCTGGTATCACGCTTGCTTACCGGGAGATCTTACGTTGGCGCAGCTACTCACCCATCCCCCCGCGCGGCGTGGCGCCGTCTGGGACGGGCGTTTGGGTGCTGCCGCCTTCATGGTCATCAGGTACACCGAGGGTGGTACCGCCGGGTCCGTTGCCTGGAGAAAGGCCCTCGCGGCTTTCCGCGAGCGTCCGAATGGTCAGGTACCGCATCCCGCCGATCACGTCGAAACCGAGGTGGGGGCGCGCCCTTCTTCTTACGACGTCTTTATCGGCTTTCTTCGTGCTGCTGCTAGAAAAGGGAGACCCAATGGCGGGTAACTCGGCGGAGCCTGGCCGCTCGGTGACTAGCAAGGTCGTGGCGATCTTGCTCACGTTTCATGACGGCAACGAGCACTCGCTCACCGAAATCGCCCGGCTGACCTGCCTGCCCGTCTCCACGGCCCACCGGCTAGTCACCGAGCTCGCGGGATGGGGCGTCCTAGAGCGCACCGACGAGTCCATGTTCCGGATCGGCCTTCCCATCAAGGCCATCAGCAGCCGACGGACCTACACCCCGGCCATCTTGGAATCAGCCCGGCGGGTCCTGGAAGACCTGGTCATCGCGACCCGGGCCGGGGCCCGGCTTGGGGTCCTGACCGGCACCGACGTCGCCTACATCGAAAAACGCTGCGACCACAGCCCGGTCACCACCTTCGCCCAGACCTCCCGGCTGCCCGCTCACGCCACCGCCCTGGGCAAGGCGCTGCTGGCGTTCTCCTCCGCCGACATCCTCAACCACATCATCGGCGGCGGCCTGAAATGCTACACCCCGAACACGGTGACCGACCCGGACCGGCTCCGCCAGGCCCTGGCCAGCATCAGGCTGACCCGGGTCGCGGTATCGCGATGGGAATTCAAGGCCGGCGTCTCCGAGGTCGCCGTGCCGGTATTCGGATCAGGCGGCGTGGCCGTGGCCGCCCTCGAGCTCACCGTCCCCAACCTCCGCGCCGACCTGCAGATGGCAAGCTCCGTCCTGACCATAGCCGCCCACGGGCTGTCCAGAGAACTCGCCGCCAGCAACCACGCCGGCAGCCTCGCCCTGATTACCGCTTAGTGGCTGGCCCAGACTTGACCACGAAGCCGGAGGCGAATCCGAGCGGCAGGACCCGGCGTAGCTTGTCTCCCTCTTGGAGTTCGATCACGACATTGGTGATCGGGACGGCCCGGCAGCTGAGGCAGATGCCTTCGACGCGTTCTTCGTCGCTCAGCACGCTGTCCGCAATCGCCCGCTCGTAACGGACCTCGCCCAGCAGGAGATGGAGCTTGCAGACCCCGCAGCCGCCGCGCCGGCAGCCGATCCGGTAGCCCAGGCCGGCCCGGCTCAGGGCCGCGAGCAGGGTTTCCTCCGGCCGCGCGGATACCCGTTCCCGGTCGGGCAGGATGGTGATCTCAGCAGCCTCGTCCTTGTTCTGGGGCCCGGATCCGGTCTGGCTCACTGGCAACGGATCCCCACCGAGCCAAGCCCGTCGAACTCGGCCGTCGCGATGCTTCCGGCTTTCAGCGGCACGGAGGCGGTCAAGGCACCGGAAAGCACGATGGTCCCGGCGTCGAGGTGCTCTCCCTGGGCCGTCAGGGTGTTCGCCAGCCAGGCCAGGGCGGCGGCCGGGTGCCCCATGACCGCGCCGCCGGCCGCGGTGTACGAGCCACCCTTCCAGCGGAACAGGCAGCCGAGGACATGGAGGTCCACGAGTTCGCGCGGGCTGCGCCCTTGCGAGCCGAGGATCACTTTGGCCGCTCCCGCGTTGTCAGCGATCGAGTCAGGCTGCCGGAAACGTTCGCGGTACCGCGAATCGACCACCTCCAAGGCGGGGAACACCAGCTCGGTGGCGGCCATGACCCCGGCCAGGGTGGTAAAGGCGTCGATGCGGCGGCCGAGAAGAAAGGCGATTTCCGGTTCGGCGCTCGGATGAATCAGCTCGTCACGTCGTAGCGGCTCGCCGAACGGATGGATCATGCCCGAGGTCAGGCGCCCGTAGACCGGCTCACCGATGCCGAGGGCGTCCCGCTTGACCTTGCTGGTCATCCCCAGCTTGGCGCCGATGACGCGCTCGCCGCCGGCCAGCCGGTGTGCGACGAACAAGGACTGCGCCTCGTAGGCGGTCCCGGCGCCGAGGAATGGCTGCGCGTGGGTGAAGGGAACGATGGGCTTGCGCTCGCGTTCGGCGCTGACCAGGGCGTCCGCGATGGCCTGCGCGGCGCTCATGCGGCATCTGGATCGCTGAAGTGGGCTGATACGGCACCGAGGTGGGCGAACTCGGCCCGGAAGACGTCACCTGGCCGCACCGGCACCATTCGATGCAAGCCGCCGGTCAGCACGATGTCACCCCGGCGCAGGCCCGATCCCTCCGCGCTCAGCTTGTTGGCCAGCCAAGCTACGCAGCGCGCAGGATGGCCGAGGGCCGCTGCCCCGGCGCCACTGTCGATCGGCACGCCGTTGCGGTAGAAGAGCATCCCGACCAGGCGCAGGTCAATCCCGCTGACGGGGGTAACCCGGCCGCCTAGGACGAGCCGGGCCGCGGAGGCGTTGTCCGCGACCGAGTCGACGAGCTTGCCCCGCCAGTCCGCGATGCGGCTGTCCCCGATCTCGATGGCCGCCAGTACGCCGTCGATGGCCGCGAGTGCCTGCGCCGTACTGACGCCGGGTCCGGATAGGTCGGTGCCGAGCCGGAGCGCGATCTCGGCTTCGGCCCTGGGCTGGATGAGCTGGTCATAGCGGATCTGATCGCTCTCCTCAACGATCATGTCATCGAGCAGGACGCCAGAGATGGGTCCGGTGATCCCGAGCAGCTCCTGCATGGCCAGCGAGGTGAGGCCGAGCTTGTGGCCGCGGATGACCCGCCCGGCCGCCAACCGGCGCTCGATATTGCGGGTCTGGACGGCGTAGGCCTCCTCCGGCAGAAGGTCAGGCCGTTCGTCGGACAGCGGGCTGACCGGGGCCTGGTCGATTTCGGCGTTCCACAGCCGCTCGGCTAGTCCCGGGAGCGGGCTGACAGTACGCTCACTCTCAGTCACGACCGCGGTGAACCGATACTCAGGTCAGGACCGTGGTGAACCGTTCGTTGAGCTCGCGCTGGATGTAGAAGATGGCCTTGCCCAATTGGTCGACCGTCCAGGTAAGCGGCGGAGAGTCGCGGAAGACCAGATAGCCGCCGCTGAAGACCTCGTTGCGGTTGCCTGACGGGTCGAAGAAGTAGATCGTCTCGCCCCGGGTGATGCCGTGCTGGGTCGGGCCGACGTCGACGGACACATCGTCCATGGCGAACAGGCCACCGGCATGCTTGATCGCGTACCAGTCGGTGAGGTTGTAGGCGAAGTGGTGCAGCTTCCCCTGGGGCCCGGCCATGAACGCGATGTCGTGCGCCGTATTGCCGCAACTCAACCACGAGGCGATCAGGTGATTATCGTCGAGGTTGTCAACCACTCGCTCGGCCGGATGGAAATCCATCACCTCTTGGTAGAACCGCTCCAGCGTAGCGGGGTCTTCGGTGGTGATCATGGCGTGGTCGACCCTCGGGACCCCGACCCCGACCAGGTGACGCGGGAACGCCTCGGGATTGATCAGCCCCACGTCGGTGCCGACGTATTCGGCCTCGGAGTACAGCTCGATGACATGATCTGAGGGCAGCACGAGCCGCACGCCGTCGCCGATCGCGAGATTCTCGCCCTTGCTCATCCGCTCGGTCAGGCAGCCGAACTGACGGGCTCGCTGCTCCAGTTCTTCCAGGTCAGTCTCGCGCTCGACCTTGTAGCCGAACTTCACCACGCCGACGCCGCCCTCTTCCAGGACGACGGAGTGGTGATCGAACTCATCCCACCCCTTGTAGTACAGCTTGCCTGGTTCCTCGTGCACCAGCTTCATGCCGAGCGTCTCGCCGTAGTGTGAGCGGGATTCTTCAAGGTCCGTGACCCTGACGTGGACGTACCCCATTCGCATGACACCCATCTGGCCGCTTCTTTCGTTCGAAAATTTGTTCGTATCAAGACTCTCTCTTCTCTAGTGGACAACAGAGTGGAG
>Ga0302326_10012477_pt1 | contig 18109 bp, 14 predicted proteins | sample Palsa_T0_3_FD_202264 | JGI IMG/M metagenome (GOLD analysis project Ga0302326, IMG submission 202264) | Peat permafrost microbial communities from Stordalen Mire near Abisko, Sweden - Palsa_T0_3 | ecosystem: Environmental > Terrestrial > Soil > Palsa > Peat permafrost | place: Sweden: Abisko...
CGTCGGAGATCCTCGCCGGCGCTCTGCAGGACTACGGCCGCGCCGTCGTCGTTGGAGATGCGTCGACGTTCGGCAAAGGGACCGTGCAGAACATCCTGCCGCTCGCGCGCGTCATGGACAAGGCGGGCCTCGCGCACGCCTACGATCCCGGCGCTCTGAAGATCACCACGAGCAAGTTCTACCGGCCGAGCGGAGCGTCCACGCAGCTGCGCGGCGTGGCGTCGGACATCGTCTTGCCGTCGACCACGGACATGAGCGAGGTGAACGAGTCGACGCTGAAGGATGCGCTGCAGTGGGACGCCGTCGCACCGACACGTTACGCACATCTCGGCCGCGTGGAGCCCTACCTCGCTCGCCTTCGGGAGAAGTCAGCCGAGCGCGTCACCGCCGACGAACAGCTCGCCCACGTTCGAGAGGACGTGGTTCGATTGAAGCAAAAGCTCGCGGCGAAGTCCTTGTCGCTCAACGAAGCGGAGCGTCGCCAGGAGATCGCAGAGGCCAAGACGCGGGACGAGGCGCGCGCGGTCGAGCTCGCGGCGCTCGACGCGACCCAGCCTGTTCGGCGGGAGATCACGCTCGAGAGCCTCGATCCGGGAGGCTCACCGACGGCGGCGAGTAACGAATCATCCGCGAAGCGCGCGGCGAGGGGCGATGCGATCCTGCACGAGGGCGTCCGCATCCTCGCGGACTACACTGGGCTCGTGGCTGCAGACAGATGATTCCGAGTGTGCGCATCGGTCGGGATCACGACCTCGGGTGCACGACGAACACGTTGCGACCCGCGAGGTTCGCGACCTTGCCGGCCGTCGTGCCGAGGATGCGGTCCCAGCCATGATAGCCGTGGCTTCCAATCACGATCACGTCCGCGTCGATGGCATCTGCAGCCGCGATGATCTCGCGCCAAGGTTGGACCCCTTGCTCGACGCGAGCCTCGCAGGGCACGTCAGGAATGGTCTTGATGAAGGCCGCGAGCTGCTCGTGCGCTTCGCGAAGTAGGTACGCTGGCAACTCGTCCGGGCCCGACGTCGCGGCCGCTGCAGGGAAGTCGGGGGGAACGACGACCGCACGAAAAAGGACGATACGGGCATGTGTCGCTCGTGCAAGCTCGACGCCGGCTAGGAGCACCTTCGAAGCGCGCGGTGAGCCGTCCACCGCAACAAGGAGTGTTTTGGTCATGACCGACTTTACCTGAACCACCTGGCCTCATCATTTCCGATGATGGGCGCCGACGACGGCATGGCGTACTACGACGTCGGAGCCAATATGAGAACAATCGTCATCCTCGGAGTCGTTGCAGTGATTGGGTGCGGTGGTGAAGCAAAGCCTGCCACGACGCCCATGGGAACAACGACGACATCCACGAGCAGCTCGAGCGACACCGTACGCAAGCCTGTCGGCGCACACCTCACCGTCAGCGGCGACATCTATCGGCTCTGTCACCTCGAGGCGCCGACCGATGCGCAGGCAGCACCGAAGTTCGCCTTCGACCAGAGCCTCATCACACCAGCCGACGCGACCACGCTCGACCGGATCGCGGACTGTCTCACCACGGGCGCGCTCACGGGTCGCCACGTCAAGCTCACAGGTCGCGCTGATCCTCGTGGCACGGAGGAGTACAACTTGTCGCTCGGGGCGCGGCGCGCACATGGCGTGGCGAGCTACTTGGAGCTGCACAAGGTTCAGGGCACGCAGCTGAACGAGACGTCACGCGGCGCGCTGGACGCGACTGGAGACGAAGAGCCGGCGTGGGGCGTCGACCGCCGCGTCGACATCGCGCTGCTGCCTCAATAGACATCCAACGACGCGACCTGCCCATGCACGCGTTCCGTATTGGCAAGCTCTTCGGCATCGAAATTCGGATCGATTGGAGCTGGCTCTTCATCTTCGTTTTGCTGACGTGGAACCTCTTCGTAGTTTTTTCGGGGTGGCACCCACACTGGCCGCAGTTCGAGCAGCTGTCGGTCGCGCTCGTCGCGTCCTTGATCTTCTTCGGTTGCATTCTCCTTCACGAGCTAGCCCACTCGTTCGTGGCGCGACGCAAGGGCTTGCAGGTGCGAAGCATCACGTTGTTTCTGTTCGGCGGCGTGTCGAACATCGAGCACGAGCCACCGTCGGCGAAGGCCGAGTTTCTCATTGCGATCGCCGGCCCGATCACGAGCATTCTCCTCGGTGTCGGCTTTCTCGCGGTCACGGTCGCCAGCACGGGCGTCTCGTTCGCGGACGGCGAGACCGCAACCGCCGCATACGCGAAGCTCGGACCTGGCCAGACGCTTCTTGCATGGCTTGGCCCCATCAACCTCGTCATCGGGCTGTTCAATCTGCTGCCAGCCTTTCCGCTCGACGGCGGTCGCGTGCTACGTGCGATCCTTTGGGGGCTGAGCGGAGATCTGCGGCAATCGACACGTCGGGTGTCTGCGATCGGACGGCTCTTTGGCTGGATGCTCATCGTCATGGGCATCGCAATGACCTTCGGCGTGCACATTGTGTTCTTCGGCACTGGTTTCGCGAGCGGGCTGTGGCTCGCGTTCATCGGCTGGTTCTTGCACAGCGCTGCGTCGCAATCGTACAAGCGGCTCGCCGTCGACGACGCGTTCGCCGGTCACACCGTTCAGGAGATCATGCGTCGCGACGGCCCGACGCTGTCACCAGACACATCACTCGAGGTGCTCGTGCACGACTACCTCATTCGCTCCGACGAGCTTGCGTTTCCAGTCGTGAGCAACGGCCAGCTCGTGGGTGTGATCTCAGCCGCAGAGGTGCGGGGAGTTCCACCTGCCGAATGGCGTGCGACGACCGTGGGTAAGGTGATGCGTGCCGACAAACGTTCTGCCGTCGCCCCCGACGAGCCATTGGCACACGCCTTCGACGAGCTTGCGAGACAGAACCTCGAGCAAGTCCCCGTGCTCGACCACGGACACCTCGTCGGGATGCTCCGGCGTGGCGATGTCGCGCGTTGGCTGGAGCTTGGGTGGAGTCACGCGGCCCAGTACACCGGTCGCCCATAGTAGTCGTACAAATGCGACTCGTACTGGCGGTTGACTGCTTCGCTCGCGTCCCATGCTGGGCTGCCCTTGATCGCGTGTCGAGTCAGGTCGACATGGACCGTTCTGTCCTCCCAGCTCACGCGGCGTGCCCAATGCGGAGCAACCAGGACTTCTTTCCCTGACCACCAGTGGCCCGTCTTGACCACGAGGTATCGTACTTCCCAGGTCTCATCGTCGATGATGAAGTCGGCGACGCGTCCAACCGCTTCGTCGCTACCCAGAACTTGGTAGCCACACACCTCACGAGCGCTTCGCAGGTGCACGTCGCCGGAGGGGTTTGTTTCTCCTTTCACGGCGTCAGCTTGAAAGCGCGCCTCGATGCGCCCGCTTGGGTCGCTCGACAATAACGTGCCAGGATACGTCCCCATACCCCATACTCCGGACCCTCCCCAGTACGACGGATAGTCGTAATGGCGATAGTACTTCGCCTCATGCTGACGGGAGACTGGCTTGTCTACGTCAACGCCTGGGCTGCTCTCGATCTTTGCCACCGTCAGCGCCAGGTGAAAGCGACGCGATGACCAATCGGCATTGCGAAACGAGATCGGCGAAATGAGCACACGCCGGCCATCGAGCAGTCCCCCAGCCGCGACGACCAGATAGCGCACAACCCAACGCTCGTCGTCGAGCAGGAAGTTTTCGACGGTTCCGAGCTCCCCGTCAGTCGCACTCACGGTGTAGCGCTCGAGATCTTTCAAGCTTCGCAGCATGGTTGAGACATCTGCATCTTTCGGTCCAGGTCCAGGTCGAACGAACGAGCGAAGTAACGTGTCAACCCGACCCGGTTGAGCAAATGTGCCGCACTGGATCGCTCACCGAAGGGTATGGAGCTTCGTTTCCACGCGCGAATGCGCATCCTGACGCCACCGCGCACCGACGATGGCATGGAGCGGTTGTTGCTCATTCCAAAAGCACAACGAGACAACGAAGGAGTGTAGGCCATGACGAGCTATTATTGGAACGACTGGTACTCGGGCTTCGGATACGTCCTGTGGTTTGGCCTCATCGTGCTGCTGTTTTCGGGCCTAGGTAACTGGGGGTATACGTACCGCGCCCACCGCCGGTTCGCGGCATTCGCTGGACCGAAAGACGCGCTCGATATCCTCGACGAACGCTACGCCCGCGGTGACATCACGCGTGAACAGTATTCGGCAATGAAGTCGGAAATCGCGGTTAGTCACCAGCAATTGCGCCGCGCCTGACGCACACCGAACCCACACACCTGACCGAGCGGGACCCAACCACGCTGGGCAATTTCCTTGCTCGCGTGCGCTCAAGGCGTAGGTTGTCCACCGCGAATGGGGGCGTTAGAACGCACAGCTGACGAGAGCGCCGGACCCGAGGATTGGTTCCCGATCGTGGCCCTCGGCGCTTCAGCCGGAGGGCTTGCGCCAACGGGGGAGCTCCTGCGCGGCCTTGGCCCGGACCCAGGAATCGCCGTCGTGGTCATCCACCACTTGGATCCCACGCACGACAGCGGCCTGGTCGACATCCTGTCACGAGCGACCACCATGCCCGTTGCAGCGGCGACCGACGGCGTTCGTGTCGAAGCAAACCATGTGTATGTCGTCCCACCCAACGCAGGATTGCTCATCGTACAAGGCATTCTGCGCGTCGTGCCGCGACTCGACGATGGCGGCTTGCATCTTCCCATCGATCGCTTCTTCCAGTCCCTGTCTCGAGACCGCGAGGGTTTGGCAGTGGGCGTGGTGCTCAGCGGGAGCGGGTTCGACGGCACCGAGGGTATGAAGGCGATCAAGCAAGAGGGAGGGATTGCTCTGGCGCAGGACGACAGCGCTCAGTTTGGAAGCATGCCCCAAAGCGCGATTGCGACGGGGTGCATCGACTTCGTCTTGCCACCCGCCGGCCTTGCTCGAGAGCTGACGCGCATCGGTGCGCAAGCTCCGGCGTTTCGTCCGCGCCGCGCCAAAGTCGTCGACGAGGAGTACCCGCAGATTTTGGAAGCGATGCGAAAGGCCAGCAACGTCGACTACGCACGCTACAAGCCGTCGACCATCCAGCGTCGCGTCCAGCGGCGTCTTTTTCTCCGTGGCCTTTCGGAGTTGAAAGACTACGTCGAGCTCCTGAAGCACGACCCCGAGGAGATCACCACGCTCTGCGAGGAAGCGCTGATACACGTGACGAGCTTCTTCCGCGAGCCAGCATCGTTCGATGCGCTGCGCACGACGGTCTTTCCGAAGCTGTGCGCGGACCGACCGCGTGAGTCGACTCTCCGAGTTTGGGTCCCTGGCTGCTCCACGGGCGAGGAGGTCTACTCGATCGTCATCTGCTTGCTCGAATTCATCGGCGAGACGCACGCGAACGTGCCGCTCAAAATCTTCGGAACCGACCTCAGCCTCGCCGCCATCACGAAGGCGCGCTCTGCCCGATACCCCGAGAGCATCGCGCGCGACGTGTCAGCAGTAAGGCTTCACCGTTTCTTTACGAGAGACGAAGCCGGCTACCAGATACGCCGTGACGTGCGAGACCTGTGCGTTTTCGCGAAGCACGACGTCACGCGGGACCCGCCGTTCTCGGGGATGGATCTCATCAGCTGCCGAAACTTGCTGATCTACTTGGGCCCCGAGTTCCAGGACCGAGTCATCGCGCTTCTCCACTACGCGCTGAATGCCGGGGGCCTGCTCGTCTTGGGCAGCTCGGAGACGCATCGCGCCTTCGCGGGATTGGTCACGCTGGATGGCAAAAACAAGATCTACCAGCGCACCGCGCTACCTTCGCGACTCACATTCGACTTCGCGTCTCGGTCGCTCGCGAGCGACTTGCAAGGGTCTACCGCGGAGATTCTGGGCCGCGCGATGGAGACGCGGCCACAGGGCCCCTTCGATGTCTATCGCGAAGCCGACCGCCTCGTTCTCGCGGAGTTCGCACCCGCGGGCGTCGTCGTCACGGACGACCTCAATATTGTCCAGTTCCGTGGGCACACGGGCCGTTTCCTCGAGCCGACGCCCGGCGCGGCCACGCTCGAGCTCCTGCGAATAGCGCGGGAGGAGGTGAGGTTGCCGCTCCGCCGCGCGATCGACCGCGCGCGAGCCACGAAGAGTCCCGCATCAGAAACGGGCATCGATCTCGGAGAGGGGCATTCCCCAATCACGTTGGAAGTCATCCCGTTCGCTGTTCACACGCCCCAGCAACAATTCTTTCTCGTACTGTTCAAGGAAGCGCCGGGTGCAGTCGAAGCGGACGCACCTGCCGCGCGAGTCGACGAGCGCGCAGACGGTGCGCTGCGACAGGAGCTCGCGTCGACGCGGCAATACCTCGAATCCGTCATCGAGCAGCTCGAAGTGACCAACGAGGAGCTCCGCGCGGCCAACGAGGAGGTCGTGTCGAACAACGAGGAGCTCCGAAGCACCAACGAGGAGCTGCAGAGCGCGAAGGAGGAGCTGCAGGCTACCAACGAGGAGCTTCGCACGGTCAACGACGAGATGAAGGACCGCCACGTCGAAACGACCAAGCTCGGCGACGATCTCGCGAACGTGCTGAACAGTGTGCAGATCCCAATCTTGATCTTTGATCGCGACCTCGCGCTGCGTAGGTTCACGCCTGCTGCGAAGGAGATGTTTGGCCTCCTCCCCTCGGATGTCGGCCGGCAGCTAGGCGACATGCGAGGAATCGTCTCGGTCGCGCCAGCGCTCGAGCAGCTGGTCCCTGACGTCCTCGAGCGGCTGATCCCCGTGACGGCGACGTTTCGTGACGCCACGGGTCGCGCCCAACAACTCTCGGTCCACCCCTACATCGCGCGCGAGGGTCGAATCGACGGGACCGTGGTTGCGGCGCGCGACATCGAGGCTGAAACCCAACGCATCGATCGACTCGTGACGGCGAAACAGTCCGCGGAGGACATCGTCAACACGGTTCACGAACCGCTCGTCGTTCTCGACGCCGATCTGCGCGTCCGTTCGGCGAACCGGGCCTTCGAGCGCGCATTCGAATTGACAGCATCGCAGGTGCTCGGACGGCGTTTCGACGAGGTCGGGCGCCCGGAGCTGGCCACTGCCGCGCTGCGGAAAGTGCTCGCGGAGGTCCGTGCAGGCGCCACCGTAGAAGGCTTTCGTCTGGAGTCCGAGCCTGGACGGAGCACTCGGCGTTCCCTGCTGATGAACGGGCGCCACATCGAGGGCGCGGATCTCATGCTCGTCGCGCTGACGGATGTCACCGATGCCGAGAGCGAGATGAGCCAGCGGGCCGAGCTGAGCTTTCGCGATGCGCTGACGAGTGCGGAGGAGGGAGTCTTGATGATCGACCCTGACGGACGAATCCTCTTCGCCAACCCCGCGGCGACGGGGATGTTCGGCTACAGCGGCGACGAGCTACGGCACTTGTCGGTCGATTTGCTGCTGCCGGGGGATCGTGCGGCGTTTCTCGATGCAAACACATCGCGTCGGATGGGGCGTGGCACAGATCTCGTCGGCCGGCGCAAGGACGGCACAGAGGTGCCGATCCAGGTGTCGCTCAGTTTCATGCAGCGACAAGGTACCCCCATGGTGGTGGCGTTCGTGTCGGACGTTTCAGAACAGCGGAAGAGGGAGCTGGAGATTCGTACGTATCAAGACCGACTCCAGCGGATGTCGTTCGACGCCGCCGTGACGGAAGAACAAGAGCGGCGCCGCATCGCCGTGCAATTGCACGACGGGATCGGGCAAGATCTCGCGCTCGCGCGAATGGAGTTGGCGACGGTGCAGAACCAACTGGAGGGTAAGCCCCGTGCAATCGTCGCCGCGGTCATGGCCACTCTCAAGGGGGCGATCGATAGCAGCAGTGCCCTCGTGTTCGATCTCAGCCCGCCCATCCTCTATGATCTCGGCCTCGAGAAGGCAGTTGCATGGCTCGCCGACGACGTGCGCACGCGTCATGGCATGACGATCGAGGTCGCCGACGATGGCACGCACAAACCGCTCGACGAGGCCGCCAAAGCCATCGTGTTTCGCGCGATCCGCGAGCTCGTCATGAACGTGCTCAAACATGCCAAGGTCGCGGCGGCAAAGGTGTCGCTTCAGCGAGTCGGCAATCAATATCACATCGACGTGCTCGACAGCGGTGTCGGCTTCGATCCCAGCGCGCAAACCGCCCCGACGAGCTTTGGCCTCCTCAGCGTGCACGAACAAGTTGCGCGGCTTGGCGGTACGATGAAGCTCGAGTCCGCGCCGCAACAGGGAACGCGCATCAGTCTCGCGATCCCCTTGGCGAGCGATCAGGTGACGCCGTGAGGGTCATCATCGCGGACGACCACAAGATGATACGGGAAGGGTTGCGCGCTTTGCTCGCTGCGGCCGACGTAGACGTGGTCGGCGAGGCTTCCGACGGCCACGAGGCCATTGCGGTGGCGAAGCGCCTGAACCCGGATGTCGTGATCATGGACGTCACGATGCCGAAGCTCAACGGAATCGACGCGACGCAGCGACTCAGCGCAGAAATGCCCAAGGTCAAAGTCATCGCTCTCAGCATGAATACCGATCGTCGCTACGTGATCGCGATGTTACGAGCCGGGGCCGCGGGGTACTTGCTCAAGAGCGGGACCTCGGAAGAGCTTCGTAACGCGCTCGACATCGTCACTCGCGGCCAAACGTACCTGAGCCCTTCGATCGCAAACAGCGTCGTCGATGAAGCCCTTCATACGAAATCGCACCCGCCCTCGGATCGGTCGCTGAGTCCACGTGAGCGACAGGTGCTTCAGCTCGTTGCCGAGGGAAAGTCGTCCAAAGAGATCGCCGCAGTGCTCAACATCGCCCTTCCTACCGTGGAGAGTCACCGCCGGCAGCTGATGAACAAGCTGAAGCTGCGGACCATCGCCGAGCTCACCAAGTACGCCATCCGCGAGGGCCTGACGTCGACTGACAAGTAGTGCTCGAAGCTGTGCGCTTATGCCTCAGTGTGGCAGAAATGCTCGGCCCGACCGAGCGCACCTCGCTTCATGTGGCCAGTTGACGCATAGCCGTACTGGTCTGCATCTTGCGTATGGCGTCGGGTCGTCGCATGAGCCTTTCGTCATCGCTTGAGCGAGCGCGACCGCGGCGATCGCTGCGTGCGACGCAGATCCCGTGGGGCTACGGCGTCAATCGCGTCACGGCTGCCGCCGTCGACCCAGACCGACTGTTTGTCTGCTGGGAGATCACCGACGGCGCGATCGCGAAGGCGAGCGCCGCCCTCTGGCGTGACCGTGATGTGCGAGACGCCGAGATGTGCTTGCGAGTTTACGACACGACGAGCCGTCTCTTCGATGGCTCGAACGCGCACCACCACTTCGACCAACGCGTCCAGCGTGGGGACTGCCAATGGTTCTTCACGATTGGCCGCGCGTCCTCGAGCGCAGTAGTCGAGCTTGGCGTGCGGTCGGTTGATGGCCGCTTCGCGAGGATCGTGCGTTCCAAACGCGTCGACTTTCCACGCAAACGCGCTGCGTCGTGGCGTGGCCCCGAGTGGCTGACGGTGCGCGCGACGGGAGAGGTCGAACGCTCGAAGCCGCCGACTCCACCGCATGAAGCGCCGCCTCTCCTCCACCACGAGAGCCCACGCAGCGGCGATCCGCCCTGGTTTACGCCAATCCCACTCTGGGTGCTCCGTGACGTGCGCGAAGTCGGCGTGCATCGCGAGAGCTGGGAGACAGTATGGCAATCGTCCGACGGCGCAGGTTGGCTCGAGCCGGTCTCGATGACGACTTGGATGTCGGGCCCGTTCTCTCATCCCGTCGAGGTCGAGCAGCCGTCTTCGCAAAGCTGGCAGGGCGGATCGACCTCGTATCGAGTCGGTGGCGTTACGCACGTCGTCGACGGTCCGTGGCATGTCGTCATTCGCAACCTCGGCGCGAAACACGAACGCACCGTCCTCTCGCGCTGGGAGGTAGCCCGGTCCTGGGTCGTCTCGGGCGGACGCGAAAGGAGCGTCGGCGCGCCGGAGCAGGTGGTATTTGGCGGGAGCGAGCACGCGTGGCTCGCGGGAAGCGAGATGCGCCTCGGCGGCGCGAGCGAACGCTTCTGGCTCGGCGCGAGCGAGACTCGCTTTGGCGGTGCAAGCGAGCGTCTCTACGCGGGCGCAAGCCAATGGATGATGCTCGGGGCGAGCGAGCGGCGCATGCTAGGCGCAAGCGAGAGTCGCCTCGGTGCAAGCGAGCGCCGCCTCGCGCGGACGTACTCGGAGTAACGCATGGCCCAAGGATACTTCGCGCTCATTCTGCACGCTCATCTGCCATTCGTCCGTCACCCCGAAGACCCGACGGTGATGGAAGAACGCTGGCTCTATGAAGCCATCACCGGCACGTACCTGCCTCTCCTGCGCGCGTTCGAAGGACTGGCCGCCGACGGCATTCCCTTCCGCGCCACGGTCTCGCTCTCGGCGCCGCTCATCGCGATGCTGACCGACGACCTCCTCAAGGAGCGCTACGCCCTACACCTCGACGATCTCATCGCGCTTGCCGAGAAGGAGCTCGAGCGCACGGCCCGAGAGCCGCAGTACCACCGCCTCGCGCGGATGTACTTCGATCGCTTCCACGCGCTCCGCGTGACGTGGCGCGCACACGAAGGCAACCTCGTTCGCGCTTTTCGCCGTCTTCAAGACGCCGGCCGCCTCGAGGTCATCACGTCGACTGCAACCCACGCGTTCTTTCCGATGATGGACCGCAACTGGTCGGCGATGCGCGTTCAGGTCCACGCCGCGGCCGACTTGTACGAAAGGCACTTCGGCGCGCGGCCGCGCGGCATGTGGCTCGGCGAGTGTGGCTATGTGCCTGGCTGCGACGAGCTCCTGCGCGAAGCCGCGATTCGGTACTTCGTCGTCGACACGCACGCCCTGCTGTTCGCCGATCATCCGCCCGTCTATGGCGTTCACGCGCCCCTTTGTTGCCCGAGTGGGGTTGCCGCTTTCGGGCGCGATACCGAGTCGTCGCAGCAAGTGTGGAGCGCGAAGGAAGGCTACCCCGGGGACCCGCACTACCGGGACTTCTATCGCGACATCGGCTTCGACTTGCCGATGGAATACATCGGACCTCACGTGCACCCGGAGGGGATCCGGATGAATACGGGCTTCAAGTACCACGCGATCACCCACGACAAGCTGCACGACAAGTGGGTCTACGATCCCGACGTCGCGCGCGGCCGCGCCGGGCTGCACGCCTCGCATTTTCGTGGCAACCGCGAAAAACAAGTGGGCGCGCTCGCCGCAGACATGGACCGTCCGCCGATGATCGTCAGCCCATACGACGCCGAGCTGTTCGGACACTGGTGGTACGAGGGCCCCCAGTTCCTCGACGATCTCTTCCGCCAGATTCACAGCGACCAGGACGTCGTCGAGCCCATCACACCGGGCGACTACCTCGAGCGCCACCCGACCAATCAGGTCGCGACGCCGAGCCTCTCGTCGTGGGGCGAGAGCGGCTACGCCTCGTACTGGTGCAACGAAGGGAACGCCTGGACGTATCGCCACGCGCACGTCGCCGCGGAACGCATGACGGAGCTCGCGCGAGCACGACCAGCCGCGACCGGCATCGAGCGACGGGCGCTGAACCAGGCAGCCCGTGAGCTCCTCCTGGCGCAGTCGAGCGACTGGCCATTCATCATGACGACCAAAACGACGGTCCCGTACGCGACGAGACGTTTCAACGAGCACATCGTCCGGTTCACGAACCTCTTCGACGATCTGAAGGCAAGCAGCATCGACGAGACGTACGTCCAGGAGCTCGAAGCCGCGGACAACATCTTTCCGGACCTCGATTACCGGATGTACGCGACGTGATGATCGACGGCAGGCCGCTGAGGGTCCTCTTCGTCTCGTCCGAAGTGGCCCCCTTCGCGAAGACCGGCGGCCTCGCCGACGTGTCCGGCGCACTTCCGAAGGCGCTGCGCGAGCGCGGCATCGACGTGCGCGTCGTTACGCCTCTTTACGCCGGCATGAGCTGGGACACGCACGAGAAGCTCGACGGAGCTTTGCCGGTGCCGATGTGGTGGGGAACGGCGCGTGCTGGCGTGCGCCTCGGAACGCTCCCCGAGAGCGAAGTGCCGATCTACTTCCTCGAGTACAACCGGTACTTCGACCGACCGTATCTCTACGGTCCACCGGGTGAAGCCTACGCTGACAACGTCGAACGGTTCGCATTTCTCTCGCGCGGCGCGCTCGAAGTTGCGAAGGGGCTCGGCTTCGTCCCCGACGTCGTACACGCCAACGACTGGCAGACCGCGCTCGTGCCCGTGTACATCGACACGGTCGAGTGGGGTCAGCCACTCCATGCGGCTGCCACGGTCTACACGATTCACAACCTCGCCTACCAAGGCGTGACCGACGGCGGCGCGCTCTTCGTCACCGGTCTCGGCGGCGAGCACTACAACTCGAACGAGCTCGAGCACTTTGGAGCGCTCAACCTCACGAAGGGCGCTCTACAGCGGAGCACCATGCTCACGACCGTCAGCCCGAGCTATGCGCAAGAAATCCAGACATCCGACTTCGGCTGCGGCCTCGATGGCGTGCTGCAGCGGCGCAAAGACGATCTGGTCGGGATCCTCAACGGCATCGACGTCGCTACGTGGGATCCGGCGACGGATCGGCATCTTCCGGCGACGTACGCGCGCGGCAGCTTCGAGGGCAAGGACGCGTGCAAGGCGGCGCTTCAGGCGGAGGCCGGGTTGCCCACTCGGGGCGACGTACCCGTCTTCGCGGCGATCGGAAGGCTCACGGCGCAGAAGGGCTTCGATGTCCTCGCGAGCTGCATGCAGCGCATCCTCGCGTGGAACCTTCAGCTCGTACTGCTAGGCGAAGGCGACGGCGAAACGCAGCGCAGCTTCGAGTCGCTAGCGGCGGCGCACGGGAACAAGCTCAAGGCGTGGCTTGGCTTCGACGAAGCGTTGGCGCATCGCATCGAGGCCGGCGCCGACTTCTTCGTCATGCCGTCTCGCTTCGAGCCGTGCGGGCTCAACCAGATGTACAGCCTTCGCTACGGTACGCTGCCCATCGTGCGCGCCACGGGCGGCTTGCGCGACACGGTGCGGACCTATCACGAGGCAACGGGGGACGGCACCGGCTTCGTGTTCGAGAATCTCTCGCCCGACGCGCTTGCGAATACGATCGGCTGGGCGCTCTCGACGTACTACGAACGCATCGCGCACGTGCGCGCGATGCGCGAACGGGCGATGGCGCAGGACTTTTCGTGGCGTACCGCTGCTCAGGCATACGAGCAGCTCTACGTGGATGCGTGTCATCGACGACATCGTAGCTGAAGTCAGAAGAATTGCGTCGACGCGCTGGTGACCGCCATCGCGGCGAGTCGATGTCGGGCTGCCCGCGAAGATATTCCTCCATCGCGCGCATGTCGGCAGCTCGTCACGTTGGCGCGAACGACCTCGAGTCGTGCATCGCGAAGTGGATAGTCACCGGCCTGACGCGTCACGGCGCGAACGGCGTGGCCGCGCGAAAGCGCCTCCGCCACCAGCAATCGCCCAGTCGGCCCCGTAGCTCCAAAGACAATGAGTCGCATCGACTCTACTTTAGGCGGTCGACCCGCACACCCGAACACGAGAGCCTCACAGACGGCGAGGACGAGGCGTCGGTATTTCAATGCGGATGGCTTCGTGAGTATTGCGCGGGCTTCGCCGGGATATGACCCTGTCGCACTTCCCACGTCTCGTCGTCGACGATGAAGTCATGGACGTACCGTGTAGTGCTCGAGATCTTTCAGGCTTCGCAGCATGGGCTTTCTCCATATCGCAGCAACGTTGAGGAATCGAGCAATGCTCGCATGCACCATTGGTGCCTATGCGATTGAACGAGCGGTGGCTGATGCCGAGCACGATTACCTCGCGCGGACTTCGCATGAACGCCACAGTGTGGCGTCTTGCGGCGATGACACGTGACGTCTGGCTCACGCCGTCCGCTGCCGCGCCTCGCACCTAGCCCGATGGGACAGCGCCCGCTGTGCCTTCGCCACGTGAGCCTGCTCGCCGTGAGCGTCGTCTGCGGCTAGACGTCGCCCACCCGACACACGTCGGCGAGGTATTCTAGAAGACGTCGACGCCGACAACGCAGACGACCTCACGCGATGACGCGCTCGATGCGTGGAGACACTCTCTATCGTCTTTCGAGCGGATGCACGCGTCTCTCAAGGAGGCGCTCCCCTCTTTCGAACGCCGGCGCGCGATGTGCGGGTGGACGAGACCGCTGTCCACGCGGCCGGGCTCGCCTCTCGAGGAGACGCTTACATCTTTCGCGCGGCCGGCCGCCCTTTTCGATGAGACGCCTCCGCTTAGCATGCAGCCACCGTTGTTTTCGGTGAGACGCGTTCGCCTTTCGCGCAAGCGCCGTCGCGTTTCGATGAGACGCCTCCGCTTCTTGTGCGGCGTCCCTCGTCTTTCGGTGAGACGCCTTCGCTTTTCGCGCGGCCGCGCTCGTTTTTCGAGGAGACGCCTTCGTCGTTCGAGCAGCTGCTGCCGTCTTTCGATCCGAGCCACCATGCCTGGAAGACCACGCTCTGTGATCGAAAGGCGTCGCGCGGTAAGTGGAAGCCGACGGCGTGCGATCGAAAGACGACGCACAGTCATTGAAAGACGCGGGGCTCCAATCGAAAGGCGAGACCTGGCGATCGAAAGTCGGCGAACTGCGATCGTGCAACCATGCGCGCCATTCGATAGGTGACGCGCGACGAGCGAAGGAAGGCAACGCCGTGTTGGAAGCCGCGGCGACGCGATCTAAACACGGAAGGCGGCGATCGAAAAACCCCGCACAGTGATCGAAATGTGAGGCGACGCAATCGAGATGCAAGGCGCTCTCATTGAGATACGAAGCGTTCTCATCGGAATACGAGACGTTCCGCTCGCGATACGAAGCGCTCTCATCGAAAGGCACGCCTGCATCACCGAGATGCAAGGCCGTTCGATAGAAGCACGCCGCACCGTCATTGGAATGCGAAGGGGCGGCAGCGAGGTGCGCGCGACGAATCGTGCATTCATTGCGTTCAAGCGAGCCGAAGCGAGCTCGACCGCCCGACAAGAACGCTACGCCCGGTCATCTGCGTCGCGCTGCTCACGTGCGTCCGTCTCCTCGATTCCCTGGCGCCGCTTTGTGCTTGTTGTCCCAGTCCTCAACGGCCCGAACGTCCTCACGCCCCAGCTCCTCGTAAAGCTCGTGGACGCGCTCGACGAGCTCGGAAGTCGCACGACCCCCGGCCGCGCCGTTCGCCTCCGGCTGGGGCTTGGCGTCCGCTGCGGCAGCGGGCTTGGCGTCCGCCTTCGGGTCGGGCTTGGCCTCCGGTGCGGCAGCAGGCTTGGCTTCGGTCTTCGCGTCGGGCTTTGCTTCGGTCTTCGGGTCGGGTTTGGCGTCGGCCGCGTCGGGCTTCGCGTCAGGTTTCGCGTCGGGCCTGGCGTCCGCTGCGGGGGTAGGCTTGGCGTCGGCCTTCGCGTCGCGTTTGGCCGCCGCCGCGTCGGGCTTGGCGTCGGCTTTCGCGTCGTGTTTCGACTCCCCCTTGTGCTTCGCCGCTCGCCTCGCGTCGGCGCGGTCGAGAACCCAATACGCGGCGAGCTTGACGCGGTCGTTCACGAGAGCCCACACAAGGGCATATCCCCATACGCAGGCCGCCCAGCGCCAGCCTAGAGGAGTCATGAAAAGGCCATAGACCGCAATCAACGTCGCGAGCGCTTGCGTACCAAGGACCGCCAGACACAGGATCTTCGCGGGGCGTATCGACCAAAATGGGCCACGTGTGCGCGTCAAGAAGATCGTCAAATGCCCTGCTATCGATAGCTTCAGGTACATCAACGTTTGCACCCGCGCGTGGTCTATATGAAATACGCGCTCCGCTAAGAAGAAGAGGAGAAACACCGCGATAACGCCGGTGACGCCGAGGACGCTCGCTATCCCCAGCACGACGCGCATGTTCCACGCCTCGGGCTTCTTCCTGTACTGAACGTTGTCGTACGCGATTGATAGAATCGCGCCGTCGTTCAGCAAAGCGAGCATCACGATCATGACCGCGGTGACTGGGTAAAAATTGAACACCAATATCGCCAGCGACATGAAAAACAGTACGCGGATCGTCTCCGCGATGCGGTAGATCGCGTAGCTGTTCATCCGCTGGAAGATGCGCCGACTCTCCTTGATGGCATCGATGATCACCGAGAGCCCTGGCGCGAGCAGCACGATCGACGCCGCTGCGCGCGCCGCGTCGGTCGCCCCCGACACGGCGATGCCGCAATCCGCTTGCTTGAGCGCCGGAGCGTCGTTCACTCCGTCGCCGGTCATGCCGACGATGTGACCTCGTTTCTGGAGAACGTCGACGATGTGAAACTTGTGCTCGGGAAAGACCTGAGCGAATCCATCGGCCTTGTCGATCGTCGCCGCCGACTCCGCGCTCTCTTCATGCTTCGAGTCGCCCAATCCCGAGGCATCGAGAATGTTCGTGCCCAGCCCGAGCTCCTTGGCCGTCTCGCGAGCGATGGCGATCTGGTCGCCCGTGACCATCTTGACGCTCACGCCCATCTCGCGGGCGCTCGCGATCGTCGCCTTGGCCTGCTCGCGCGGCGGATCGAGCAGCGGCAGCACGCCGAGGAATTGCCACTGGCCCTGCTGATCTCCTCGGGCGACTCCGAGCGAGCGGAAGCCTCGCGCCGCAAAATCATTGATCGCGGTCTCGGTCGCGGGCTTCACCGCACCGGCGTTGGCTGCCATCCCGAGGATGATTTGCGGTGCGCCCTTGGTCACCCAGAATTGCTTTCCATCCGACCCCTTCACCGTGGCTTCCGTTCGCTTGTGCACCGGATCGAAGGGCTGGAAGTGGTCTACCTGATAGCTCTTCAGCGCCTGAGCGTCCTTCAAACCGCCGAGCACGGCGAGGTCGATCGTGTCCTTGTCCTCCGCGCGTGATGCGAGCGCCGCAGCGATGACAATCTGGTCGGCCGAGACGCCTTTCACGCAGAAGGGGTCGCCGAGAGTCAGCTTGTTCTGCGTCAGAGTCCCGGTCTTGTCGGAGCAGAGTACGTCGACGCCCGCCAGCTCCTCGATCGCGGGCAACCGGGTCACGATGGCTTGCTTCTTCGCGAGAAGCCGCGCGCCGACCGCCATCGTCACCGACAGCACGGTGGGCATCGCAACGGGAATCGCGGCCACGAGGAGAACGAGGGCGAACTGGAGCGTGGTCAGAACTCGGTCGCCGCGAAGTATCGCGACCGTGACAATCGCCGCGACCAAGACGCCCGCCAAAACGATGAGATAGTTACCGATCTTGAGGACGGCACGCCGAAAGTGGCTGGCGGTGTGCGCCCCTTGGACGAGCTCCGCGGTCTTTCCGAAGTACGTGGCCGTGCCCGTCGCGTAGACGAGCGCGTCGCTCTCGCCACGCCGAATGATCGACCCGGAAAAGAGCGCTTCTCCGACCTTGCGCGTCGTCGGTAACGACTCCCCGGTGAGCGCTGACTGGTCCACTTGCATCGGATCGCCGGAGAGGAGCCGCGCGTCGGCCGGCACGATGTCGCCGAGCCGCGCGCGGATGACGTCACCGGGAACGAGCTCGCGGGCAGGCAGCGTGACCCACTTCCCGTCGCGCTTCGCTGTGGCCTTGATCGCCAGCTTCGCCTTGAGAGCGTCGATCTCGTTCCCGGCCTGGTGCTCCTCCCAGAATCCGACGATGGCATTCGAACAAAGCAGGGCCAGGATGACGCAGAAATCCAACCAGTGCTGGACGACGCCGGACAGGATGACGGCACCCTCGATCATCCAGGGGATGGGGCCCCAGAAGTAGCTCAAGAATTTCAAGACCACGTTGGTCTTCTTGGCCACTATCTCGTTCGGTCCGTAGTGGGTCAGGCGCGTCGCCGCCTCCGATTGACTCAGACCGTTCGGCGACGAGCCGAGTCGCTTCTCGACCTCGGGCAGTGGAAGGGTCTTCAGATCGTCTTTCGTCTCAGGCTTCGCGCTCTTCTTGGGTGCCTCCATCGTCGTCGGCCTTCAACCCAGCCAACGCGGCGACCACAAGACCGCCGTGAGCACCCACAGCAAGCCGATGAAGGACAGCATCCAGACAGCGTCGCCACCCCAACCCCACGATTCGTGTTTGAACGGAGCAGCAACGCCACGAGCGG
>Ga0302326_10012479_pt1 | contig 18108 bp, 16 predicted proteins | sample Palsa_T0_3_FD_202264 | JGI IMG/M metagenome (GOLD analysis project Ga0302326, IMG submission 202264) | Peat permafrost microbial communities from Stordalen Mire near Abisko, Sweden - Palsa_T0_3 | ecosystem: Environmental > Terrestrial > Soil > Palsa > Peat permafrost | place: Sweden: Abisko...
CCGCCCCCGCCGCCGCCCCCGCCGCCGCCGCCGCCCCCGCCGCCGATCATCACGATTCCACTGCTCGCGACGCCTACCACCACTACGACCAGCACGACGCCCACCACGCCCGCCACAGCACTCCCGAGGGTTGACTACTGGTCGATCTGGAACGAGCCGGACCAGCCGGGGTGGCTCGCTCCTCAGTGGGCGACAGTCGACAATCGCCGGGTTCCCGAGTCGGCGAGGCTCTACCGCTCACTCGCGCGCGCCGCGGTGGGGGCACTTGACGTAACCGGGCACACTCTGAGTAGCGACACGATCCTCGTCGGCGAGACAGCGCCAGAGGGGGACGTGACCGCGGTCAAGGTCGCCGGGCACGAGCGGTACTACAACGCCAGGGGCTTCTACGACGCGATGGCGCCGATGGTCTTCGTGCGCGCGCTGTACTGCGTGAGCTCGAGCTACCGACGGCTCACCGGGACCGCGGCATCGGTACTTGGCTGCCCGAGGCGAGGAGGCGCTAACGCCTTTGTGACCCGCAACCCCGGCCTGTTCTACGCGACCGGGTTCGCCCACCATCCGTACTTCTTCACCTTCGCGCCCGACTACAGCTCTCCGGTAACAAACTTCGTCCCGCTCGCCAACCTCGGGCGGCTGGAGCGCGGGCTGAATCGGATCTTCGCCGCATACAAGGTCAACCGGAAGCTGCCGATCTACCTGACCGAGTACGGCTACCAGACCAACCCGCCCGATCCCTACCAGGTGGTGAGCCCGGCTGAGCAGGCCGCCTACCTCAACGAGGCCGACTACATGGCATGGCGCGATCCGCGGGTTCGCTCGGTCGGGCAGTTCCTGCTCTACGACGCCGGACCGAACAGCGACTATCCATCGTCGTCCTTCGATTACTGGGACACGTTTCAGACCGGGCTCATATACGGCCCCGGCTCGGGACGCGACGGTCGCGAGAAGCCCGCCTACAACGCCTACCGCCTGCCGATCTGGATTCCGGCCCGGCAGGTGCGGCCAAGGTCGAAGATGCTGGTCTGGGGCATGCTCAGACTGGCCCCCAAAGACACCGACCAACGGGCGTCGATCGAGTGGCGTCCGGCGCACCACCGCAGGCAGCGCTACCGAACGATCGCAACCGTCAAGGTCCCCGCGAGCGCCGTGTACGGCTACTTCACGACTCGCGTCAGGCCCCCGGGTTCAGGGTCGATCCGGATTGTCTGGCACTCTGCCACCGGCGCGACGTTCAGGAGCCGTGTGGTCCGAGTGACCGTTGGGCCGAGCCGGCAACAGTCCGGGCTGGCGGGCGCGACACCCCTGACGGGCTGACGCATGAAGGCCGGACCCCGGCCTTGCAACATTTGGCTCAAGCTTTAGGCATGTCTGTCGATAACTGGGTCGACTTGCCTAGCTAGGACTCTCATCAAGCGGACCGCATCGGTCAAGCTGAAGATGCTGGGCGCGTTCGGTCTCGTAGTCGCGCTGATGCTAGGCCTCGGGTTATTCGCCCTGATTCGGCTGCGCAGCGATCAGATGCATCTCGCCCAGCTGGCCGGGAGAGTGGTGCCCAGCACCCGTGCAGTCGGCGACATCAACGCGCTGATGAATCAGTACCGCAAGGACCAGCTCCACTACATCCTGGCGCGCCCGCAGGACCGGCCTCTGAGCGCTCCGGACAGCATCCAGGGCAACCTCGATGACGACCTCGCGGCGATGAGCCTGTACCTGGGTAGCTACCGGTCGAAGGGGCTGATCGAGGATTCAGAGGACCGGCGCCTGCTCGAAGCATTCCAAGCTGACTTCACCCGGTACGTAGCTCTCAGCGCCCCGTTCGCACGACTCGCGCGTGAGGGTCACCCGCTTCTGGCTGCGGAAAAGGTCGGCAAGCCGGGCCTGGCCGATGGTGAGTGGGACGTCTTGAAGCTCGCGATCGCCGCGTGGAGCAACCACAAGGTCACGACCGCCCGCGCCGCTCAGGTGGCGTCGCGCTCGAGCTACCAGGTGAGCGTGCTGCTGATCGTCGTGCTGTTGGGCCTGGCGGTGGCGATCGCGGCCGCGGTGGCGATCGAGCTGGCGCGTCGGACGACGCGCGCGGTGCGGGAGATCGGCGCTGCTGCGAAGGCGATCTCACAGGGCGACATCGACCAGCACGTACTCGTCCGGAGCCGGGACGAGTTCGGGGAGATGGCCGCCGACTTCCAGGCGATGACCGGCTACCTGCGAGCCACGGTCGAGATTGCAGAGACGATCGCTGCCGGCGACCTCGACGTCGCGGTTCGCCCGCGCTCCGAGCGCGATCTGCTCGGCAAGTCGCTGAGGACCATGACCGACAGCCTGCGCCACCTTGTCAGTGAGAACGAGCGCTTGCTCGTCGCGAGTCGCGAGGAGGCCAACACGGACGTGCTGACAGGCCTGCCAAACCGGCGCGCGCTGATGCGCGACCTCGATCACCGGGCGGCGGAGATCGGACAAGGTCAGACGCTGGTGCTGGCGCTCTACGACCTCGACGGCTTCAAGCAATACAACGACACGTTCGGTCACCCGGCTGGGGACGAGCTGCTCGTGCGTCTCGCCGGTCATCTGCATTTAGCAGTCGGGGAATCGGCGACCGCCTACCGGATGGGCGGCGATGAGTTCTGCGTGCTCGGGATGACGACTGGAGATGAAGGCGCAGCCACCGCGTGCGGTGCCGCCACCGCACTCAACGAGCAGGGTGAGGCGTTGGCGATTGGCTGCTCGTACGGGGTGGCATACCTCCCGAGCGAGGCATCGAGCCCAGAGGCAGCGCCCCGCCTGGCGGATCAGCGTCTGTATGACCACAAGTCGACGCGCGCTTCCGCCAGCCGCCAGAGCGCCGATGTGCTGCTGACCGTGCTCGGCGAGCAGACGCCTACGCTGCTGCACCACCTCACCGAGGTCGCTCGCGTGGCGACGATGACTGCCGATCAGATGGGGCTGCCCGAGCACGAGGTCAAGCGGATCGAGCTCGCTGCCGAGCTACACGACGTAGGCAAGCTCGGGATCCCGGACAGCATTCTCGACAAGCCAGGCCCCCTCGATGACGAGGAGTGGCAGTTCATGCGACTCCACACGCTGACCGGCGAACGGATCATGCGGGCCGCTCCGTGCCTGGCGCACGCGGCCGACCTCGTCCGCTCGAGCCACGAGCGCTACGACGGCAACGGCTACCCCGACCGCCTGGGCGGCAACGACATTCCCATCGGTGCAGGCATCATCGCGGTCTGCGATGCATTCGACGCCATGACCTCGGCGCGCCGTTACGGCAACGCGACCACCGCCGACTGCGCGCTCGCCGAGCTGCGACGCTGCTCGGGATCCCAGTTCGATCCTACGGTCCTCGGAGCCTTCTGCGAGTTGCTGGAGCATGCGCACGTCCTCCTATCATCGGCCGGGTGAGCACTTCGGGCCCGCGCTTGTTTGTCGCCGTCGTCGGTCACGTCGAGTTCGTTGAGTTCCTCCAGGTCGAGCACGTGCCGCGGGCGGGCGAGATCATCCACGCGCGCGGTACGTTCGCCGAGCCGGGCGGAGGGGGCGCGGTGGCGGCGGTCCAGCTCGCGCGACTCGCGGGCGGAGCGGTGCTGTTCACTGCGCTCGGGGCCGACTCGCTCGGCCGGCGCTCGGCTGAGGGTCTCGAGCGCCACGGCGTGCGGGTCCACGCCGTCTGGCGCGGCATCGGGCAGCGACGCGCCGCCACGTTCGTCGACGGCGGCGGCGAGCGCACGATCACCGTGATCGGCGAGCGCGTCGCGCCGGTCGGTGCCGACGACCTCCCGTGGGAAGAGCTCGCCGCCGCCGACGCCGTCTACGTGACCGCCGGCGATCCGGCCGCGCTTCGCGCTGCGCGGCGCGCACGGGTGGTGGTGGCGACGCCGCGGGTCGGCCCGGCGCTCGCCGAATCCGGGATCGAGCTCGACGCGCTCGTGTACAGCTCTCGCGACCCCGGTGAGCGCTACACCCAGGGCGACCTCGACCCCGAGCCGCGGCTCGTGGTCGCGACCGCGGGGATCGCGGGCGGCACCTACAGGACCGCCGCGGGCGAGGCCGGCGCCTGGCGCGCAGCCCCCCTTCCGGGCCCGTTGGTGGACACCTACGGCGCCGGGGACTCGTTCGCCGCGGGGCTGACGTTCGGCCTCGGTGCGGGCCTCGAACTGGACGACGCGCTCGCGCTCGCGGCGCGCTGCGGGTCGATCTGCGTGACCGGGGCCGGACCCTATGGCGCACGACTCGACGCCGCGGCGATCGAGCCCTGAGTCAGACCCGTCGGCAAGGCGCCCTTCTCCCCGGACGGCTCGATCGCGGTCGCACCCGTGGACGCGGCTGCTACCGTTCGATGGGTCGCTGAATGTCCGACGACGACCCATCCCGAAGTCGCGGCGCACAGGGCGGCGCCGTGACTCTTCCTGAGTGAACGCGCTGCTCCTCATCGCCACGGGGCTGCTCGTCCTCGTGAACGCGTTCTTCGTGATGGCGGAGTACGCGCTCGTCCGCTCACGCTCTTCGCGCCTCGAGGTGCTGGCCGAGGCCGGCGCGCGCGGCGCGCGCCTCGCGCACGCCCAGATCGAGGAGATCGGCGACTACATAGCGGCGTGTCAGATCGGGATCACGATGGCGTCGATCGGCATCGGCGCCCTCGGCGAGCCGACGATCGCCCACCTTCTCGAGCCGGTGCTCGGTGGACCGCTCGGTCACACGGTCGCGGTCGTGATCTCGGTCATCATCAGCTATCTGCTGATCATCGCGGCGCAGAGCACGATCGGGGAGATCGTGCCCAAGCTCTACGTGCTCCAGCACGCCGAAGGGGTCGCCCGCCGGATCGCCCGCCCGCTCCAGTTCTTCCGGACCGTCTTCCATCCGTTCATCGTCGTGCTGAACGTGTCGTCGCGATCGATGCTGAAGATGCTCGGGACCGATCCCGACGCCGAGGACGAAGAGGGTGGAACGCCGGAGGACCTCAAGCGGATCATCGCCGACTCACTCACCGGCGGGCAGATCGACGCCGGCGAGGCGGAGATGCTGACGGGCGTGTTCCACCTCCACGAGCAGGAGGCCCGGCAGGTGATGACGCCGATTCCCGCGGTCGTCACCGTGGATGTCAACGAGACCGTCGAGGCGGCTCTGCGTCTGTGCGTGTCGACGGGCCACACGCGCCTCGTGGTGACCGAGGCCGGCAACCAGGATCGCGTCCGCGGGATCGTTCACGCGAACGCGCTGGTCAAGCTGCTGATGACCGAAGGGCCGAACGCCCAGTTCGAGGCGCTCGTGCGCGAGGCCCCGATCATCCCCGAGACCAAGCCCCTCGATGACCTGCTCGCGGATCTGCAGCGCGAACGGACCGAGCTCGCGATCGTGATCGACGAGTACGGGCGCACTGCGGGCATCGTCACGGTCGAGGACATCATCGAGGAGATCGTCGGTGAGATCTCCGACGAGACCGATCCGGCGGGCGGCGCGGTGCGGCGGCTGGCGAACGGGGACTGGTTCGTGCGAGGGCACGTCGCTGTCACCGACCTCGAGGATTACGGGCTCGAGCTGCCGATCGATACCGACGCATACAACTCTGTCGGCGGGTTCGTGTTCGCCGAGCTGGGCCGGTTGCCCAAACGAGGCGACACGATCTCGGCCAACGGCTACTCGATCAGGGTCGAATCGGTGCGCGAGAACCGGATCGAGGCGGTCAGGATCAGAGAGCGAGGGCGCAGCCGCGCGCCGGCCGAGCATCCGGCCGGATCGGGCGGCTGAGGGCGCCGCACGCCCTCGCACCATTCGTTACATTTCCGGCTCAGAACGGCCGCGCGGCCCAGTTGCCGCGCCCCGGGTCACGCCCGGCGGGCTGCGAGAGGAGAGTTGAGGCCGGCCCCGGGGGGCCGGCTTCATATTTTGCGGGGGGCCGGCTTCATATTTTGCAGCGCCGAATCAGCTAACTGCTAACAGCTGACCCGTTAAATGAAACCGGCCCGCGGGGACGGGCCGGTCTCGGTGCTTCTGGGGAGGAGGTGCTGCTATGAGGTACGTCGCAAGCGACAGTGTGCGACTCCGAGATGAACGATCCCTAAAGCTTTATTCGTAGCTATAGAAGCCTTGGCCCGACTTGCGTCCGAGCGCTCCCTCCGCTACGAGCGCCAGCAGCGTCGTCGGGACCGCGATGCCGATCGCCTCGCCGATCGCCTTCGCGACATCGAGTCCGACGAAGTCGAGCAGCCCGATCGGGCCCATCGGCTGCCCGGCGCCCAGCATCATGCAGCTGTCGACGTCCTCGGGCGAGAGCCCCGTCTCCGCCATCAGCTCGACCGCGTTGAAGAGATAGGGGAAGAGCAGCCGGTTGACGACAAACCCGGGGATGTCCGGTACCTCGACGGGGGTCTTCTCGAGCGCGAGGCACAGCGCCTGCGCGCGCGCTCGCGTGTCGGGCGTCGCGGTGTGCGGGAACACAAGCTCGACGAGCTTCATCCGCGGCACGGGGTTGAATACGTGCAGCCCGACGAAGCGCTCGGGTCGCCCGGCCGCAAGCGCCAGATCGGCGATCGACAGCGACGAGGTCGTCGTCGCCAGCACCGTCTCGGGCGCCGCGAGCCGGGCCAGGTCGCTGAGCAGTGCTGCCTTGTGCCCGTGATCCTCCACCACCGCCTCGACCACGAAGGTCGCGGCCCCGAGCGCATCGAGATCCGTGACCACCTGAACGCGCTCAGGATCGATCTCGCCGCCGTCGAGCCTGGCGCACGTCTTCGCGACGCGCGCCCGCGCCCGCTGCGCGGAGCCGTCCGAGCGCGCCCACAGCACGACGTCGCCGCTGCGCGCCGCCGTCGCCGCCAGGCCGCAGGCGATGGCGCCCGCACCGGCGATCCCTAGTCGCTCCTGCACGATCTGCCTCCTCAGCTCAGCCCTGTTGCTCGGTTGGCCGCACGAGCAGCTCGTTGATCGCAACGTGGCGCGGTCGCGTGACGATGTAGCCGATCGCGTCGGCGATTTCGCTGGCGTGGAGGCGCTCGACGTCTCCGAAGCGGCCGCGAATCTGCTCGAGGATCTCGGGGCGGTTGTGTCCCGCGAGCTCGGTCTCGACCGCACCGGGCTCGACCAGGGAGACCCGGACGTGCCGGCCGGTCACCTCCTGGCGCAGCGACTCGCTGAAAGCTCCGACGCCGTGCTTGGTCAGGTTGTAGACGCCGCTTCCGTTCCGCGCCACCCGTCCGGCCACGGAGCTGACGTTGACCACGTCGGCGACATGGCGAGGGTCGTCCTCGGCGGCCTGCAGCAGGTGGGGGAGGGCCGCATGGGAGCAGTAGAGCAGCCCCATCACGTTCACCTGGATCATGCGCTCCCATTCGTCGAGGGGAGCGTCGAGGATCGGGCCGAGCAGCATCATCCCAGCGTTGTTGACGAGCACGTCGAGCCGGCCGAGCTCCGCTACACAGTGCGCTACCGCATCGGCGGCCTGCGGCTCGTCGGTGATGTCGGCCTCCACGACGAGCGCGGTTCCACCCCCCTCGCGGACCCGGCCCGCGAGTGCCTCGAGGCGGTCCCCTCGGCGCGCCACGACCGCGACGGCGGCGCCGCGGTCGGCGAGGTCTAGCGCGGTTGCCTCGCCGATGCCGCTCGAGGCACCGGTGACCAGCGCGACGGTGCCGTCGAGGGCCGCCGCCGACCCGGGATCATTGGTGCCCATCGAGGCCAATTATGGCGTTTCCCAGCGGAACCCGATCGCGTCGGCGCCCACCGCGAGCGGGCTCGAGGGCAGGCCGTCTGAGGGATCATTGACGTTATATCCCGCTGGGGCGAGGTCGTTTGGGGTGTCGGGGTGAAACAGGGAGGCGAGGTACTGGGCCTGCCCGCGTCCCGGCCCGAGCTCGAACTGGCCGCCACCGTACGCGCCGATCTCGTGCTCGGCGCAGTAGTCGTAAGTCGCGCAGAGATCGGGCAGGGCGCCGATCCGGGAGGGCTTGATGTTGACCATCCGCGGGGCGAAAGGAAGCGCCTCGATGTCCGCGATCGAGTGGATCGGCGCATCCCAGGTGATCCGGTCGTGATGCTCTGTGAGCAGCGCGGCCGCGGCCGGATCGACGATGTCGGGGTCTTCGATCCACGCGCTCGGGAAGGCGTCCAGCACCCGGCGGTACAGAACCGGGTCCGTCGCCTGGTCGACCACGGTTCCGCGGTAGAGGCTCTTGAAGTCGACCGAGTCGACGGCATCGGTTGCGACTAGCGCGGCGATCAGATCGGGATCCCACGAGCTGGTCGGGTCGAGCTTGAAGCGCAGGGTGGGATAGCGCTCGAGGCGACGGGTGATCGGATCGAGCGTCGGCGGCTCGCCGAGGCGGAGCGAGACGACGAACGTGACCGGCCGCGGGTCGCGGCCCAGAACCTCGTGCAACGGCCGCCCCGCTTGCCGCAGTGCCAGATCGAGCGCGGCGCTCTGGAACGTCCAGCGCCGGTATAGCCGCGAGACGTCGCGCTGCGGCGCGACCGGAAACAGGTCGAGCGAGTCGATCAGAGCGCAGAAATCGCCTAGCGCGTAGCTGCCTGCGAGGTCGTGGACCGGGCCGGCCTCCTGGAGCGCGGTCTGGTCGACGCCGTCGTAGACGACGTCCTCCCCGATTCCCTCATGCTCCGCGCCGCGCAGGCGCACGACCGTGCTCAGACGCTCGAAGCCGCTCGACACCTCGGCTTTGAGGCCTTCGAAGGTGTAGTCCTCGATCTCGACCCGTAGGCCGGCGAGCGCGTCAAATGTCGTCATCGGTTCTCCTCTCGCGCCCCGGCTTCAAGCCGTGCGACCAGCTCCTCGAGGCGGAGCTCCTCGAGCCCACGACCCACCGCTTCGAGCTCCGCGGCGCAGTATTCAACCAGCTCACGGCCCTCTCTGACGAGATCGAGCGTCTCGCGCAGCCCCGCCTCGCCCGAGTCGAGGCGGCGGATGATCTCCTCGATCCGCGCCGCGGCATTCTCGTACGACCGCTCGCTCACGACGACGAATCCTTCCCCGCACCACGCCCGGGCGTCGCGCCGGGTCCGTCCTCCACGCGAGCGCGGACAAGCCCGTCGTGGAAGCGAACCCCGAGCTCGCGGGCCGCAAGTGCCCCTTCCGCCGAGGTGATCGGCTCGCCGGCGGGATCCTCGACAAGGACGTACCCGCGCGCCAGCGTCCGCTCGGGATCGTGAGCGGCGAGCGCAAGCATGAGGCGAGCGAGATCCTCTGCGCGTCGGGTCGTGGCGTCGACCCCGGTGCTCGCGAACCGCTGCGCGCGCCCATGCAGCTCGGCCAGCCGACGCTCCCGATCAAGGCGGGCGACGGCGGCCTTGCGATCGAGTACCAGTAGGTGGCGGTTCGCGCGCGATTGGCCGTCACCCAGACGGCGGCGCGCGCTCGCCCGCAGCTCGCGCAGCCGCTGGTGGAGCTGGGCTCGGTGACGCATGACGTGCTCGGCTGGTGCCCGGGAGAGCTGCGCGAGCGTGCGCGCCCGGCCGAGCACCGCGACGCGTCCGTGGCGCTCGAGCTGTCGGGCACTCGCCGCGAGGTCGGTACGCGCCGCGCGGCAGTCGATCCGTACCGCCGCCTCGGCGGCGTGCGTCGGGGTCGAGCACGAGACGGCCGCGACGTCGTCGATCAGCGTACGGTCGGTGTGATGCCCGACCGATGCGATCACGGGCGTCCGCAGCAGCGCGACGGTCCGGCACAGCGTCTCGTCACAGAAGGCGAGCAGGTCCGCCAGCGACCCGCCACCGCGCGCGACGATCACGACCTCGACCTCCTCGAGGGCGGCCAGCTCGCGAAGCGCCGCGGCGATTCGCGGCGCCGCGTGACGGTCCTGGACGGGGACGAAGGCCCATACGAGGCGGCCCGCCCATCCGCGCCGGCGGAGCCCCGCGAGCACATCGTCCCGCGCCTTTCCCTGCTCTCCGGTGACGACGCCTATCGTCCGCGGCACGAGCGGCCGCGGCAGCCGCTTCTGAGGCTCGAACAGGCCATCGGCGTCGAACTGCCGGCGCAGGCGCTGGAGCGCCGCCAGCAGGTCGCCCTCGCCGGCCAGGCGCAGCTCGACGACGGCGAAGGTGAATGACGGCGAGGATGTGGCGCTGCCCGGGTAGTAGTCGCAACCGCCGCCGACGACGACCCGGACGCCGTCCACCAGCGCCGTTCCTAAGGAGTCGAAGTCGCCCCGCCACATCGAGCAGGGCATCGCGCCGCGGGCGTCGCGGAGCTCGAAGTAGACGCGCGCGCGGCTGGCCCTGAACCCCCACACCTCACCGGCGAGCTGGACGCGGGCGAAGTCGAGCAGGCGGCGCTTGAGCTGGGCCGCGTAGGCTCCGACCGGGTACGGACCGGGCAGCGTCAAGCCGGCGGCGGCATCGGTGGGGGCGGCTTCGATCTCGGTCATCGTCTGTCGCGAGGCTACCCGACGCGCCGGGCTGTCCGGCGCGCTGAGTGGCCCAGCGCGGTGAGTCCGCCTAGCGCGGTGAGTCGCCTGCCGCGGTGAGCCGCCTACCGCGGGGGATCTCAGCAGGGCGAGGCGATCACGCGGCGCGGACGCGCGCGCGGATAAGTTGGTCGCGTCCAGGGGGCGCGGGGCGCCGCGTCCGGGCGCCCCGCGTTATCGATCTCGGCCCGCTCTCGCGCCGGCGTCGGCTTGCGTTCAAGTCTCCTGCTGCTGAGGCCGAGCTCGGCGATCCAGCTGTCGATAATGTGACTCTGGTTCATGTTGCCTCCGCGTAGACCGCGTTGTTGGCGAGTTGGTCCTGCTCCTCCGGGGGGCTGGTCGCCGCCGCCGCGTCGGCGCGATGCGGCACCGAGCGCAGCACCCGGGCGCCGATCAGGAGCGCCGCGGCCGCGATGCTCGCGGAGATCACCCATGCGAGGTGGTAGCCGCCGGTCAGGGCCGACGCGCGCGACGCGCCCGTCGCGAGCAGGTGGGCGGTCCTCGTGCTCGACAGCGTAGCGAGCAAGGCGAGCCCGAGCGCGCCGCCGACCTGGACGGTCGTGTTCACAAGCCCCGACGCGAGGCCCGAGTCGCTCGGGGTCGCGCCCGACATCGAGAGCATCATCAGCGAGGGAAACGACAGGCCGGCTCCGGCTCCGAGCAGGATCATCGAGGGGAGCAGATCGGTCCCGTAGCCGGCGCTGACCGGCGCGCGGGCGAGCAGCCCGAGACCGGTGGCCAGCAGGGCGAGTCCGGGCAGCAGCGTTGCCTTCGCTCCGAAGCGGTTGATGAGCCGGGCGGAGACGCCGAGCGAGAAGACCCCGATCCCGAGGCTGACGGGAAGGAACGCGAACCCGGTGCCGATCGCGCTGTAGCCCAGAACGTGCTGCATGAACAGCACGCCGAGGAAAAACATCCCGAACAGGCTTGCGACCATGAGGAGCTGCACGAGGTTCGCGCCGGACACGTTGCGTGAGCGAAACATCCGCAGCGGGATCAACGGGTCCTTGGCGGTCGACTCGCGCGCGACGAATGCGATCAGCAGGGCGAGCGCGCCGGCGCCGAGGGCGAGCGTATGGACGGATCCCCAGCCGTAGGCGCCGGCCTTGACAATCGTGTAGACCGCGAGCATCAGCGCGCTGGTGACGAGTGCCGCGCCGAGGATGTCGACGCCGCGATGCAGGCCGGGCACCTCGCCGTCGCGCGCAACCACCCGCGCGGCGAGCACTCCGGTCACGACGCCGATCGGAAGGTTGATGAAGAAGATCCAGTGCCAGTTGATCGATTGCGTGACGACGCCGCCGAGCAGCAACCCGAGCGATGCCCCCGCGGCCGCGACGAAGCTATAGACGCCGATCGCCTTGGCCTGTTCACGTGGCTCGGGGAACATCGTCACGACCATGCCGAGGATCACGGCCGAGGTCAGCGCGCCACCGACGCCCTGGGCGAACCGGGCGGCGATCAGCATCGCCTGGCTCTGTGCGAGACCGCAGAGCAGTGAAGCCATCGTGAACAGGACCAGCCCGACGATGAATACCCGCTTGCGTCCGACCAGGTCACCGAGGCGCCCTGCGAGCAGCAGCAGCCCACCGAACGTGATCAGGTACGCGTTGACCACCCAGGCGAGGTCGGGCTGCGAGAAGCCGAGGTCGCGCTGGATCGATGGCAGCGCGACGTTCACCACCGTCGAGTCAAGGATGATCATCAGCATCCCGACGCAGAGCACGACCAGCGCAGTCCAGCGGGCGCGGTCTTCAGTCAGGCTGAGGGCAGTCGATCCAGTGGTCGTCATCAGGTTTGTTCTCCGATCCTCTCGGTGGCGGGTCCGGCCGCGCTCGTGCGCGACCAGGAAGCAACCGTAGCAGATCGTCTTGTGCGGGACTATCTGGTATGGATGGTTACCGCGACCAGCACAGCGAAGCGGTCGAACCCGCCCGCCCCACGACCACCGAGACGAACCGATGAGCGCTTGATCTCAGCTAACTTCGTGCTCGACGCGGACATCCGAGATCCCGGCCGCGACCGCATCCAACGCATCATGCTGCGAGCGCCCAGGCCTGAGAAGGAGTGCTCCGTTATGTTGGGTGTGCTCGTGTTCGGGTTGGAGCTGCATCCGGTCAAGAAAGTCGTCGGCGAACCGAGGGTGCCCGACAACAGAGAGGCGCTACGCGGCTTCCGAGAGCAAGTCATCCGGCACTGGAAAGCGGCGCTCGCGCGTCGCAGCCAGAAAAGCCGGATCACCTGGGAACGGGCCCGCCGCCTCGCCGATCGATGGCTACCTCAACCCCGCATCCTTCACCCCTGGCCGAACGCGCGCTTCGACGCCAGACCCCAAGGGAGGAGCCCAGTGCGTTGACGCGCACGCTGGGATCCGTGCGGGGGGCCGCCAGCAATGGCGGTCCCTACCGCGATCGCCACCCGCTCGCCCTCAAATACTCCCGGTATTACCGGGCGAGCCGGCGGCGTCAGCCACGCCCAGCCACTCGCCGGATCACAGCACTTATTCCTGCGCGAACCCTAAGCGCCGTGAGCGCGCGGCTCGCGCCGTCGCACGCCCTTGCAGGCCGCCGGCTCCGACAGCCGCTGGCGCACCAACTGCCCGAGGGTGCTCAGCAGCACGTCCCCGGTCGGCGCTCCGAGCGATGCGAGCACCTCGGCCTGCACACGCGCCACGATCTTGTTCGCGGCGGTGACCTTCGCACGGCCGGCCTTCGTGACCTCGATCACCCGCGCCCGCCGGTCGGTGCTCGACGGTGCCCGGTTGGCCAGCCCAGAGGCTTCGAGCTCGTCGAGCGTGACGACCATCGTCGTCTTGTCAAGCCCGACGAGGTCCGCGAGTTCTTTCTGCGTGTGCGGACCGGTGAGCGCCGCGCCGAGCACGCTGTGGCCTCGTGGGGTGATCCCGAGCGGCTCGAACGCCGCCGCCAGCTCGCTTGCGAGCGCGTAATGCGCCTGCGCGAGCAGCCAGTTGAGGTTCCCGAGCAGGCACTGCGGGCAATCCTCGGTTGCTGCGGCGGCTTCGGCGATCGCTGACATCTGCCTCAGAGCTTACCATCGGCCGATCAGTGGCCGGATTATCTGTGACGGGATTATCTGCTCACTGCTGTATCGATGAGTTTCTCGCCGCGGGGCGCCGGCCTATTCGGCGCGTGCGAGGGTGAAGGCGACCTGTACCCCGAGCTGTACGAACCCCATGCGTTCGTAGAGCTCCTTTGGCCAATCGTCCAGGTCCGCTGGGATGACGATCGGATCGCACCCGTGCGCGCGGGCGACGTCGATCGCCGCGGTGACGACGGCGCGACCGAGGCCACGCCGTCGTGACGCCCGCAGCGTGCCCACATTGTCGATCAGGGCAGGCCCGCCTCGAGAGCGATCGAGGAAGAGCGTGCAGGCTGCCGCGAGATCGCCGTTCTCGCCGGCCGCGAAGCCGCGAGCGTGGGTATGGGCGCGGAGCGCGTCCATCGACTCAACGATTAGCTGGGGAATGCGAGGACCACCGCCGAGGGGGCGCTCCTCCTCGCCAAGGCGCAACTCGAGCGCGCGCAGAGTCGGCGTGTCGACCTCTCGCGCGATGCCGGGCCGGGCGGGCCGATCTGGGTCTCGCTCGAGTGCCATGAACACGGTGCGCTGCTCGGACCAGCCCGCTCGCGTGAGGGCCGGGACGACCGCCTCGGCTGCGCCGGCGTCGTCGAGAACGACGTGGCGGTGGCGCAGGTGGCCGAGCCAGTGGTCGGCCAGGCTGATGATGTCCTCAGGGTCGAGCTCCGGGGTCAGCGGCGCGTCGAGCGTGAGCGAGTTCAGGTGGTAGATCGTCCGTAGCTGATCGTGGAGGACCACGACACCATGCGGCAACCTGACGGTGCGTCGAGCGGCACGGATGCGTAGCGACCGGTCAAAGGCGAGCGCGGTCGCGAGCGTGTCCACGGGCTGGAGGTTATGACCTCCGCTTATTCGGGAAGCGGCACCACGAGCACGGGCCGGTGCGAGAGGTGAAGCAACTTGTGTGGGGTCGATCCGAGCAGCGCGCCCCTGATCGGGCTCTCGCCGCGGGTGCCGACGACGATCACGCGGGCGTCGCGCTCGTCGGCAAGCTCAACGAGCGCCGTTGCGGGCGCCCTCTCGACGATGACCGCCTCGACGTCCACCTCGGCGCCGGCAGCCAGAGCGGTCGCCTCGGTCAAGCGCTTCGTCGCCAGTTCTTTGAGCGCCGAGTGGTAGTCGTGGAGTTCGCCCCCGACCGGGTTTAGGTCGTAGCCGAAGGCGATCACGACGTTCTCTCCGTATGCCTTGCCGACCTCGATCGCAACGCGGACCGCCTCCTTGGCGCAATCCGAACCGTCGTAGCCGACGACGATTCCGGAGCTCATGACGTGCGCCCGGCGGGAGCGGTGGCGAGGACCGAGGGATCGACGACTTCGGTCTTTCGCTTGAAGAACTCAGGCATCGTGATCCGCTGGATGATCATCAACACGATTCCCAGGATGATCATCAGCAGCGCGATCGCGATCGGTGAGCCGATCCCCAGGAACGGCTTGGCGAATCCCGCATGGGGCTTGGAGTAGACGCGGACGGCCTTGTAAAGGATGTACGTCAGCACGGCTCCGCCGGAGAACGGGAACACGCCGATGTAGACGAAGTTCTTGATGCTCTTCAACAGCTCGCGCCGGTAGAAGATGACGCAGGCGAAGCCGGTGAACCCGTAGTAGAAGGCGATCGTCAGCGCGAGCGAGGTGAACGCGTCGCCGATCAGGTTGACCGGGCTCGTGACCGACAGCAGCACGTACACGAGCGTCGACACGACGCCCATCCAGATCGTCGAGAAGCCCGGGCTGAGGAAGCGCGGGTGGACGTTGCCGAACTGCCTCGGGATCGCCTTCATCCGCGCCATCGACAGGGTAGTCCTCGCGGTCGGCAGGATCGTCGTCTGGGTCGATGCCGAGGCGGAGGACAGCACCGCGATGATCAGGATCTTGTCGAGCGGCGACCCGAGCACCCCCTTGCCGAGCGGCGCCAGCACGTCGCTCGGGTTGTTGGCCAGCGACATGACTCCGCCGAACGCCTGGGCAGCGGTAGCCACGAGCAGGTAGATGCCGACGAGCACGAACGTGGAGACGATCGCGGCCCGCCCCGGAGCCGTGCTCGAATCCTCGGTTTCCTCGTTCACGGTCACGCCCGAGTCCCAGCCCCAGTAGATGAACACGGCGAGCAGGACACCGCCGACCAGCGCGTTGACGCTCGAGATCTCGAATGGGTTGAACCAGGACAGCATCGGCTCCATCGAATGCGAAGGATGGTCGACGTAGACCTTGATCAGCGCCACCACCGAGAAGGCGATCAGCGTCGCGAACTCCATCGCGAGCAGGAAGCGCTGCGTGGCGGCGGAGATCTCGATCCCGATGTAACAGATCACGGTCATGATCACGATCCACGCGATCCCGATGGTCGTCACGGCGAGGTTGCTGGGGTTGTTGACACCGACAAGCGAGCAGGTGTAGACGCCTGCCACCGAGGCCAGGCTCGGCATCACGAGCACGTCGGCGACGACGATCGCCCAGCCACCCTGCCAGCCGGCCCATGGGCCCATGGCCCGCGTCATCCACGTGAATGTCGTGCCGCAATCGGGGTCGGCGCGGTTCATGTAGTAGTAGGCCATCGCGATCGCCGCCATTGGGAAGAAGCAGACGAGGATGACTGCCGGGGACTGGACCCCGAGGCCCCCGACCAGCGCGATGTAGCCGAGCGTCGCCGCCAGGCTGTACGCCGGTGCCGTCGAAGCGACGCCGATCACGACGTTCGAGACGAACGAGATCGCGTTCTTCTTCAGGCCCTTGTCTTCGACGACAATGCCGTGAACCGGCTCTGCCAACGATGCACTCTCCACAGCGGCCTCTCTTTGCTCGTTGTCGTGGCCGGGCTGTGAGGGGCGACGGACGCGCGCGCTCGTCCCCACGCCCTCCGCCTGAGCACGGCATTCTCTTCTGTGAGCGCTTCGAGCGCAAGTTTCCGTAATGGCGGCGTGCCGCCGAGCACCTACCACGCGGATTTCGCGCCGCCGAGTCCCACTTGTCCGGGGCTCTGTGCGAGCCGCTAGCCGTTACGGTTTGGGGCTATGCCACCACTTTCCGTAGCGGTCCTCGGTGCCGGCGGCACGATTGCGCCGGCGATCGTGCGCGACCTTGCCGAGTCCGATGAGGTAGCGAGCATGCTCCTGCTCGACCTGGACGCCGAGCGCGCGAGCGCGGTCGCATCCGCGCACGGTGGCGGCAAGGCCGAGGCCCGGGCCGCCGACGCGCGCGACGCCGGCACACTCGCGGCCGAGCTCGCCGGCGTCGACGTCCTCATCAACGCGGCGAGCTACCGGATCAACCTCGACGCGATGCAGGCCTGCCTGACGGCCGGTTGCCACTACCTGGACCTCGGCGGGCTGTACTGGATGACGGGGCGCCAGCTCGCGCTCGATCAGGAGTTCCGGGAGGCCGGGCTGCTTGCGCTGCTGGGGATCGGCTCGAGCCCCGGCAAGACGAACGTGATGGCAATGCGTGGGGTGCGCGAGCTCGGCGGTTCGGCCAACTCGATCGAGGTGGCGGCTGCGGGCCGTGATCCGCGCGCGAGCGGTGGCTTCAGCCCGCCCTACGCGGTCACGACGCTGATCGACGAGCTCACGCTCGCGCCGGTGGTGCTGCGTGACGGCCGACCGGTGGAGATCGAGCCGATGACCGACGGCGGCACGCTCGACTACGGGCCGCCGATCGGTCAGGCCGCGACGATCTACACGCTGCACTCGGAGCTGGCGACGTTCGGCGAGAGCTTCGGCTGCCGGGAGGCGAGCTTTCGGCTCTCGCTCGCGCCTGCGCTCCTGAGCCGCCTGCGCGAGCTCGTCTCGGCGACCACCGAGGAGGTCGAGCGCGCGACGCGCGAGGCGACCTCGCCGTCGGCCGAGACCGTATCGGTCCATCGCGTCATCGCCCACGGTGCGGGCGGCAGCACCGTCGTCGTGCGGGCGATCAGCCGCCCGCACTTCGGGCTCGGCGGCTCCGTCGTATCGACCGCGGCCCCAGCGGCGGCGGCGGTGCGCTTGCTCGCGCGCGGCCAGCTGACCGCGACCGGCGCGCTGCCGCCCGAGCGCTGCATCGATCCGGAGCTGCTGTTCGCGGAGCTCAAGACTCGAGGGTGCAGCTTCGACGGCCAGGCCGCCACGCGGAAACGCGGCGGCAAGCAGCTGTGATCGCGCGGACGCCGGCGGACGACCCCGCCCCGCTAAGTTTTAGCGATGGAATACCGCACTCTCGGCAACACGGGCGTCAAGGTCAGCCCGCTCTGTCTCGGCGCGATGATGTTCGGCGCCTGGGGCAACACCGACCAGGATGACGGGGTTCGCATCATCCACCGCGCACTCGACGCCGGGATCAACTTCATCGACACCGCCGACGTCTACTCGCGCGGCGGGTCCGAAGAGGTGGTGGGCAAGGCGCTCGCCGGCGGACGGCGCGAGCATGTCGTGCTCGCGACCAAGGTGCACGGGAAGATGGGCGACGATCCGAATCAGTTCGGCAACTCGCGCCGTTGGATCGTGCGCGAGGTCGAGAACAGCCTGCGGCGTCTCGGTACGGACTGGATCGACCTGTACCAGATCCACCGGCCCGAGGCCGACACCGACGTCGACGAGACGCTCGGCGCCCTCACCGATCTGATC
>Ga0302326_10012482_pt1 | contig 18106 bp, 16 predicted proteins | sample Palsa_T0_3_FD_202264 | JGI IMG/M metagenome (GOLD analysis project Ga0302326, IMG submission 202264) | Peat permafrost microbial communities from Stordalen Mire near Abisko, Sweden - Palsa_T0_3 | ecosystem: Environmental > Terrestrial > Soil > Palsa > Peat permafrost | place: Sweden: Abisko...
AGTTTTTTCCCGGGGCCGGCCTCCTCCATCTGCTCGCACAGCGCGACGCGAAATCCCTTCCGCAGTAATCGCGTGATGTAGTTGTCGGCGGCGTGGTAGGGCACGCCGCACATCGGGATGCCGCGCTCCTTGTCGCGCGACGTCAGCGTAAGCTGCAATTCCTTCGACGCAATCTGCGCGTCTTCAAAAAACAATTCGTAGAAATCGCCGAGACGAAAGAAAAGTAATGCGTCGGGATGCTGCTGCTTGGCCGTGGCGTATTGCCGCATGAGCGGCGTTGTTTCGCCAGTGGCGGCCTTTGAAGACCCAGTCCCGGAGGGAGCAGGAGCCGCGACCGCGGCGATTTCTTCGGATACAAGTTTCTCAGTCACGGAAAGGCCAGCATACCGTGAAGGCCATGTGTAAAAAAGGAGTTCCTCGCGACGCGGGCCCGCGCGGACACTGTCGAATCTGCACGGTATACTGGGCATTACTCCATGGTCATGTCATTGCTGTGGCTTCGGGTGGCTGTGGTGCTGTACGGCGCTTCGGCTCTGGTGGCAGGGTGGACTACTCTGCGCGAGGGCTCTCGTGTCCGCAGTTTCCTGCAACCCCTGCTGATCGGCGGACTGCTCTTCCACTTCGTCTCGCTGGTCGAGGTGCTGAATAACAACCACCACTGGATGCCGATGGCGGTCCACGAGCTCGAATCTTTGCTCGGACTCCTGCTGGCCGGCTTGTTCTGCTGGAGCTTCTATCGCTACGGCACCGTCTCTCTCGGAATGTTTGTCCTGCCGCTGGTCTTTCTGCTGACGCTGGCACCCGCCATCGGCCCGGATTTCGAAACTTTCTTTTCGCCACGCTTGCGGAACGGCTGGGTGCTGGCGCATATTGCGCTGGTGCTGGCTGGATATTCCGCGCTCATCCTCAGCTTCCTGTCGAGTCTGCTCTACCTTCTGCAGGAACAGCGCCTCAAGTCGAAACACGCCGGCCCCGCAAATCGCTGGCTTCCGCCGCTCGATACCGCCGACCAGATTTCCTATCGCATGCTGCTCATCGGTTTCCCCTGCATGACGCTCGGTCTACTAACCGGATCTTTGCTGGCGGAGTCTTCTATCGGGCCGAGTTATTTTTCCGACCCGAAGGTGCTGCTGTCCTTCGGCATGTGGATCCTTTACGTCTTCCTGTTGTGGACGCGCCGCAGCGCAGGCGTCCGCGGCCGTCGCGCGGTCTATCTTTCGTGCTTCGTTTTTCTCGTCGCTCTTAGTGTCTGGGCTGCCAACGCATTCAGCACCGTGCACAGGTTTTCACAGCCGTGAGCCTGCGGCTGCTGGGAGTCAACCACAAATCGGCGCCCGTCGAGTTGCGGGAGAGGCTTGCTATTCCAGAGCAGAGCCTGGCGGAGGCGACGCGTTTGCTGGCGCATCATCCCGGCGTCCGCGAGGGGATGATTCTGTCGACCTGCAATCGTGTCGAGCTGCTGACCGCGCACGACCACGCGGCTCCGGACCTGAGCTTATTTCTCGAGCAGTATTTCTCTATTGAGTCAGCGTCATTGCGTCCGCATCTTTACGAATATCGCGAGCAGGACGCGATGCGGCATCTGTTTCGCGTCGCTTCGAGCCTGGACTCGATGGTCGTCGGTGAGCCGCAGATTCTTGGGCAGGTGAAGCAGTCCTACTCGGTGGCGCGGCAGGTAGGCGCAATGAATGGCGAGTTGGACCGCGTGTTGCGCCGTGCGCTCACGGTTGCAAAACGCGTCCGCAGGGAGACGCGCATCGGCACGACGTCGGTTTCGATCGCGTCGGTTGCGGTAGATCTGGCGCGCCAGATTTTCGGTAGCCTGGCCGGTAAGACGGTGTGCCTGGTGGGCACAGGGAAGATGGGGCAGCTGGCGGCGCGACATCTCATGGCGCAGGGAGCATCGCACCTGACGATCACCAACCGTACGTCTACCGGTGCGGAGATTCTGGCCCTCGAGCTTGGTGCGGAGGTTCTTCCGTTCGAGCAGCTTTACGATCGTCTGGACGCGGCCGACATCGTCATCACGACGACCGGCTCTTCAGAGCCCATTTTTCGGCGCGAGCATGGCCAGCAACTGTTGCAGCGCCGGCGCAATCGCCCCGTTTTCTTCATCGATATTGCGGTGCCGCGTGATGTCGATCCCGCGATGGCAAAGCTCGAAGGCATCTTTGTCTACGACATTGACGACCTGCAAGGGGTGGCCAGCCAGAATCAGTCGGGAAGAAATGAAGAGGCGCGCAACGCGGAGCGAATCATTGAGCGCGAGGTCGAGCGCTACACGGAATCGCGGCAGGCGCTGGACGCGGTGCCCTCGATCCTTGCCGTGCAGCGATCGTTCGAGACGCTTCGCCAGCAGGAGCACGCACGCAACGCTGTACGACTCGCCAGCCTGGATGCCGAGGAGCGCCGCGCGGTTGAAGACATGACGCGCAATCTGCTGAACAAGATGTTGCACGGTCCGCTGACCGCGCTGAAGGCGGCGGCGCGCGAGGGCGATGAAGAGGCGATGCGCGCGATTCGCGAGGCGTTGGCAGGAGAGGTGGCGGACGCGTCGAATGAGGATGACTCCGTCAAAGGCGGCGCTGATTGATTCGCATTGGCTCCCGCGGATCCAAGCTGGCGCTGTGGCAGGCGGAGTTTGTGGCGGAAGCACTGCGCGGCCGCGGTCACGAAGTTGAAATCGTTATCATCCGCACCAGGGGCGACCAGATTCAGGATCGGCCGCTGCCGAGCGTCGGAGGCAAAGGCCTGTTCACGGCGGAGATTGAATCGTCGCTAACGGAGAAACATATTGACCTCGCGGTGCACTCTCTGAAAGATCTGCCGACCGAAATTGCACCGGAGTTTACGCTCGCCGCGATCCCAGCGCGCGAAGATGCGCGGGACGTTTTGCTTGCGCTGACTCCGCTGAATGTCGCCAGTCTGCCGATTGGCGCGACAGTCGGAACAAGTAGTCCGCGTCGGCAAGGTCAACTTCTCGCGCTGCGAAATGACTTGCAGATGCAGTCCATTCGCGGCAATGTCGACACGCGGATTCGCAAGCTGGAACGTGGTGAGGCCGACGCCATCGTCTTGGCCGCAGCCGGCGTCAACCGGCTCGGCCTGGAGAAGTATGTCCGCGAGCACATCGATCCCGAGCACGTCTGTCCGTGTCCAGGCCAAGGTGCGCTGGCTGTCGAATGCCGCAGTGAGGACGCTGCGACAAGGGATGCATTAGCGTTCTTGGATGACACCCCGACGCGGACTGCCGTTGAAATTGAACGCGACATTTTGTCAGGACTGGGCGGCGGCTGCTCGATTCCTGTCGGCGTCCACTGCGTGCCGCAGGGAGAAGGGCATCGCGTGTGGGCCGCGGTTTGCTCGCCTGACGGACGCGAGCTTGTGCGCCTTGAACATGCCGGTCGCGAAGGCGCAGAGGAGTTGGTCCAGATGATGGTCGGCCGGTTGCAACGTGAGGGCGCCGAGACGATTTTGGCGAACCGTTCTTGAGATGAGTCGACCGCTCGAGGGCAAGACGATCGTCGTCACGCGGCCTTTGCACCAGGCAGAGGCGCTGACTGCTCCGCTGCGTGAGTTGGGCGCGGTGGTTGAACTGATCCCCGCTCTTGAGATTCAGCCGTGCGTGGATGGAGCTTTGCGCAAGGCTGTCGCGCGTCTCGAGGAATTCGACTGGCTCGTCGTGACCAACGTCAACGGCGTAGCGGCTCTCGATGAAGAAGCGCGGCGTCAAGGCAAGCGGCTGGATGAATCGACGCTCAAAGTTGCCGCCGTCGGCTCGGGTACTGGAGAGGCGATGACGGCTGCCGGCGCCCGCGCCCAACATATCCCCGTTGACTTCACATCGAAGGATCTGGCTGAACGCATCGCTCAACATGTGCCGAATTGCCGTGTGCTGCTGGTGCAGGGAACCGCCGCTCCCAGCGCCTTGGCCGATGCCTTGACCGCTGCAGGTGCGCGCGTCCAGCGGGTGGACGCCTATCGCAGCGTCATTCCCACTGCGTTCACCAGGCAGGTAGAAACTTTCTTTCGTGGACGAAATAAGGCAGACGCGGTTACATTTACCAGTGGTCAGATTGCGCAGAATTTCTTTGCTGCGTTGCGGGCGAGCAGCATCACTCTGCCGGAGGGCATGGTGGTTGCTTCGGTCGGCCCGGTTACGACGGAGGCGCTCCGAAAGCTCGGACATCCGCCGGTTGTGGAAGCCAAGTCGGCGCGAATGGAAGATTTCGCTGCAGCGCTAGGCGAGTTCTTTCGCAGCCGCGACTGAGCGTTTGTGCTGCCATACCGTGCTCCACGTTTTATCGGCAGAGTGACAGAGCGGTTCCAGCGTGCAGTCTGCGCAACGCGGCTTGCGAGCGATGCAAATTTGCCGCCCATGATGGATAAGCTCATGGCTGAAGGCCGTCCAGCGCTCCCGCGGGACCACTTTCATCAAGTCCTGCTCCATCTTGACCGGGCTCGCGCTTTCGGAGAGATCGAGCCGGTGGGACAGCCGGAAGACATGGGTGTCGACGACGACGCCTTCATTTTTTCCAAACCATGACCCGAGGACGACATTCGCTGTCTTGCGGGCGACCCCGGGCAGCGTCAGCAGATTCTGCATCGTCGACGGAACCTCGCCGCCGAAGTCTGCAAGAACTTTCTTTGCCGCACCGATGATGGACTTCGTCTTGTTGCGGAAGAAACCGGTCGAGCGAATCATCTCCTGCAACTCTTCCGGATCTGCATTGGCCAGCGACTTTGGCGCCGGGAAGCGTTTGAACAACGCGGGCGTCACCAGATTCACCCGCACGTCGGTGCATTGCGCGGAAAGTATCGTCGCGACAACCAGCTGCCACGCGCTGTCGTGATGCAGCGCGCAGACGACGTGGGGATAGGCCTTCCGGAGCCCGAGCAAAATCGCGTCTACGCGTGCTTTCTCCAGCGGCTTGTAGGTCTTCGGCTTGGCCCGTTGCTTTCGCCCTGACGACGTCGGCGCCGGTGCAGCGGGCTTCTTCGCGGCGGCCATCAGCCGAGCCGGTCCAGCATTTCTGCGGGCGTCATGCGGATGCAGGTGAACATCGGCGTGTCCTTCAACGTGTAGGCGCTGCTCTCGGTCTCACGCAGTCGCTGCACCAGGTCGAGAAAGTCTTCAGGATAGTTACATTCAAACGCGACGACAAATTCCTGATCATCGAGACCGAAGGAATAAGTCGTGTTCAATTTGACCCGCGGCCATTGCAGCCCGACGCGGATGTGCTCGTCCATGATGCGTTTGCGCTCGTCGGCTGGCAGCAGGAACCAGGCGCGCGTCTTCCAGAAGGGATAGATGAAGATATATTTCTGGCCGCCGGGGCGAATGGTGCTGCGCGACTCCTGCTCCGCTTCGTCCTCGAGGCCGAGAGAGTATTGCGAGCGCTTTGTCATCGACAGAAAGCTGTGGGGAATCGTCATGTAACCGCCCAGCGGCGTCGCCATGAGCTCCGCCATCATCTGATTCAGCTCATCGACCGAATAGCAGATCGTCCAGATGACCATGTCGACGTCGCCACGCAGACCGACCGTCGAGTAGGTGATGTTGCGCTGCTTGCCGACAACATTCCACTTCTCAATCACCTTGAGAAACTCGCGCTTGTGCGCATCCCGCTCGCCGGGTGGAAGGCGACGCCACTCTGCCATCACCTTGAAAAAGGCGAAGCGGACGACTTGCTGCTTTACTTTTTTTTCTTCCGGCTTGGCAGTCTGGGCCTGCGTTTCAGGCGCGGCCACGGCAGATTGTTCTGACATTTTCTGGTTTACCTCAACACTCAATCCTAGCGCAGGTGGGCGATTTGTCGCAGCCGGCGGGCGGCTCCAGATACGACCTATATACTCGTTGTTTGCATGACTGAAAAAATTGTCGCTGCCCTCAGCACTTTCATCATCGGCGTCATCTCCTCCGGGGGATATCTCGGCGTTCTTCTGCTGATGGCCATCGAATCAGCCTGCACCCCGCTGCCGTCGGAAATCATCATGCCGTTCGCGGGCTACTTGGTCTACACGGGGCGCTTCAATCTCTACCTGGTGGCAACTGCAGGCGCACTCGGTTGTAATCTCGGCTCAGCTCTCGCTTACTGGGTCGGCGCGAAGGGTGGGCGGCCGCTGGTCGAGCGCTTTGGGCGCTACGTCTTGCTGAGTGTGCGTGACCTCGATCGCGTGCATCATTTCTTTCACCACTACGGACAGATCACCGTGCTGGTTGGCCGGCTGCTGCCCGTGGTCCGCGCGTTCATTGCGCTTCCCGCCGGCATCGGCAAAATGCCGCAGCTGCGGTTTCATATTTACACCTTTATCGGATCGTGGCCGTGGTGCTTTGCTCTTGCATGGATCGGCATGAAGCTGGGCCAGCGCTGGGACACCGATCCGCGGCTGAAGCACGCGCTGCACCGCTTCGACGCGATTATTCTTATCTTCGGCGTAATCGCGGTTGCCTGGTTTATCCGCTCGCATTGGCGGCAGCGCATGCGCGCCCAATCGGCTTGAGAACGGCTTTGCATCCCGCCGCATTTGCCAATCATCTTGAGCTTGCGCGACACTACTAAGTTATCCAACCGCGCAGAAGATCAAGGAAGGTCAGTACAGAATGTCCAGTTCTCAAGGTGGCCCGAACAAAGAGGCCGCCCACGCCACAATTGAACCAGCCAAAGGAAAATTAGGCATCATGATCCCCGGAATGGGGGCGGTCGCCACCACGTTCATCGCCGGCGTGGAAGCCGTGCGCAAAGGCATCGCCAAGCCGATCGGCTCTGTCACGCAGATGGGGACGATTCGCCTCGGCAAACGGACCGAAAATCGCACGCCACTTATCAAGGATTTCGTTCCACTCGCTGGGCTCGACGATCTGGTGTTCACGGGCTGGGATATTTTCGAAGACAACGTCTACCAGGCAGCGAAGACGGCGCAGGTGTTGGCCAACGAGCAGCTGGAGTCGATCAGGCCGTTCCTGGAAACCATCAAGCCGCTGCCTGCCGTGTTCGACCAGTACTACGTCAAGCGCCTGAACGGGACCAACGTAAAAAAGGGAAAGAATAAGCGCGAGTTGGCCGAGCAGCTTCGTGCTGACATTGCTGACTTTAAGAAAAAATCTGACCGCCAGGTGATGATCTGGTGCGGCTCGACAGAAATCTTTCTGCAGCCCTCGGCCGTCCATCAGTCAATCGCGGCATTCGAAAGAGGTCTGGAGCAGAACGACGAAAATATCGCGCCGTCGCAGATTTACGCGTACGCCGCTTTGACGGAGGGCATTCCGTTCGCCAATGGCGCCCCAAATCTCACGGTCGACCTGCCGGTGATGCAGGAGCTGTCGAAGATCAACAACGCTCCCATCTGCGGCAAGGACTTCAAGACGGGGCAAACCTTCATCAAGACGGTGCTGGCGCCGGCCTTCAAAGCGCGCATGCTGGGCGTTGCGGGGTGGTACTCCACCAATATTCTCGGCAATCGCGATGGCGAAGTTCTCGACGATCCGGAATCCTTCAAAACGAAGGAGGAGTCAAAGCTCTCGGTGCTGGACCAGATTCTGCAGCCGGAGCTGTACCCGGATTTGTACAAGGATCTTTACCATAAGGTTCGAATCAACTATTACCCGCCACGAGGCGACAACAAAGAGGGATGGGACAACATAGATATCTTTGGATGGCTTGGCTATCCAATGCAGATCAAAGTTGATTTTCTATGTCGAGATTCCATCCTTGCAGCGCCACTTGTCCTCGACCTGATCATGTTCCTCGATCTCGCGAAACGCAGTCCGGAACTTCGCGGGCTTGGCATCCAGGAGTGGCTCAGCTTCTTCTTCAAGTCGCCGATGACCGCGCCAGGACTGTATCCCGAGCATGATCTGTTCATCCAGTCGATGAAGCTGAAGAACACGCTGCGGCATATCCAGGGCGAGGATTTGATCACCCACCTCGGGCTGGAGTATTACGACTGAGATTACTTCAGGCGGATTTCACCATCTCAAAATCCGTAGCCTAGGGCCGTCAAAGCCGCAGGTTTATTTTTGCTTTCTGTGCGCCTCCGAGCGCATACTCTTAGTGCGGGCAAGTTGCAGAGCCGGTCATACACTTCCTGTTTCCGGCGCAGGATTTGCGCTCGCCTGCAGGAGTTCAGCCATGATGTTGCCTTCGTCGCTTCGCCGATTTGCCTCTACAGCCGCCATGCTCAGTGTTCTGTCTCTGTCGCCGAGTATGTACGGCATTCAGGATCAGCAGGACAAGAATGATAAGGGCCAGCCGAATCTGAACGACAGCGATGTCCTCGGTCCCGTGCCGACGCTGGCCGAGGTGAAGCCCGGCAGCCTGGACGACGTGGCCTCCATCGGCAACCGGCCCATGCCAGGGCAAAAGGGAATGGGCAACTGGTACTCCAACGAGACCGAGATGAAGATGGGCAAGGGCTACTCGATGGAGCTCGAGCACACCATCAAGATGGTCAACGATCCGGTCGTGAATGAGTACGTCAACCGCATCACGCAAAACATTGTCAAGAATTCCGACGCCAAGGTGCCGTTCACGGTGAAGGTGATTGACTCCGACGAAATCAACGCCATGGCGCTGCCCGGCGGCTTCATGTACGTCAATTCCGGATTGATTCTCGCTGCCGATGAAGAGGCCGAAGTAGCCGGCGTTATCTCGCACGAAATCGGCCACGTCTGTGCCCATCACGTTGCCCGCGAAATTACGCGCGCGAATTATGCGCAGATCGCGATGATCCCGCTGCTGTTCATCGGCGGCTGGACAGGGTACGGCATCTACGAGGGTGCGAACATCGGCATTCCGCTCACGTTTCTGCAATTCCAGCGCGGCTTTGAGGCGCAGGCGGATTATCTCGGGCTGCAGTATATGTACAAAGCCGGTTACGATCCCCAGGCCTTCGTCGCCTTTTTTGAAAAATACAATGCGCTGATCAAGCAAAAGCCGAACCTGATCTCCAAGGCATTCTCGACCCATCCGCCGACGCCGGACCGCATCAAGCATTCACAGGAAGAGATGCAGCGCATTCTTCCACCGCGGCAGGAGTACGTGGTCAGCACGTCGGAGTTTCAGGATGTGAAGGCGCGGCTGGCGCGGCTTGAAAATCGGCGCAGAGTGCAGGACGACGACGGCAAGGGCAAGAAGCCGACATTGCGTCGCACGGCCAGCACAACCGGCAGCGGCGGCGATTCCGGCAACACGCAACCGCAAACGGGGACGCAGACTACAGACGATCCGCCGACATTGCATCGTCGCGATGACTAATTGTTTTGCATAAACAGAAAAGGCCCCGAGTCGGGGCCTTTTTTATTGCATGAGCCGAAGATTATTTGCAGCGGCCGGATTCGCGGCAGCGCTGCATGATCGCTACTTCCAGGCGCTCGCGAAGGCTCGGGGACAGGTCGTAGAGCTCATTGTCGCGGTAAATCTGGATCGTCTGTTTGGTGGTGACGAAGACAACCTTGCAGTGGTCGCAGCCGGCCATGTGCTCGTCGAGATCGCGACGCAACTCGCCGTCGAGCCGATCGTCGAGCAGGTCCGTCAATTCGATCATGAACTCAGTGCAATTCATTGGGCCCCTGTTTCTCCATCCGTCGTATCTGTCGCATCCGGCTTCTTGAAGAACTTTGCTAACCGCTCCCGCAACTGCAACCGCGCACGCAACAATCTCGACTTCACGGCAGGGACACTCAGATCAAGCGCCTGCGCCGTCTCTTCTGTCGAGAGGCCTTCCACGTCGCGCAGCACAAACACTGTGCGGAAGGTGGGCGGCAGACCTTGAATCGTCTTCCGCAGAATCTCGGCCGTCTCGTCCTGCCCGTACAGCTGCTCGGGATTCGGACTCCAGTCCGCGAACTCGCGCGGCATGGATCCCTCATCCGTTTCAACATCGTCGTCCATACTGACCATGCGGCTGTTGCGGCGCTTGCGCAGCTTCATCAGCGCTTCGTTCACCGCAATCCGCACTAACCACGTGTAAAACTTCGAATTCCCCTGGAACCGGTCGAGGTTTTGATATGCCTTCAGGAACGCGTCCTGAACCACATCTTCAGCGTCTTCCCGGTTCTGGGTAATGTGTTGCGCGATGCGAAAAACGCGGCGGTCATACATCCGCACAAGCTCTTCATAAGCGCCCACATCGCCGCCCCGGACCCGCTCAACGAGCAGAAGGTCTGAGGTTGGATCCGAACTAGCTGTTTGGATGGAAGCCATAGGGAGAAAGTCGCAGGGAATTTAAATTTTTCCTGCCTGCACACAACATCATATCAAGCACCCGTGGCACCATGCAGGCGCGTTACAAACTGCATTCCAGCGCATAGTTTGTTTCCGGGATGGCGCGACAGCCCATACAGTGCAAGTAGGGAGCTTTTGCATTCGTGATTGGAAAACGTCTTGTTGTAGCTGGCGGCCTTGTTCTCGCTTTGATTTTCGCACCTGCCTGCGGCTGGACACTCTCCGGTCACTCCGCCGGACAGACTTCGTCAACAGCGCCGAAGAAAAAATCGACAAAGAAAAAGCCCTCGGCGCGATCGAGAAAAGCAGCGGTGCGGCACACTCCTGCGCATAGGGCTCAGCTGCGCGAAGCCTTCATCGCGTCGACTGAGTTGCGTCCGATGGCGCAGCAGTTGGCGACCTTTCGATCACCGGAGGCCTATGCCGGCGTTTTGCGTTACGCGCAGTCGCACGGCGGCGAAGCAGCAGCGGCAGCTTATCTCGCGCTGGGACATGCTTACTACGCGGACAAAAAAAGTGAAGACGCGGTCCACGCGTTTCAACGGGCGGACCAGCTCACCAGCGAGTTGAATGATTATGCGGTCTATCTCGAAGCGCTTGCGCTGGAGCAGGGCAGTCACCCTGATCAGGCGCTGACACGGCTGGCAGGTTACGCAGACAAATATCCTGACAGCATTTTTCTCGGCAGCCTGCCTGTCGTGATTGCGCGAATGCAGCTGGCGAACAACCAGGCTCAACTCTGCCTGGCGACGCTGCGTGCAGCCACCGGATTGGCGGGCCGCGCGGATTATCTCTTTCTCAAGGCACGCGCGCTGCAGCAGACTGGCGACAACATCGGCGCGGCGCAGATCTATCGGCACATCTACAAAACTTTGCCACTCACTAACGAGGCGAAGCAATCGCAGCAGCAACTCACTTCGCTGACGGCGACTGGCGTCGTACTCACTGCGGACGACCAGCACGTCCACGCCGATGATCTCTACGCCGCGCATCGTTATGCGGAAGCTGAGGCCGAATATGTTGCCTTGCAGGAACACCCGGATGTCTCCGCGAAATTGCGCAATGATCTGCGGCTCGACGCAGCGGCTTGCGCATTCAAGTTGAAGCGCCTGACCAAGTCCATGCTGCAGAGCCTGCCTGACACGCAGGACGACCACGGCGCGGAGCGGCTTTATCTGTTGATGGAGGACGCCCGCACTCGCGACGACAGCGAAGCGCAACGCAGTATTGTCGCCGACATGGAGCACCGCTTTCCGCAGAGCCAGTGGTTGGAGGAGGCGCTCAATTCTTCCGGCAACATGTATTTCCTGAAGAAGGATTACCCGAGCGCGATCGATTTTTTCCAGCAGCTTCTGCGATTTTTTCCGCACAGCAGTTATGCAGCGTACAGCCAGTGGAAGACGGCGTGGCTGAATTATCGAATGGGCAATTACGAACTGGCAGGGCATCTCTTCGACGAGCACATCGCCGGCTACGGCGGCGGATCTGAATATCCCGACGCGCTTTACTGGCGGGGCAGAGTGCTCGAGGATTTCGAACATCAGCCCGCGCGCGCCAAGGCGTATTACCAGGCGCTGTCTTATGCGTTCCACAATTATTACTTCGGCGTGCTGGCGAGGCAGCGCTTGAATGGGCTGGCCAACGTTACCGCAGAACCGGTGCCGCTTGTCGCGGGCATTCATCCAGTCCATCCCAAGGTGCTCAGCGATCATGTTCCGGAAGACGATGTTCATGTGATTCGCGCGCGGCTGCTCGGCAATGCAGGACTGAATGAATACATTGCGCAGGAAATCAAACTCAGCCCCGACAGTGCAGACTGGGCACAGTATGCAGAGCTGCAGATTTACGCCCAGGCCGGGGAGACGTATCGCGCGCTGCAGGTTGCCAAGCGCATCACGCCCAGCTATTACGCGGTCCCGATTGATTCCATTCCGGCGAATTATTGGAAGGTACTGTTCCCGCTGCCGTATTGGCAGGACGTGCGAGTCAACTCGGAAAAGAATGGACTGGATCCATATCTCGTCTTATCGCTCATGCGGCAGGAGTCGGAGTTCAACCCCAGCGTCGTCTCCTACGCCAACGCATACGGCCTGATGCAACTTCTGCCGAGCACCGGCAAGAGCACGGCGCACGCCGCCGGGTTGCACCCGTTTACGACGAGCGACTTGCTGAATCCTCCGGTGAATATCCAACTCGGCACTTTGTATTTAAAACAAACGATGGACAAATTCCACGGGCAGGTGGAGTACGCGCTGGCCGCGTACAACGCCGGCGACGATCGCATCCAGGACTGGCTGGCCACGGGTCACTACAAGGACGTGCCCGAGTTTGTCGAGTCCATTCCGTTCACACAGACTCGCGATTACGTGCAGGCAATTTTGCGCAACGAAGGAATGTACAAGCAGTTGAACGGCGTAGCTGCGGAGTAAACATCACCCTGGAAATTAATTGACACACCTGAGGCCGCGCCTGATAGCTTGACCCCATCGGGCAATCTGCCTGATGCGCCACGATGACGACGAGTCCCGTTACTCTGAATTCTCGCTGGTCCATCCGAGTGCCGGGCAACCCGCCTGGCGACTTTCCTACCGCTCGTTCTTCCACACATTTCTTCCACTCATTTTGTGCGCTTCTCGAGAAGTCCGCGAGACGCAGAAGCGCGCGCATCCGCCCAGGCACTGGACAACCGCAAGACGGAGGCAAGCCATGCAGAACCATGAGCAAGAATTGCACTTCCTGGAAGACTGGATTCCCGAACAGATGGAGCCGGGAACGCTCTTTGTTCTGCAAAACGCCGGTGAGACGGGCGAGCAACAAAATCCCTACTGGGCGGTCATGTCGTGCCCATGCTGCGGGGCGCTGGGACTGATCACACGGCATCAATTTTCCGGTTTGATGGCCATCATCTGCGGCTCGAACGAATGCTCCGCCGAATATTTTCTGGAAGGCGACGACATTCGCTATCGCCGACCCAACTAATTATTCATGCCGTAGCGCAACGACTGGATCCATCTTCGCCGCGCGCATGGCCGGCAACATGCCGGAAACCAGGCCGACGATTCCCAGGATCGCCAGCGAGATCAGCATCACGCTGGGTGAGCTGTGCAGCACGATATCGCCTTCGTGATGCGCGGTCTTGAATTGCGCGCCGTAGAGCGGCATCGCCGGCACCAGCGCCGCGATGACCACCGCCGCCAGCATGCCCGCCGCGCCCGCAAGCAGCGTCAGCGTGAGACTCTCGACCAGAAACTGCCATAAGATATCGCGACGCCGCGCCCCGAGTGCTTTCATCAACCCAATCTCACGCGTCCGCTCCGTGACACTCACCAGCATGATGTTCATCACGCCGACGCCGCCCACCGCAAGCGTCATGGCGCCAATGATTCCGAGCAGGATTTGCAGCGCGATAGAGAACTGCAGAATCTGCTCGGAGTTCTCGATGGTGTCCCACGCGGGCAGCGCCTTTTCGTCCTGCGGATTGAAGTGGTGCCGGTCGGCGACAACTGCGCGCACTGCCGCCAGCGCCTTGATGTGCAGTGAAGTATCGAGCGGGGCAAAAACGATCGAGTCGGGATCGCGGACATTTTTCAGCTCTCGCAACGTCTGCATCGGGATGAAAACATTCTCATCGTCCGGCCCATTGTTGTACGAATCCTGAATCTTGCTCTGCAGCATGCCGATGACGGTGAAGCTGTGACCCTCGATGGTGACGTCCTGCCCAACCGGTGGTAATCCGGAAAATAATTTGCGGGCGGCGACCGGTCCGAAGATGGCGACATGCCGATGCTCAGTAAAATCATCCGCTTCGAAATAGCGGCCCTGTGCGACGTTAAGTTTTCGCATATCGCCGTATGGCAGCTCGACCGCCTTGATGTTGAGGTTGACGATCCGGTTGCCGTACTTGAACGCGAGCGTGTCATCGACCTCGCCACTTACTTCCTTCACGAAGGGAACATCGTGGCGCATGGCTTCGAGATCCGCGTAATCCAGGTGGACTTTTTTGCCGGCGCGCTGGCCGCCGGCCTGCATACTTGTCTGGCCGCCGAACGTCATGATCACGTTGTTGCCGATGCCGAGGAAGGCGTTCAACACTTCCTTGCCGAGACTCTGGCCATAGCTGAGAAGCAGGACGACCGTTACCAGTCCCCAGGCAATGCCGAGCATGGTGAGACCGGAGCGCAGCCGGTTGCGAAGAAGCGATTCGATGCTCTGCAGAATAATTTCGCGAAGATTCATGGCTTCAGTCCGCCCTCAGGCATTCCATCGGCGTCAGGTCACGCGCGCGCCGTGCAGGATAAGTTCCGGCGGTGAGCGTAATCAGCGTCAATGTCAACAGGGAAGCGACAACTGCCGCGGTTGAGATGACCGGGTGCGGAACAAAATCCGGCAGCGGCATGAATTTGCCGACGATGCAAATTCCCATGCCCAGCAGCAGGCCGGCACCGCCGCTGAGGATCGTGATGATGCCGGACTCGATCAAGAACTGCAGCTGAATGTCGCGTGACGTGGCGCCGAGCGCTTTGCGGATGCCGATTTCGCGCGTTCTCTCCGTGACCGCGACCAGCATGATGTTCATCACGCCGATGCCGCCCAGGCATAGCGTCAGCACGGCAACGATGCCGAAGAACCAGGTCATCGCGGCGAAAATATTGTCCGTCAACGCGGCTCCCTGCAATGTGTCCCAGATGAAGAGCGCTTCTTTGTCGTCCGGATCGAAGTGATGGCGCTCGCCAATGACGCGATAGACCTCAGTCACCGCGGCTTCGTGATCTTCGCGACGCGTCGGCTGAAAGACCAGGTTGTTGATCCACCCGCGCTCCACTCCAGCTTTCGAAGGATCGGTTGCGGTTCCCTGGTCGACTGGAGGGAAGTCACGCGCCATCGAAGAGAACGGCACGAACAAACTGTCGTAGTCGCGATTTCCGTAGCTGCTGTTCTGCTTTTTCTCTATCAGCACGCCGATCACGGTGTAAGGCAGGCCGCCGATGATGAGGGACTTGCCCAGTCCCGGCTGACCCGGAAACAACTGGTCGCGCACCCTGTTACCGAGAATAACGACGCGCGCAGAAGTGTCCTCATCGTTCTGCGTCATCGCGCGGCCGATCGCGAGATGCAGGTTGCGGAAGTCCTGATACGCCGGCCACACCCCGTGCACCGCCGCGTTTGCCGCGTTGTACTGGCTGACCTCAGCAACGTTGTGCGACAGCTCAGGACTAACCGCCTTCACCAGCAGCGCTTTTTTCTGGATCGCGATGGCGTCTTCGACATTGAGCCGAATTTGGCGTCCCGCTGCGTAGCCACCCGCCTGCGCGCCGGTCTTGCCGCCCCAGACAATCGCGATGTCGGTGCCGAGACCCTTCATCCGTTCGCGCTGATCGCGGTTGAAGCCGATGCCGAGGCCGACCAGCAGGATCACCGACGTGATGCCCCAGACAATGCCAAACATGGTGAGAAAGCTACGCAGCTTTTGCTCCCACAATGCCGCCAGCGTCTGTCTCAGGATTTCGAAAATTGGCATATCGCTCGCTCAATAGACGCCGCCGCGGGAAAGACGTCATCCCGATCGCCGTCACTGAGTAGAGATACGCAGAAAGATGTGCTCAAGTTCGCAGGCTCGCGAAATCGATGAATCCGCGCTCTGGATTGACGTGCAGCAACTTCACATTTATTTCGTCGCCAACGTCGAGTCCCTTTGCGCCCTGCATCACGCGGCCCTCAACCGGTGGATCGGCAATGCGAACATAGGTGCCCTTGTCGCTCGCGCCGGTGACGACAGCTGCATACGTCTGGCCGATGTGGGTTGCGAGTGAAAGCGCGGCCGCCATCTTCAGCGTGTTGCGCTCGACCTTGCGTGCCGCGTCTTCCATCGCCGTGCAATGCCCGGCCAGCGTCTGCAGTTCGTCGTCGGAATACGCGGGCGGCTGATTGGCCAGCATCGCTTTCATGATGCGCTGCGTGACGACATCGGCAAAGCGGCGGTTCGGTGCGGTGGAGTGCGTGTAATCGTGCGCGGCCAGGCCAAAGTGTCCCTGGTCGGGATCTTTCGAATTTGTCAGAACATAAATCCCAGGGCCCATCAGCTTGATCACAGAGAGAGAAGTATCGGGATAGTGGACCGGGTCTGCAAGCTTCTGCTCGATGAGGAATTTGTCGAGTGCGCCGGAGTCTGGCTGCGCGGGAAGCTGTGTGCCTTTCTCGGCCGCCAGCGCAACGATGCGGTCCCAGCGCTTCGGGGTGCGGACGACGCGGCGAATCGAGGAGCGTCCCGCTTGCAGCAAGGTGCGGGCCATGGTTTCATTGGCGGCGATCATGAAGTCCTCGATGATGTCGTTGGCGCGGGTTTTGCGCCGCGCCTTGAGCGCCTGCACGGTGTTTTCCTGCATGTCGGCTTCGGCCTCGACGCGGTCAAATTCCAAAGCTCCGCACAGAATGCGATGCTTGTGCAAAGTTTGCGCGGCCTCGTCCTGCAGATGAAGTTGCGCCTGCAATTCCGGGGACGCCGCGACTTTGGCCGGCGGATTCGACTTGCCTTCGAGCCAATTGCCGACCGAGTCATACGCGAGCTGGGCGCGGTTGTTCACAAGTGCCCGATAGATCTTCCTCGACAGCAACAGGCCGTCGACATCGCACTCGTTGTCCGGCGCGCTGGTGTTGACCGTGTACTCGACGACCATCGCCAGGCGGTCCTCATTTTCGGCGAGCGACGTCAGGTCGGTCGACAGTTCTTCGGGCAGCATAGGGAAGACGAACGCCGGCGTGTAGACGCTGGTGGTTTGATCTGCGGCATGCTGGTCAATCGGGGAGCCTTTCCCAACTGCGGCATCTACATCCGCCACGCCGATCAGGACGCGGATTCCCTGCGGCGTCCGCTCTGCCCATTCAATCTGGTCGAGGTCACGCGACGTATCGTTGTCGATCGACGACCAGAGAAGTGAGCGCAAGTCCGTCACGCCGGGAGTGGCGAGACGATCGGCTGCGGTAGCCCGCACCTGATCAATCTGGGTCTGAGTGGTCGCTGGAAAATCCGGGTGAAATCCTTGGCGGATCATTTCCGCGTGGGCTGCTGCGGCAAGGTTCATGTGCGGTGTCGGCATCGGCGCAAGGCTATCACGCCGGCGCTGAGGAGTGCTCCGCGCACAAACGGCAGACATGTTCGCCGAAGCGATGCAACTTGGCCGGACCGAAGCCGGGAATATCGCGCAGGCTGTCCGCGTCCGTCGGGATTTCCCGGACGAGCTCGTGCAGCGTGGCGTCACTGAAAATGCAGAACGCAGGTTGCGCCAGGGTCTTGGCCTCTGACGAGCGCCACGCCCGCAGAGATCGCTCCAGCGCTTGCTGTGAGGCCGTCCACAGCAGCTTTTCTTTTTCCATCTGCGCGCGCTTGCTCTGCGGATCAGAAGCGCGTTTGCTGGGATCGCGCGGAGCAACTTTACTGCGCAGTTTCGCGGGCGATCCTTTTTCAGGGGAGGAGGGCGCGTCTGCGACAACGATCTCCGGCAACATGGAAGAGCCGAGACGCAGGCCGGCGCTGGTCGCGCTCACCCTGCGATATGTAATCGTTTCGCCGTTCTGCTGGAACGACGCTTCCTCGCAGAAGAGCAGGCCGGCGCGGCAGGCGGCGAGCAGCAACGCGTCCCACTGTGCGCGTGACAGGGGCGTGGCCGCTGGAATTTCCTGTTGCAGCTTGCCGGTAGACATTTCTCGCCGGCGCTCCAGCACGCTGAGGCACTCGCGAACGATGGAGTTTTCGCTGTCCGTCGCATCGCGGCCGGCTTGCAGCAGCATTTCGCGGGGATTGCACCAGTCGCACTCGCCGCAATCATTGCGCGCGTCTTCGGTGTCGCCGAAATGCTGCACCAGCAGCGCCATCCGGCAGCCGT
>Ga0302326_10012483_pt1 | contig 18106 bp, 13 predicted proteins | sample Palsa_T0_3_FD_202264 | JGI IMG/M metagenome (GOLD analysis project Ga0302326, IMG submission 202264) | Peat permafrost microbial communities from Stordalen Mire near Abisko, Sweden - Palsa_T0_3 | ecosystem: Environmental > Terrestrial > Soil > Palsa > Peat permafrost | place: Sweden: Abisko...
CTTCGAGATGCAAATGGAGCTCCGCCTTGGGCATTTGCGCGATGAAATCGTCCATACTTGTTTATTAGAATCCCATGACTGTTGAAGAAATCGAAGCAATCGCCGGAGGATACCACGGCGACGCTTTCCGTATTCTGGGGCCGCACAGTGTACGCAAGAAAGGCGGGCAAGCCCGCTGGGAGGTACGGGCATTCCTGCCTCAGGCTGAATCGGCGGACGTGGTGGCCGGGGACGAGCGCGTGGAACTGGTGCGCCAACATCCGCAGGGTTTCTTTTGCGCCGTGCTGGCCGGCGACCCGCGGCCGTATCTGATTCACGCTCGTCTGCACGATGGCCGCGAGATCGACATCGACGACCCCTACCGTTTCGGGCCGCAGCTCTCCGACTCCGACCTCTACCTCCACACCGAAGGCACGCTGCACGAAGCCTGGCATACGCTGGGCTCGCATATCACGGAGGCTGAAGGCGTGAGCGGGGTGCGGTTCGCCGTGTGGGCGCCGAACGCGATTGCCGTAACCGTGGCCGGCGAGTTCAACGATTGGGACATTCGCCGCCATCCCATGCGATGGCGGAACGGCGGCGTTTGGGAGCTCTTCGTACCCGGCCTGGGCGAGGGAGCAGCATACAAATACCACGTTCGGTCGCGTTTTTCGGGATACCAGCAGCTCAAGGCCGACCCGTATGCGTTCTATTGCGAGGTGCCTCCGAAATCGGCGTCGGTGGTATGGAATCCGGCCAAGTATCGATGGAACGATGCGGCCTGGATGGAAGCCCGCGCCAAGCACGATATTCTCAAATCGCCGGTCTCGATTTACGAGGTGCACCTGGAGTCGTGGCTGCGGGCGCCGCACGGACAGACCCTCAGCTATCGGGACCTGGCGGTGAAGCTGGTCGAGTATGTCAAGCAGATGGGCTATACGCACATCGAACTGCTGCCTGTGATGGAGCACCCTTTTTCCGGGTCGTGGGGCTACCAGGTAATCGGCTACTACGCGCCGACTTCGCGCTTCGGGACGCCGGACGATTTCCAGTACTTCGTGGACGCCTTTCATCAGGCGGGCATCGGAGTGCTTGTCGATTGGGTGCCGGCGCATTTCCCCAAAGACGCGCATGGGTTGGGCTTCTTCGATGGCACGGCGCTCTACGAACATGCCGATGCCCGCAAGGGAGAGCAACTCGATTGGGGAACGCTGGTATTTAATTACGGGCGCAACGAAGTAAAGTCGTTTCTGATTTCGAATGCGCTCTTCTGGCTCAAGCAGTACCACATTGACGGCCTGCGCGTGGATGCGGTGGCGTCGATGCTGTATTTGGACTACTCGCGCCAGCCCGGCGAGTGGATCCCCAATCAATACGGCGGCAACGAGAACCTGGAGGCCATCGATTTTTTGCGCCGCTTCAACGAACTGGCGCACTCGGTTCCGGGCGCATTCACGGTGGCGGAGGAGTCTACGGCATTTCCCGGGGTGTCGCGGCCGGTGTATCTCAACGGCCTGGGGTTCACCATGAAGTGGAATATGGGCTGGATGCACGACATGCTGGCCTATTTCGAGAGCGACCCCATCTATCGCAAGTATCACCACAACAACATCACCTTTAGCCTGCTCTACGCCTTCACGGAGAATTTCGTGCTGCCCATTTCGCATGACGAAGTGGTGCACGGCAAGCGGTCATTGATAAATAAGATGCCGGGCGATGAGTGGCGGCAATTCGCGAATGTCCGCAGTTTCCTGGCGTTTATGTGGACGCATCCGGGGAAGAAACTTCTGTTCATGGGGCAGGAAATCGGGCAGAGAGAAGAGTGGAATCATAATACAGGCCTGCGGTGGGAGTTGCTGGAATTCGAGCTGCACCGTAAATTGCAAGCGCTGGCGCGGGAGCTGAATCGGGTGTACCGAGAGAATCCGGCGCTCTACCAGGTAGACTTCCACCATACCGGATTCGAATGGGTCGACTTCCACGACTGGGAGAACTCCATCATTTCGTTCCTGCGCCGCGCCGAGGACCCGCAGGACTTTGTGGTGGTGTGCTGCAACTTCACTCCCGTGTTGCGCAAGCTCTACGAAGTTGGTGTGCCGCAGGAGGGCTTCTACGAGGAGATTCTGAATACCGATTCGGAGCTGTTCGGCGGGAGCAATATGGGGAATGGCGGACTGGTGACTTCGCGGCCGATTGCGAAGCATAATCGGCCGTTCAGCATCGCCGTGACGCTGCCGGCTTTGGCGGTGGTGGTGTTCCGGAAACGGTAACTCCTTGCGGGCGGCGACTGCAGACAAGAGCGGCACGTGGGGCGTCCCGCGCAGGTCAAAGCGTACCGCCTCATAAGCACAAACTTAAGTTAAGCAATTCAGGAAAGTACTCCTGAGCGCAAGAGCTGGTTTACCGACACTTTTTAGATTTTGGTAGTCGAGCGTCAAGACGGGCCCGTTTGGCCAAGCGCGTTGGCGGGTAGATCCCGGGAGCAATCCCGACCTGTCGCTCCCGATTCGCCAGCTTAGTCCGGGTGGCCGACCATCTGCTCGCCGTGGCGACGACAGATCGGTGAATCAGGCGTTTCCCGTCAAGTGGGCCTCCGTGCCAAGCCCCCGCTGGCGCGTGATCTGTTTCGGCGGTAATTTATCCACATGGACATTTCCAACAAGAAAATCTGGCAGCACGCCGCCGGTGACACGGATCGCGATAATTCCGATCTCTGCTTCAAGTGGGACATCGTCCTGAACGGACCTGGGGACCTTGGATCATGGCCGCAGTGTGAGTCGGCCCTTAAGGAGAGCGGATGGTCATCGCGCAAGATAACTGACCTTCGGCGCTTCGCGGTGGAGATGGCCGACGGCGATGTCATTGTTCTGCGGGTGGGCACCAGCAAAGCTCTCGGCGTTGGAGTAGTCGTGGGGCCGTACGAATGGTGTGATGAATTTGGCGACGTCGACGGGTGGGATCTACAGCATATACGGAGAGTGCGGTGGCTATGGACAAACGCGAGCTCACCTAAGGAATTTGACACATACGCATTGAAACTAGGAGACACGACCCAGCCGCTGGCTAGTGGCGGAGCAGTTGAGGACTGGCTGAAAACCCTCAACGTGCCGTCCGAGGCGCTCACACGTCCCCTGGTCGAATTACCCGAGGCTAAAAAGAACGAGACGTGCATAGCGGAGATCTCAGAGTATCTGTTTGACCACGGCGTCGCTAGCGCCGCGATCACGAACTTGGTCAATGAGATCGGAGAGCTTACGCGAATCGCAAAATGGTACCAGCGTTCGAGCAAGCCATCTGAGCATGAGACAGTGGCGTACCTTGTGGTCCCTTTATTGCGGGCGCTCGGTTGGACTCCACAACGGATGGCTGTAGAGTGGAACTGCGTTGATGTCGCTTTGTTCCAGCAGCTTCCACGAAGCGATGCTACTCTTCAAATAGTTGTTGAGGCAAAAAAATGGGGAATTCGTGCCTTACGGCAAAGACACAAGCGGCGTCTTACGCGGAACGTAGGGTCGGATGTCGTCGCCTGATTGTCACGGATGGACTTCGATATGGCGTGTACGTCCGTGGCAAGAGCGGATCGTTTGGCCTTTACGCGCACCTGAACCTTACACGGCTGAGGCGTGACTACCCGACCATCGGCTGCAACGGTGCTCAAGAGGCGCTCCTTGCGATGGCTCCTGAGTGGAAGCCGGCCGAGGATTAAGTGCGCAACACCAGCGGCAGGCAAAGTGGCCACACCTCCAGGCCGGCGGATGGATCGGTCATTTCTGACGCGTTCGACTTGGCCGGATTGTCGCCATCTCGTTGATTGAGGCATCGGGGTCGACTGCTCAGGCCGAATCACGCCACGCCGTCCCGAACGGCATGGCGCAAACCGTCTACAATGAAACCGAGGAGACAATCCGTGCCACGCCAGTTCGACGTCATCATTGAGCGCGATGCGGAAGGCTATTACGTCGCCTCCGTTCCGCAAATCCCCGCCTGCCACACGCAAGCGCGCTCGCTCGACGAGGTCACCGAACGCATCCGCGAAGCCATTGCCCTGTGCCTGGAAGTCGAAGGCGCGCCCGAGCAGGAATTGGAGTTCATCGGCATCCAGCGGGTGACTATCGCCGCATGAGCCGGGCGCCGCGTGTCACCGGGCCTGAACTCATCGCAGCGCTCGCCAAAGCCGGTTTCGGCGTTGTGCGGGTCAAGGGCAGCCATCATTTCCTCCGACACCAGGATGGGCGAGGCACGGTTGTGCCCGCATTCAGGTGAGACTATCGGCCTGGGCCTCCTGCACAAAATCCTCCGAGATTGCCAACTCACCGCCGAACAACCATCGGAGCTCCTATAGAAGCTAATTCCTCCCTGGGAAACGGGTTCGGCTCTTATAACTCTTCTGCCGCCGACCAATGTGTCGTTCAGGCTCCAAAGCATCACAGGACTTCGGGATATAGACTACTTGCGGTAGCGCTTATGGGGCCTGCCCCGATCAATTGAGAATGATATCCTGATTCCACAGGAGGCTAGCGATGCGTCGAGTGGTTTGCTTTCTTTTTGCCGCGCTAACCGTGCAGGCTGCCGCTGTTTTCAGCAGCTCTTTCGAGAGTTCCACCAGTAACTGGACAACTGTTCGCGGGTCGTCCGCGGCGGATTCCTCAGTCACACACGCCAATAACAAGTCCCTCCGGCTGGAGGCGGGGAACGCTTCCGCCGATGCTTGCGTGCGGTCTGCGCCCATCTCTCTAACGTTGGGGAAGCGGTACGAACTGAGCGGCTGGGTGCGCACCGAAAGCCTCACGGTGAGCGATGCGGACCGGTCACCCATCGCATCGGGCGCAGCTCTCACGATGGCCTCGATGCCGTTCGATGTGCATTCGGCCGCGGTTGGCGGAACGCACGGATGGACGCGGCTCTCGCTACGATTTGTGGCGAGCCGCGCGCAGGATTCGATCCTGTTGACGGCGGGCAGCGGCGGGAAATTGGGCGGGAAGGCGTGGTTCGAAGGCGTGAGCCTGGATGAAATCTCGTCGCGCGACGAATGGCCGGCCCGCGAAGCAGTGCAAACGTTCGGCCCTGCCTATCGATACCCGGCCGCCGGATGGATCTATCTGCATATCGAAGGCAAGCCGTACGAGCGCGGCTATCAGCACGGGTATTTGATGGCGCGCGAAGTTCCCGAATATCTGGAGCGCTGCGCGTTCGACCTGGGAGGAAAGGCCGACGAGCAGAGCTGGAGTGAATATCGCACTTCAGCCAATGCCCTCTTCTTGCGCGGGTTCGACCGCGAGATCCTGGAAGAAATGCGGGGTATCGCCGACGGCGCCAACGCCAATGGCGCGAAGTGGCTGAACCGCAAGCTGGACCTGGTGGATATCGTGGTGGCGAATACCACCGTGGAGCTGGGAGAACTGCGCGCGGCCGTGTCCACCACGCCGACGGGCCTGGAAGGTCTGCGCTTCGATCTGCCCGGGTATGCCAAGCAGCCGAAGAAAGATGCCGTGACCGATCATTGCAGCGCTTTCGCGGCTACTGGCCCGGCGACGCGCGACGGCAAGATGGTCATCGGACACGTCACGTGGTGGTCGCAGACCTTGGCCGAGCAGACCAATGTGATGCTAGACATCAAGCCGGACACCGGCCATCGCATGCTGATCCAAAGTTACCCCGGCGGAATCGAGAGCGGCACCGACTGGTATCAGAATGACGCCGGCATGGTCCTCACCGAGACCACCATCGAGCAGACCCCGTTTAACGTGAACGGCACTCCCGTGGCTTTCCGCGCGCGCCGCGCGATTCAGTATGGCGGCAATGTCGACGACGTGGTCCGCGAGCTAGGAACGCGCAATAACGGGCTGTACACCAATGAGTGGCTTATCGGCGACGCCAAGAATAACGAGATCGCCATGTACGAACTGGGCACCAACCATACACGCTTGTGGCGTAGTTCGAGAAACGACTGGTTCGGCGGCACGCCAGGCTTCTATTGGGGTGACAACAACGCCAAGGACCTGGCGGTGAATCTGGAGTTACAGCCCGACCCACAGAGCGCTCCCTCGTACATTCCGTATGTGCCGGGAGTACGCGATTTGGCATGGCAGGATCTGTACCGCAAGTACAACGGCCAGATCGATGAGCAGTTCGGGTTCCTGGCCTTCCGGTCCGCGCCGCTGGTGGCGTCGAGCACCATGGATTCGAAGATTGCGACCGCGGACATGGCAAAGGATTTGATGGTGTGGGCGGAAATCGGGCGTCCCAACGAGAGCGTGCGGCCGGCCCCGCGGACGAACCCCGGCCCGAATCACGGACTTTATCCCGGTGGATATTATCTCTTTAGCGGGCAGCCTTCGGAGAGCCTGAGCGCGGCAGTACGGGAGAACGAAGCGGCGCGGCTGGCCGCAAAGGTTCCGGAGAAGAAAGCGGCCAAACCCGAGGCGGACTATAGCGAGCGGCTCTGGAAGGGATGGGTGTTGCCGGCATCCGAACCTGACACGTGGTTCGTGGCCGGCTCAGCGACTTACTACCGTCTACTTCAGTCCAAGGATCTCGATCAGGGGATCGAGGTGCAACGAATTCGCTATCGCGGATTGAAGTATGCGGCGGACAACGCGCAGACGCGATTCCAGCGCGAGCAGATCAAGGGCACGCTGTTTCTCGACGGGCTGCGGCGGCAAATCGGCGACGACGCGTTCTTCAAGCTGATGGAGGACTACTTCGCGGCCAATACCACCAAGCAGGTCACGGCGCAATCGTTCCTCGATAAGGCCGGTACTTCGTTCGATTTCACCGAGCCCGGTGACGGTCCGGCGTACTTGCCGGGAGATATCGGACGCCGATTGGCTTCCGCGGCGATCGTCTATGGGACGGTGGCCGAGGCGGGAACCAATCGCTATGCCGCTGAACAGTTGCAGACGCGGTATCGCGATTACGGCCAGGTGAATGTCCGGGTGTATAAGGACTTCGAAGTGTCGGATGAGGAATTGAAGAATCTGGACGTCATCTTTATAGGCCGGCCTTCGACCAACTCGGCGTTGGCGGAGTGGGCCGGGAAACTCGGTCTGCATTACGAGGGCGGGGTGCTGAAGATGAACGGCGAGACGTTCGCCTCGGAACGCAATGCGCTGGTGATGGCGGCGGCCAATCCCTTGGATGCCGCTCACATGGTTCTGATATACGCAGGCAACGACCCATGGCATACGGTGCAGGCGCTGCATGCCGAAACCTCACCGGCGCCGTACACGGTGTTGGAAGACGGGAAGCCATTGACCCTGGCGGCTGCTGGGAAATAGCATGGGGTCGATGCCGGTAACGGAACTGGTCACGGTAGAAGAGTACCTGTCGACAGACTACAGTCCTGACTGTGACTTCGTCGACGGAGTTCTGGAGGACCGTCACGTGGGCGAAAGGGATCACGGATTGATTCAGGCGGCGTTGATCATCTGGTTCGGCGCGCGACGTAAAGAGTTGGGGATCGCGGTCATTCCCGAGCAGCGTGTCCAGGTGTCGGCCTCGCGCTATCGCCTTCCAGACGTTTGCGTAACGCTTGGCTTGCCGGACGAGCAAATATACACTACACCGCCCTTCCTTTGCATTGAGATCCTCTCGCCCGAAGATCAGATGGGTCGTGTGCTGGTCAAAATCGCCGATTACCTCAATTTCGGCGTGCCCTATGTCTGGGTGATCGACCCTCGCAAGCGGAGGGCGACGGTCTACACGCCGACCGACTCATACTCCCCTGAAGACGGCATCCTGAGAACCGAGAATCCGAAGATCGCGCTTCCTCTCGCCGACCTCTTCTAGATGGCAAAATACGACACGATTATTATCGGCGGCGGCCACAATGGCCTAGTCACCGCAGCGTACCTGGCGCGCGCCGGCCGGAAGGTGCTGGTGCTGGAACGCCGCGAATTGCTGGGCGGGTGCGCGGTCACCGAAGAGATCTGGCCGGGATATCGCGTCTCCACCGGCGCCTATCTCACCAGTCTCATGCAAGAGCGCATCGTGCGCGAACTCGATCTGCCGCGCCACGGATATCAGGTGGATGCCAAGGATCCGGCATTCTTCTCGGCGTTCCCGGACGGCCGCCACTTCTTCATGTGGCAGGACCGCACGAAGACGCTCGCCGAGATCGCCAAATTCTCGCGCCACGATGCCGAGGTTTATCCGGCCTACGAAGATCAGTTGGAGCGCATCTCTCAGGTGGTGGAGAGCCTGTTGCTAACCACACCCCCGCAGTTTCCGCCGGCCGGTATCGGCGATTTCATCGATTACCTGAAGCTGGCGGCGCGCATGCGCGGATTGAGCTCCAAAGATACCGTAGCGCTGGTCAAGATTTTCACGCAAAGCGCGGCCGATCTGCTGGACGAGTGGTTCGAATCGGAGCAGGTAAAGGTGACGCTGGCGACCGATGGCGTGATCGGCGCCAACGGAGGACCGCGCTCGCCGGGCACGGCTTACATTCTGCTGCATCATTGCATGGGCGGAGTGGCCGGGCATCGCGGACTCTGGGGTTTTGTGCGCGGCGGCATGGGTACGGTATCGGAGGCCATAGCCGGCGCGGCGCGCGCCAGTGGGACGACCATCCGCACGAATGCCACGGTGGCGCAGGTGCTGGTGCGCGGCGGCCGCGCGAAGGGAGTGGTGCTCGAAAGCGGCGAGGAGATCGAGTCGTCGACGGTGGCCTCGAATCTCGATCCCAAAATCACATTCTTGAAGCTGATCGAGGAGAAGCACCTCGACGGCGAATTCGTCGCCGCCATCCGGAGATTCCGCATCGAAGGCACGAGCTGCAAGATCAATCTGGCGCTGAATGGCCTGCCCGAATTCACAGCGTATCCGGGCGCGCCCGGTCCCCATCACAAGGCCACCATGCACATCTGTCCCAGCGTGGAATATGTGGAGCGGGCGTGGGACGATGCCAAATACGGGCGGCCCTCGGAGCGCCCGCTGCTGGAACTGACGGTGCCGACGATGTACGATCCGTCGCTCGCCCCGCCCGGCAAGCACATCATGGGCATCTTCCTGCAATACGCGCCCTACACGCTGCGCGAGGGTACGTGGGACGAACTGCGCGAGCCATTCGGCGACCGCGTGATGTCGCTGATCGCGGAGTACGCGCCCAACATCAGGCAGATCGTGGAGCATCGGCAGGTGCTATCGCCGCTCGATCTGGAGCGGCGATTCGGCATCACCGGCGGCAATATATTTCACGGAGAGATGAGTCTCGATCAGATGTTTGTGATGCGTCCGGTGGCCGGGTGGGCGCGGTATCGGACGCCGATCGAGGGGCTTTATTTGTGCGGGTCAGGCGCCCATCCCGGCGGCGGCGTAATGGGTGCGCCGGGCTACAACTGTGCGCGGGAGATGCTGAAGCACGGGCTGCGCTAGGGCTAGGTGATGGGCGTTAGCGGACCGCTCCCTGTGGTCGCGGCTCAATATCAGTGAATTTGTTTTTCCGAGCCGTGACCAAAGGGAGCGGTTAGCTTGTCTTGCGCGCCCGCTTCTTGGGCGCGGCGGCCTCCGCGGGTTCTTCCGCGCCGCCGCCGGCAACGGCCATGGCCACAGTCGCGGGCTTGCGCTTCTCGGCGAGGCTCTTCTTGAGCGCCTCCATGATGTCGATTACCGGGGCGACGTGCGCTTCCGGCGTCGCTACTACCTTCTGTCCGGCCACCTTCGCCTCGATCATCTGCTGTAAATTAGCCCGGTAAGTATCGTGGTATTTTTGCGGCTCGAACTCGGCTTCCAGTGACGAGATCAGCATCTTCGCCATCGCCAGTTCCTTGTCTTTCACAAGGCTGGTATCGGTGCGGAATTCGTCCACCTGGCGGATTTCGTCCTGGTAGAACATGGTGTGAGAGAGGATTCCCTTGGCGCCCGGACGGAGCACGATGATGTGCTCGCGATTGTGCATCGCCACCTTCGCCAGCGCGAAGTACTTCGACTCGCGCAGGGCCTGGAAGAGCAGCGCGTAGGGCTTTTCGCCGCCTTCGTCCGGCGCCACATAGTAAGAGCTCTCTAAGTAGACGGGATCCACGTCGTCGGCCTTTACGAATTCGAGAATTTCCATCACCTTGGCGGTTTTCGGCGCGACTTTCTTGATATCTTCGTCGTCAATCTCAACGTAGTGGTCCTTCTCGTACTCGTAGCCCTTTACGAGCTCGCTACGCTGCACGGGTTTGTCTTCGGCCTGGCAGTAAATCACCTGCCGGATGCGGGAATGATCTTCTTTGTGGAGCAGATTGAAACTGATGGTTTCACTGCGCGCGGCGCTGAAGAGCCGGATGGGGAAGGAGACCAGCCCGAAAGTCAGGTGGCCTTTCCAGACGCTCGATGCCATAGTAGGACCCTCTCTCTCTCGCTAACCCAGGGTACTACAAGCCCATTAAAATGTAAATGTTAGCCTACTCTCCACCTTCCAATTCGGTGAGCCTTCGCTCATGAATTTCGGCGATGCGGGCGAGCGCACGGATGTTTTCGCCGTCTTGCCGGGCGGCGATCTTGAGGTCTGCTATGTCGCGGCTGACCAGTTCCAGGTTCATGGTGAGGGCCTCAATCCGCTCATCGATGGTCATGGCTTTAGTGTATCTCGGGCGGCTCCTTCGAGATCGCTCGCTTGCGCGCCTCTACCCAGGCCGGGAAGACTTCGGGATTCTCCAGCCAGACCAGCATCCATTCCACCATTTCCTCTTTAAGAGCTTTCTTTTCGTCGGGAGTGCGGCTGTTGCGCGCGAGGAATTTCGCGCGGTCCTTGGCGCCGATCACCTGTCTGCGGCAATACCGGGCCCGATCCCGATCACCCGCCGCTTTGGCCTCGGCATATACCGACAACATCTCCCGAAGCGACTGTTCGAGTTCATCCAACGAGTGCTGCCGAATACCGGCGTAAGGCTGGTCGAATGGCAGGCCTGTCTCGCGTAGCAGGTCGCGCAGATAGCTTTCCGATACCGGCTCGAGCCTGGTCAAAAGATCCTGCCACACTGCTTCTGTGATTGCCGCCGGCTTTTGCTCGGCCAGGTAGTCGCGTAACTGCTGCTTAGCGGATTTGGCGGAGACCACGGCGATACTTCTCCACGGCATTGGTGTGCGCCGCCAGGCTGCTGGAAAACTCGTGGCCCCCGGAATCGTCCGGCCGCCGGACGAAGTAGAGCGCATCGGACTCGGCAGGATGCAGCGCGGCATTCAGCGATGGGATCCCCGGATTGGCGATCGCTCCGGGAGGCAGGCCCACGCGGCTGTACGTGTTATAAGGATGGTCGCGGTCCAGATCGGAGCGGTAGATGGCGCCCCGGTAGATTCCCAGGAGTTGCGCGGCGTAGATGGTGGTCGGGTCGCACTCCAGCTTCATTCCGAGGCGTAGCCGATTGGCGAAGACCGCGGCAATGAGCGGCCGCTCCTCTTCCAGTTTGCCTTCTTTCTCGACCAGCGATGCGAGGGTCACCGTGTCGTGCACGTCGGCGTCGGTGTGGAGACTCTTCCACGCTGCGCGAAAACGGTCGGTCATCATGAAGCACAATTGCGCCGGCGTGGTCCGATGACCGAGCCGATAAGTGCTCGGGAAGAGATACCCTTCGAGCGTCGGCGCTTTGGGGTCGAGGTCGACGATCGAAGCGGGATCCTGCGCAGCTTTCACAAAGTCGTCCGCCTTGAAGACGCCGAGTTGTTCCGCCGCCGCGCCGATATCGAACATGTTCTTGCCTTCAGGCACCACTAGTTCGATGTAGAAGATATCGCCGCGGGCAATCCTGCTCACTACCTCCAGGGGAGATGCGGGCTGGTTGAAAGCGTACTCTCCGGCTTGCAGAGTGCGGCCCCGATTGGCGATTCGCGCCAGCCAGAAATCCCAGCGGCTGCCGATGACGCCCGCCTTGGCCAACTCCGTCGCCATCCCGTTGGTGGAAGTGCCGCGCGGCAGCTCGACGTAGATGACGCCGGTGAAACTTTGATAACGGCGGGTAACGCGGTAGAAGGCAAATCCGCCGGTAACGATGGCCAACAGCAGCAGCACTCCCAACGCGCGCAGCAACCTCATAGCGAGTCCAGATAGCTCTGCAGCAGGATCACGGCCGATAGACGGTCGACTGCGGCGGCGCGCTTTTCGATGCTGATGCCGCTGGAGCGCAGTACACGCCCGGCCTCGACGCTGGTGAGCCGCTCGTCCCATAGCTTGACGGGAAGGCCGGTATACTTTTTGAGAGCTGTGGCGAAATCATGCACCCAGACGGATTGCCGTCCTTCCGTGCCGCGCATATTGATGGGGTTGCCGAGCAGGATCGTGCCCACCTCGTGTTGAGTGACGAGTTGCTCAAGCGCGGCAAGGTCGGCGCGTTTATTGGTGCGCACCAGATTCGGCAAGCCCTGCGCGGTAATTCTCAACGGATCGCTGATCGCGAGACCGATGCGTTTTTTACCCAGGTCTAAGGCGAGGATGCGGGACTTGGCGGGCGTCAAACAATTTCATTATAGACTCTGCCATGCTACATTCGAGGCAAGGGTGAAATCGCACCGTGGCCTCTCTCATTAAGCCTCCCAGCATCGCCCAAACCGCTGTGCAGGAAGCTCGTCACCTGTCCCTGCCGATTATCGCCCTCGGGGTGATCATTGCGATTTTGTACTTCGGGCGTGTGTTCCTGATCACTGCCATGACGGCCGTTACCATCGCCTTTATTCTGGAGCCGTTCGTCACCGTACTGATGCGGATGCGCCTGCCGCGTAGCGTCGCCAGCTTCGTGGTGTGCGCCCTGGCGCTGCTATTTCTGTATGTGATCGGGCTCGGAGCTTACACGCAGCTGACGGGAATTTATGCCGAGCTCCCGAAGTACGGTCAGCGAATCGCCGACATAGTGGACGGTGTGCAACAGAAGATTCAGGGCATGGAGTCGGACACTTACCGCATGCTGGTGCCGACACGGCAGCGGCTGGAAGAGGAGGAGCGGCAGCGGCAAGCCGCGAAGAAGAGCCGCACTGCCCGAACGCCTCCGCCCACGGCCACTGTGGCGACGGCGCCTCCCGCGCAGACTCCGCCGGCTGCCGGTTCGGCCATCTCCGACTATATCGAGGCGCACCTGAGCTCGTTTTACCAAATACTGCTAATGGCCTCGTTCATTCCGTTTCTGGTGTATTTCATGCTGAGCTGGCGCGATCATATCAATCGCGCCTTCCTGCAACTCTTCCACGGGGAAGCCCGAGGCGTGGCGGCGCGCAGTCTGGAAGGCATTGCCGAAATGGTTCGCGGATTCGTGGTCGGTAATTTTCTGCTGGGTTTTCTGTTGGCGATTTTCAGTTCGGCGACGTTTTATTTCATTCAGCTTCCCTACCCTTTCCTCGTTGGACCGCTGAGCGGAGTCTTCAGCCTGGTACCCTACGTGGGGCTGCCGCTGGCAATTGCGCCTCCTCTTTTCGCCGCCCTTGGACCCAATCGAGTGCCCACCTACGTTTTGGTGATCGTCTCGGTGTCGCTGCTCCATCTGATCGCGATGAATCTGCTCTATCCCAAGGTGGTGGGTTCGCGTGTGCATTTGAATCCCCTCGTCGTGACCTTCTCGTTGATGTTATGGGGATTCTTATGGGATGCCCCCGGTCTCCTGCTCGCCATCCCGCTGACCGCCGGATTAAAGGCCGTCTGCGATAACGTGAAGGAATTGCGTCCGATCGGCAAGTTCCTGGGCGATTGACCGCGCACATTTAAGTTTAGTTTTTCTAAAAGTATCGTTCAAACCTTCTGGTTTGACTTCCTCTTGATTTACCCGTAGCATTCTCCAAGATCAGGTCTTTTATCTTTAAGTCAAAGGTTAGCCGGCGCCGCACGCCTCCGCCGCTGAGGCCGGGCAGGCCGAGGATTGTCATGTCCGAACGGCGGCAAACTATCGAACGATGGGTCTTTTTGCGAATACCGATGGCGCTCTAAGTGGAGGCGATAAAGGTAGAGTTTCCTAAACCCAGCGTTCCAACAAAATGGTTTGATTTTGGGGCGAATCGAGAGTATTATTGCCCCGGTCACGGTCGAACGGGCCGTTAAGGGCCTTAGAAGTTAACCGCCACCCGGCGCGTGTGCGGCGTAATTCCATGTCCGATTACGGGAGGGACTTGAAATGAAGGTATTTGCGAACCAGGTAGGTCGCATTCAGTTAGTAGCGTGCCTTGTTTCGGCCGCTGCTTTTCTATTTCCAGCGGCGCCAGCGGCCCGCGCACAGGAAGTAAACGTCGCCGAAGTAGATGGCCACGTGACCGACCCCACCGGCGCGGTCGTTGCAGGCGCCACGGTGAAAATGATCGACGTCGAGACACAACAGGTACATACCTTCACGACCGATCCAGGGGGGTCATTCCGTTTTCCGAACTTGCCGATCGGCGCCTACATGTTGGAAGTAACGGCATCCGGGTTCAAGGCCTACCGCCAGACTGGCATCATCCTGGAGGTCGCCCACAACGTTGAGCAAAATGTCAGCTTGCAAGTTGGGGCTACCACAGACACAGTAGAGGTGACCGCCAATGCCAACATGGTCGAAACCAAGGACAGCGCCATCGCACAGGTCATAGAAGAGCGTAAGCTGGTTGACCTGCCACTCAATGGCCGTAATCTGACGCAGTTATTGACGTTGACCGGTGGCGGAACCTCCACGCCGGCTGGTGATTTGACTGGCAGCAAGAACATGGGGGGATCCGAAGCTTCAGGCACGTTCTCGGTTGCCGGCGGCCAGGCGAACGGCATCAGTTACCTGCTGGACGGCGGCGACAATAACGATGCTTTCAGCAATGTGAACCTGCCCATTCCTTTCCCGGACGCCATCCAGGAGTTCAGCGTCCAGACCAACGCCATGCCGGCGCAATTCGGGTTGCACCCTGGCGGCGCGGTGAATGTCGTGACCAAGTCGGGAAGCAATGGCTTTCACGGGGACCTGTTCGATTTCCTGCGCAATTACGAACTGAATGCGCGCACTAAGGGCCTTGTGACCCCCGGCGGCGCGGTGGATCAGCCGGCGCGGGACTCTCTCAAGCGCAACCAGTTCGGCGGTGTAGCGGGCGGCAGGATTAAGAAGGACAAGCTCTTCTTTTTCGGTGGATACCAGCAAACCGTCCAGCGCAGCAACCCGTCGCAGACGACGGCGGTTGTGCCCACGGCCGCGACCATCGCCGGAAACTTCTCCGTTTATGATTCCGCAATCTCGGCGGGCGGCTGCCAAAAGAACGCCGTCACACTGAAGAACCCTTATAACAATCAAGCCCCCTTCCCAGGCAATATAATTCCGACGACGCTTTTCGATCCGGCGGCCGTAAAGCTGCTAAGCTATATTCCGATTTCCACCAATCCTTGCGGCTCGTACGAATATGGACAACTGGCCGACAATCCGGACTGGCAGGTGATCGGCCGCGTGGATTACATTCGCAGCGAAAAGCACACTCTCTACGGACGCTGGTACGGTTACAATTACACCGGCGAGACCTCGTTCGACGGGAAAAACGCCCTGACAACCGGACCCAACCCCGGATTGAAACAGATGTCACAGATCGCGACGTTCGGCGACACGTACCTGTTTAGCCCTACCGAGGTGAACTCTTTCCATGCGACGTACAACCGGAGGTCCGACAAGCGCGGGGCGCCTCCTAATTTGTTCGGCCCGCAAGCGCTTGGCATGGAGAACGGAAAGGGCGGACCTTTCGCGGATAACATGCCGGACAATTACATCCAGGTGACGGTGGGCAATTACTTTAACGTGGCTTGCGGAACCTGCGCTCCCGGGTATTTCACCGACGATAATTATCAGATCTCCGACGATTTTTCGATGATCAAGGGCAAGCACCAGATCGGCTTCGGCATTGACGGCCGCAAGAACCAGTTCAACGAAACCGCCAATCAGCAGTCCAACGGCCAATGGACCTTCAGCGGCGGCACCACCAGCGGTTACTCCGGCGACAATCTCGCGGACCTGCTGCTCGGCCATCTGTCCGGCTGGAACCAGGGCAACGCCTTGTCCGACTATTTGCGCCAGTCTGTCTTCGCGGCTTATATCCAAGACACGTGGCGCGTCACAGACCACTTGACGCTCAACCTTGGCGCCCGCTGGGAGCCGGACCAACCCGTTACCGACAAGTACTGCCGCGGCAACCAATTCAACCTGGCCGACTTCATCGGCGGCGTCCACAGCTCGGAGTATCCGGCGGCCCCAGCTGGACTGCTGTTTGGCAATGACGCCGGCAACAGCCACGGCTGCGCCTTCACCGCTTCTCACTGGCTCGACACATCTCCACGCCTGGGTCTGGTATGGGATCCCACCGGTCAAGGAAAGCAAACCGTCCGCGCCGCTTTCGGCTTACTTCACGATACCGCCGAGATCTTCTATCCCGAGCGCTGGACCACCAATCCGCCGTACGCTTCGCAGATCACACTGACCGATCCACCCATCACCGCGCCTTTCTCCAATCCCTGGAACGGCTACGTATCCCCGACAGGAGTGGCCGGCGACCCGTTCCCCGGCGCGGCGATATTCCCGTCTTTAGGCGCGTACGTGAGCGTCCCGCCCAACCTGCACGCCACTTACATGATGCAGTGGAACATCAGCTACTCCCGTCAAATTGCCAAAGACTGGCTGGCCACGGCAACTTACATCGGCAACCGCACGAACCACATTTACGGAGACAATGACATTAACATGCCGACGCCAGCCGCCAATGCCACCACGAAGAACGAGCAAGCCCGCCGGCCGCTGAGCCTGATCAATTCGACCCAAGGCGCTTACTACAGCACAATCGTTCAGTCCGACGATGGGGCCACCTCACGCTACAACGGCCTGCTTCTCAAGCTCGAGCACCGCTTCGCCGGCCACTTCACTTTGCTCACGAACTATACCTGGTCGCAATGCATCAGCACCTGGGACTTCGGCAGCGAGTTGGCAGGCGTCGATTATCAGAATCAGTTCAACCGCGACGCCGAAAAGGCCGATTGCAACTTCGATCGGCGGCACATTTTCAACACTTCGCTGGTAGCCGAAAGCCCCGGCATAGGCGGCGGCGTCCTCAGCGCCATCACCAAGGATTGGCAACTCGCGCCCATCGTCAGCCTCTACACCGGCCAACCCTTCACCATCACCACCGGCTCGGATGTTTCTCTCACCGGTGAGAGCGAGGATCGGCCTAACGTGGTGAACAATGTGTCCGATCCCTTCCCGCACACGACCAGCGAATGGTTCAATCCCGCGATTTTCGCCGGCGGTTGCAACAACGCAGTCTATGCGAACAATCCGTATTGCGTGCCGCTCGGGAGCTTTGGCAATGCCGCGCGCGATATCTTCCACGGTCCCGGAACAATCCAATGGGATATGTCGGCCAGCCGCATCTTCCGGTTCTCGGAGCGCCTCAGGTTGCAGTACAAGGCGGAGTTTTTCAACATCATGAATCATGCCAACTGGGGTTCGTCGACGACCCCCGCCCCGACGAGTAACTTGTCCACCACTGCGAGCTTTGGCGAGATTACCACTTTTGGGTCGCCACGCTTGATTCAGATGTCGTTGAAGTTCTTGTTCTAGGCTGGGCGCTGGCTTACCCAGGCGCTCCCGGTTCATCCGGAAGCGCCTGAGCTACGCATCGCCTGCCATTCATTGGTAGCTTTGGGCGCCGTGAGCTAAGCTCTTGAACAGTGCCCACTGAGCTAATCGAGCGGCTGGAAGAATGGAAACGCAGGTTCGAACCGGCCCGCGCACGCGAGTTGGAGCGGCTGCTACGCACCATCGGCAAAGAACAATTCCCGGACGCGTGTGATCTCACACGTCTTCACGAGAATTTGCTCTTTCTACGAGCGTATCCGCTGAGCGAACATGTGGCACAACTCGCCGACGGGATTTTATTCGACTTCGGGAATCGACTGCCGGCGGACATCGATGCTTTCGAAGAGGCGGAAGTCTCCGGCATTGCCGGGACGTCTCTGACAGCGGTGTTCTCCTATGAAGTCGCCAGCCGTCTCGCGGAGTTGGAGCCGCGCAACATTGAGATTGGGTGGGACCGTTACGACGAGCAGGACCGGATGGGTCCGGTGGTACGCAAGCTGTTGCCGATGTTCAATGAGGATTGGCCGGTGGAGGCGCATGTGCCGTTCAGTCAGTGGACGGCGGCAGCTCATCCCGCCGGGCAGAGCGATATCGCGTGGCTG
>Ga0302326_10012485_pt1 | contig 18102 bp, 9 predicted proteins | sample Palsa_T0_3_FD_202264 | JGI IMG/M metagenome (GOLD analysis project Ga0302326, IMG submission 202264) | Peat permafrost microbial communities from Stordalen Mire near Abisko, Sweden - Palsa_T0_3 | ecosystem: Environmental > Terrestrial > Soil > Palsa > Peat permafrost | place: Sweden: Abisko...
ACTACGGCACCCGGGACGTGCAGAAGACGCACATCGCACGGCTGAAGTTCCCCGCTCCGGCCACGGTGGAGACCTGGGTCACCGGCCAGGACGGGGAGCCGGTGTTCATGGTGGCCGCCGAGCCGTCAGACTCGCTGGCCGGCGAGCTGCGCCGGCTGCTGCCGCAGCTGCGCCAGGTCGTGGGCGAGGGCCGGCGGGTGACGGTCTGCTTTGACCGGGGCGGCTGGTCCCCGGCCCTGTTCGCCGACATCACCGGGGCCGGGTTCGACCTGCTGACCTGGCGCAAGGGCCCGGCCCCCGACCTGCCCGCCGACACGTTCACCACCATCACCTGCGCCGATGACCGCGGCCGGGAGCATGAGTACGACCTGGCCGACACGGCGGTCACGCTGACGATCAGCGACGGGCCGCGCAAGGGGCAGACGGTCTCCCTGCGGCAGGTCACCCGCCGGGTTCCCGCCCGCGGCGGCGGAACCCGGCAGATCCACGCGCTGACCACCCGCACCGACCTGGCCGCCGGGGAGGTCTGCTGGCGGCTGACGTCGCGGTGGCGGGAGGAGAACTACTTCCGCTACGCCCGCACCCACTTCGCCCTGGATGCCCTGGACTCCCACACCGCCACGCCCGACGACCCGGACCGGAAAGTCCCGAACCCGGCGAAAAAGACCGCCGCCGCCCAGGCCCGCCGCGCTGAGATCCTCGCCGCCGCAGCCGAAGCCCAGCGTGACGCCAGCCTGGCGGAGCTGCGCAACCCGGCGCCCGGCCAGCCGGTCACCATCACCAACCAGATGATCAACGCCCTGGACGCCCCCGTCGAAGCCGCCCGGGCCGGACTTCAAGCCGCCCAGGACGCCGCGGCGGCCGTCCCCGCCCGCATCCGTCTCGGCGAGATCGCCCCGGACATGGTCCGGCTGGAAGCCGAGGTCAAGCAGATCACCCACGCCATCCGGATGGCTGCCTATAACGCCGAAACCGCCCTGGCCCGCGCCCTGGACGGCAGCTACGCCCGCGCCGGCGATGAGGCCTACGCCCTGATCCGCGAAGCGCTCACCGGCTCCGGCGACATCATCCCCGGCCACGGCGAACTGCTCATCCGGCTTGACCCGCTCACCGCCCCGCGCCGGACCCAGGCCCTTGCAGCGCTCTGCGATCAGCTCACCCAGGCCCACACCCGCTACCCCGGCACCGGGCTAATCCTGCGCTACGAAGTCAAGCCCACCCCTGCATGATCTTTATCCCTATGTCAGGAGTCCTGGACTTTGAGAAAGAGCTGACGTATTGCTCAGGCTATCCAATTTGGTCGCTTACCAGATATCGGAAAATCTAAGGTTGTCAGACCGGACGATCCGGACGTTGTTCGGCCAAGCGGCGAACTGGACCGTGTCAAAATAGGCTATAGCAAGAGGAATCCCTACTATCGTACAGCAGAGACTGATCATAGTTAGGATCTGAAAAAGAAGCACCAGCCAGGAGAAGAGCAGAACCCAAATCACCCCTCCGATGATCAAGCCGGGCTTATAGGCTGGCCCCTTGAATAGGGACCACTTATTTTCAGCCGCTAGTTCTCTTTCAACCGATCTTCTGAATGGCCACACAAGGTAACCAGCAAGCTGGAGTGCGCCGATGCCGAACGGGATCGTGACGACAAGGAGGCAGGCCGCGATACCGAAAAGAGTGAGTAAAGCCACGACGGGCCAGCCACATACTAGACTATAGATGGAGAGGGCAACTTCTCCCACCGATTTAGGAGTTGATCTCATCTTGAATTTCCTTCGGGGATCGGGGACAGGTCGCGTGGTGTGCGCCTGTATCTCATCTATGGAGGCGGAAATCCTGCACCGTATACATGCTAACCTGGGACTGCTATGCTACGCTAGGGGCAACTTGCGGGTGGTCGCAAATTGAGGATCGCCCGTTATCGCCCAGTTCTTTTCCATCTCGCACTGCAATAAACAGCACTGCTCCCGTCGCTGCATGAGCAGGCCACGCAGGTGTTCGCGAATGAGCTTGCCGCGGCGCAGGTTCCCTTGAGTCGCGCGATCCGCGCCCGACTGCACGTTGGGCAACCGCGGGCGCAACGGGTACGCGCACCTCACCGCACTTGGCAGCACCTAACTAATTCGCGGTTCGTGGGTAGCTCCGGCGGCGGGTCCGGCACTACGTCTATCAATTGGGGGGTGAGGGTTGGCGGTTGCTTGCCACGGGCGGCACCTAGTGGTCGCTTCGGGTCGTTGACTGCACACGCTCACGATCGTGCTTCGTCGCGCTGTACGGTCTAGGAGGGCGCTGAGTTTCATTCCGGGGCTTGGTACTCCGCGACGGCGGTGGCTGAGTCGCCATCGCACGGAACCCCGTGACGTTCGGTGCGGGTGCCCTGAACGTGCCATTGAAGTTATGCCCCAGTTGTCAGACTGGGGATCACGATGTTGTGCACGTGGGGCCGGGGAAGGCCGTGGGGGCTGGTGTGGTGCTCGAAGGAGGCGGTCACCCAGTGCTGGGGCTTGACCGGCGAGAAGCGGGTCAGGCCGGTGCCTTGCATGAACTCGAGCACCGCGTAGTTCGATGACCAGGCGTGTGACCAGATGACCTGGAGGTTCTCCCAGAGCTGGGGGGCGCGATCGGCGTCGCCGGTCACGTGAGCATGCATGGGCGTCCCGGAACGCCTGGGTGTGTTCGGCGGTGAACTGGTCGGGGGCTTCCCAGATGAGATCCGCGATCTCGGTCCCGGCGCCCATTTCCTGTAGCACCGCGTTGTCCACGTCGGCGCCCAGTGGCAGGCCGTGGCCGGGGCAGGCCAGGCCGGTCCAGGTGCCCGAGGTCTCGTCGGTCTGGCTGTGCTGCAGGACGTGGGCCAGGTTGTCCTGGACCCAGGTCAGCCGCAGCACGCCGGTCAGGCCCATCCCGGTGATGGCGAGGGCGGTCATCGCGGTCACCTCCCGATCCCAGGATCCACCGGACCACCGTCAATCTGCGGCCTCCGGGTCGGCGTCGCGGTCCGCGGCGCGCTGCAGGACCTGAGGGGACGGGCGGATCTCGGGTTTGGGCGGCTGCAAAATGGCGTCCCTTGCCGGTCCTGGCCAGGGCGGGAACGCCTGACCGAGGGGCCCGTAGTCGGGATCCTCGGGCGCGACGGTCAGGCTCTGCCGGTCGGCGAGCGTCTCGGCGAACCTGTGGTGGCTGGCGGCGAGGTCTTTGACCCACTGGCCCATCTCCGGGATCTGCTGCCCGACGGTGAGGGTGAGCTCGTCGCGCTGTGCCTGGGCGGCGGGCGGGGGTTCGGCCGAGCGCAGTGGCGGGTAGTGCTGGCCGGGGTGACGGCGGCGTAGTTCGGCGTCGGCGGCCACGGCTAGGCGGCGCTGGGCCCGGGTGGCCGCGTCCCACTCGGCCCGGTCGGCCATCGTGGCGGCGAACACGGTCTCGCGTCGCTGGTAGGCCTCGTGCAGGGCCTGGTAGCTGCTGGCGAGTTCCTGCTGCTGGGCGGCGATGTTGTGCTGGCCGCGGCTGTCGGCGGCTTTGGCTTCGGCGCTGGCGCGGAGGGCAGCTAGGCGGGCGTTCCAGGCGGCGGCGCGGACCTGGCGCAGCTCGTCACCGACGTATCGGGGTGCCCAGGCAGTCTCGATGGGGTAGGTGTCGCGCAGGTGCAGCAGCCGCCCGTCGGGCATGTTACGGATGTCCGGCCCGTCGGGCGGGCCGAGGGCGGCGAGGGCCTCATGCCAGGCGGCCCGCAGGTCCGGGGCGGCCCCGGCGGGTTCGGGCCCGATCGGGTCGGCGGGGTGGTGGTAGCCGGAGAGTTCCCGCCAGGCGCCGATGCCCGCGGCCTTCTTCTGCCAGTCCAGCCGGTCCAGCGGATGCTTCGGGACCGGGCCGAGAGCGGCCACGGCCCAGGAGGGCTCATGGTCGGCGGCGTGTTCGCCGATGCGGTCCTTGCGGGCGTCCATCAGCGCGGCGATCTCGGTGAGCCAGGCACGGCGGTCGGGGTCGGCGATGGCGGGAACCTGCGCGGACCACGGGCCTGCCGGGAGCGGGACCAGGCTGCCGAGCCGGTACCGGATCCGGGCATCCAGGACAGCGGGCACGTCGCGGGCGCCGGCCAGGTCCCGCTCGGCGATGGCCTCGGCCAGGACACGGGCAGGGTCCAGGCCAGCCAGTTCGGCGCCGCGCAGGGTGCGCCACAGCCACCGAGCCTGGTGGCCTGTCCCGCGGCGGTGTTCGGGGGGCAGGGCGGCCTGAAGCAGGTCGCGGTAGCGCTGCTGGCGGGCAGGCCCAGTCTCAGCGGCCCAGATCGCGTGCAGCAGGGCCAGATGGTCAGCGTCGGCGAGGCCTTGCTGGCGGATCTGGGTAGCCGAGGCCTGCTGGCCGTCACGGTCCAGCACGCCCGCCAGGACGCTGAGCGCCTCACCGGGCCGGGCAGGCCGGGGGGCCGGGGCACGAACGCCGGTCCGTTCGGAATGAATCTGGTCGTAGCGGGCCAGCTCGGGAGCAGGACGCGGGCCGGGCACCGGGTCGGCCCGCTTCGGAGACACGGTGAAGACGTACGCGAGGTTGACGTCGGTGCCGCGGGTCAGCGCGACGTACGCGTGCTGGCGGTCCTCGGTCCCGGTGATCACCGCCAAGCCAGCGTGCACGGTCCGGCCCTGGGCCACGTGATCGGTGATCGCATACCCGAGTTCAGCATCTCCGTAATCTGAGTACAAAAAAGTGCGGTCGGTCCACCGCCGCTGCCCGGTGGCCGGGTCGGCGTCCAGGGCGCGGCGCACGACCAGCCCGCCCGCGGTGACCGCTTCGATCCGGAGCAGGTCCCCGTTGGCCAGCGTCCGGCCCGGCTCCCCCGCCTCGACGGCGTGATCGTTGCGGGTGCAGACGATCAGGTCGCCCGGGCTGGCCTGGGCGCCGTCAGCGACGCGGACCGCGGGGCCCTCCGCGACGATGCCGAGGCCGATCAGGTCGTCGCGGATACGGCGGGACAGTTCCCGGCGCAGCGCATGCTCCGCAGCCATCAGCAGCGTGTCGGCGCCGTCGACGGTGAGCGCGACGTAGGCGGCCGCGGCGGCGTCCGTCATCTGCTCCGGTTCCCCGCCCAGGATGCGGCCGTGCTGGTCATAGTCGGCCAGGACGGTGGTGTCACCGTCGTGCAGCCGCAGGCTGGCGTGCTGTTCCCATCCGTCGCGGAACCGGACCGGCTCGGCGAGCCGGACGTAGCCGAGCGCGGCGGCGAGCAGGGACATGCCGCCGCCGTTTTCCACCGCCTGCAGCTGGCCGGTATCCCCGGCCAGGATCACTTTCCCGCCGCGGGCTTCGGCGTAGGCGATCAGGTCGGCCAGGTCCGGGCCGGGCATCGTCGAGGCCTCATCCACCACCAGCAGCGGCGCCAGGCCGGTCTCCACCGGGCCGCAGGCGCCGCGGCGGCCCGGGAGGTGGCCCAGGAACTGGGCGCTGTTATAGGACACCGGCACCCCGGCGGCCAGGGTGTTGCGAGCCGACTGGGACGCGGTGATCCCCACAACCGGACCCAGCCCCGCGGTGGTCCATGCGCGCCCGGTTTCGGTCAGCACGCGAGTCTTGCCCGATCCGGCCGGGGCGTTGATCACCGATACGCGCGCGCCGTCGGCCAGGACGGACAGAGCCGCGGCGGCCTGGTCGGTGCGCAGCCCGGTTTGCGTGCGCGTGTCCTGCGTGTCGTCCGCGCGGCCAGCCAGTGCGGCGTCGAGTTGCGCGAGGTCGGCGCCGAGCGCGTGCGCGGCCTGCGCGCGGGTCAGGCGCGGCGCGCCGCTCGCGCGAGCTTGCGAGAGCATGCGCTCTTCCATGACCAGCTGCGCGCGCGTGGCGTACCGGGTGCCGCCGTGCCGCTGGTAGGCGCTGCGCCCGTCGGCGCGCAGCAAGCTGGCCGGGACTTCGGCCGGCTCGGGTGCTTCCAGGCAGGTGACCGGCTCGAACTCCGACCGCAGTGCCCGGTCGGCCAGGTCCTCCAGCAAGGCGGCAGCCGCAGCCGGGTTCAGGCCGGTCCTGGGCAGGACCCGGCCCAGGTACTTGATCACATCCGCGCGGGTCCACGTGCTCTTGTCCTGCTGGGCCAGCGCGACCGCCTTCTGCGCCGCGCGCGCCAGCTCGAGCTCGGTCAAGACCGTGGCTTGCGCGCCGCGCGCGGGCGCGTATGCGCGGCCGGTCGCGCCGTGCCAGACCGATGGCGCGACTGAGGCCAGGCTCACGCCGAGGGTCCGCGCGAGCTTGTCCGCCCAGCCCGCGTGCGCCTGCGCGACGTCCAGCGCGCCGTGCTTGGGGTTGCGCGTCTTGAAGTTGGATGCCTGCGCGAGGTGCGCGAGTTCGCGCTGGGAGGGCTTGCGGCCGTAGCGTTGCTCGAATTGCGCGGCGCGGGCACGCAGGTCGGCGGTGATCGATTCGCGCCGGGAGGAGAACAGGCGCATCATCTCGCCGCTGATGCCCTTGATCTCGAAGCCGTGGCCGTCATCGCGGGCGGTCCATTCCAGGCCGAATCTTTGGGTGAGGGCTTCTTCGAGGTGCTGGGAGACGATGCCGGCGACTGCGCCGACGTGCTCGTTGTAGCCCAGGGAGTCCGGCGCGCGCCATTTCCCGTCGGTGGTGGTCCGGGCGGTGTGGGCGATCTGGGAGTGGACGTGCAGCTGCATGTCCCCGTCGCGGGAGGTGTGCTGCAGCCAGTGCGCCACGGCCAGGTCCGCCTCGTGCCACTGGCCGGTCTCCCGGCCATGGACCCGGGTGCTGTGGGAGCCGGTTCTCGTGTAGCCGGCTTCGCGCTGGAAGTAGCCGAATCCGGCGTGCACGGCCTGCCAGATCATGTCGTCGACCTCGCCGACCAGGGCGGACCAGCACTGGTCGCCTTGCTGGTCACCGGCCTGGCGGGCCAGCCGGACGTTCTCCCCTAGGGAGGCGTGGAAGATCGAGATCGATTTGGAGAGTGAGATCGTCAGGTCGAAGAAAAGGGGGCTTTGCCGGGTTTGCCCGGTGGCTTCGATCCGCAGCTCGTGCTTGCGTCCGGCGGTGGCGTGCGGCTCGGCGGCCAGTAGCCGGGCGTACAGGTCCGCGGCTTTCCGGCCGCCGTCTGGAGGCCTGCCCAGCGGGGTGCCGTCGGGGGCTTGGCGTTTGCCGAACAGTAGGTCGTAGGGTTCGCGCTCGACCGTCTGGCCGGGCTGGAAGCCGAGGGCCTTGGCGCCGGGGCCCCACCACCGGCCTGGCGGCTCTCCCCCGGTTTCGCTGGCCTGGATGTAGTAGCTGGCCGCGTCCTTGGCCGGGCCGCGGTCGACCTGCTTCCAGATGTAGTCAAGGTCGTATCCCTTACGCAGGGTCGCGACGACCGCCACCGGCTAATCCCGCCTCGGCCGAAGCGGCAGGACTGGCCATGCTCATCGCATGATGCATGGGTGTGACGCTTTGAGGCTCTTTGACTGGGACGCTTTTACTGACCATGCATCAAGGGTGGCAAAACGGGCGATCAAGATCAGAAACGAAGAAGCATCTGATTGACAGCACCTAATGTTTGACGCCAGAGCTTTGTAGAGGTCGACCTGCCGTTCAAATTTGTGCTCGGCATTGCCTGCGTCATCGCCGCGTCCTTGTGGACGCTACGCCGACGGGATGCCGATCACCTCTACGCCGATGTTGTACATGCCCAGCGTCCTGGCGGCGTGGGCGAGGCTGGCCTGGGAGAACGGAAAGAGCGTGTCGGCGCTGAGCTGTCTGCCGTTCTCCAGCAAGATGGCGTACACGACCTTCGTTGGCCTGAAGTCTTCCGGCAGCACGCGTCCTCGGGGAACCCTCTCTGGAAGAGCGGCAACGGCGGAGGCGAACTGCTTCCGCGCGACCGCCGATGCCATCAGGGTCTCGGCGGAGATGAGTCCTTGGAAGAACAGGTGGCTTAGAGGCGCAGACCCTGAGGCGCGCTTGACGTGAATAAGCTCATTGCCGGGGCCGAGCAGGTCACAGGCCTCCAGACTGCTACGTGCCCCTAGTGGGCTGCGCATCCCCTGGTTCCTGTCGAGGCACAGGAACTGTTCGGGGAACCGGTCCGCGACGTACTCGTTGTAGGCGCGCTCAATTCGAAAAGACGGCAGGGACCACGCGGGGAGCGTGACGGAGGGGACGTCCGGGAAGAGCCGGGCGATCGCGTCGCGAGATGTCCGCACGTACTCGACGCCGATCTCGAACCATTCGCCGTCCAGCAGGACGAACCTGCGGGGGCCGAGGGAGAGGTTGGCTTCGAGCCAGTGGTCGGCGTCGGCGCCCGCGAGCAGCTGCCGTCCGTCCTCGTCGGAGTTGAGGCTTATTCGTCCCCTCCGGAGCGCGGCGAGACGCGTGCCTTCCCGCTGTAGCCGGGTCCGGCGCAGGATGCCGTCGAGTTCGAGCGGGCCGTGCCGGACGTTGCTCGCGCTCCCGATTTTCACGGTGAAGCTGTGCACCTCGTGATAGTGCTTCAGGACCGAGGCGGGCACGACGGGTACGAGGTACTCGGCGGCCAGGTCGGCGTCCCAGTTGAGCAGTTCTTCGAACTCGCCGTTCAGGTCCGCGAGGGTGTCGGGGTCGGTGACCGGCTGCACGTTCTCGATGAAGGCGAATGCCGGGTCGGGTTCCTCTTCACGGCAGACGCGCTCGACTTCGCGGATGTCGCTGATGAGCTTGTCCGGGTCGACCGCGTAGCGGGTTCGCAGCCCGGTTGAGCCCTCCACGTTGACCTGCCGGTCGTCGCGTGCGCCGAACGTGGTCTTGAGGTTCTTGGCCCGGCCGCCGATACGCCGGATGATCTCCACGTTTTCCGTGATGCCGAGTGTCCAGACGGGTGCGCAGGCGGCAACGAGGGTCGAGTCAGTCCGGCCCCGGCCGTCGGGGCGGCGGCGAACCACGTCGCTGATCTGATCCGGGTTGAGACGGCGGACGACGAAGCTCATCCCGAAACGCCGGTCCTTGAGCTTGTCCGGAATCAAGGCGTAGCCTGCCCCGTAGCTCATCGCGTACGCGATGTCGTCAATGCCGATCAGGAGCACGCCGCCCGAGCGGCAGTCCGTGAACGGCACGTCGAGGCCGATCGTGACGCAAGCGTCCCCGCACCATTCGGCACGGTCGCTGATGCCCTGCACGCCGATCCAGATAGCGGGTGCCTCCGCCACCTGGACGCGCCGCACATCGGCGCCCATCTCGGCGAGCTGTCCCTCGGTTACATGCTCGGTGTAGGCGTTCCACATGCTGTCGTGGCTCGCGTGGACCCTCGGTATGAGGCGATGCAGCGTCGTGAGGCGTGTCCTGTTCCGGTTCATGGGCTCAAGGTAGGACTACTACACCTGTGAGAATCCTATAAGTCTGATAACCCCGGTTATCAGACTGTTTCTCTTCCATGATTCGTCAATGCGTTACGTTGCCATTGGCAAACCGGCGAGAGAGAACGGAGGTGCGATGGCAGCGAGGGTCTTCGCCGAGTCGGCGCAACTCATGACGATGACAGACATCGCCGAGCTCGCCAGCGTACAGCGGCCAGTCGTCACCACGTGGCGTCGCCGCCACGCGGATTTCCCGGCGCCCGGCGGGAAGGATGAGTCGCAGCTGCTGTTCGACCCCCGCGAAGTCGCCGCCTGGCTCCTCGCCACGAGAAGGATCAGCCGGGAGCGGGCCGACGAAGAGCTGTCCTTGTTCATGCTGACCGGACTCGCGCCCCGCTATGAGGGCCCGGACGTAATCGCCGCCGTGACCGCGCTGCTGTGCGTCCGGTTCCTCGCCGGGGAGAGCGAGCCGCTCTTCGACGGTGCCGGTGATCCGGTCGCTGCGATTCGCGCGCTAGCCAGAAGCATTGATCCGAACGATCGCGTGGTTCTCACCGAGATCCACTCCATTCCGCTGACCGCGGGCTGGCTGATCCGCCAGGTCGACGACCTGGTCGAGGCATCGTGGACCTGCCAGGCGGCATTCGAGCGGACGATGGCCGCCAGGCACCGGTTCGGCGGAGGACCGCTGTCGACCGCGGCGGTTGCCCAGGCCCTGGCCCGCCTGATCGCCGAGCTGAGCGGCGCCGCCGAGCGCGCCAGGCGAGGCATTCCGCTCCTGGTAGCCGACCCGGCGGCTGGACCGGGCGACCTGCTGGTGGCCGTGGCCGGCGTACTCGGCCCGGATCACCGGCCCGTCGTCACCGCCGCCGAGGCCGACCCCGTGCTGGCCCGGCTGCTTCGGCGGCGGCTCCTCGTGAATGGGATCGCCGAGCATGACCTCGAGGTGCGGACCGGGACCGAGCTGCCCGACGGGCCGGCTGCCCCGGACGTGATCGTGACCCAGATCCCGTATCAGCCCGGCGAGGCCCGCGATGCGGAGGCCGTCTTGAACGCGGTGGATGACGTGGCGGTCCGGCTCTCCGCGGGCCGGTTCGGCGTGGTCCTCGGCCCGGCCAGCGTGCTTGCCGGCGACTTCGCGCCGTACTCGGCCGAGGAACGTGCCCGGGCGGACCTGCTGGCCGCGGACATGGTGGAGGCGGTCATCCGGCTACCTGGCGGCCTGGTTCCGTTCCGGCCGGGATACCAGACCGCCCTGTGGGTGCTGACCCAGGCTCGCGACTCCCGCTGGCGCGGGAGGTACTCCTGGCGGACATCTCCGACCGGGAGCTCACCCACCAGGTGATCAGCGACCTCGTGGAGGACGTGACCACCTGGCGGCGCGACGGTTACGCGCCGGGCGCGCACAGCCGCGTGTTCGGCCAGCAGGTCGCGGTCCGCGACCTGATCGACCCGCCTCGCTCGCTGACGATCAGCAGCCGCCCGGCGAGTCCCCGCGAGCGTGCCGAAGACGCCGCCTATCGGGTCGCCCTGGTCACCCAGCGCAGCGCGGATCTGGATCGCTTCGGCGCGACGGCCTCCGCCGATCGCCGGCATGTGCCGACGGAACTGCTCGCGGCGGTAGACCCGCTCGCGGCGGCTGAGCTGCGCCCGCGCACGGAAACCATCGGCGCGCTCGTCAAGGGCAAGCGGCTTTCCCTGCACCAGGGCACCAGGATCAGGCCAGAGGACATCACCGCGGTTGGCCATCACGTGGTTCTCGGCCCGGATGAGGTGCTCGGTATCCGGCGGCCGGGCGAGCGAACGGTAGACCGCGTGCTGTTCGCCCGCACTCATCCGGCAGCCCGCCTCACCGCGCCCGGCGACGTCCTCGTAACGACTGTTCCCCGGCCCGGGGTGATGGTAGACGCCCGCGGCTACGCGATCGCCGAGTTCCCGGTCCGCATTCTGCGCATCCCCGCCGCCGAAGCGGAGCAGTTCACGCCTGCGGTCCTGGCCGCGCTGCTGTTCGCCGACGGTTCGGGCACCCGCGCGGCCGGGGCGGTCCGCGCGGGCCGTTCCCTGGAAGACCAGCGTCTGATCGTGCTTCCTCCGGATCAGGTCCGCTTGCTCGACCGGCTGCTCGGCGAGATCGACTCCCGCCGCGACCGCGCCCGCCGGGAACTCGGCGTGCTCGACGAACTACAAGACGCCGCCATCGGCGGCCTCATCGATGGAACACTGACACTCATCACCGACGACCCGACGGGACAGGACCGGTAATGCCAGCGCGCAAAAAGACGGACCAGGCAGCGCTGCCTGGCACCCAGACCACAGCCGAACTGCACACCATCCTCTGGAGCGCGGCCGACAAGCTCCGCGGCTCCATGGACGCATCCCAGTACAAGGACTTCGTCCTCGGCCTGGTCTTCCTCAAGTACGTCTCCGACGCCTTCACCGAGCGCCGCGACCAGATCCGCGCCGAACTCGCCGCCGACGAGATGCCCGCGGATCGCATTGAGCAGTTCCTTGACGATAAGGATGAGTACACCGGTCACGGCGTCTTCTGGGTTCCCGAAGGCGCCCGCTGGGACTCGCTTGCGGTCCAGGCCAAGAGCGCGGGCATCGGCGAGCTTATTGATAACGCGATGGATGCGATCATGAAGTCCAACGCGTCCCTGACCGGCGTACTGCCGAAGATCTTCAACCGCGACAACGTCGACCAGCGCCGCCTCGGCGAACTCGTCGACCTGATCAGCGACGCACGGTTCACCGGCCACGAAGGCAAGAAGGCCCGCGACGTGCTCGGGGAAGTCTACGAGTACTTCCTGGAGATGTTCGCCCGAGCCGAAGGCAAGCGCGGCGGCGAGTTCTACACCCCCGCCAGCGTGGTCAAGATCCTGGTCGAAGTCCTCGAACCGTACTCGGGCCGGGTCTACGACCCCTGCTGCGGATCAGGCGGCATGTTCGTCCAGGCCGAGAAGTTCGTGCTGGCGCATGGGCACCGCCGAGGGGAGCTAGCCGTCTACGGGCAGGAGTCCAACGAACGGACCTGGCGCTTGGCCAAGATGAACCTCGCTATCCACGGCATCGGCGGCGATCTTTCGTCCCGCTGGGAAGACACGTTCTACTCCGACAAGCACCCCGACATCAGGGCCGACTACATCCTCGCCAATCCCCCGTTCAACATGTCCGACTGGGCACGGAACACCGAAGACGCCCGCTGGCGCTACGGCATTCCCCCCGCAGGCAACGCGAACTTCGCCTGGCTACAGCACATCGTCTACAAGCTCGGCACACGCGGCTCAGCCGGCGTGGTCCTGGCCAACGGTTCGATGTCATCCAGGCAGTCGGGAGAAGGCGAGATCCGCGCGGCTCTCGTCGAAGCGGACCTGGTGTCCTGCATGATCGCCCTGCCCCCGCAACTCTTCCGCACCACGCAGATCCCCGCGTGCCTGTGGTTCTTCGCCAAGGACAAAGGGCCTCAGGGTGCGAGGCATCTGAACGACCGCAGGGGCGACATCCTCTTCATCGACGCGCGGTCGATGGGCACTATGCTTGACCGCACCGAGCGAATCCTCACCGCCAATGACATCGCCAAAATCGCCGGCACCTATCACGCCTGGCGCGGCACCGCCTCGGCTCGCGAAGCTGGACTGAAGTACGAGGACATCCTCGGCTTTTGCCACTCGACGAACTTGGAAGAAATCCGCAAGCAAGACCATGTGCTCACTCCAGGCCGGTATGTCGGCGCGGCAGAGACAGACGATACCGACGAAGAGCCCATCGGCGAGAAGATCGACCGCCTAACCAGGAACCTCTTCGCTCACTTCGATGAGTCCTCGCGGTTGCAGCAGGTAGTTCGCGAGCAACTGGAGCGCCTCGGTGTCTGAGTGGTCGATGGTCAGATTCGAAGATCTGGCCGATAGCTCCAAGAGTGCGTTCTCCAAGCCATATGGATCAGCGATCCTCAAGGAGGACTATCTTCCACGTGGGGTGCCTGTAGTTCGAGGAGTGAATCTCCGAAATGGGATTTTTTTTGACGATGATTTTGTATTCATCAGCGAAGTGAAGGCTGATCGCATGCCAGGCGCTAATCTGACTTCTGGGGACTTGGTATTTACACACCGAGGTACCATCGGGCAGGTGTCAATGATTCCCTGGAATCGCAAGCATAATCGATATGTTCTTTCGACGAGCCACGTTAAGGCCCGCCTTAACCCCAAACGCGCCGTTCCCGAATTCTACTTCTACTATTTTCTCTCCCCTCAGGGACAAGCAGAGCTCCTGAAGAACATATCGACCGTAGGCGTTCCCGGATTGGCGCAGCCAGTTGCGACCATCAAGGCGCTCAGCGTTCCGCATCCACCACTAGCTACACAGAGGGCAATTGCGCAAGTTCTAGGAGTACTCGACGACAAGATTACAGTCAACAATCGGATCGCGAGCACCGCTCATGGGCTAGGTCAGGCGTTGTCGGCGAGCGCTCATAAGACGGCCGAACTGGTGAAGCTTTCCGAAATATCGAATATTACAATGGGATCGTCACCTCCGGGTGAGTCATATAACGAAGGTGAATTCGGAATGCCGTTTTACCAGGGTACTCGTGACTTTGGCGATCGGTTCCCGGGCCTCCGTGTCTGGTGTACATCGCCTGTACGCACAGCATCGTCGGGTTCATGCCTCGTCAGCGTTCGGGCACCAGTCGGGCGTGTGAATGTTGCCCGCAAGCTATGTTGCATCGGACGCGGGCTGGCGGCGGTACAGAGCAAGTTCGGAACTCCTTCAGTTCTATTCCATGAACTTGCTGCGGCGTCTGACGTCTGGCTGCCCTTTGAGTCAGAGGGAACAGTCTTCGGTGCCATTAACAAGCAGCAGCTCGCAAATATAGAGATTCCTGCGCTGGGCGCCCAATCGGCTCGCGCTTTGGAGAACGTCCTGATGCCGTTGGATCAGCGGGTGGCCTCGGCGAGCGACGAGAATTGTGCCCTAGTAGAGCTCCGCAACACTCTATTGCCGAAGCTGATGTCGGGTCAGATCCGGGTGCGGGACGCGGAGAAGGTTGTCGAGGACGTGACGTGATGGCGGGGATGTCGGAGGAGCAGTGGGAGCAGTTCGTCATGGACGAGCTGGCCGAGCTTGCCTGGGAACCGAAGACCGGGAAGACCATCGCCAAAGGGTCGGGGGAACGGGAGTCGTGGAGTGAGCTGATCATTCCGTGGCGCCTGCAGAATGCGATCGCGCGGATCAACCCGGGGCTTCCGGTGTCTGCCGTTCATGATGCGGCCAAATTCGTGCTGTCGGCGACATCGCGAGATGCGCTGGCCGAGAACCAGCGGATCCATGAGTTCCTGACCCGTGGCATCCGGTCCGTCACCTACACCGATGAGTATGGGGCAGAGCGGAACCCGACGATCTGGCTACTCGACCGCCGGAACGTCGAGAACAACGACTTCATGGCCGCGCGCCAGGTGCAGGTGGTGGACGGGGAGCACCGGCGCCGGTTCGACGTGGTGCTGTACGTCAACGGGATGCCGCTGGCGTTCATCGAGCTGAAGAAGGCCAGCGTCGGCGGTGATGACCTGAAGTCCGCGCACACGCAGCTGACCGGCACGTACGTGGCTGAGCTGCCGGTGGCGTTCCGGTGCAACGTGGTGTGCGTGGTCTCCGACGGCTTCGCGATGCAGTACGGGACGGCGTTCACGCCCTACGAGCATTTCGCGCCGTGGAACGTGGACGATGACGGCAAGCCGGTCAAGCAGCCCGCCGCCGATCTGGTTGACCAGCCGATCATGCTCCTGCTGCACGGCATGTTCCGGCACGACCGGTTCCTGGACCTGCTGTTCGGCTACGTGGCGTTCGCCCGCGATGCTGACGGCATGGTCAAGCGGATCGCGAAGCCGCACCAGTATTTCGCGGTCGCCGACGCGGTGCGCAAGACGATCGAGGCGGTGCGGGGCGACGGGCGGGCCGGAGTGGTCTGGCACACGCAGGGGTCGGGCAAGTCGATGGAGATGGAGCTGTACGCCAACCAGGTACTTACCCATCCCTCGCTCGGCAACCCGACGATCGTCGTACTGACCGACCGGACCGACCTGGACGACCAGCTCTACACCACGTTCGACGCCAGCGACCTGCTGCCAGAGAAGCCGGTCCAGATCGGTACCCGCGAGGAACTGCGCACCGTGCTGGCCAACCGCCGGATGGGCGGGATCATCTTCACCACACTGCAGAAGTTCGGCCGCACCAAAGAGGAGCGGGAGAACGGCCTGCCGCACCCGCGCCTGTCGGACCGGCGGAACGTCATCGTGATCGTCGACGAGGCGCACCGCTCCCATTACGACGACCTCGACGGGTACGCCAGGCACCTGCGGGACGCGCTGCCGCACGCCTCGTTCATCGCGTTCACCGGCACGCCGATCTCCAAGGGCGAGGCAGGCAAGGACACGCGGGCCGTCTTCGGCGAGTACATCGAGCTGATCTACGACCTGACCCAGGCCGTCGAGGACGGCGCCACCGTCAGGGTGTTCTACGAGTCCCGCCTGATCCAGCTGAGCCTGCCCGAGAACGTGAAACCGGAGGAACTCGACGAGCAAGCCGACGAGGTGACCGCGGGCCTGGATGACTCCGAGCGCGAGCGCATCCAGCAGCGGGTCGCCGCGATGAACGCCGTTTACGGTGCCCCGGACCGGCTCCGGCAGCTCAGCGAAGACGTGATCGCCCACTGGGAGGCCCGCAGCGCCGAGATGCGCAAGTTCATCGGCGTTCCCGGCAAGGGCATGATCGTATGCGCGACGCGTGACATCTGCGCGGACCTGTACGAGCGGATTATCGGCCTAAGGCCTGACTGGCACAGAGACGACGTCGCCAAGGGCAAGATCAAGGTCGTCTACACCGGCGATGCGACCGACGAGGCGCATCTCCAGAAGCACATTCGCCGTCCCTCGCAGAACAAGGTCATCCAGCAGCGCGCCAAGAACCCCGACGACGAGCTAGAACTGCTCATCGTCCAGTCGATGCTGCTCACCGGCTTCGACTCCCCGCCGCTGCACACCATCTACATCGACAAGCCGATGCGTGGCGCGGCGCTCATGCAGGCCCTGGCGCGAGTCAACCGGACGTTCCGCAACAAGCAGGACGGCCTCCTCGTCGGCTACGCCCCGCTGACAGAGAACCTCTACGAAGCCCTGGCCGAGTACACCGCCCGCGACCAGACCACCAAACCCGTCGGCCGGGACATCGGCGACGCGGTCGCCAAGGTCCAGGACATGCTGGCCGTGATCGGCGACGAGATCCTCTCCGGCTATGACTGGCGCACCCAGCGGGCGATCAAGGGCCCGAAGGGGCACCTGAACACGGTCCTCGGTGCGGTCAACTACCTCCGTGATCCCGCCACCCCCGGCAACCAGGTCGAAGAAGGCGAACCGACCGTCGCCCAGCGGTTCCGGCAGGCGTCCGCTCAGCTCGCGCGGATGTACGCGCTCTGCTCGAGTAGCGGCGCCATTGCCGGCTTCCGGTCCGAAATCGCGTTCTTCGAGGAGATCCGTGCCTGTATGGCCCGCTTCGATGCCGAGGAGCGTAAGGCCCGCGGTGAGGCGATCCCCCCGGACGTCGAGCTGTACCTGAAGTCCCTGACCGCCAGCGCCATCGAGGCCGGCGGGGTCACCGATATCTACGCCGCCGCTGGCATCGGCCGCCCCGACCTGTCCCACCTCGACGACGCGTTCATCGAGCGGATGCGCGCCCAGCGCAACCCCAGCCTTGCCATTGAGGCGCTGCGCCGGGTGATTGAGCAGGAGATGCGCGCCGTCACCCGGCACAACATCGTCAAGCAGACGTCATTCTCCGAGCGTCTTGCTGACCTGATGCGCCGGTACACCAACCAGAACCTGACCGCCGCGCAGGTCATCGCCGAGCTCGTTGCCTTGGCCAAGGAAGTCTCGGCCGACGCGAACCGCGGCAGCACTTTCGCCCCGCCGCTCAACACCGACGAGCTGGCCTTCTACGACGCCGTCTCCCAGAACGAGTCCGCCGTCACCGAGATGGGCACCGACGACCTGGCTGCCATCGCCCGTGACCTGGTCCGGACGCTGCGACGGGACGTCACTACCGACTGGGTCTCCCGCGATGACGTCCGCGCCAAGATCCGCTCGACGATCAAGCGCCTCCTGTCCAAGCACGGCTACCCGCCGGACGGCCGCGACGAGGCCACCAACCTAGTCCTCCGCCAGATGGAAACCTTCGCCGACGAATGGTCGCCTACTGCCACTGTTTGAATGCAACCCGAAGAGTTGGTCGCCGCGCCCTCGTCCACGTTCGCGGGCAAGTGGGGAGCCTGAGACGCCGTATTCAAACCCTGACCCCAAGGGCCAGGGTGAGTGGTCCGGTCGTCGCCTCCTGGTCAGCAGCATTACGCCCACCAGCAGCAACCTTCGGAACCCCCGCCGCCACGGCTCGACCGTTCCCGTTCTACTTGGTAGGTGGCGCGCGATTCGGCCAGGATGTCGGATGGCTCCGGACTCTGGCCCTAGAGGGATTGTGGCTTAGTAGTGTGGTAAAGGAAGGTGGAAGATAGAACCTTGGATCAGGCCCATAATCGAGAGCCTTATCGTCGCTGTGGGCAGTATGCAAAGTCACTTGGCTGCTTCGCGCAGGGCCCGGTACAGGACGCGCGTGTCACCGAGCCGGTGCCGCAGGGTGTTTTCCAGTCCAGCAATCGGGACGAGATTCTGCGGAGCGCGGGAGTCTTTGTACGCGACGGAGGCGTAGCGGCACAGCACCGTTTGCGACAGGTTCGCCAGCGCGGTTAGTTGTGCCAGGGACAGATCGGTCGCTGCTTCGC
>Ga0302326_10012488_pt1 | contig 18101 bp, 10 predicted proteins | sample Palsa_T0_3_FD_202264 | JGI IMG/M metagenome (GOLD analysis project Ga0302326, IMG submission 202264) | Peat permafrost microbial communities from Stordalen Mire near Abisko, Sweden - Palsa_T0_3 | ecosystem: Environmental > Terrestrial > Soil > Palsa > Peat permafrost | place: Sweden: Abisko...
GTCGTCAGCCTTTCCGGCATCGCGCCGGGCGAATACTGGGTACAGGGTTTCGTCAATGTCTATTCCGAGTTCCACCGCTCCGACGGCCATGTGGTCTGGATGCATGACGACCGCTGGGAAGGCCAGCAGTGGACACGTTCACCCGGCAACTATTACAGCGCTCCGCAGAAGACCGGGCTCGACTCCGCGAAAGGCTACAGCCTGAAGCTGATCTGCGACCAGACCATCCCTCCCATCGACATCCCCGCCGATACTGAGTTCGTCAAGCGGATTAAGTTCCAAAGTCCGCTGCTCACGAAATTCTGGGGACGCCCGATCTATCTCGGCGCAACGATCCTCCTGCCGCGCGATTACGCGAAGAGCACGGCTTCTTACCCCGTCCTCTATGAGCAGGGTCACTTCTCACTGGCTGCGCCCCTGCGCTTCGACACCGATAAAGACCTTCAGGCCCAGTGGGCGCGCGACGAATTCCCACGCATGATGGTCGTTACCATGCAGCACCCCAACCCCTATTTCGACGACTCCTATGTCGTGAACTCCGTCAACGTCGGCCCCTATGGCGACGCCGTGATGCAGGAGCTTATCCCGGAGATTGAAAAGCGCTACCGCGCCATTCGGCAGCCATGGGCGCGGATCTTATCCGGAGGCTCCACCGGAGGCTGGGAGTCGATGGCGCTGCAGGTATTTCACCCCGATTTCTTCGGAGGCACATGGTCTTACTGCCCCGATTCCCTCGACTTCTCCGATGTCGAGGGTATCGACATCTACCACGACGGAAATGCCTTCTACAAAGAGTACGAATGGCGCAAAGTGCCCACCGTGAACAGCCGCGAAATCAACGGTCAGATTCGCCAGACTCAGGAAGAGCGCAATCGTTACGAACTGGTCAGCGGCACCCATGGCCGCTCCAGTGAACAACTGGACATCTGGTCGGCGGTCTTCGGCCCGGTTGGCGAGGACGGTTATTTCGAACCGCTGTGGAATAAGAAAACCGGTGTCATGAATCCGAAGGTGGCGGATTACTGGAAAACCAATTACGACCTCCGGTATTACCTCGAAAAGAACTGGTATTCGCTCGGCCCGAAGCTGATCGACAAGATCCACGTCTATGTCGGCGACGCCGACAATTTCTTCCTCAATAATGCTTCCCACAAGCTGCAGGACTGGATGAAGACGACCAAAGACCCGCACTACGAAGGCTTGTTCGTGTACGGAGCCGTAAAGGGACATTGCTATACAGGGCCGGTCAGCAGCGCCGATCGGTTAAAGGAAATGGCCCAGCTCATTCTCTCGAAGATGCCTTCCGACAGCGTCGCCGGCTGGTGGAAGTAGTTTGTCCCTGGCATGAGTCGTGTTAGTATGGCCTGTCTTCCGGCAATCCGAATCCCGAGGTAATTATGCATAACTTAGCCGTCTTATATCTCCTTGCAGTATTTCTCGTTCAGCCGCAGACCCGGCCAGCCAATCCCGCTGCGGCAAACCCTGCCCGGGCAGCGGCTGCTCTCGTCGACCGCGATTTCGTCCGCGAGAATTACACCAAATTCGAATACCGCATTCCCGTGCGCGACGGCGTCAAGCTCTTCACCTCCGTATACATTCCCAAAGACGTCTTTATCGACAACAAGAAGTATCCGATGATGTTGCAGCGCACCGGCTACGGTGTTCCCCCCTATGGGCTGGAAGACTACCGCGCGAACTTGGGCCCATCCGAGCTCTTCGCCCGCGAGAAGTTCATATTTGTCTACCAGGATGTGCGCGGCCGCTACCTGAGCGAAGGCCATTACGAAATCATCCGCGCCATCAAACCCATCAAGAAAACTCCCGAGGATGTTGACGAGAATTCAGACACTTATGACACCATCGAGTGGCTCATTCATAACGTGCCAGGCAACTCCGGCAAGGTAGGCATGTGGGGTATTTCTCAGCCCGGGTTCTACGCCACAGCGGGCATGATCGACGCCCATCCCGCGCTCGTCGCGGTCTCTCCGCAGGCGCCCGTTACCGACTACTACATGAATGACGACGTCTATCACAACGGCGCCTTCATGCTGGCCCACCGCTTTGCTTTTTACATGGGCTTCCACGAGCGCGAAGGCGACTTCGAAACTCCCAAACCCGCCGTGCCCTTCCAGTATGGAACCCCCGACGGCTACGATTTCTACCTCTCCATGGGCTCGCTCGCCAATGCCGACGAGAAGTACTTTAAACACAAACAACCCCTGTGGAACTCCAATGTCGATAACTACACTTACAACGACTTCTGGCAGTCGCGCGCCGTCTGGAAGTACCTGAAAGGCATCAAACCAGCCGTGATGCTGGTGGGCGGCTGGTACGACACCGAGGACCCGCAGGGACCGCTGCGCCAGCACGCCTTCATGGAGAAGAACACCCCGCCGGCGGTCGATATGCTCGTAATGGGGCCGTGGAACCACGGCGGCTTCTCGCGAGGCGATGGCGACCGGCTGGGCAATGTCAATTTCGGCTCTAAGACCGGGCTGTATTATCGCGAGAAGATCGAATACCCGTTCTTCATGTACCATCTGAAAGGCGTTGGCGATGGTAAATTCCCCCGCGCTTACCTGTTCGAGACCGGGTCCAATCAGTGGCGCAAGTTCGACACATGGCCTCCAGCAACGGCAACGCCCACGGCCGTCTATCTCGGCTCAGGCGGGAAGCTGGGTTGGCAACAGACTTCCGAGGCTGGCTACGACGAATACATTTCCGATCCCGCCAAGCCGGTGCCCTACATCGATTCGCTGATCGGTCCGGGCGTCCTGAATATTTACATGACCGAAGACCAGCGCTTCGCGGCGGCACGCCCCGACGTGCTGGTTTACCGAACCGATGTCCTTGATCGTGACGTAACCGTGACCGGGGTCATCCAGGTCAGCCTGAAGGTCTCTACAACCGGAACCGACTCCGATTTCGACGTCAAGCTCATCGATGTCTTCCCCAACGAAGTGCCCGACTACAACAACCCTCCGCCCGCCCCCGGCCGCGGTGGCGTGGCGCCGCTTTCTCATATGGGAGGCTACCAGCAGCTGATTCGCGGCGAGCCTTTCCGGGGTAAATTCCGGAAAAGCTTTGAGAAACCGGTTGCCTTCGAGCCAGGCAAGCCCGACCGCATTGAGTTCGCTCTCCCGGACGTCGCGCATACTTTCCGCGCCGGACACCGCATCATGGTGCAGATCCAAAGTAGCTGGTTTCCCCTGACCGACCGCAATCCTCAGAAGTTCATGGTGATCGCCAATGCGCTGGCGGCGGACTTCGTCAAAGCCACGCAACACGTGTACGTCGGCGGCTCTGATGGCTCGAAGCTCACCTTCAACGTGGTCGAATGATCACCGCGAAGAGCGGGACCTTCGGAGGGTTGAAGGTGGATCACAAGGTGGTCCTGCCGAACGGCTTCGACCCCAACCGGGAATATCCCGTCATTCTGGCCTTTGGCGGCGGCCCACAGAATATGCGGATCGTTGATGCCGCGCTGAGCCGCTACTGGGCGCCCGAAGCCGAGCGGCGCGGTTACATCGTCGTCAGCCCCGCGGCCCCCACCGATCAGTTATTTTTCGAGAACAACGACCGGGTCTTCCCTGAATTCCTGGACATGATCCTCCGTGACTACAAGGTGCGGGGCGGGCGCGTGCATGTCGCCGGCCCCTCGAACGGAGGCGTGAGCGCCTTCCACGTTGCCTCGCTGTTCCCGCATTGCTTCTGGTCCGTAACGGCATTCCCGGGTTACCTGAACGACACGACAGACCAGATGGTGGAAACTCTGAAATCGATTTGTATTTACATGCATGTCGGCGATCGGGACGTCGACTGGGGCCGGGCCATGAAGCAGCAACACGATATGTTCCGGGCGCGAGGATATTCGGCTGTCCTGTTTGTGGAGGAGGACCAGGGGGCACGACCTGGATTTCGGACCCGACGATATTGCCCATCTTTTTGACGATCTTGACACATCGGCGAAGGGTTGCCCAAATTGAGCGCAGCGGTTCGGCAGATCCGTCGTCGTCTGGATTCCTGCAGCTCATCCGGAGCCACCTGACAGTCCGATCCGCCTACAGGATAGAAGGAATCACACGCGCGGTGGTGCGCGAATACTCAGCGTACTCGGGATAAGTTTGACTCAGTAGCTTTTCCTCCGCCGCTATGCGCACCGCCGTCATCGCCGTTGCGAGTAGCCCAACCCAGACGCTGACGAATGAGAAATGCGCCGCGATGCCGGCCCAGGCAAAATACAGTATGGCCGCATAAATGGGATGTCGGATGTACCTGTAAGGTCCGCTCGTAACCAGTCCTCCGGCGGTCGGATTTGCGGTGCCATGAAAACTCCTGATGCCGAAAGTGAGCCGCGCCCAGACCCACAGGAATGCGGCGATCACCTGAATCGCGATTGTGACTAGCCCGGTGGCCAGGAGGGAGTGATCCAGATAAAGCCACACAACGCAGACAATCAGCGCGGCCAGAGCGACGAAAGACAGGTTCTTCCAATTCATCGAGGGGTGGTTTGAGTTAGAGGATACACCGAACGTATGTAGTATCGCCGCACGGCTCTTCCCAGCGCGGAATACACTGCCAGCCAGCCGCAGGTAAGAACAATGGTAACAGTTCAGGTCCCCGCAGCGCTCCGATAGCAGCCAGCGTCACAAGAGTTTGAGACGTTCCCGCAGTGGACAGAAGCGGGAGACGCTGCACGCGGGGATACTGCTGGATCTGGCCACAGGCGAAAGCGACGGTGCCGTGGCCCGTCTTAACGGCGTGAATCGGCATACGGTGGCGTTGTGCGCCCGCAAGTTTCTTCAGTTTGGACTCGAAGCGGCGCTCGGGGAGTTGCCGCGACCGGCAGATTCCGGATGACGCGATTGCCTGGGTATTGAACTGCGCGTGCAAAAAACCGAAGGAACTGGGTTACTCGTACGAACTCTGAACTTATTCTCTGCTACAGGAACACGTGCGAAAACATTGCGTCAAAGCCGGTCACCCCGGTCTGGCGACCCTGAGCCGGTCGAGACTGCATGGGATTCTGACGCAGGGCGAGATTCGTCCGCACAAATCCGCTACTACGTGGAACGACGAGATCCTGGAGTTCGAACGGAAAATGGCCGAAGTCTGCATCTTTACAAGGAAGTGGAGATCATCAATGCGGAATTGCTGGAAGGTACGCTGAAAGAACCCTCCGTTGTCACGATCTCATATGACGAGAAGCCCGGTATTCAGGCACTTGCGACGACAACGTGGGATTTGCCGCCGGTACCGAATCGGTTCGCCGGCCACCTTCGGGACTACGAGTACCGGCGCCCGGGGACAGTCTCGCTGTTGGCCGGGCTCGATCTCCACACTGGCCGGGTCACGGAAATCGTCAGCGACCATCACGCCAGCGCGGACTTCATCACCCTGCTGGGCAAACTGAACGAGAGTTACCCGACTCAGACCCGCATTCGCCTGCTGCTCGACAATCACTCGGCGCACATCTCCAAAGAGACCCAGGCATGGCTGAGTCTCCATCCGAACAGATTCGAGTTCGTCTTCACTCCCAAACACGGCTCGTGGCTCAACATCGTGGAGACCATGTTCAGCAAATTGGCGCGCAGCATGCTGCGGGGTATCCGCGTCCGCAGGACTGAGGTCTCTCCAGCCGTTTGTGCGCTTCGCGCCAAACATACGACCCAGGAAACTCCCGCCGATTCACCCACTGGAGCACCCGTAGTCTGGCTCTGCTGGTGAAGGTGAGTGCCTCGTCGGTGGGTCGGATCTGGCGGTCGGCCAAACTGAAAGTGCATCAGGTGCGAACGTTCAAACTCAGCAATGACCGCCGGTTTGCGGAGAAGACCGACGCTTGTGTGCAGTTGTACCTGAATGCGCCGCCCGATTCGGCGGTGTGGTCGGCGGACGAACAGTGTCAGCTCCAGGCGCTGAGCCGTACGCAGCCGGGCCTGCCCTGCGTGCCCGGCCACTGCGCCACAGGGACGCACGATTACAAGCGCCACGGAACCACCACTCTGTTTGCTGCGATGAATGTGCACAGCGGCGGGATCGTGTATATGTTTCGTCCGCGGCATCGCCATGAGGAATGGATTCAGTTTCTGACCCTGATTGAAGCCGCCACCCAGGCCGGCAGGGAGATTCACCTGATTATGGATAACTATTCGGCTCACAAACACGCCGCCGTGGACCAGTGGCTGGCCCGACACCCGCGATTCCATATCCACTGGACGCCCACCAGAGGCTCATGGCTCAACGCGGTGGAACGGGTGTTCGGCGACGTGACGCAAAAGTGCCTGCGGCGCCGGTCCGCCGATTCCGTACCGGCACTGGAACAAGCCATCGGCGAGTTTCCGGATCGACGGAACGAGAATCCCAAACCTCTGCAGTGGAAAGCCACTCCCGTTGAGATCCTGCGCAAAGCGAAGCGCGCCTGGGCAACCCTGATTGATCGCTATGGCGTCAAAAAGCCCTCCGCAGCGCTGGACATTATTGATCGGTTCCTTGCCTGTTCTCCCGAAACTGCGACAACTTAACCAGCATGCAGTAAGATCACCGATTCACACAGGAAGTCTCACGGCACGCCCCCTCCACTGATCGCCGCCTGACCCTGCCATCCCCGTTCCCCGCACAATCTGAGATCGGATGCGCCTCACAGTCCTCCAAGACCCCGCACTCAATGGTGCAGAACTTCTGACCCGGAACACTAGTCGTGCGTGGACACGCGGGTGTTCAGGCCATGCAGAACATTTTTCGCCGGTTCGCTGATCGCGGTGTGGTATCGCATAAATTTGATCGAGGACTCTGGTCGCCACGGCTTCGTCTGGTCGCCACGGCTTCGTCCGGTCGCCACGGCTTCGTTCAACACTTTGCTCCGCCCTGGCACACAGAGTCCGCTAAAGTTGCCTCCCATCCGAGGGTTCAGCACATTGGTCAACACTTCGATCATCGCGTCGACAGATTCATCAGTGGCCTACCCCGACCTTCGCTCAACTTTGGCCATCAGTTCATCCTCTCGGCCGGACCGCGTTCGCCCTGTCCACCCATAAACCCGTGCCCTCCGAGTCGATGACGGTAGGGCACTCGGGCCACATCGCTCTCACCAGTTTGAGCCAGCCTTCCAGCTTTTACCGGAACTTTCGGGGCCGGGAATAATCTGCACTGCCGAGCTGGCTGACGAGACCGTAATCCCCGAAAAGTGGCACCCGCTCCCGGCCTCGCGCGGTGAAACAGCGATACGAGAGCCACGTGAACAGGTCGAGCGCCGCCGGGCTGGCAGAAAGTGCCTTGGCCGCCTCCAGGTCAGTCGGGATCGGGTGGCTCGAAATCTCCCGGTAAAACTCGTCGCTCAGCACGATCATGTTCGGCAGTCCCCGGCAGGAGCTTCTGATCGGGATCACGCGAGTACCATATCCGGGCTTCGGCCATGAAATTGAACCGCGCGCGGTGGACAACGGCAGCGCGTTCCCTCTGCGTATCTGTCCCGAATCCACCAGCCGGCGGTATTGCGAACCTCCCTGTTGCATCCCGAAGATGTCCAGCATTCCAGCGGCACTGTCGAAGGTGATTCTCGGAGTCTGCTGCCGGATCGCTATGGTTGCCAGGAAAATGGGGACAAGTCGGTCCTGGCCCCAGGGCAGCCCATAGCTCGGATGCCCGGTGACCTGCAGGACGAACTGTCCGTTGCGGCGTTTGTGCAGCAGACATCCCGTCTTCGGTCGCTTAACCGGCAATCCGCAAAGGACGAAGGGCCGTGACGAAAAGCCCAGATTCTGTGTTTCCGTTTCACGTTTCTCCCGTACCATCTGAATCGTCTCGGTCTGACGGAGATTCCGTTTTGGAAACCAGCAGTTCGGGGTGCTGCGGCGGCAGAACGTGAGCGGCTCTTCGAAACCCGCTATCGGCCGAGGTGGCCAAACCGCGGGCGATGGAATAGTCCTGCAATCTGTCGTGCAATGCCTGAAATCCTCGAATACGAGGTCCCGTGACACATCCCGACAACAGTATGTCGCTGTGCCAGAACTGTGTCAGAACCCGATCTGTTGAAAACACCTGAGTTAGCTTTGAGCGAAAAAGCAGATTCCCCAGGTTGTTGTAAACATTAGAAATCAGGCGTAAACGATGGAGTCTTTGGAAGGAGTGCTTCTCCCTTGGGCGCAGGGGGTCGGGCGTTCAAATCGCCCCGCCCCGACCAATGGAATCAGCAACTTGCTTGTCTGTCAACTGACTACCTGTTTATCAGCAGTCGCTTGCCGACGGAACCCCGCTAGAATGAATGGGTTGGTATCCAGCTATGTCAGAACTGTGCCCGGGCAGGCGCGTCCCGCCGCGCTGGAACGTCAGATTGGGAATCCGGATTCGATTGTAAATAGAGGAGTTAGGTGTTCCAGGCGCAATTTTCTGGGCAGAGAAAGTCTTCTGTTTTCAACGATGGGTTTTCATGAGCCACCTTATTAAGGCCAGGACCAAACAAGTTTTCGGGTGCGGTACAACACTGCCTCACGTCAACATGCGGTAGGACTCCGCGGGGAGGGCTGTGGGGGACGGCATTTCTTATCTGAAACGTCACACAAGACAGGTAATCAAGGTAACTGACCCGCTGAGACTGTCGTCAGATTCGGTCGGCTTTACTAGCCTCGTAGCATCGATATAGCTCGGGATTAGGCGACATGCACTAATGTTTCCCCGCTCCCATCGGACGACTGCTGCCCTCGGGCGGGTGGAACGGCAATGTATCGAGACAGTGGATTGTATCCAGATTTTCCATCCCGGGCAAAAACAGGAAAACCTGGCGGCACAGTTGGGCGTCGTCGTCCGCGGGGCTCTCGACAATGCCGATACGCAAGTCGATCGGCTTCCGATACTCGGCGAAGACGAGAGGCTCTTTCTGATTGAGTCGTCTAACGACACTCCGGCCGAGTATCCGCGCGAGGCCTGCGTGCACCGCCTGTTTGCGGAGCAGGCGGCTCGCATACCGGATTCTGTCGCGGTTGTTATCGACGGCGCCAGCCTGACCTACGGCGAACTCGACAGGCGCGCCAACTGGTTGGCGCACTGTAAAATCCGGCCCGCGTTTCGCAAAACCGCCTGTCCCACCTTTACTTTCATCACGGTTCGCAAGCCGCAAGGCCCATCCGAGACCCTACGCTATCGCAGCGCGGCGCCATTCAGGGTGACATTCCCGCCGAGCGACGTATTCACCCAGGTGATCGTCAGGGTCTGTCCCGCCGAAGCGGCGCTATAGGTCAGTGTGTAGTTGCGGTCGTACTGGCCGCTGGCCTGCGCGGTAATGTCCACGTAGTCTGGGGCCGAGATATCCGACAGATGCGCCGTTAACGTCCCTCCGCTGAACCATCCCCCTACATGCACCGTCAGGGTCCGGACAGTGCTGTCGGCCGGCGCCGTGAACGAAAATCCATTCTGCGAGGAGTTGATGTAGATGCCCTCGTTATCCGAACCACCCGCCGTCGGCGTGCCATCGCTCCAGGTCAAAGTCCGGGGATCGTTGGTATAGTTCATGATCGGCCCTGACCCGACCACGCCGTAATTCGATATCTGGGCGCTCACCGCCGCCTTCCGATTCAGTCCGGCCACTCCCCAATGAATCCAGTCGCTGGTTCCTTCCTGCGTCAGATTGACCGTGCCGGCATCGCTGCTGCCGGAGCCCGAAAGAGATGCGCCGCCTAGCGTGTTGGTCAGAGAGAAGCCGATCGTCGTTAAAGCCCCGGCCGCGCTCGCAATCACGGTGTAGCTGCCCGCCTGAGCGTTGGCTGTCAACGCTGGCGCGGTGGCGATCCCGCTGCTGTTGGTGGCGACGGCCGCGCCGAGCGATCCGCCGAAAGACGCACTGGCTCCGCTCGACGGCGCGGTGAAGGTAACCATCGCGCCACTCAGCGGGTTGTTGTTCGCATCGCGCACCATAGCCTGCAGTGCCGTGCCGAAGACCGTATTCACAGTCCCGGTCTGCGGCGTGCCCGCGACGGCCGTAATGCTGGGTCCTGCCATAGAGAGCGCGGCAGCGTTCAAGGTCACGTTGCCCTGGCCGGAAGTCATCACCCAGCTAAGCGTAAGCGTTTGTCCTGCCGAAGCCGCCGTGTAAGTAATCGTGTAATTGCGGTCGTACTGAGCGGTGGCAGGCACGGTGACGTCCACGTAGTCCGACGCGGACTGATCCGAGATGTGCGCGGTCAACGTCCCGCCGCTTACCCATCCACCCACATGCACAATCAGTGTGCGCGGGTTGGTATCTGCGGGGACGGTGAATGAAAAGCCGTTTTGTAAGGCATTGACGTAGATGCCGTTGTTATCGGCGGAAGCAGTCACCGGCGTGCCATCCGTCCAGTTCAGAAGCCGGGGATCGTTGGTATAGTTCAGCGCCGGCCCGGTACCCACGATGGTATAGTTGCCAATCTGCGCGCTGACACCCGCCTTACGGGCAAGCGGCGTATCGCCCCAGTGCACCCAGTCGACTATGCCTTCCGACGACAGGTTGACAGCCGCGGCCGAACTGTTGCCGCTACCGGTTATCGACCCGCCGACAGCTACCACTGACGTATTGGTGAGATTGAAGCTCGCGGGAACGGTTACGCCCGGCGCGGTCGCCAACACCGAATAAATACCGGCCTGACTGTTAGCGGTAAGCGTCGGAGCGGTAGCTACGCCGCTCGAATTTGTAGTGACTGTCGCGGTAAGCGATCCATTTAAGGAGGCGCTTGTGAAGGTGGCGCTTGCGCCCGTGGAAGGAGCGGTGAAGGTCACGGCCACGCCACTGAGCGGGTTGTTGCTGCCATCCCTGAGCGTAGCCTGTAGTGCGACAGGAAAGGCCGTGCTGACGGGTACGGTCTGGGGCGTGCCCGCGGTCGCCGATACCGAGGGAACGGATGCGGCCAGCGCGGCGCCGTTCAACGTCACATTGCCGCCGCCCGAAGTTGCCACCCAACTGACCGTCAGGGTTTGCCCGGCTGAAGCCGCCGTATAGGTCAGGGTGTAATTGCGATCGTACTGGCCGTTGACGGGCAATGTTACGTCTACATAATCCGGGGCCGATTGATCCGAAAGGTGCGCCGTCAGAGTGCCGCCGCTGAGCCACCCGCCCACGTGTACGGTCAGAGCGCGCTTATTGGTATCGGCTGGCGCTATAAACAAAAACCCGTTCTGCAGTGCGTTGATATAGACCCCGTTGGAATCGGACCCGCTTGCGGTAGGGGCGCCATCGGTCCAGGTCAACACGCGGAGATCGTTATTGTAATTCATCACGGGTCCCGAACCCACTACCGTGTAGTCGGAAATCTGCGATGCCCCGGCCGCCTTACGAATTGGCGCCGCTCCTCCCCAATGCACCCAGTCGGCGGTCCCTTCCGCCGTGAGATTGAAAGATCCGGTGGCGCTGTTGCCTGCGCCGGTGAGAGATGCGCCTCCCAGGGTATTGGTCAGACTGAAAGTGGCAGGTGTATTCGCCCCGTTCGCGGTGGCCGTCACGGTGTAACTACCGGCCTGCCCGTAGGCTGTAAGCGTGGGCGCGACCGCGACACCGCCGGCATTGGTGACAGCGGTAGCTGTCAAAGACCCGTTGAACTTCGCGCTGGCCCCCGACGAAGGCGCCGTAAAGGTTACTGTCACGCCACTCAGCGGATTGTTGGCGGCGTCCGTGACTGTGGCCTGCAGCGCGGCGGGGAATGCCGTGTTGACGGCCGCGCTTTGTGGCGTGCCGCCGGTCGCGGAAATGCTGGGCCCTGTCCCGGAAAGCGCGGCGCCATTCAGGGTCACGTTGCCCTGCCCGGACGTCATGACCCAACTCACAGTCAGGGTCTGACCCGCTGAAGCGGCGCTGTAGGTCAAAGTGTAGTTACGATCGTACTGGCCGCTGGCGGGCGCGGTAGTGTCCACAAAGTCGCCGGCCGATTGATCCGACAGGTGCGCCGTAAGTGTGCCGCCGCTCAGCCAGCCGCCCAAATGTACCGTAAGACTGCGTCTGTTCCCATCTGCCGGCGCCGTGAATGCGAACCCGTTGTTCAACGAGAAGATATAAACACCGTTGCTGTTCGACGCGCTTGCGGTGGGCGTGCCATCGGTCCAGCTTAGCGTCCTCGGGTCGTTGTTGTAGGTCGATACCTGCCCGGAACCCACTTCCGCGTAATCGGAGATTTGGGCGCTCACTCCGTTCTTGCGGTTCAATACGCCATCGCCCCAGTGAACCCAGTCGGCGGACCCTTCGGTTGTCAGATTCGCGGTTGCGGACGAACTGTTTCCGGAACCGGACAGCGATCCGCCGCCGATGGTATTGCTCAGGCTGAACACCGCCGGGTTGCTCACCCCCGCCATCGTGGCGTTTACCGTGTAATTGCCCACCTGACCGTTTGCGGTCAGCGCGGGTGCAGTTGCGATCCCACTGGAGTTGGTTGTGACAGTCGCGGTTGCCGATCCGCCGAAACTAGCGGCGGCGCCGCTCGAAGGCGCGGCAAAGGTTACCGTGACGCCGCTAAGGGGATTATTGCTCGCATCCAGAGCCGTAGCCTGCAACGCAGTGCCGAATGCCGTGTTCACCACCGTGCTCTGCGGAGTTCCCGCCGTGGCCGTAATGGTTGCGGGGAAGCCCACGGACAGCGCTGCCGCACTCAGGGACACGTTGCCGTTGCCGGCGGTCATCGACCACGTCACGGTCAGGGTCTGCCCGGGCGCCCCGGCGGTGTAATTCAGCGTATAGTTGCGGTCGTAAGATCCGCTCGCGAGCGCCGTGGTATCCACGAAATCGGGCGCGGACGCGTCGGAAAGGTGCGCCGTCAAGGTGCCGCCGCTGATGGTGCCCCCCACGTACACGATGAGAGTGCGCATAGTGCCGTCGGCGGGCGCCGTAAACGTGAACCCGTTCCGTCCGGAACTGATGTACGTCCCGTAGTCGATGTAGAAACCGTCTCCGTTGTTGCTACTGGCGGCGGTAGGCGTGCCGTCCGACCAGTTCATCAGCCGGGCATCGTCCCCATAGCCTTCGAAACCCATGTTTCGGGGATGCAGGCGGGTGGCCGCTGCGTTAGCCACGCCGGAATTGGCGGCATTCGACCCCATGGTACTCGCGTAGGCGAAGGTGCTGATCTGGGACGCTCCGGTGGCTTTGTGGTTCGGCGATGCTTCGCCCCAGTGAATCCAGTCGGATGTCCCTACGGCGGTGAGATTGACCGCGGCGCTCGAATTGTTTGCCGAACCAGCCAGCGATCCCACTCCGCCGGCCGTATTGGTCATGTTATAAACGGCCGGAGCCACCCCGCCCCCGACGCTGGCGGTCACTACATAGCTGCCCTGCTGGCCGTTCGCCGTAAGGGTCGGTGCGAACGCAATGCCGCTGCCATTGGTGACGGCGGTAACGGTAGTCCCGCCGGCGAACGTAGCGCCCGCTCCCACGCCTGGAGCGGTAAACGTCACCGTAGTCCCGCTCACGAGATTATTGTTCGCGTCGGTGACGGTAGCCTGAAGGCCTGTGGAAAAAACGGTGTGTACGACCGCGTTGGCCGGAGTTCCGGCGGTCGCCAGGATACTGACTGGCGGTCCGGCGGCATTCGTCAGACTGAAGCCGGCCGTGGCAGGTATTCCCGATGCGCTGGCAGTCACGTAGTAGCTTCCCGCCGTACCATTCGCCGTCAGCGCCGGGGCCGAAGCGAGGCCGTTCGAGCCAGTCACGGCCGTGGCGCTTGCCGCGCCGCTGAATGACGCAGTTGCACCGAAGGTGGGCGCGCTGAAAGTAACGGTGGCCCCGCTGACGGGTCTGCCGTTGTTATCCGTCACGGCAACCTGCAACGGGGTCGCAAATGCCGTTCCTACCACGGTCGTCTGCGGATTACCCGCGGCGGTTGCCACGCTGCCGTTGAAAATCGAGAGGGCTGCCGCGTTCAGATCGACGTTGCCCGCGCCCAGATCGGTGACCTCTACCCAGCTCACCGTGAGAGTTTGTCCCGCGCTCGCCGCGCTGTAGGTCAGGGTGTAGTTACGGTCGTAAAGGGTCGTATTCGGGCTGGTGATATCTACATAATCGGCTGCCGAAGAATCGGAAAGATGCGCGGTCAGCCGCGCCACGCTGAAGTACCCGCCCGCGTGGACCACCAGCGTGCGCACCGTAGTGTCGGCCGGCGCGGTAAAGGAGAAACCGTCACCCGCATAAGGGAAGTAAACCCCGTTGGGGTTGTTTGTAGACGTAACGGTCGGATTGCCATCGGTCCAGTTCAGCGGACGCGGATCGTTCGAATATGTAAGGAGATTGGTCGTGCCGATCGCGGTGAAGCTGCTGAGTTGAGATCCGCCTGTCGCCTTGCGGTTCAGCGATGAGTCTCCCCAGTGAATCCAGTCGGATGTGCCTTCGAGCGTAAGATTGGCGGGATTTTGCGAGCTGTCTCCGATGCCGGAGAGCAGCCCGGCGGGTAGGGCCAGCGGTCTAAGTGTGGATGAGACTGTGCCGGAGACAGAGACCTCGCGCCCCACGGGAACCGGATGGGGGCCGTCCGCACGCTCCGTCAGGGTTGCGGTGCTCGCCGCGAAAACATTGTCCGACGAATAAACTGCTCCGATTAAATGAACGCCGGCAGCCAGCGCCGTCGTGGCAAATGAAGCGACGCCGCCGCTGACCGGTAATTGCGCCAGTACGTTTCCGCCGTCCGTGAAAGTCACCATACCGGTGGGCGTGCCCGACCCCGGTGCGGAGGGAATTACGGTAGCCGTAAACGCGACCGCTCTGCCGTTTCTTGACGGATTCATCGAAGAAGCCAGCTTGATTGTGGTTGCCTCGGCGTGAATTAGCTGCACCATGGTCGAACTGCTGCTGCCGAAGGTTGCCGTGATGAAGTGAGCTCCCGCCGTAAGCCCCGACACCGTAATCTCAGCTTTACCAGTTGCGTCGAGCGACACGGTGTCCAGAGAGTACGATAACGGCGTCGCGCCCTGAAAACTGACGTTCTGAAAGGTAACGGCTCCGGCCGGGATAACGCCCGGCGTACCCGCGCCCGTCACCTGAGCAATGAACGTAAGCGGCTGACCGGCAACTGCATTCCGCAGGTCCGGAACCGCGGAAGTCACGGTGATTCCGTTGCCGCTGACGTTACCAACCGCGAACAGATTGCCGCCGTTGATGGTATAAGCAGTTCCGTCCGGGCCCAGCACAACGGGAACGTAGGCTTGCCCGATTCCCGGCCCCAGCGAGACCGTCTGCGCTAACGAATTCGTGCTCAGATCCCATCTGTATAGATGGCCGTCTTCACTTGGGATATAGATGCTCGCGGTGGCGGAACTTACGGCCGGCGTGTTCACGCACCACTCGCTGACAGCCATCGGATAACCAGCCGCAACGTAATAAGCGTCGGGAGTCACACCGCTCACGGTCAGCACCTCGCGCATCTCCGTAAGCCCGTTGGCAGATGGGTGCGGATCGATCTGTTCCGAATTCGGATCGAGCAGGGCAATCCGGTTGATGCCTTCGCCTCCATCGTCGCCGGCGTAATCGTTGTATTTGGAAAAAATCAGGTACGAAGAACTGCCTGTGTAAGAAGGGACCACGGATGTAGGGAGCATGGATGCGGGCACCACGGCCGGCGTGGAATCCCAGCCGAATGCACCCGGAAGCTTCTCGGCCGAGAGATCGCCGGAAAAATGAAGGAGGAATCCGCGGTGGCTGTCTTCCGGATTCCCCAGCACCCCGATATATACATCGTTGTCTGGCGCTACCATCGGCGACGCGGTACTGTCATCCGAAATGGTTGCGTAGTTTCCGTTGCGCGGGTCCTTCAGGATCGTCTTGTATCTCGTGGCGAGGGTCACGCTGTCCAGTCCGAGCAGGTATCCGTAGGAATCGGTGTCCGCCGACTTCGCCAGGACGTACAGAGTGCTCCCGTCGTTGCTCAGCGCGGGGGCCGAGTTATGCGAATCGCGCGCAATATTTCCGTCGCCAGCCGCTATTCCGGCCGGAACATAAGTCGCATTGCCACTGGGGTCGATGCGGGCGAAGCCACTTTGCGTGCCGCTCAGCGGAGCGGGCGCCGTTCCCTGTACGCGATATCCGAAAAATATATTGCCGTTGTTGTCGGACGTGATCGGGGTATCGATAAAGACGCTGGCATTGAACCCCGCGGGATTGGCCCTGTAACTGGCCAGCCCGTAAAAAGCCACCTGCACCGGCGCTGCGACCGGAGCGGAATCGGGATTATCGATGTAATACGCGGTGCCGCCCGCGCCGGCGTAATAGAGGCGTACTCCGGATGGGCCGGTCACGAGCGCGGGGTTATAAGGCGGAATCCAGTTGTGCGAGGGAAGTATGTAATCGGTAGGAAGCGTGTAGACCGGTGCACCGGATGCACCGTTGAAAGCACTCACCTGAAATTGGCCGGTGGCCGTTTTGACCGGAACAAATACCGTATTGGCTGCGCTTACCGCCGGTGCGCCGTAATGGATCAGAGTACCGTTATTACTGAGATCTACGCTGGTGGACCAATGGACGGAGTTCAGATTCTGCGCTGTTTGCAGGTAATCGCCGGTATGCTGCGCATTACCGGCAAAACCCGGGACTGCCGTCTGTGCCTGGGTTTCAAGCGCGAAGGCAAGAAAGCTCAGCAAAATTCTGGTCTTCATCCTTGGCGCCGAACGGTACCGCGAGCGTGGACCTTGACCTCTCATAAGCAGGAAACAAGCCAGACACTCATGTTCCCATGATGATCGGTACATGCAAAGGGAATTTTGCGGTAAATCCGTACGGCTAGCTACGTCCAGCCTCACCACTTGCAGATTGCCTTTTTGTTGACAACGAAAACAGTGTATTGAGATGCGCCATCACGCACAGATCGTGCGCCGGATGCCCTGTAAATTACTTAGGGCGTGGATGGCAACTTTCTGCCTTCCGGCCCCCATGCTTCCGCCAAACGCTTCTGAAACTGCTAACCGCAGATCAGATCTTGTGAACGTCTTTTTCGTGCGAGACTGCCGACGGTCACCAGAGCGAACCCGAGCAACAGAGAGGTCTGCGGCTCGGGCGTGGCCGTACTCGAAATGACAACTTCCAGGTACTGGCTCTCGGCGTCGAAAACGGTGCTACCGTTGCCGAAACCCACGGCGCACCCACCAGCGAACGAGCCTGCCAGCGGACCCAACGTCTGCGGGTCTCGCGCGCCTTCCGGGTAGTGGCACTGCCCTCCCGCGGGAGCACCGTCCGATCCCAGCCATGCCTGGTAAGAACTCGGGTCAATACCCAAGGCTGCGAGCAGGGAACTGGCTACAGCCACAGTGCCGTCAGCGAAGTAAGTCGGAGCAAGTGTTTCATTCGAGCTTACGGTGGCAACCACAGTAGGCGCGGTATCTGTAATCAGCTGACCCGAGATTCCGGACAACACGCCGTTCGTAATCGTTCCCGTGTTCGTCAGAGTTCCTCCGGAATAGGCGAACGCGGTTCCCGAGGAAGTAAAGGCGAATACCGTTGCGGCTCCCCCATTTGTACCCGGGTCCCCACTGACTGTAATTTCGGTGAACGGAATATTACCGAACAGACCGAGCGTCGTAGAGAACTCGGGAGGAGTTCCGTCGGGGAGTGGCGCCCCGACCCCACTATTCGTGATGCAGTAGGGCTGCACCGTAGTCGAGCAAACCATGCCCGAACCCTCCGCATCGAAGTTCAGCGTAATTGATGTGCAATAACTAGGTGATGCCAGCGTGCCCAGCAAAAGTGCCGCCCCCGAAACTATGTACTTTTTCATATAAATCCTCCGCAAAACTACTAGATCGGCCAACTTTGGTTGGTGGTTGCAGATTTACAGAAGATTGCGTCACTAGGTGACAGGGAATTTCTAAGTACCATCACCATTTAGGTATGATAACATACTGCATAACTATACATAGAACATAATGCGTATTTTTTGATACCCTAGTATGAAACCGCCGCACTGGCCTTTTACCGCAAAAAGAACCACCTGCACCGGCTTTGCGGCAGGAGGCGGAATCGGGACTGGCGCCGCCATCGTGTTGGCTGCGACGTCTGTTTTTTGGAAGAGCAGGGGCGACTTACAGGCTACGCGGACCGTAAATCCACGCGGGTCTCGCGCCGCTAAACAAAGGGGTGGAGGGCAGGTTTCTTCCCTCCACCCCAATGCGCCAAA
>Ga0302326_10012491_pt1 | contig 18098 bp, 14 predicted proteins | sample Palsa_T0_3_FD_202264 | JGI IMG/M metagenome (GOLD analysis project Ga0302326, IMG submission 202264) | Peat permafrost microbial communities from Stordalen Mire near Abisko, Sweden - Palsa_T0_3 | ecosystem: Environmental > Terrestrial > Soil > Palsa > Peat permafrost | place: Sweden: Abisko...
AAACCTGAGTATCGGCGCGGCAGGCGCCTGCACGAATAGCTATCCGGAGATCATCAGCCAAGTTATCGCACGCGGCGTACTCATCGTCGTGTCGGCGGGCAACGAAGGCGGTCCGGTCGATGCGCCCGCCAATTGTCCCGGCGTCGCAGGCATCGCGGGGTTGCGCCATGCGGGCACTAAAGTCGGCTACAGCAACGTAGGCCCCGTGGTCGCGTTGAGCGCCCCCGCCGGAAACTGCGTCAATATCACGGTCGGATCGCCTTGCCTTTACAGCCTCGACACGACCTACAATCTCGGCACCACCGTGCCGACAACGAACGGCTACACGGATGAGACGAATACAAATCTCGGCACCAGCTTCTCGGCGCCTATTGTGTCGGGGATTGCCGGACTCATGCTGGCGGTGAACGGCAATCTCACCTCAGCACAGCTCATCGCGCGATTGCGCGAATCTGCGCTGCCTTTCCCGCAGACGTCGCTCGATGCAACCACGCCACCGCCCGCCTGCCACGTTCCAAGCGGGCCCAGCGACGTGCAGAGTGCTGAATGTATCTGCACGCTCGATGGACAGACCTGTGGCGCCGGAATGGCCAACGCCAACGCCGCGGTTACGGCGGCGTTGCGGCCCATCGCAGCCGTCGCGGTGCCTGCGTCCGTCACGCCGGGAGGCAACGTCGTGCTGCTCGGCACGGGTAGCCAGGCTGCCTGCCATCACACGATAAGTTCGTACGCGTGGTCGATCGCTGGCGCCGGCGCAAATCCGCCGGGCATTTCCGGCGCCAACACGAGTACCGCGACGGTGATTGCGCCCGCTTCAGGTTCATTTGTCGCGCAGCTCACGGTCACCGACGATGCGGGCAGTCAGGATACGGCTGACGTTACTGTCAATCCGACTAGCGCCAGCACAACCGCGCCAGCGAACGCCGGCACCACAGCGTGCCTTGCAGCCGTCGCAATAGCCTCACCCGTGATGGTTACTGTCTCGCCTGCAAGCGCGAGTTTGCGGGTGGGAATGGGTACGCAGGCATTCGCCGCGTCGGTTACCGACACGCCCAACACTGCCGTCAGCTGGCAGGTGAACAAAGTGAAAGGCGGCAATGCGACGCTCGGTACGATTTCATCCGCGGGCGTCTATACGCCACCTGCCACCGTGTCGGTGCAGCTGGTCGTCACGGTCACGGCGACGTCGGACGCGGTCAGCACCCAGACCGGTTCGGCGCAAGTTACGGTGACTCCCGCGCCTTCCAGCGGTGGTGGTGGCGGCGGCGCGATCGACCTCTTTACCCTCGCCGCCGGCCTTCTGATCTTGACGCGCCGTTCGAAGCCGCGTCTGTTCTAGCTGTGCGCCACCTGCTCCACCGCCTCGAGCCATTCCCGTTGCGCTCGACGATAGTGCGCGGGAGCGATGCGCGCCTGCTCCAGCAGCTCGCGCGCGACTTTGCGCGCTTCCTCCCGATGCCCCTCGGCCGCTAACAGCTTCACGAACCGCGCAGTCGCCTCGGCGCCGGGGAAACTCGACGCTACCACCCGATACTCCTCGAGCGCTTTGGCTTTGTTGCCTTCGCCTTCGAGTGCGCGTGCATATAAAAGATGCCCCTCGGGTGAACGAAAATCGGGGTTCAGGCGGATGAGGTCATCAAGGGTTGCACGAGCACCGCTCGCGTCGCCCTTGCCAAACTGGGCGCGCGCGAGACCCAGCATGATGTCTGGATCGTGCTCATACAGGCCATTGAGATTTGCCCGGTGCTCGCTGATGGCTTCATCAAAACGTCCGGCTCGGCTGAGCGCTTCAGCGTAGCGCTGGCGGCTTGCAACGTTGCCCGCCACGCGAGCTTCGCTTTCGTAGCGGCGCAGATCCGCATGCGGATCAAGCGCCTTCTTAACGCCGCGTGCAGTGCGCTTCGCGGTGTGGCTGCGAAATAAATCCGGCACGATTTCGACCGCCACGTAGGCGATCGCACCTGGAAACGACAGTAACGCAAGCACCCAGATCCAGATCTGGTTCCGCCCGGTCTTGACGCAGTGGATGATAAGCAGCGCCTGGGTGGCGATGGAAAGAATCAGGAGCCAGGGCATGCGAGTCTCGCGCAGCACGAAAGCCATAAGCTTACTGGGCGGCGTTCATGATCTCCACCGAGCATGACGCCTACGGCTTGGCGGTTGGCAATGCAAAGGCGATGACGTAGTCACCGAACGGGGTCCCGAGGGCGCCGTGGCCGCCTGCCGATATGACAAGATATTGCCGCTGCGCTCTGCCGGCGCGATACGTCATCGGAGTTGCTTGACCGCCGGCTGGCAGCCGATGCTTCCAAAGCTCTCTGCCGGTGTCCATATCAAATGCGCGCAGGTAGCTGTCGGCAGCCGCCGCGACGAATACCAGATCGCCAGCCGTTACGATCGGACCGCCCACGTTCGGCACCCCGAAGTCTCGGGTCGGGGCGAACCACGGGAGTGTTCCCTTTGTGGAGCCAAGTGGCACCTGCCAGGCGATTCTGTTTCTGCGCAAATCGACGTTGACGAGCGTGCCCCAGGGCGGAGCCGTGCATGGTAAACCCCACGGCGAGAGGAGGGGCTTAAATTCCTCGCGCTCGTACGGCGGGATCAGAGTCACTACCATCGGCAGATGGTTGACCGCGGCGAACACGTGCTGATGGTGCGCGTCATAGGCAACCCCTCCCCAACCCACGCCGCCTGGAACGCCGGGCCGGAGGATCGAGCCGCGCGGATCGGGCGGGGTGAACAGGCCGTCATTGCGATACTTCGCGATGAGTTCGCGGCAGACTCTGCGGTCCCAAAACGTGAGACCCCAAGCGTCCTTGGGCGTAAGGGGGCGCTGTTCAACCAAGGGCGGGGTAGCAGGAAAAGGCTGCGTTGGCGATGTTTCCTCCGTAGGAATTGCGCTTTTGGGCACCGGGCGTTCGGTAACTGCGGAAATAGGCTTGCCGGTGCCACGCTCAAAGAGAAACAGCATGCCCGTGGTGGTCGCTTGCAGAACCGCCGGCACGGATATGCCATGGACCGTAACGTCGATGAGGGCGGGTTCGGCCGCCAGATCGTAGTCCCACAGGTCGTGATGGACGAGCTGTTGCTGCCATATGAGACGACCGCCCCCCGCGTCGAGCGCGAGCAGCGAGTCTGCGAACCGATTATCGCCGATGCGTCGGCCACCATAGAAGCTCGGGGTCGCCGATCCCGTGGGCACGAATACCAAACCGCGATTTTCGTCGACCGACATCACGCCCCAGGGGTTGGCGCCCCCGGCACGTGTCGCCTCGTCGATCTGCCAGTCGCCGGCTGCCGCGTGGGATGCCGAATCGGGCAAGGTGTCGAATGCCCAGCGCAGCGCGCCCGTGCGCGCATCAAATGCCTGCACGATCCCGCGTCCAACTTCCTCCGGGGGGGCATGGCCGCTCGCCGATCCGACAATCACGAGATTTCCGAATAGCGCCGGCGGTGAGGTCACAAGAGAGTGCGACCGCGCGGCCGGAGCGCGTTTGGCCATGAGGTCCACTGCGCCGTCCTTGCCAAAGTCCGTACAGGGCACGCCAGTCAGCGCATCCAGTGCCAGCAGTCGCGCATCGAGGGTGCCCGTAAAAATGCGCTGCGCGCAGCTGGCGGTGCGCGATCCGTCGCGGTCCTGCCAAACACTCACGCCGCGCGAGGTTGCCTGCCCATATGCGAGGCTTCGATCCACATGAGGATTGAAGCGCCATAATTCCCGCCCGCTCGCCGGGTCGAGCGCGATCACGATGTTCGTCGGCGTTTCCAGATACAGGCGACCGAAAGCCAAGACGGGAGTCGCTTCGAACGCAAGTGTGTGCGCGCGTGAGAAACCTGTGCCGAGTTCCCCGGTCCGGTAGCTCCAGGCCAGCTGCAGATGTGCGACATTGGAACGATCGATCTGCGCCAAACTCGAGTAGTGCTGCCCGAGGGCGTCCCCGCCGTAATAGCCCCAATCACTATCCGCAGGCAACTGCGCCCGCACGCTCACATTTACACTCAAAAGACCGACCAGCGTCAGCAGCGATGCGCGCGGTCCCCGAGATGAAATTCTCTCGTTCGGTTCGGCATTCGAGATTCGGGGCATGCAGCGATTATCAGTCATTGGCGACGCCTCGCACACGCTGTGCTGGTATTCTTGTGAAGTGAATCAATCACGGGTGGTTCGGCCCCGAATCAGAGTCCGCCGCGTTTTTTTCGCGTTCGTATGCCTCGCGGCCGCGAACTTGGCGCTTGCCCGGGATGAGGCGAGCTCCGAGCAAGCCGCTGCGCAGCCGAGCGTCGCACGCCCGCGCATTGGGCTTGTGCTTTCCGGCGGTGGTGCGCGCGGCGCCGCACACATCGGGGTCCTCAAAGTCCTCGACGATCTGCACGTCCCGATAGATGCGATCGCCGGCACCAGCATGGGCGCCGTCGTGGGCGGTTTGTACGCGAGCGGATTCTCGGCACGCGACATCGAGAAGATCATGACTTCGGTCAACTGGCAGGACGCGTTTCGCGATCGACCGCCGCGCACCGACCTCACCTTTAGAAGGAAGGAGGAAGACGAAGATTTTCTCGTAAAATTTCCGCTCGGACTCAGGAGCAGACACTTTCTCCTGCCCAAGGGGCTCATTCAAGGCCAGAAGTTGAGCCAGATCCTGCGGCGGCTGACACTGCCGGTTGCCGAAATCACAGACTTCGACTCGCTGCCGACGCCGTTTCGCGCGGTGGCGACCGACCTCGAAACCGGAGATCCGGTCGTGATGCACGATGGCGATCTGGCAAGCGCGATGCGTGCAAGCCTGTCCGCGCCGGGCGTGTTTGCTCCGGTCGAGCGCAATGGCCGCCTGCTGGTTGATGGCGGCCTCGCCGAAAATCTTCCCATCGATGTGGCGCGTGCCATGAACGTCGATGTGCTTATCGTTGTCGATGTCAGCGCACCACTTCTGACGAGCGACAAACTCACGACGGCGCCCGTCATTTCGAACCAGATGCTCGCGATCCTCATCCGGCGCAACGAAGAACGCCAGCTCGAGAGTCTCGCTCCGACCGACGTACACATCGCCCCGATACTCGGGGAGTTCTCATCCTTCGACTTCGGTAACGTACCGCGGGCGATCGAGGCAGGTGAACAGGCGGCACTTTCAGCACAGGATCGACTGCTCACGCTTACCGCCGATGCGGCGGCATACAAGCTCTACCAGCAGCAGCGCGCCGCGGCACGCCGCGACGCACCGCCCATCGAATTCGTGCGCATCGAGCCCGGCTCCGAGCGCTACGCCAAAGCCCTGCATAAACTATTCGACGACCAGATCGGCGTGCCGGCTGATCCGCGCGAGCTCGGGCGGCGCGTGACTTCGTTCTACGGGGGTGAAAACTTCGAGGGAATCGACTATCGGATCGTACAGGACGACGACGGCCGCTACGGCCTTGCACTGACGGCGCGCCGCAATTCCTGGGGTCCGAACTACGTGCGCTTTGGGCTCAATCTGCAGGATGACTTCGCCGGCAATTCGAACTACAACGCCGCGGCACGCTTTGTGCAATCTGAAATCACGGAGCCTGGCGGTGAATGGGTCTGGGATCTGCAGGTTGGCGAGACGTCGAAGATTTCAACCGAACTGTGGCTGCCGTTGTCGCAGACTTCGCCGTACTTCGTCGCGCCGCACGCGCAGATCGAGGCGCAGGATCTTTATCTCTTTCAGGACCAGCGCCGCATCGCGGAGTACCGCGTGCGTACGTTTGAATATGGCGTGGATTTCGGCAGGGATTTCGGTAATTGGGGCGAAATCCGCACCGGCCTCGTGCGCGACGTCGGCAGTTCGAGTGTCGTGATCGGCGAGCCCACGCTGACTACAGGTGCCTTTGATGAGAAGGAGTTCTTCCTGCGCTTTTCGTACGACGGATTGGACAACGTCAATTTTCCGCGCTCCGGACAGCAGGCCTCGTTCGAATGGCGTGGTGATCGCACCGGCTTAGGGTCGACCGAGGACGGCGACCGCCTGTCCTTTAATTATCTGGCGGCGCGCACTTTCGGCCGGCAGACCGCCGTATTCTGGACCTCCGCCGGCACGACGCTCGATGGCTCTACGACCGATGTGCGCAAACTCTTCACACTGGGCGGGTTTCTGAATCTCTCGGGGCTCAAGCAGGACTCGCTTATTGGTCCGAACTACGCCATCGCGCGCACGATCTTTTATCGCCAGATTGGACGGGGCGGTCCTGGGTTTCTCGATGTCCCGGCGTATCTTGGCGTGTCGTTCGAAGTAGGCAATGTCTGGCAGCAAAGAGGCGATGCGAGCCTGTCTTCGGCTCACAAGGACGCAAGCTTATTCCTCGGACTCGATACGCTCATCGGCCCGGTGTATATCGGTACCGGGCGCGGGGAGAGCGGGGCGCAGACTTTTTATCTATTTCTCGGGCGCACTTTCTAGTCGCTACAGCCCGCGGCTCTCAGAGAGTTTCTCGACCTTCTCGAACACGAGTGAAGGAAGGTCCGTGGCTCGAGAATACTCATGGCGGCGACTCATCTCGACGATGGCCCTGTCGCGCTCATCGGGGGTTGCGTACCAGTGAAGCCGATGCCACTGTGGCCCTAAGAGCTTGCGCATGGGATCTGCCGGCGGCAGGCTTACGCGAACTCCGAATGGGTGCAATCGCTCAATCGGAGGGGCACGCAAGTTTTGCTGTTGGCTGATACCCATAAGAAGATTTAACCCTCATGACCGTAAAAACGTGCGCTCGCGCCGATTGAGCACCCGTTGGTTATGCTCCACGACCGCAAGGCTTTGATGCAGGAGACTCGCGCCCGGCGCAAGTCCGAGCCCCGTGTGCAGATCCGCCAGTGCAAGATCGTATTGGCCGAGACCCGAATGCACCGCCGCGCGGTTGTTGAATGATTGCCAGTTGTGCGGGTCGAGTTCGATTGCTGCATTGCAGTGCGTGAGCGCATGCACCCAGTCGCGCAGCAGCGCATATCCGCCACAGAGGTTCGACTCACCGACCGCCGCCTTCACGGGGTCGGCATTGCTCTTCAGTCCTTGCTCCGTCAGCCGGATCCCCTCCTGGATCCGACCCTGCTCCAATGCGATTGCCCCGTCGGCGAGGGTGGAATTTTCCCCACCGAGCACCGTGCCGCTTATCCCCTCCGGCTCGGCGGCCGTGCACGGCTGCGACGACGCCAGAGCCACGACCAGCGCCAGCCACCCCAGATGAGACCTTAGAAGCAGAGCCATAGATGCCGCTCCTTGCGCGGCTCGATCCACGACCGGGACGCACCATTTATAGCCCGGCTTGCTCCAACTTGCAAAAGCGGCAGGTTGCGAGGCTTGAGTTGCCAGCCGAGGGTCCCCACACTCTCATCCCCCAGCCACTATTCGGTGAAACACATGACCCTGTTTCGCAAGAAATCTACGATGCCTTCGACAAGCGAAGCACTGCCTGGAAGGAGCGCGCCGCTGCCAGTGTCGCAAACCCATTATGTGAACGGGCATCGCATCGTTGCGCCATTTCCGGCCGGACTTTCTGAAGCGGTGTTCGGACTGGGATGCTTCTGGGGAGCCGAAAAACTCTTCTGGGAATTGCCGGGAGTGTATTCGACGGCTGTCGGCTACGCCGGCGGCCGCACCCCCAATCCCACTTATGAAGAGGTTTGCTCGGGCCTCACCGGTCACGCCGAAGTCTTACGTGTGATCTACGATCCGAAGGTCATTTCCTACCAGGCGTTGTTGAAGGTGTTCTGGGAATCGCATGACCCGACGCAAGGGATGCGTCAGGGTAACGACACGGGTACGCAGTATCGCTCCGCAATCTACGTGCTGAATGATGAACAGCGCGAGGAAGCCGAAGAGTCGAAGCGCATATTTCAGATTCAACTGAAGCAGGCCGGGAAGGGGACTATTACGACAGAGATTCTGCAGGCGCCGACGTTCTATTACGCCGAGGATTATCACCAGCAGTATCTGGCGAAGAATCCGGGCGGCTATTGCCCGAATCATTCGTGCGGAATTCCGTATAAATCCCCGGTATTAGCGGTGGGGGAGAAGGCGTGACTGCTGGTTAGCCGAGGTTTGTCGCGTGTTACCAGAGGGATACCAGCGGGCGAAGCCGACGATCCAGGTTTTTCTGCAGGGAAACGCCGGCTGTTTTCAGCGTCGAAGTCTACCGGAATTCTACCGGTAGGCTAGCGTTAGGAAAGTCCGCGGGGAAGGATTCGCGAGGCATCCCGATCGCGGCGGCCGCGCTAATCGCGTCAGTGCTTCCATTCCGGCTACTTGCGGTAGCTACGGCGTGTAGCTACACTGCATCATGTTCACTTGGGACGAAACCAAGCGACGGGCAAATATCCGCAAGCACGACGTCGATTTCGCGGACGCGCCAAGATTTTTGAGGGTCTTACTTTTACCGCGGAGGACGACCGCGAAACCTACGGCGAACGCCGCTTTCTGACGCTGGGGCTGCTGGAAGACCAGGTAGTTTCAGTGACCCATACGGAGCGGCGTGACCAGATTCGTATCATTTCAATCCGCAAGGCTACGAAACATGAAGCGCGTTTCTACTTTTCGCAAATCACGAACTGACCTGCGCCGGGTACGACAATTGACGGACGCGACAGTGGTGAAGGACGGTGACGCGCCCGAGTGGACGCCTGCGATGTTTGCGCGCGCAGTGGCCCGCAAGGGACTCAAGCCCGTTCCAAAGAAGGCGCTCCTGTCGCTTCGCATTGATGCCGACGTTATCGATTGGTTCAAGGCCCAAGGCGCGGGATATCAGTCGCGAATGAATGCACTGCTGCGGGCTTTTATGGAGGCCCACAAGTGAAGTGATCACGCGGTCCTGACTTAGGGAGGGTGCCATGAACGCATGAGACCGATCACGCGATGCTGCGGTCAAAGAGGGGTTACATCATGAGATTTTGTGATCGATCTGAGGTGGGCGCGGTGCTTGTCGGGATCTGCGTCACTGTCTTGGTTGGCGACATCCTCGGACTGTCGCTGCCTAACGCGAGCGCACAGGAATTGGGCCGCCCCCTTGAGGTACCGGACCCCGTTGCCGACGTCGGTCCCGCGCGCATCGTTATTGCATCGCCAGGCATCAAAGAGACAGCTTTTCTGCCGCTTTACTTGAACGCCAGCTGGGATACTCCCCAACCCGAGGCGACCCGCGCGGTGCTAATCATCCACGGAGCGAACCGCAACGCAGTTGACTACTTCGCTTCCGGTCAAAAAGCGCTTACCGCGGCGGGCACTGACGCGGAACACACCGTTTTGCTGGTTCCGCAGTTCCTGATCGAGCAGGATGTCCAGGCACGCGGCCTCGGCGTTGATGTAATGCGGTGGAAAGGAGCCGACTGGATGGGCGGGCTACCAGCTGACGGGCCGATTCACTTGAGCTCGTTCGCGGTCGTGGACGCAATTCTCAGCCACCTCGCAGACCCGAGGGCGTATCCGAACCTGAAGGAAGTCGTTATTGCCGGTCATTCGGGCGGCGCACAGTTCGTGCAGCGCTACGCCGTCGTCGGCAACGGCGTGGGCGCGCTTGAGGCGCGCAAAGTTGCCGTGCGCTACGTCGTTGCCAATCCTTCGTCCTACCTCTACTTTTCGTCTGATCGCCCCGTATCCAATACGGAGGCATGTCCTTCGTTGGACCGCTGGAAGTACGGCTTGGAAGGCGACGTTCCGCCGTATGTCACGATGGCGCCGGATTCGCTTGAGCGTCGCTACGCGCAGCGCGATGTTGTATATTTGCTCGGTACGGCCGACGTCGATCCGCATCATCCTGCCCTCGATACCTCGTGCGCCGGCGAGGCGCAGGGCCCGTTTCGCTACGCCCGCGGAACCTATTATTTTCGGATGCTGCAAGCGCGAGAAGGGGCTAACCTGAAGCACCGCCTGCTCGAGGTGGACGGAGTAGCTCACGACGGTGATCGGATGTTCACCTCTACCTGTGGCCTGGCTGCGCTGTTCAATCGACCTGGTTGTGCGGCGCACTGAAGCATCACCTGGGAACGAAAGCGCAACAGGGATTCCAGGTCACGCGGTACTTCGGCTTGTGCGGGACGCGCTCGCTGGAGAGCATCCGCGTGAAGGACCTGATGAATCTGCTCGCGCGCGTCAGCGTCCGATGACGTGCACGCGCGCTGACCAAGGCGGCGGAGTGACCTCAATGAGGCATTGCGATTCGGCCGGGCGTCGGCCGCAAGCTCTTGACGCCCTCTGCGGTGCGCTTCTCGGCTCAAATTTGTTTTCCGGATACGCTGGAGCACAAGTGGTACCCATAGCCTCTCAGTACGCCAGCCACGGTACCTCTCCGTTGGATCGACATCCTTCGGCGCCTCGTTGGCACCAGCCCCGGGGGTCGGCGTCGCGCATCGATACGTAACTCGGCGTAACAGCGAAGGAGATATCCTCATGGCCATCAGTAGACGTACTTTTTCGGCCGCCCTCGTTGCAGGCGCTGCCGCTTCGTTGACATCCACCCGCGGCACGGCCTCTATGGCTACTCCGACCAAGGCGCGCAACATCGTTCTCGTGCATGGGCTCTTCGCCGACGGATCATCTTGGTCCGAGGTGATCGCACGATTGCAGACGGCGGGACTCAATGTGACGTCCGTGCAAAACCCTCTGACGACGCTTCCTGAAGCGGTTGCCTCGGCCCACCGAGTGCTGGCACGTCAGGATGGCCCGACAGTTCTGGCCGGACATTCCTTCTCCGGAATGGTCGTCACCGAAGCGGGCATGCATCCGAATGTTTCGGCTTTGGTCTATGTGGCTGCGCGAGCGCCGGATGCTGGCGAAGATTACACGGCCTTGGCCAAGAGATTTCCTACGCCACCGGCCTCCGCGGGCGTTATTTTCGACGGCGACGAAGGGCGCTTAAGCGAAGAGGCGTTCTTGCGGGATTTTGCAGGAGACCTGCCGGAAGCAAAGGCAAAAGTGCTCTACGCGGCCCAGTGGCCGTTCCACAAGGCTTTGCTCACCGGCAAGGCCACTCACGCGGCCTGGCGATCGAAGCCGAGCTACTATGCGGTATCGACGGAGGACCGCACGATCAATCCGGACCTTGAGCGCTTCATGGCCAAGCGCATGGGCGCCAAGACTATCGAGGTGAAGTCCAGCCATCTATCTTTGATTTCCCATCCCGACGAAATCACGCGGCTGATCCTCGAAGCGGCGGGACAGCCCGCTTAGGGGTGAGTGAAGGCCCCGCCGATGGCCCTCGAGACGCGACTCATTTCAACGTAAGTGATAGTCGTCATATACCGCAACTCGCAACGGAGAAACAGCCATGTGCACGTGCATGCTTGACCGCCGGACGCTCCTGCGTGCCGGATCTGCCGCCATCGGGGCCGCTATACTGGCCCCCACTGTCCCCGCACTGGCCCTTGCGTCCCAAAGGGGCAAGCGGGTGCGCGCATGTTGTCCTGGCCCGGGTGAATCGCAATGTCGAAGATCATAATTCATCAAGCCAACGATCCATAACCGCATGCGCGATCTGTACGCGGGCGTCCAAAGCGCGGTAGTTGGCACACGCGCGAACCAACATCCAAAGTGCGGCTTCCTTGAGATCAGTCGTAACAGAGCGACCGCATATGCTTGAACGCGTTTCTTGCAGCTTCGACAACTGGTTTTATGAGCACGTAGTCGGGGTCTAAGGCCGCGTTGGTCTACCGGTGGATCGGCAGCAACGTCTACCGAAAGTCTACCGACAACGTGACCACAGCGAGATAAAGCGCTGATTTCCATCGAGGAAAACGCTTCAGCGCCGACTATCACCAGCAGTACCTGGCGAAGAATCCGGGTGGCTATTGTGCCAAACATTCTTGCGGGGTTTCGTACGCTCCCTCAGTGAGTTAGGGGCAGTCCAGAATCATCGGTGGCCGTATTTATGCAGAGAGATGCCAGTTTTTCCTAGCTGAAAGTCTACCGATTCTCTACCGGAGAACTGGCCCTAGGAAAGTATCCGGGTAAGTAGTCGCCGTTCATGACCGGCTTGCGTGGGTTAGGGGCGGCGTCCGACATCAGACAGCAAGCGGCCCAAAACCGGCCAGTGAACACATTGGAATGGCTGCCACGAAGCGGCCGCGCGACACGCTACTCAGCAAATGGACAGTACATATAGGGGCTGGTGACTCGAGTATGCATGTACACTCAGTTGTCGATCAGATGAACTGACCGGCTGCCCATGATCGAATCCACGAAAGCCATTTTTCTCAGCTACGCCTCCCAGGACGCAGAAACAGCACGACGCGTCGCCGATGCACTGCGCGAGGCAGGACTCGCAGTATGGTTCGACCAGAACGAGTTGCGGGGCGGCGACGCGTGGGACGCCACAATCCGCACGAGGATCAAGGAATGCGTCCTGTTTGTGCCGTTCATCTCGAAGAATACCGAGTCGCGCAGCGAAGGCTACTTTCGGCTGGAATGGAAGCTCGCAGTTGACCGGTCACACTTGATGGCCGACGACCAGGCGTTCCTCGTGCCATTGGTGATCGACGACATAAGTGAAGCGAAGGCTCGCGTGCCGGACCGATTTCGCGAACGACAATGGTCACGGCTGTCCGACGCCGCCGCGTTTGCTGCATTTGCAGAACGCGTAGTCCAGGCGATCGCAAGACAGAGCCATAGCGACGTGAAACGAGTGCCTCCGGACCAACCGAGGGGCGCGTCGGCGCGGAAAGCTATAGCGGTCTTGCCGCTGGCCAACATGAGCGCTGATCCGGAGAACGAGTACTTCAGCGACGGCGTAACCGAGGACATCATCAATGCCCTGGCCAAGGTGCCCGGCATCCAGGTTGCGTCCCGCACCTCTTCCTTCGCATTCAAGGGCAAGGACGTCGACGTACGGCAGATCGGCGAAAAGCTCAGCGTGACATCCGTGCTCTCGGGCAGCGTGCGCAAGGTCGGCAACAGGATCCGCATTGTCGTGCAGTTCGTCAACGTCGAGAGCGGCTACCATATCTGGTCCGAGACTTACGACCGGCAGCTCGAGGACGTCTTCGCCATCCAGGATGAAATCTCGAGGGCGATCGTCGATGCGCTCAAGCTTCAACTGGTCGAGGGCCGGGCCGACCTGGTCGTGCCGACCCGGAACATCGAGGCCTACAATCTCTACTTGAGAGGTCGGTTCTTCTTCAACAAGTACACCGAGTCCGGCCTGCGCAGGGGACTCGACTTCTTCCAACAGGCACTGATGCAGGATCCCGGATTTGCGCGGGCGTTCGCGGGGATCGCGGACTGCTGGTCGGACCTCGGTGACGACTGGGTCGCTCCCGACGATGCGTATCCCCGAGCGAAGGCGGCGGCGACTCGCGCGCTGGAATATGACCCGAACCTTGCCGACGCTATGACTTCGCTGGGCAAGGTGCTGTGCTGGTACGAGTGGGACTTCGCGGCCGCCGCGCGTCAGCTGGAACGGGCCGTCAGCGTCAACCCAAGCCATGCCGAGGCACATTACGTGCTTGGGACCACCTTGCCCGCGATCGGTCGACTGGACGAGGCGATCGAGGAGATGCGGAAGGCAATTACCCTGGACCCCTTGTCCGCCCAATTCAGCCGCTGGCTGGGCCGGTTTCTGCTGTATTCCTTTGATTACGCCGGCGCCATCGCGCAGACCCTGAAGACGCTCGAATTGGACGCAGGCTATTTCCAGGCCTACCTCGACGTCGGTGCGGCTCATCTGGCGCTCGGCGATCCCGAGCAGGCGCTGACCTGGTGGCGCAAGGGACAAATGCTCGACTCGAGCGTCCGGTCCTACGACGCCTTCATCGTGCGCGCGCTCGCCCCGCTCAACAGGCTCGAAGAGGCTGCTGAAATTCTGGCGCGGCTGGAAGAGGAATCCAGGCATCAATACGTGCGGGCCGAAACCCTCGCCATGGGCTACGCCGCAATCGGTGATGCCGATAGGGCGTTCCTATTATTGGAGCGAGCCGTGCAGGCGCGCTCCGCGGGCCTGATCTATCTGCAGATCGAACCCGGCTACCTACCGTTGCGCAAGGACCCGCGCTTCGGCGAATTGGCGCGGCGGATCGGGCTGAAGCAGGCGCCGTTACCACCGGCTTCGACGCCAGCCGCCTCGGTCTCAACCTCACTGCCCAGATAGCGCCGTTGCCGGGCGCCGGCTGGCTGCTGCTGAGCGATTTGGGTGGGTGGGATTCATTGGGCGCAAGCGCATGTCGAACTAAGCATCGCTCTCGCTTCGCACACGACCTTGCGACGTGCTGGGGTTCTGGTTTTTGGCTCCCCGGAAGCGGACTGTCGTGGACGAACAGCAAGGGGTCTGTCAAAACCGGTACCACAGCCCATCCGTCAGCAGGCGGCGCAAAAGCCGAAGTACAGCTTGCTGAAATGTTTGCCGATAAGCGGCCATTCCGCGCACCGAGCCGCTTTGGTTCCCAACTTCCGCAGAGCGGCCGCAGCTCACCGCTTTGAGGCGCAAAGTCGGGGTATGTGTATAGTGAGAAGACATGGGATTCGTGAGGAGGCGATGGATGCAACCGCAAGAACAGCCGGTAGTGAAGATCGGACAACTCGAAGTCCGCTATCTGATGGACGGGACCGTGACGGGCGCCGGAGTCGGCATGTTCGAGCTGACGGTGCTGCCAGGCGCGCGGGTTCCGCCGGCACACAGCCATCGGGACAATGAAGAGGTCGTCTATGTCCTCGAAGGCACGCTGCGCTATGCGGTCGATGACGAGGTGCGTGACCTGAAACCTGGCGACCGTATGTACTCCCCGCGCGGTTCCGTCCACGCCTTCAGCAATCCGCATGACCGCCGCGCTCGGGCGCTTGTCATTCTGACCCCGGACATCGGCGCGCAATATTTTCGCGAAGTCGCGGAAGTCGCGAACACGCCGGGCGGCCCCAGTCCGGCGAGAATGGTGGAAGTGATGACCCGATACGGGCTCGTCCTTGCGCCTCCCAAGCGACCCACCGCCGCACCGTGAGCTTGTTCAATTTGAATTGAAGCGCGTGGCGTTGCCTTTTTATTCGCAAGCGACGACTCCCAAATCTCAGCGCGCGGAGTTTCGCCATTCGACTGCAACCGGCCAACTGCGGACCTCAGCCTCGAATGAATGCCTGCCAGCTAGCTAAGCGCGCCTGACGAGCTAGCGTCAAAATGAAAAGCGAATTGCGGCGTCAGCCCAACGATGGGGTCTCACAGACTAATCCGCTGCGAGCTCGCACATGCGACTAAACTACTCTTTCATCCGTCCGTTGCGACGCGCGCTTTTACATATCGCTGTTTTCGCGTCTTTCGTGCCTGGAATCGCGGCGGCTGAGGATGATCCATTCGGATTTTATGTAGGCGGAGCTGTGGGCGAGTCAACCTTGCGAAGCGGTAATGTGCCCTACCTCCAAACGCTACTTGGGACCACGCCGGCCGCCTTCTCTGCGCACGATACCGGATGGAAGGCGGTGATCGGCGTGCGACCGATTTCATTTGTTGGAGCAGAGCTGGAATATATCGATTTTGGCAGAGTGCATGGCTCGATCCCCGGCACTTTTCTGATCGGCAATGTGCAAGGAGATCTTCACTCCAATGCAACGGCGCTGTTCGGCGTTGCCTACCTCCCGCTGCCCGTACCACTGCTCGACCTTTACGCGAAGGCAGGCGTAGCTAGATACCAAACCAGTGATAAGTTTTCCTCCGGTGCGCTGAGCTGCCGCGAACCGCTCCTTTGCATCATCGGATCCGTTTCATACGGCATCGATCGCACCGACGCTCGCTTTGCTTATGGCGTAGGAACCCAGGTTAAACTTTCGGCCTTCGCCATTCGAGCGGAATACGAGGGCATTGCTGCGAATGGCGTGGATCCAGACCTGCTTTCGCTCGGTTTGACTTGGACCTTCTAGCTCTACGTTCTGCGCTCTCAAACACCGTTCAAATGAGATGTCGCCGCGCCGCAGCTGCCCTTGAGACCGCTCAGGCTATGACTCGTGAATGTATTCGGACATGTCGCAAGGCCTTTCCAACAATAAACTCTGCCGGCGCAATAACGCATGACTGAGTCGCATCGACCAACGCGTGCCAGTCGAAAGAGCTCGGATTGGACCGCGCTCGCCGCCGATCTGGGCCGCGATGGCTATGTATTGATTCCCGGTGTTCTTACGGCCTCGCGTTTGGATTTGCTGCGCGGCTTTGCACACAAGATTGCTCTGGCCGCAAAAGCAGACTATCCCGACGCCGACATGGACGTCGGCTTTGCCCCGGAGAGTCCCGAGCTTCAAGACTTGATCGACGACCCGCCGGCAGGCCCGCTTCTGGAGCGTTTCCTCGGCAAGACGCCGACCTTCATCAACGCTTGGCAGCGGGTGTCCTTGCCCCATTCCAAAGGGGGTGTCTGGCACCAGGACCTGCAACGCAATGTCTGGCCGCCCGCTTTAAACGTCGCGATCTATCTCGATGAGGTGACCGAGTTCAACGGGCCGACTCTCGCCGTACCCGGCACGCACGTCTTGCCGCATCCGGAGTTCGACCGTGCACTGCAGCCGAGACAAACAGCCGTTCTGGGTCCTGCCGGCAGTGTGGCGGTGTTCTTCGCCACGATCTGGCACCGCGGTGCAGCGAATTCCACCGACGCGCCGCGACGAGCGTTCTTCTGCTATTACCGACGCGCCGATGCGATCAGAATTCGTGGAGCGCCTGATCCTGCGCCGGGAGAGGGATGGGGGCTGGCGAGCGCCGACTAGGCAAACCGGCTTTACGCACAGATCTGCGGTGCGTCTTCCAACAGTGAAGCGGAAGTCACCTTCGAGATAAGAAGGCACAGTAATGAAAGGTCTTCTCGTTCGCGTCGGTGCCGATCTCACAGCTGGTGGTGGACGGTGGAACGGGCCAGTGGACACTCAGTCATATCGGGATGAGCTTTGGGGAGGAACCGGCGGTCTCGTACCCGAGAATCCTCCAGGGTGATGTGCACTTGGGGTGCGATAGGGTCTTTCAAGAATCCCATTCACACCGCGATATAGTGTTGGTTGGGCTCACGTTTCGCTCCTGAGAGTACTAAAAAAGGGTCTAACGGCGGTTGTGAAGTTTTAGGATGCGAAAGTTAAGGTGGAAACAGCGAGGGTCATGGCCTGGGGTTCTGGGCGGATGGTCGGCAATCCGGAAGCTACTTTTTGAATAAAAATCGCTCGCCTGTTTTTCGAGTTTCTTCATAGCATTTCCCCTAAAGCAGATCGAGCGGCGCCCATTGGCCATAGAACGACGCCCGTTCCTGACTGCAATGTCCATCGAGACTTTGATATGGATCGATACGTTCGTCCAATGGGTTCGTCGTCGCGCTTCTGCCAATCTTGCCTTGAACAGTCACTCGCTCTGACATCGAAAGGGCCACCAAATGGACGGCGCAAATGAACTGAAAGAGGCCACGCGCGTGGCCGCGCCCGTCGCGTCGAACACGCTGGGTGTGAACGTTTTTACCGCCCCGGGAAAGGCTATGGTCGGCGAGCGGCCAAAGCCCTTCGGCGAAGCGCTCGGCTTTGACCCTATCACGTCGACTTTAATCTTCGGCGAGAACGACGCGGTGCTGGTAGACGCAATGACGCCGGTGGCTGAGGCCGACGCCCTCGCGGATTGGATTGCTCTGCACAACCGCAACCTGGAGACCATCTATATAACGCACGCCCACTTCGACCATTTCTACGGTCTGAGCATTCTGCTCGACCGTTTCCCGGGCGCTCGGGCGATCGCAACGCCGAAGACGGTGAACGCCATGCAGATGTCTTTTACTCCCCAAGTGGAGCGGTTAGCCCGCCGCATGTTTCCTGGGCAAGTGGCCACTAAGTTGGTCGCGCCTGAGCCCTATGAGCACGACACGTTCACTCTCGAAGGCCACGAATTGCGCATCATCGAGCAGGGTCGCACGGATAGTCCCGATTCGACCTCTCTTTACGTTCCATCGATCGGTCTGATCGTCGCTGGCGACGTTGCGTACAACCAATGCCGCATCTACGTCGGCGACACCACCCCCGAGAGTCGAAAGAATTGGATCGCGGCGCTAGACCGGTTAGCGGCGCTGAACGCGGCGATTGTTGTCGCCGGTCACAAGAAGTCTGGCGCGCCCGACTCTCCCTCGACGATCCAAGACACCAAGCGTTACCTGCAGGACTTCG